>Ga0307476_10002580_pt1 | contig 10788 bp, 7 predicted proteins | sample atmos_gasesECM2C_2_FD_203314 | JGI IMG/M metagenome (GOLD analysis project Ga0307476, IMG submission 203314) | Hardwood forest soil microbial communities from Morgan-Monroe State Forest, Indiana, United States - atmos_gasesECM2C_05 | ecosystem: Environmental > Terrestrial > Soil > Temperate... | reverse complement strand
GTTCCTCGGGGAGTATTTTTCCGGAAAATGAAGTTAGTTCGGGCTCGATGCCATCGTGAGGCAAGGGTGTGGACTGCCCTCGTAGAAGCTCAAGCGCATCAAATTCATCGAGTTTGGTCATTTTCCACTCCATTCTTCTTGTCCCCATTTTCTAGCGGAGCCATGCGTTTGAGGTCCGACAGGGTGTCAACAGCATGACGATGATCGCGGCGCTCTTCAGCGAGGATGGTGGAAGCGCTGAGTTCGAGGTAGCGAGCGATAATGGCCTGCTCTGCGGCGGCGATCGCAGCGGGGAGTTTGCTAGGATTATCTTGTAGCAGGGCCTCACCGTAAGGCTTATGCCAGTGGGGCAGCGCAAACCTGATCCCGCAGCCGCGAGCGTGGTTTGCCGATTGCCGCGCGACAGGGAGAACTTGGCTGGACAGGGAATTCATTTCTGGCGCGGAGTTCTGGCCGGGCGTCGGACTTGAGCTCTGAGGATCGATGGAATTGGTGTCAGTTGAGACTTGGGGTTCGAGGCTTTGTTCGCTGATCTGCATGGGAACCTCCAAGCAAGAGATACTAGGAACCCTGTAGGCTGTCTGTCCCGTTCAGCACACACAGCGTTATGAATAAGAGCTGCTGTGGAGTTCGCGCGGCCGACAGAGGGAAGAGCGGGAGGAGTGGAGCAGGGGCAGCCGCCATGGTGGGGAACGGGGGAGAAGTGGCGAAGCGCTAGTCGTGAAGGACGACGTTCAAGAGAGAGCTGTGGATTTGTAGCCCACCGTTATAATGGATGAAGCCCATCTTGCGGAATTTGTTCATGAAGAAATTGATGCGGCTGCGGGTGGTGCCGACGAGGGAGGCGAGCGTTTCCTGGGGGATGGCGGCGATGATGGTTTCGGGGCGTCCTTCTTTGCCGTATTGCGCGAGCAGCAGAAGGGCGCGGGCGAGGCGCTTTTCCGTGGAATTGAAAAGCTGGTCGACCAGATCCGATTCCACGCGGGTGTTGCGCTTAAGCATATAGCCAATGAATTGGTCGGCGAAATCCTTTTCTGCGTGCAAAGCGCGCAGCATTTCTTTTTTGGGAATGACCAGCAAGGTTGCGGGTTCCATGGCGGAAGCGGTGGCCATGCGCAACGGAGAGCCGTTGCTAATGCAGGCTTCGCCGACGAAGTCGCCGGGCTCGAGCATGGCGATAATCGCTTCTTTTCCTTGTTTGTTGATGACCGTGATTTTCACGGAGCCCGATTGGATTAAGGAAACGGAGTCGGCAGCTTCTCCCTGGGTGAAGATTTTCTGCGATTTAGCGAATTTGACCACGGTCTTGCTAACGGCGGAAGTGCTCAGGCGCTTGGAGGGACGTGCGGCCGATTTTGCTGGCCCTGGAGTTGGCATAAAACATGACTACAATAACACCGATTTTGTTGCAATTCAATCTTTAGTTAATCAGCTTCAAGAAATAAAAGGGTGCACTGTGCGTTATTGGACTTCCTTATTGTGCAGATTGCGACAGCATGGCGTTATGGCGAAACGTACAGCCCAGGAACGCCGAGAGCGAGAAATGCGCGCATTGCTGCGGAAGGAAATGGCAGAGCCGCGCAAGACGCAGTCGGTGATCCTTCAGGAAGCCAAGCAAGAGGCCGCCGCAAAACGCGCTCGAGCAAAAACGAGGAAGAAGAAGGGAGCAATCGCCGTCAAAGGAGGGATTTGACGGCGGTTGCAATTGCGGCGGGCCCGAGGCGTGACTTGCGTCTTGTGGGGAAGTGCGAGCGAATCGGTATCGCAACGTAGCGGCTAGCGCGCGTCGTGGTCGTGATCTGGATGGGCATGGCGCCAATTCCAGTACGATTGCTGCTGTTTATGGCTCACTTCCACGAACGGATGATATTCGCGGTGGCGCTCGCCAAGATAGATGCGATACGAGCGATCTTCGTTGTCATCCCAATTGTGGTAGTCCTTATGGTTGCGGTCGTAATACCGGACGTGGTTATCGCCGCGGTGATCGCCGTCTTGCGGGATGGCCGCCGAGCTCAGGGACGCCGAAGCGGCCAGAGCGCCGGCAAGGATAAAGGTGCTGAACAAATACCGATAATTACTGTGCATTTTGACTTCCTCCTGGCGGAGGAATTCGAAATGCGAATCCCCAGCCTGCGGAGAGTATGCAGCGATGTGGGTGGGAGCGATGTCCGATAACGCACAGCGGTAGGTTCACGCGAAAGCTGCCCGGGTGCGCGACTCTTTCATGGTATAGAGGGCGCGGTCGGCGACGTACAACAGTGTGGCGACGCTGTCGGCATCGCTGGGACAAGTGGCGACCCCGACGCTAACGGAGAGCGCGGGTACTTCGGTGTCTCTCGCGAGCAACTGGCAAATGCGCCGGGCCACCAAGGTGGCGGGGGCCGCGCCGGTCTCGGGCAGAACCACGGCGAACTCGTCGCCGCCTTGGCGGGCCGCAGTATCCACGGAGCGGCAGCAATCGGCGAGAATTTGCCCCAGGCGGGAGAGCGCGCGGTTGCCGGTCAAGTGGCCGAAGCGATCGTTGATGGCCTTCAGTCCATCGAGGTCCAATAACAGCACGGAGAATTCGCGGCCTGTGCGCTTGGAGCGGGAGACTTCTGCGTGCAGCACTTCGAAAAGACGGCGGTGATTGGCCAGGCCGGTAAGGGAATCGCTCAATGCCTGGCGGCGGAGGTTATCCTCCCGCACGTGCTGGTCGGTAAAATCGACGACAATAATTTCATAGCCCAGAAAAGTTCCGCGCTCGCCCAAGACGCCGCGACCGCTTAGCCTGGCCTTCAGAAGGGAACCGTCTTTTCTTTTCCAATCGATTTCGACAGGCTCGAGTTGCAGGTTTTCGGGATGTCGGCCGCCCTTGGGAACAAGATCGAGTACGAACTGGGCGGCGCGGTTTGCGGCAAGCAGCTCTTCTTTATTGGAATACCCGAGCATGGCCGCGAGGGCGTGGTTAACGTCGAGAAAGTTTCCTTGCGCGTTGCAGCGGCAGATGCCGTAGGCAGGATTTTCCACCAAGGCGCGGTACAGCGATTGCGAATGGCGCAGAGCTCTATCCGCCTCGGCGAGTTCGGCACGCAGATTGGTTTCGTTCAACACGCGGCGCAGGGCCAAGGGCAATTGCGCGAGATGTTCGCGCTCCACGTAATCGAAGGCGCCGTCAGGGGCGAACTGCGCGAAAGATGCGGAACTTCTGGTGTCGATTACGAAAAGAAGCGGCAGAAGTTGCGCGGTTTGCTGGAGCAATTGCGAGAGCTGCGGGCTGTTCCAGCCGGGGCTGGGAAATTCGGCAATGACGACATCATAATCGCGGAGGCGGAGTTGCTCGGTACATTGCGCGAGGCTTAGGACCACATCACTTTGCACGACGAATCGCGCCTTTTTCAGTTCTTGCAGGCAGTCTGCAACGATTTCGGCCTCACGGTGCACGAAAAGCACGCGAACCGAGCGATACCTGTGAGCCGCCGAGACCATGACCCGGGGAGCGGTTAGCGAATCGTTGTGAGCCAGGTTCGACACGGGAAGCCCACGCCTGCAATAGCTGGCCGCGTCCAGGTGCGCTGGAAAGCGGCTGGGAGGTTACCCTCACCTGACTGGACGATATCGCTATCAGAAAAGAGTGTCTGTTCAATTTTGCACATCCAGGAGTACCCTTTTGGGCACTTAGCAGATAAGCTTTTTCCAGTGGGGGTATGTACGAAACGAGACAGACAGGAAGGGCGACGCCGAAGAAACTAGGAGAGAAAATGGGGAGTCTCGCGGGAGCAGGCTAATGAAGAACTGTTCGCTATGCCACAGTGTTAGGATTCATCAATCGCGGCGCCGAGGGTTCGTGGAAAGAGTAGTACTGGCCATAATTTTCGTGCGGCCTTTTCGTTGCGAACGATGTGATCGCCGATTCTACCGATGGTCTTTGACGGCGAATCCTAACGCCACCCGTCGGGTAGCGACGTACTAAACTAGCATTTTTGAGCACTGGCCAACTCTGGAAATACCGTTCGGCAAGACTCCGGAAGCCGATCCCGTATGACGTTCAGCGGTTTCGGCATTGGAGCGTTTCGAGCACGCCTTCGCGCGATCGTCGGTCTAACGCGCAAAAATGGCACTTCGAACTCGGCGCGGTCACTCTTGCTTCCAGTTTCATAATCCACAAACTCACGATCAACCGTCCAGCCCTGCGCCGCTGCTAATTTGTGCAACAGCGCGAATCGGTTTTTCGTGCCTCGCCCTTTATCTTTCGTGGAGACTCTCACGTAGATCGCAACGCGAATGCTGTGCGTAGGTTGGCCCTCGCCATTTCAGCCTCCAGTGAGATTGATCCGGTTAGGGGCGCGTCGCTGTTCGTAGGGCCGGCGCGTGCTGTTTTCATTTCGGTCTTGCGTCCGCGCGCCGATGCACGTATGCGTTTACCGATCGCATCGAGTTCGCGGCGTGCTGTTCGAGCTTCGAGTGTTCGGCGGCGGTGAGCCGCAACGCAATGAGATGGCTAGTTGGCGAGGATTAGTCCGGAGTTGTCTTTATGCCCACGCGAAGTTGAGAAACTTCTGGCGCACGGATGCGAGGAGGTTTCTTGGTTCTCGATTTACGGACTTAGACCGACTCGACGGGCTCGCAGTAAAGCAGCTGTACGCCTATGCGCGAGTATCCCGGAAGACTATTGTGGGAATCGACGTGCGTAATTCGGCCGGTAAATTTGCGGGGGATGGCCATCGTGCCTGAGACCCGTTTCGGTATTTCCAGCAAGACTTCCACAACTTCGCCAACGGCCAAACCCAGATTGGTGGCGAAGCAAACACCCGTTGTCGAAATGTCGATCGCTTTTGTTCGCTCGCTGTCAGATAGCGGCATTCTTCGAGTGAAAGACAACGAAGTGTGCAGCTTGAAACGCGGTGTGTTTCGACGGTCGGGCTTAGACACGGCTTCCCCTTTACGGCCTTTGCGATAGTTAGGCACGAACGAAGGGGAAACGAGTGTCGCAGTTACACCACGTCCGGGACTGTGCGAAAGTGCATAGCGAGCGGTCTTGTAGTGACTCCATTTGGTACTGTGCCACATCGAAACGCGGGCGTGGAGCCAGGCACAGAGAACCTTCGGCGTAACCTTCGATGACAGTGCAGACTCTCCGACATCTTGTCGCCAACACAAGACCCCGCCAACTGCGACGGGGGCAATCGAACGAATTTTTTTGTGACAGCGTGCTTGGCGAAGGGTCAGCAGATCGCAGACTCCCGTGCACCGCTTTTCAGCAATTGGGCGAAGTGCGCGGCAGGGACGGGACGGCTAAACAGATAGCCCTGTCCTTCAAGGCAACCTTGAGCCATGAGGTAGTTTCGCTGCAGGTCGGTTTCTATACCCTCGGCAACCAAACGAAGTTTGAGATTCTTTCCCATGTCGATTATGGCATTGACGATGCTGGAGTGATCGGGATCGGAACTAATCTGGTTAACGAAGGATTGGTCGATTTTCAGTACGTCAATCGGAAATCGTTTTAGGTAGCTGAGGCTAGAATAGCCAGTGCCGAAGTCGTCGACAGCCAATTGTAGGCCCATGCTTTTGAGTTCGTGAAGAAGGGTGGCCGTCGATTCGGCATGATCCATCAACACTCCTTCGGTGAGTTCGAGTTGAAGATAGCGGGCTTCCAAGCCCGTTTCCGAAAGTATGGCCTTCACGTGTTCAACTAAAGCCGGTCCGCGGAACTCCGCCCCGGAAACGTTTACCGCGACGGGGATTGTGGGCAATCCAGCATCCTGCCAAGCGCGCGCTTGACTGCAAGCTTCGCGCAGAACCCAATTGCCGATCGGCAAGATTAGGCCGCAATCCTCCGCGACAGGCACGAATTGAGATGGCGGGACGAGCCCTCGTTCGGGCTGTTGCCAACGTATCAACGCCTCGACTCCGGTGATTTCGCCGGTCGCGAGGTTTACCTTCGATTGATAGTGCAATAAGAATTCGTTGCGTTCCAAAGCACGGCGCAGGCTGGCTTCGAGGGACTGCCTCTCCACCGCTTTCAGATTCATTTTTGCCTTGAAGAACTGGAAATTGTTTCTGCCGCTCTCCTTGGCGTGATACATCGCCGTGTCCGCATTTTTGATTAGTGTTTCGGCGCTCTCTCCGTCCTCCGGATACAAGCTGATACCGATGCTGCCGTCGATGTGCAATTCGGTTCCGGCAATAGAGTGCGGTCCAGCAAGCGCAAGAAGGATTTTCTTTGCGCTGATCGCCGCGTCTTCTGGATGAGCGACTTCCGAAAGCAGGATGACGAATTCATCTCCGCCCTGGCGACTGACCGTATCGGAAGCACGCACGCTGCTCACCAATCGCTTTGAAACGGACCTCAGGAGCTGGTCGCCGACAGCGTGCCCCAGGGAATCGTTTATGTATTTGAAACGGTCCAAATCCAAGAACATGACCGCCAGCGATCTATTCCGCCGCAGAGTGCTGGCAATCGATTGCGTGACGCGCTCGTTGAACAGTAGTCGGTTGGGCAGACCTGTGATGGCATCGTGCTGCGCGGAGTGAGTCATTTCCCGGGACATGGCGCGCGCCGCGCTGACATCATGGAAAATGATTGCCACCCCGACGATGCGCCCTGCACGGTCGTGAAAAGGCGCGGCCGAATCTTCAATTGGGGATTCGAGTCCGTCTCGTCGAATGAGGATGCAATCCTTCCGCACACTTACGGTTCTATCTTGTGCGATGGCCAACTGCAGAGGATCTTGAGCCGGCTTTCGCGAATTGCCGTCGATGATCCGAAAGACATCGCCGAGCGGTAGTCCGATAGCTTCCTCGCGATGCCAGCCGAGCATCACCTCGGCAACGACGTTCATATCGGTAATTTTGCCGCAGACCGTAGTGCATAGAACGGCGTCGCCAATCGAGTTGAGAGTAACCAAATTGCGTTCTTTTTCCGCATATAACGCATCTTCGAGAATCCTGCGTTCGATGGCGTTTCGCAGCGCGCGGGATAGCGAGTAACCATCCAGATGGCCTGGCTTGAGGTAATCCTGCGCGCCGCGTGCTAGGAGTTTCTCCGCAAAGGCTTCGTCAGCACTGGGGCCCAGAATGAGAATCGGCGTATCCGGAGCGGCGATTGACAGCTTGTCGAAGGTTTCGATAGCGCGACTATCGGGCAGGAACAGTGCGAGTAAGATCGCATCGATTGGCGCTCCTTTCGCGCCAAGGCGCGCGAGGCCATGGGAAAGTACACGGACCGACTCGACCTCGAACGGACCCGGGCCGGCTGCGGCCAGCTCGGCCATAATTTCATTGGTCGCAACGCAATCATCTTCGATCAAAAGTATTGTTCGCGGAGGAGTGAGAGCTGTCATTGTTCGTAACCGGACGCGATTTGGTCGAGTCTCGCAGGCACGGACGTTCTGAAACCCGTTCGAGACCCGCACGACTCCTACGGTGTGGCACCAAGCATATTCTTGGTAAAGTCCTCAGACAACGCGTCACCCCACGGGGCCAATTCCTGGTTAGCGGCGCGGCGCAGCCAGACGTTCAAAAATCGGCGAGTTTTCATTTCATGTTCGATGGGAAACAAAGATCACTCCTTGCTTGCCTTCGCTATATTGGCTACTACCTGTGGACGGTAGGTCTTCGATCCTGGGCCCCGTGGACTCCAGTCGTCCGGCGGAAACGCTATGTGCCAAAAATTCCGCGACGGTTTCAGAAACTCAACCCCAACCTCCGGAACACCCTGAGTTCCAATCACTTGATCCGCCACCCGGCAACGCAATTCTGTTTTGGTCGTCAGGTTACGCAAAGTCAACAAATCTCCGATGACGACCGGAGTTTTCAGAAGCAGCAAGGCGCCGTGGGCACTGACCGTCAAGGTCTTCGTCTGTTCGCCCGCGCCGCGCTCCTCGCCATGATGCCGAAACACTTCGACGCCGACGTTCAAACAAACTCGCTGACTCTTGCGCAAGGTGCTCGCCTTTCCGATTTGTAGGTCACCGTACGTCTTTGGACCCCTCCCTGGAGGTGCGTGCAATCCCGGGGCCAAATGCAATTTGGCAAGAACTGGTGATGTTTCAAGTGCCGGCCGATGTGCTTTCCGATATTGCAACGAGGGCAGGCGCAAAGTTGGTGAAAAGCTCCTTCTCTCGGCGCGAGGGCCGCGTCCTAGCGCGAATGCTTTCTTTCTACGCCGGCGCGGGCCAAGTCTTGGGCTCCAACTTCCGAGCGGTAATCCCAGAATGGGAGCCACACGCCAAGTCGGTACTGCAGTAGTTCATTGCCAAGGGGGCGCGACGACGACTACGGGAAGATTTTTGGTAACGCGAAGCTCTTGGATTGCCGGAATCAACTTCGCGGAGAGTTCCACTTTGGGTATAGACTTACCCGCGCCAAATCGTTCGGGACACCGCGAGAGTTTCCTCGTCGTTTGCAAACTATATCGGAACTAATCGCGGCGGAGGCAACGCCGCTTTCTTTTGTCAGCGTCCCTGTTCGCCCTCCGCCCAGCTGCTCGACGAGGTTGCGATTCAGCGGACGCTCCCGGACGCGCTAGCCGCCATCGCAACGCTTGACCTGTGCAGTGAAGGTCGCCGAGTGACTCTACGGATCGGACATGGGCTGGGGTAAACCCGCAAGTCATCAGCCTGGTAGGCGGAAATGTCAGCCTTCGGGTGGCCCCTTGGTTGGGCTCCTCGAATCTCAATCGCGCTTGGGTTCTGCTACGCGATCATTGGCTCGAGGCATGACGTGATTGACCTCGCGTGGGTTTCTTCGGCGGCGAGGCCTCTTGGGTTTTTGATTAAGCGGCGCACCCGAAATGTAGAGGAATGGCGCGTCAGCGCCCCCCGCGTTGTTACACGCACCACCGACGACGGCGTAAAAATAAACCATCACGTTATTCGTGCCATCCTGGCTGACCCCCGCCACGCCAGCGGCAGGATTGTCTTCGCCAATCGCCGCAAATACAGCCCATTCCGTTGCGGAAATCTGAGAGGCATTGGGGTCGGTGTTGGTGCCGGTGTACAGATTGGCCGAGAAGCCGTTCAGAAAGAGTGTCGTAGGAACACCTTGTGGATCGAGACCCTCTGCAAACAAATATTCTGAAGTGCCTGACTGACTCGACCTGTTTGGATTAATCGTGAAAGGGTTTACAGCGCCGCTGGTGGAGGCGAAGCACGGAATCCCGTTGAACGTGGGATTCGAGGCCAGGGATACGGTTCCCGCGACTTGGCCCGGCGCCGGCGGCCCGCTAAAGGCGATGGTGGCATTCACCGACGCATCGAACGCTGAGCCATTGTCGTCGCTGAAGCCATCCAGCGAACCAGAAGCGGAACCCGATGAAATGGTTGGTAGGAACGTTGCAACGAAGTTGCCCGGGCTACTCTGTGTAGCAACGCTACAAGCAGAAATATCTCCTAGCGCGTAGTAGGTTCCCGCGACGGTGGCGATGGACACGGATGCATCGCCGGGAATTGGTGTATGGGGATTGTATACGCCATTGTAGATCATTGAGAAATTCGGCCCCAAACCCAGATTGTCAACTGCGATCGTGATCTGGACAGCGTTGCCGCCCGACGCAGACCAAGTGGGAACTAGGTTGTAGGATTCAGGGTCGAGTACGCAAAGGGAGTTGGTAAACGTTCCGTAGGTGTAGCCCAAACCATCGTCGGTAAGAAAAGTCGAAAAGCCTCCGGGGTACGAAGCGGTTTGCGCAGAGTTGTCTCCGCTCGTATGGACTATTTCCCATCGTCCTGTTCCGGGAGCTGCCACCGTGATCGTATTCGTGTCCAACGTCACAGCACCCGAGAGAGCGAAAACGCGCCCGACAACACTCGTATCGGTAGTGACGGTGACGCTGACCGCCGCGAGAATGCTTCCTACAAAAACAGTAGCGGTGCCAAACGTGGCGGAACTGCCTACCTGCCAAAACACATTTGTTGCCTTCGCGCCATTGGACAGGACGATTGAGGAATTGCTCGCCGTCGTAAGAGTACTTCCGATCTGGAAAACATAGACTCCGTTGCCGCTCAGGGTCAGATTTCCGGTCAACTGCGCGCTGGAATTAAAACAATACACGCCAGGCGGGAGTGTAACCGCGCCTGGACTGGTGCCGAGAATCATTCCGCTTAGGTTGGTGCCGCATGGCTCCGCCAACAAATCACTATAAGCAGTTTGCGCATCAGCATGAGCCGCGACAGCGGCCGCGTCGCCCGGGTGCAGCGCTCCGGCCGTCACGGTGCCAGGCGGAAAACCCGTTATGGAAGTACCCGGGCTCACCCCCAAATCTCCGGTGACAGCGGTCGGACCCATATTGGTCACCGTCGAAGCGCCCAAAACTGCAAAAGTCTGCGCGGAACCGAGTGGCGGCACCGACTGCGCCCAGGCGGCGCTTCCTGTAGTCAACATGAAAATAATAAAAAATCGTTGCATGGCAGAGATCCCCTGATGGTTTTTCACTTCATCGCCTTTCCACGTGCCGGAGGAAACGTCCTCGGTGGTGATCTCGAATTCAAAACGAGGCGCCAAGCTCCAACTTGCTAAGTAGCAATCAAGTGGCCAATGAAGAAGGGCGTAAGTCGTTGAGAATGGATAGAAGCTAGAGCAAGGTTCCAGCCGCCGTTGTTCCGACTTGAAATGCCGTGCCGTAACGACCGCATGCGAACTTTGGGGAAGTCCCGCCTAACTCCGCGAAAGTAGGTTTTGACTTGTGCTTGTACTTGGCGTCATCTGGTTGGTCGGCGATCGCTAGTCCACGCGTAGCATAACGCTCGCTAGATTTAGTTAAATATTTATAATAATAGAATATATATAAAACATTAAGTGTATTTCGAC
>Ga0307476_10002579_pt1 | contig 10788 bp, 9 predicted proteins | sample atmos_gasesECM2C_2_FD_203314 | JGI IMG/M metagenome (GOLD analysis project Ga0307476, IMG submission 203314) | Hardwood forest soil microbial communities from Morgan-Monroe State Forest, Indiana, United States - atmos_gasesECM2C_05 | ecosystem: Environmental > Terrestrial > Soil > Temperate... | reverse complement strand
GGCCGCGGCGATCCGGCGCGCGCTCGAGGCCGCGCTCGGGCCGCTGGTGCCGGCCGAGCGCGACAGGCCGGCCGTCGTCGACGCCGGGCCCGCGCGCTACTGGCGGGTTGCAGCGAACGGTGAAGCCGGTGCACCGGTGGGGCAGGTGGGATCGACCGGTCGTGAGGTCGGCATCATCTCGGCGATGACCGAGCACTTCTGTGACGATTGCAACCGGCTGCGGCTCACCGCGACCGGCGCGCTGCACGCCTGCCTCGGCCACGACGACGCGATCAGCCTGCGCGACGTGATGCGCGGCGGTGGCAGCGACGACGATGTGGTCCGCGCGATCACCGCGTCGGTGACCGGCAAGCGCGCCGGCCACGCGTTCGATCGCACCGGCGCCGGCGCACCGCACAAGCACATGATCGGCATCGGCGGCTAGGGCCTCGCGCGCGCCTTTCGACGGAAGCCGATCCGTGCCTGACGCCGTACCGCGAGATGCGCTCATGTGACCGGCGGCGTGACGCGCGCCGCCGACGGCGCACGGCCTGCGCGAATTGTTGAGGAGCGATGCCGGCCTGCCTCAGAAAATCATCGCAGGCCAGGTTTTCGGCCGCGGAGGGGCGCGCGCGGGAATGGTTCTGATCATGCTACGGTTTGCCAGTCGCCGGGCACGCGGCCCTGTGGAGGCCAACTCTATGAACAGAAGCACGCTGGGTAAAATCGTTCTGACGGGTGCGGTCGCGGTGGGTGGCATCGCGTTCGTCCTGAAGTCGTCGGCGAGCGCCGAGCGCTACTTCCACGTGGAGGAGCTGATGGCCAAGCAGCTGCCGGACTGGACCGAAAAGGAGCTCAAGGTCCACGGCACGGTCGAGGCCGGGACGATCGTGGAGAAGATCGAGAACCAGGAGACGCAGCGGACGTTCGTGCTCCAGAGCAAGGGCAAGAAGATCCGGGTGTTCAACTCGGGGCCCAAGCCCGACACGTTCAAGGACGAGTCCGAGGTGGTCGCCACCGGCCACCTGGTCCCGGCCACCGAGTTCCGTCCGCTCGCCCAGAAGCTCGGCGTCGCGATCGACTCCGATGTGGCGTACGTCGTCCAGGCGTCGGAGCTGATGGCGAAGTGTCCGTCGAAGTACGGCGACAAGCGCATCGAGCTGCAACCCTCGACTCCGCAGTACAAGTGAGCCAACGGTGAACGACCCCACACCGTTCTCACCGATCGCGCTGGTCGGCACGATCGCCCTGCTCGCCGCCTACGCGGTCGCCGCCTGGTGCGTCGCCGCCGGCATCGCCGGCAACGCCCGCCGGAGCGGCCGCCTGGTCAACTCGTCGGTGTACGGCCTGTACGGCTTCGCCGCGCTGATCACGCTGTCCTCGGTCCTGCTGATCTACGCGTTCGTCACCCACGACTTCTCGATCAAGTACGTCGCCGCGGTCAGCGATACGACGATGGAGACCTGGTACAAGGTCACGTCGTTCTGGGGCGGGCTCGACGGCTCGCTGCTGCTCTGGGTGCTCGTGCTGTCGCTGTTCTCGACGGTCGCGATCGCGGTCAACCACCGCCGCCACCGCGACATGATCGGCTACGTGGTCGCGACGATCATGGTCGTGCAGGTGTTCTTCCTGTCGCTCCTGGTGTTCACCAAGAACCCGTTCACGACGTTCCTGACCTCGCCGCCCGTCGAGGGCCAGGGCCTGAACCCGCTGCTCCAGAACTACTGGATGGTGATCCATCCGCCGTCGCTGTACACCGGCTTCGTCGCCGCGACGATCCCGTTCGCGTTCGGCATCGGCGCGCTGGCGTCGGGCCGGCTCGACGATCTCTGGCTGGGCTCGGTCCGGGTCTGGATGCTGATCTGCTTCGGCTTCCTGTCGCTGGGCCTGATCCTCGGCGGCCGGTGGGCCTACGAGGAGCTCGGCTGGGGCGGCTACTGGGCGTGGGACCCGGTCGAGAACGCCGGGTTCATCCCGTGGTTCACCGCGACCGCGTTCCTGCACTCGGCGATCATCCAGGAACAGCGCGGCATGATGAAGCGCTGGAACATGCTGCTCGTGATCGTGACGTTCTTCTTCACGATCTTCGGCACGTTCATGACCCGCGCGGGGATCGTCCAGTCGGTCCACGCGTTCGGCGAGGACAACGTGCTCGCCCTGCAGTTCGTGGCGTTCCTGGTGCTGATCCTCGTGGTGTCGATCGGCCTCTTGGTCTACCGCTCGAACAAGCTCGCGTCGCGGTCGCAGTTCGAGTCGTTCATCTCGCGCGAGTTCGCGTTCCTGGTCAACAACTGGATCCTGCTGACCTGCGCGTTCGTCGTCCTGTTCCTGACCATGCTGCCGACGATCTCCGAGGCGCTCGACGGCTCGCGGATGGCGGTCGGCATCGAGTACTTCAACAAGACGATGACGCCGCTCGGCCTGGTCCTGCTGTTCCTGGCCGGGGCGTCGCCGCTGCTGGCCTGGCGCAAGACCACCCGCGAGCGGCTGTACTCGCAGTTCCTGTGGCCGAGCGTCGTGGCCGGCGCGACGATCCTGGCCATGGTGCTGGTGTTCCCCGAGACCAAGCACCTGTCGGCGATCTTCTCCGATACGATCCAGCTGCCGGTCACGCTGATCAACTTCGGGCTGGTCGCGTTCACCATCGCGTCGATCGTGCAGGAGTACTGGCGCGGCGTCGGCGTTCGCCGCCGGCAGTCCGGCTCGGACGCGATGACCTCGCTGCTCGGGCTGGTGCTGTCCAAGCGCCGCAAGTACGGCGGGTACATCGTCCACCTCGGGATCGCGGTGATGTTCTTCGGGTTCGCCGGCAAGGCCTACGAGCGGATGCTCGATCGCACGATCGAGAAGCCCGCCGCGACCCTCGCCGACAAGGACAAGTCCAGGTCGCGGTTCGTGTTCGGCGAGTACGAATTCCAGTACGAGCAGCTGTTCCACACCTCGGACGACCACAAGGACGCGGTGACCGCCGAGGTCACGATCTTCCACGCCGGCAAGAAGATCGACATGGCTTACCCGGGGAAGTGGGACTACCACAAGGGCGAGGGCCAGGCGACGACCGAGGTCGCGATCATCGTGCGCGCCGGCGCGATCGACGTCCTGCGCGGCGACACGATCGTCGCGCGCGAGCTCGGCGAGGTGTTCGGCAACGACGTCTACGTCGTGCTGACCGGCTACGACCTCGACGCCGGGCTCGCCAACCTGCGCGTGTACATCAATCCGCACATCCTGTGGGTATGGGTCGGGTTCCTGATCCTCGCGTTCGGCACGCTGATCTGCCTGATCCCGCAGACCGCGGTCGACCGGCTGGCGCGCGCGCCGACGTCCCGGCTCGGCCGCGCCGCCGACCTGTCGGTGGTCGTCGCGCTGGCGTGCGCGGCGGTGCTCGGGATCGCGAGCCAGGCCCATGCGGCGGCGCCGCCCGCCGAGCACGTCCAGGCGGGCATGGGGATGGGCGGAGACGGCATCGGCTACGCGTCGATGAACCGGCCGACCAACGCCACCGAGGAACGCGCGATGAAGGAGCTGCTGTGCGTCTGCGGCTGCGCGCGCGAGGACATCTTCGGCTGCAAGTGCGGCACCGCCGCGCAGCTGCGCCGCTCGGTGATGGACTTCCTGGGCAAGGTCGACGCTCACGGCAAGCCGGTGTTCGACCTGACCACCCAGCCCGGGCGCGACGCGGCCTACGAGGCGGTGCTCCAGGACTTCGTCAGGACCTACGGCGGCGAGCAGGTGCTGGCGACCCCGCGCACCAAGTTCTCGTGGCTGTTGCCGTCGCTCGCGGTGCTCGGTGGCCTGGGCCTGCTGGTCGCCGTCGGGCGGCGCTGGATGGGCCGGGGTGGCGCGGTCGCGGCGACTCCTCCCGGGGTGGCCCCCGCGGTGGCCGAGGACGAGTCCTACGCCGACAAGCTCGATGACGAGCTCGCGGACACCGACTGAGCGCGCCGAGACCGGTGACGCGGAACCCCAAGCGTGAATGACATGACGGATTCCCCCGACACGATGCGATGGGTCCGGCGCGGCGTGGCCATCGCCATCCTGGTGCTCGGCTGGCTGTTCATCATCTGGCAGAACCACTTCCGCATCACCGCGCCCACGGTGTTCGTCTGCCTCGGCTACCTCGCCGTGATCGCGACGATCTACAACCTGTGGCGGACCGGCGCGGCCGCGGTCGACAGCTCCGAGGACGGCGACGACTCGACCTGGGCCAAGCCGGCCGGTGCGCTCGGCGAGCTCCAGCGCGAGAAGCGCACGCTGCTCAAGGCGATCAAGGAGGCCGAGTTCGATCGCGACATGGGCAAGCTGTCCCGGCGCGACGCCGACGACATGATCCGCGGCTACCGGGCGCGCGCGATCGAGGTGATCAAGGAGATCGACCTGCTCGGGCTCGGCGCCGCCGGCACCGTGCGCGAGCAGATCCTGCGCGAGGTCCGCGCCCGGATGCAGCTCGACGGCAAGGCGGCCAAGGCCCGGCCGGGCAAGGCGGAGCCCAGGGCGAAGCCCGACGCCGGGCCCGCGGCCCCTCCGGCCGGGGGAGACGCCGGTCCGGACGCGGCGAGCACCGCGCCGGCCGGTGCGGGCGACCCCGCCGCCGCGGCCGGTGGTCGCGAGGCGGCGCCCGGCGCGGCCGAGGCCGCGAACCCCGCGAGGCCGCGCGACGAGGAGCTCGACGCCGACAGCACGACCGCGATCGAGCCGCGGCACGACGAGCCGGCCAGCGAGCCCGCCAAGGAGGCAACGCCATGATCCGCCGAACCCGCGCAGCGCGCTTCGTGGCGCCGCGCCGACCGCGCCGGCTGTCGCTGGCGCTTGGCCTCGGCTTCGGCCTCGGCCTCGCCGGGATCGCGGTGACCGTGGCGCCGGCCGCGGCGCAGATGGCCGCCGCGCTCGGCAAGCCGCTGCCGTCACCGGACCTCCCGGTCGGGACGGTCTCGGTCCGCGTGGTCGCCGGCAGCCCGTCGTCGCCGGTCGTCGGGACCGACGTCACGCTGGTGGTCAACGGCACGCCGCGCCAGGCGCGCACCGACTCGGCGGGCCGCGCCACGTTCCCCGGCCTGGCGGTCGGCGCGACCGTGGTCGCCAAGGCGCTCGACGAGGACAAGGCCGAGCACCCGTCCTCGGAGTTCGCGATCCCCGACAGCGGCGGCATGCGCGTCCTGATCTCGACCAAGCCGTGGCAGGGTGGGGCGGGGGGCGCGCCGTTCGCAGGCGGCGCCGGCGGGATGCCGAGCCCGCGGTCGATGAGCGGCGAGCCGCGTGGCGAGCAGTCCGATCCCCCCGGCATGATCACCGTGCGGGTCACTTACAACGACCTCAAGGACTCGCCGGCCGGCGTGCCGGTCGCGATGGTCGGCTACTCCGCCGACGACACGATCAGCTACCAGGTGCAGAACAGCGACAGCGAGGGCCGCGCCCGGTTCACCGACCTCGATCGCAGCGGCGGGACCGCGTACTTCGCGATGGCGCTGCTGCCGCGCAACAGCGCGACCGACCGGCTGAGCTCGAGCTACGTCGTGCTGGCGTCGCAGGTCGGCGTGCGCCTGGTGCTGTCGAGCGAGAAGCGCGACTCGACGGCGCCGCCGATCGACGACTTCGCCAAGGTCGATCAGCCGATCGCGACGCCGGCCGGCAAGGTCCGGGTCGCGCTCGAGGGCATCGGCGACCTGAACGCGAAGGTGAGGCTGGTCGACGCGGCGACCAAGAAGGTGCTGGGCGAGGCCAGGCCGGACCGGTCGCCGCCCGACCCGTCGCGCATCCAGGCCGAGCCGCAGTTCGCCCCGGATCCCGCCCTGCCGGCCGGCACGCTCGACGTCCAGGTCGTCGGCGGCCCGGGGCAGACCGAGGAGCCGCTCCAGGACGTCGCGATCCGGGTGATCCCGGCGAGCAGTAACGACGGCGCCAGCGGGGTGAGCGGGACGACCGGCGCCGACGGCGCGGCGCACCTGGTCGCGCCGTCGAGCGAGCCCCAGAAGCTGGTGGTGACGCTCAACGGCCGCCCGATGGAGTCCAAGCTGCCGGATCTGAGCAAGTCGGGGGGCAGGCTGGTGATCCGCGCGCACTGGCCTGACCGCGGCCAGCCGCAGGCGCTGATCGATGTCGCCGGGACCCAGGGCCAGGTGGTCTACGCGGAGTGCGAGGACCGCGGCCAGCACTACCGGTCGATGCCGTTCCAGCTGCTCGACGCCGCCGGGACCAAGGTCACGATCTACGTGTTCCCGCGCGTGCTGTTCCGGTTCCAGCTCGACGGCGACGCCGAGGACGAGAAGTTCGCGGTGCGCGGCAAGTTCGAGGTCACCAACTACTCGTGGGCGCCGTACCGCAGCGGGCCCGACGGCCTGCTCGTCCCGATGCCGCACGGCTTCACCGGCGCGATCCTCGCCGACAGCGATCAGGCCGAGGTCGCGGTCGCGCCGGGCGAGGGCTACCGGATCATCCGTCCGATCCCGCCGGGCGGCCGCCCGTTCCGCGGCGCGTTCTACCTGCCCGTCGAGGCCGGCCGGGCCTCGTGGGCGCTCGACCTGCCGCTCGGCGCGTTCGAGAGCGAGCTCGTGATCAAGCAGGCTCCCGGGATGTCGTTGCAGACCCCGCCGACGGTGCACGCCGAGAGCCGGACCGTGCCGCAGGGCACGTTCTACCTCCTGGCGTCGATCACCATCAAGCGGGGCCAGTCGATGGCGATGGCGATCGACGGCCTGCCGTCGCATCCGCGGTGGCGCGGCTGGGTGCAGGGCATCGTCGGCGTGCTGGTGGTCGGCGTGATGCTGACCGGGCTCGGAGCCGCGCTGCTCGCGCGCCGCCCGGAGCAGGCGGCCGACGCCGAGGCCGAGGCGCGCCGCCAGCGGCTGCTCGACGAGCTGGTCGAGCTGGAGCGGTCCGGCGCCAATCCCAAGCGCCGCGATCAGGTGCTCGCCGAGCTCGAGCAGCTGTGGGGCTAGCCGAGGCCGCATGGAGGCGTCCAGGCGCAGCGAGGCGGGGGGAGCCCCCCGTGGGATCGAGCGAAGCGAGACGGGGGGTGGGGACCCCGACGGCTCCGCCGGCGGGGCGGGGGGCAGCGCCCCCCGTGGGATCGACCAGGTCGAGATCCGCAAGGTCGCCAAGCGGTACGGCAGCGAGCGGGCGCTCGCCAGCGTGTCGCTCGACCTGGCGGCCGGCTCGATGTGCGCGCTGCTCGGCCATAACGGGGCCGGCAAGACCACGCTGCTCGGGATCGTCTCGACCCTGGTCCGGCCGAGCGCCGGGTCGGTCGCGTACCGCTCGCGCGGCAGCGCGCTGACCGGCGTCGCGGTCCGGCGCGAGATCGGCATGCTCGCCCACGCCTCGATGTGCTACGGCGAGCTGACCGCGCGCGAGAACCTCGCGCTGATCGCCGCGCTGTACGAGATCGACGGCAGCGCGGCTGTCCTCGACGGCGTGCTCGACCGGGTCGGGCTCGACCGCAAGGCGCGCGATCGCGCGGCCCGGACCTACTCGCGCGGCATGCTGCAGCGCCTCGCCCTGGCGCGCGCGCTGCTCACCCGGCCGTCGCTGCTGCTGCTCGACGAGCCGTTCACCGGCCTGGACCGCGACGGCGCGCTGGCGCTCGGCGAGCAGCTCGGCCAGCTGCGCGACGCCGGGGCGATCGTCGTGGTCGTGACCCACGATCTCGAGGCGATCGCGGGCCGGACCGACCACGTCGCGATCCTGCGGCGCGGCCAGCTGGTGTTCGAGGAGCGCGGCGCGTACACCTACGAGCAACTCAAGGACGTCTATCATCATCACGCCAACTGACGTGGCCCCGCGTGCTCCCGTGCCCTCTCTGGTCCCCGTGATCCCCGCATGTCCCTCGCTCGCCGCCGCGAGCCTGCCCCCACGGGCGCCGGTGCGGGCGCCGGCGCGGGCGCGGGAGGCCGTGTGAGCTCGCTGGTGCGCCACGCCGCGCGGATCGCGTGGAAGGACCTGCGGATCGAGCTGCGCAGCCGCGAGATCCTCTACACCATGGCGTTCTTCGGGGCGCTGCTCGTGGTGATCTTCGCGATCGCGTTCCCGCTGGACATGCGCGCCGTGCGCGGCTCGCTGCCCGGCATGCTGTGGACCGCGATCGCGTTCACCGGCACGATCGGCCTGGGCCGCGCGTTCGACCGCGAGCGCGAGAACGACACGATGCGCGCGCTGCTGCTGGCCCCGGTGCCGCGGCTCGCGGTGTTCCTCGGCAAGGCGATCGCGACCGCGCTGATGGTGCTCGCGGTCGCGGTGATCTGCGCGCCGCTGCTCGCGGTGTTCCTCAACGTCGCGCTGTTCGCCCACCCGCTCCCGCTGGTCCTGATCGTGGTGCTCGGCGCGATCGGGGTCGCGGTCACCGGCTCGGTGTTCGCCGCGACCCTGCTCAAGGTCCGGTCGCGCGACGTGCTGCTCCCGGTGATCCTCTACCCCCTGCTGATCCCGCTGTTCGGGGCCGGGACCAAGTGCACCGCGGCGCTGATCGCCGATCCGGCCAACCTCGAGGGAGCGTGGTACTGGATCCAGTTCCTCGGAATCTATGACGCCGCATTCTTGGTAGTCTCGGTCTGGATCTTCGAGTCCCTCGTGATCGAGTGACCGGACCAGAGCCAGAGGATGACCATGCGAGGCCGAATGACATGAAGAAGCCCACCATCCCGGTGTTCGCCGTGCTCGCGGCGGCGGGCATCGCGACCTCCATCTACGCGATCTTCTTCCATGCCCCGCTCCAGTACGGGCTCAACGAGGACGGCAAGCTCAACGGCTCCAGCCTGTTCTTCAACCAGAAGATCTTCTACTTCCACACCGCGCACGCGATGCTGCTGATCCTCGCGGTCGCCTCGGCGGGGGTGAGCTCGATCCTGTTCCTGCTGTCCCGGACGGCGCCGGATGCTGCCGCCCCGGGTCCGGAGTCCCGGGGCGCCATGGCCTTCATCCGAGCGCACGGGTCGATGTGGGACGACATCGCCAGCGCGTCGGTCGATGTCGCGGTCGCGTTCGGCGCGATCGCGCTGCTCAGCGGCTCGATCTGGGCCAAGGCCGCGTGGGACGTGTGGTGGAACGGAGAGCCCCGGTTGACGATCACGCTGCTGCTGTGGCTGGTCCTGGTCGGCTACGTCGTGGTGCGGCGGTTCGCCGGGCCGAGCGCGGATCGCATCACGGCCGGCATGGCGATCTTCGGCGGTGTCAGCTCGTACTTCGTCTACACGATGGTCGGCAAGGACTCGCACCCGGCGTCGGGCACCAACGGCGTGGTCGCCACGCTCGGCCCCGGCATGAAGGGAGCGTTCTGGCTGACCGTGGCGAGCTTCGCGTGCTGGTACATCGCGCTGGTGGTGAGCCGGGTGCAGAGCACGCGGGCCGAGCGCGAGCTCCGCGAGCTCCGCGAGCGTGGTCTCGATCTAGGAGTGCTGCAATGACCCATCCCCTGACCAAGCTGATCGCCTCGTGGTTCGTGATCGCGGGGCTCGCCGGCGCGGCCGCCGCACAGCCCGCCGCGCCCGAGTCGCCCCCGCCGGCCGACGCCGCCAGCGCGCGCGCGCAGTGCACGGCGGCGATGAACGCCGATCCGAAGTTCGCCGCGGAGATCGTCAAGGTCGCCGACGAGGCGGCCGCGATGAAGCGCGACGCCGACACGCTGGCCGCCCACAACGACGCGTACGCCCACGTCCAGAAGAACGAGCGCCACGTGATCTACGGGTACGCGGCGATGTGGATCATCGCCGCGGCGTTCGTGATCTTCCTGTGGCGGCGCCAGCAGGTGCTGCAGGCCGAGATCGCGCAGCTGCACCGCGATCTCGAGGCCGCCGCGGCGGACAGGCCGGCGGAGGGCCGGCCGTGACCGCGTCGCACATCATCTTCATCCCCGCGGTGCTGATGGTCGGCATGTTCCTCGGCTTCATCCTCGGCGCCCGCGCTGCGCGCAACCAGTTCGACCTGCAGCAGAAGCGCGAGGCCGAGCGAGAGGCGGCGCGCGCGGCCCGCGCGGCCCGGCGCACGGGCGGATCGGACAAGCCGGCGGCGCCGGGCTGATCCCGGCTGGCGATGTAGGCGCCGCGCTTCCGCGGAGCATCGCGCACATGTAGGGTGGGGCGCCCTGCCGCTGGGTGGTTGGCGGCCTGTTGCGATTTGATTACGCTGCTGTCCCATGGCAGCTCGACTCGGCCGGTACGAGGTGCTCAAGCACCTGGCGTCCGGCGGCATGGCGGACGTCCTGCTGGGGCGGACCGACGGCATCGAGGGCTTCGAGCGCCACGTCGTGCTCAAGCGGATCAAGCCCGAGCACGCCCAGGACCTGCGGTTCATCCGGATGTTCCTCGACGAGGCGCGGCTCGCCGCCAACCTGCACCACCAGCACATCGTGCAGGTCCACGACATCGGGGAGTCCGCCGGTGAGTACTTCATCGCGATGGAGTACCTGCACGCCGAGGACGTGCGGACGATCCTCTTGACCGCGTCCCGGTCGCGCCAGCACGTGCCGCTGGGCTACGGGATGGCGATCGTGGCGGCGGCGGCGGCGGGGCTGCACTACGCGCACGAGCGGCGCGGGCCGGACAAGCGGCCGCTCGGCATCGTGCACCGCGACGTCTCGCCGTCGAACATCCTGGTCGGCTACGACGGCTCGATCAAGATCGTCGACTTCGGGATCGCCAAGGCGTCGGCACGCCAGGAGAGCCGGACCGGCAGCCTCAAGGGCAAGATCTCCTACATGTCCCCCGAGCAGTGCAAGAGCGCCGAGATCGACCGGCGCAGCGACGTGTACTCGCTCGGCGTCGTGCTCTACGAGCTGGCGACCACGAGCCGGCTGTTCAAGGGCACGAATGATTACCTGGT
>Ga0307476_10002578_pt1 | contig 10792 bp, 11 predicted proteins | sample atmos_gasesECM2C_2_FD_203314 | JGI IMG/M metagenome (GOLD analysis project Ga0307476, IMG submission 203314) | Hardwood forest soil microbial communities from Morgan-Monroe State Forest, Indiana, United States - atmos_gasesECM2C_05 | ecosystem: Environmental > Terrestrial > Soil > Temperate... | reverse complement strand
GAAAATCCGCCAAAGAAATACCAGGATATTTACCCGCTGGACTTCGAAAGCCAGGACTGGCGGGCATTATGGGACGAGTTAAAGAACGTCTTTCAATTCTGGATCGATCAGGGAGTTCGCATCTTTCGTGTCGACAATCCTCACACGAAAGCATTTGCCTTCTGGGAGTGGGTGATCGGGGAGATTAAGAAGGTGCATAGCGACGTGCTCTTTTTAGCAGAGGCGTTTACCAGGCCGCATGTCATGTACCGGCTGGCCAAACTCGGTTTTTCTCAGTCCTACACCTATTTCACCTGGCGCAACACGAAGCAGGAATTAACAGACTATTTCACCGAGCTTACCCAAACTGAGGTACGAGAATACTTTCGCCCCAATCTCTGGCCTAACACGCCCGACATCCTTCCGGAGTTTCTCCAAGTCGGTGGTCGTCCGGCGTTTATGATCCGATTGATTCTGGCGGCTACCTTGGGCGCCAGCTATGGTATTTATGGGCCCGCGTTTGAGTTGTGCGAAAATACGCCCGTGCAGGCGGGCAGCGAAGAGTACTTGAATTCCGAGAAATACGAACTCAAGCATCGCGATCTGCGTTCCGCGTGGAGTTTGAAGGGCGTCATTTCCCGCATCAACCGGATCCGCAAAGCGAACGAGGCACTGCAAAGCATCCGCAACCTGCGCTTTCATGGCACTGACAATCCGATGCTGATTTGCTACAGCAAGACGACAGACGACCTGAGCAACGTGATCGTGGTGATTGTCAATCTCGATTCCTTCCACCGGCAGACGGGTTGGGTCGATCTCGATCTCCCTGCCCTCGGACTGGAGGCGGATCGTGCGTTTCAAGCCTACGATCTGCTAGGCGAAGGCAGATATTTGTGGCAGGGTTCACGGAATTATGTGGAACTGACACCGGAAAGTCTTCCGGCACATATTTTGAGGATGAGTCAGTGAATTCGGACGGAGCGCGATTTCGAGCATTACCGCCAAGTGTTATAGAACCGCTTTCCTCAATTCGCGGTGGAATGGAAGGTGAGACCCATGGTGCAACCTTGCAACCGATAAGCGACTTCGACGCATATTTGCTTGCGGAGGGGACATTTGACCGTGCCTACGAGAAGCTCGGTGCTCACCTCACGGAGCGGGATGGACGTGAGGGCGTGCAGTTTGCTGTATGGGCGCCTAATGCCAAGCTGGTCTCGGTAGTGGGTGACTTCAACCAGTGGAATCCCGCGGCCAACGTGATGCGCTCCAGCGCCGCCGGCGTGTGGGAGACCTTCATCGCAACTCTCTGTCAGGGCGCAGTATACAAGTATCACGTGGCGTCCAACTACCGAGGCTATACGGTCGACAAAACCGATCCCTATGGTTTTGCCGCGGAAGTTCGTCCCCACATGGCTTCTCGCGTGTGGAATCTAGAAAACTATTCCTGGAATGACGGTTCGTGGATGACGAGCCGGGCAAAGAGCAACTCTTTGGACTCTCCCATTTCCGCTTACGAATTGCACTTAGGCTCCTGGCGGCGCGTGCTTGAAGAAGGAAATCGCTGGCTGACTTATCGGGAGATGGCACCACTCCTGGCGGATTACGTTCGGGAGACCGGTTTCACTCACGTCGAATTGCTGCCAGTTATGGAGCATCCTTTCGATGGTTCCTGGGGATATCAGACCACTGGTTATTTTGCGCCTACCAGCAGATTCGGTACGCCGGACGATTTCAGGTATCTTGTGGACTGTCTTCACCAAAACGGAATCGGCGTCATTCTCGATTGGGTTCCGGCCCACTTCCCGAAAGATGAGACGGGTCTCGGCTATTTCGATGGATCTCACCTCTACGAACACGGGGACCCGAGGCAGGGCGAACAACCGGACTGGAACACTTTTGTGTTCAACTACGGTCGGAACGAAGTCCAAAGCTTTCTCATCAGCAACGCCCTGTTCTGGCTCGACAAGTATCATGTGGACGGTCTGCGGGTCGATGCCGTGGCCTCAATGCTTTATCTCGATTATGGACGGCGCGAAGGAGAGTGGGTACCAAACCGCTTCGGCGGAAGAGAAAACATAGAAGCGGTTCACTTTCTGAGAGCGCTGAATGAACGTGTCTATGCAGCATTTCCCGACGTAATGATGATAGCGGAAGAATCAACCGCCTGGCCGCAAGTCTCGCGGCCCACTTACATTGGAGGACTGGGATTCGGTCTCAAGTGGAACATGGGCTGGATGCATGATGTGCTGGACTACTTATCGAAAGATCCCGTATTCAGATGCTATCACCATAATAAGATCACGTTTGGTCTGGTGTATGCCTTCACTGAAAACTTCCTCCTACCTTTCTCTCACGATGAGGTCGTCTACGGCAAAGGATCCATGCTGCGCAAGATGCCGGGCGATGAGTGGCAGAAGTTCGCGAATCTGCGGCTCCTGTACGGGTTTATGTTCGGCCATCCCGGCAAGAAGCTCCTGTTTATGGGCAATGAGTTTGGCCAGTGGTCGGAGTGGAATCACGATGCGAGCTTGGAGTGGCACTTGCTGGGGACTCCACTTCACGCTGGGCTGAGGCATTGGGTGGGTGATCTCAATGGTCTATACCGCAGCGATCCTTCGCTTCAGCGAGACTTCGATGCCGCCGGCTTTGAATGGGTGGATTGCAATGACTCGCAGAGGAGCATCATTAGCTTCCTCCGCCGAGGGCGGAATCCTAATGAGCAACTGCTCTTTGTCTGCAATTTCACGCCGGTCGTCCGTCAGAACTACCGCGTGGGTGTGCCGTTGGATGGTTTTTGGAACGAGATCTTGAACAGCGATGCAGCCATATACGGCGGGAGCGGCCAGGGAAACTTAGGTGGCTTGTCGGCTATACCACTCCCGATTCATGGACGGCCTTTCTCCCTGAATATGACTCTTCCCCCTCTAGGGATTGAGGTTTTTCGCCCGGAATCCAGCAGCGTTTAAGGAGATAGGAAAACGCAGCATGTCAAAGCGGCCAGGCAGCGCCGGAGATCCTCTCTGCTGCAAGGATGCAATCATCCACCGGTTGGACGTCCGCGCATTCAAAGACAGCAATGGCGACGGTGTTGCTGATTTTCCTGGATTGATCCAGACGCTGGATTATCTTCGGGACCTTGTGGTCACCTGCCTGTGGTTGCTGCCCTCTGTCCCATCACCCCCTAAAGACAATTGCTATGACATTTCCGACTACATGAACGCCCGCTCGATGTACGGGACGAAAGACGATTTCCGGGCTTTTCTTGCAGCGGCTCGCGGGCGCACCTTACAATTTCCTCTGGGTAGAGCAACAAAGGGAGGGAGACGCCTGCTGGCGTTAATGTGGGTCTGAAAGAACATTCTCCGTTGAACGTAACCGCGGGATGGGAGAGTCTCCTCGAGGGCCTCGGCCGCCTGCGCCTTGAAACGGTGGAACTCCCCGAGTATCTGCCCAAGCAGCGCTGGTTTGCGGGAAAATCCCGGGGAATCAAGTCCATTCGAATTGCGGACTGGATTTTGTTGAATGTTCTGTTGAACGCTCCATCGGACGCATCGCAATCGGCGCTGGCACTGGTCGTAGTAGAGTTCGCCACTGGGCCTCCTGACTTATATTTCCTGCCGCTGGCGATAAGTTTTGGAGACGCCGAAAACGAATTACAGCGGAGCGCCCCGCATGCCATCATCGCCCCGGTTCTATCGCAGAGGGGAGCGGGATTGCTCTACGATGGTGCCTTCGACGACCAGACTTGCGCGTCGTTGTTCTCGCTGATCGAGAATGCGAGCAGGATAGACGCGCGGCAGGGGTTCCTCCGGGGCGTACGTGGGAAGGCGTTTACGGATCTCATGGTGCCGGCCGGGACAACATTGCGGGTGCGCCGTAGCTCGGCGGAACAGAGCAACACTTCAATTCTGTTCGGTGACCGGTTCATACTCAAGCTGTTCCGCCGCCAAGAGCCCGGATTGAATCCAGATGCGGAAATTGGACAGTACCTGACCGAGAAAACAAACTTCGACCGGATTCCTCCTTTTGCGGGCTCGATTGAAGGTGACGGGCTAACCGGGTTCGACGGCAAAATCGCAAGTCTGGCAATGTTGCAGGGTTTGGTGGCAAACGAAGGTGATGGCTGGAAGTGGACCTTGGAAGACCTCGACCGCTACTACGAGACCTGTGCGCAGTCTCCATTTCCGGAAAACTTGAGTGGCGAGCTCCTCGGTCCGCTCGAGCTCTCTGACAAACCCCCAACGCAGGTGGCCCGTGACCACCTGGGCTTGTACCTCGAAGCTGGCGCAACCTTGGGACGCAGGACCGCGGAACTACACCTGGCGCTGGGTGCACCCACAGACGATCCTGCATTCGCGCCGGAGGCATTGACGGATATGGATCTTCAGGCGCAACTTACTGGCATCCGACAGCACGCCTCCAGCGTTCTAGACGTGCTGAAAGAGCGTCTGTCGCACTTACCCGACGAGGTGGTCAAGGTTGCGGCTTCTGTGCTCAGCCGTCGCCGCCAGATTCTCGATCACTTCGGGTCCCTGAACGGTGATTTCCAGCGGACACAACGAATCCGAATTCACGGGGACTACCATCTGGGGCAAGTACTCCGCGTAGGAACTGATTTCGTGATCCTGGATTTTGAAGGCGAACCGGCCCGGCCGCTGGCTGTTCGGCGCTCCAAGCAGTGTCCACTCAAAGATGTCGCTGGCATGTTGCGGTCCTTTGGTTACGCCGCCTACGCCGGTCTGATGAACTATACCGCCCGGCACCCCGAGGATGTGAGGCGCCTGGAACCCTGGGCGCAGCTTTGGGAACGGTCGGCGGCAGCGGAATTCTTGCGGGCGTACCGTGAAGCCGCGCAAGGTGCCGATTTTCTGCCGCCCAGGCAAGTTGATTTTCGCAAGCTGCTCAATGTCTTCCTGCTTGAAAAGGCGGTCTACGAAATACTCTATGAGTTAAACAGCCGACCCGCCTGGGTACGTATCCCCCTGATGGGCATTATGTCGCTTGTGCCATAAATGACTTATGTCCGGGACCATCCGGCCCTGCAAGCGGAGAAGAAAATTAAGTCCGAGGCTGAAGGAACAGCGCTCGCTTCAATACGGTTGACTTCCAATTACGAAAGTACAGTTCTGTCAGAAAAATCGTCTTTCGGCTGCCCAAGGCGACAACGTGTTCAACCCGATGCGCCGAAGATCTGCCCATTTCCCGAGCGTAGTCTTTGCGGTCACACAGGAGATTGATTATCTTACCGATGACTGGACGGCGGACTCCCAGCCGCCCCATGACTCTTTTGTATTCCAGAAGAATCTCATCGCTCACTGGCCACTCCCCTCCGATCCAGTCCCGGAGCGGGTTTGCGCTTGGGTTCTTGGACGCGCTCTCTGTTGACTTGAGTCCCGCGATTTCTGCTATCAGGGACGTACCGACGATGCCTCCAGGCGGTTTTCTTTTTTGTGCGGAGCAACGACGGTGATCTCCGGCAGTTTCTTTGGCGAAGGCTGAGCAGTGACGGCAGTCAGCCTACCTCAGTGCGCTGCTCATTTTGGGGTTTTTCAGATGTGGTTCGGAAGGGTTCGCGCCAGTTGACCCGCAAGCCGTTGAGCAATAAGTGACGAGATCGGCGGTCTTGAGTGGTCAGGAGGGTAATGTCTCTGCGACGGCAAATCCGCTGACGCCTGCTGACGGCGACTCTGCAAATACCGTAAGCTCATCCCGTGACAGCCGCGATCAGACCTGAGTGGTTCATGTCCTCCGAGGACTCTGTGCGTGCGACCGATGCACTTCAGAGATTGCGCCGGCACGAGACGAAGCAATGGGTAATCACGGGCGGATTTGCGACTGAGATTCACAGCATTTTGCATGGACTGGAACCCTCGATTCGTTCGCTGAACGACATAGATTTTGTCGTTTCGACGTTCGAGTACCTGCCCGCGAGTCTGAGTCGCGACTTCCTGTGCCGCCACATCCATCCGTTCGATCCGCCCGGCAAGACACTTGCTCAGTTCGTTGATCCTGAGACCAAGATTCGCATTGACGTATTCCGCGCCAACGGTTCAACGGTGAGACGGGCGCAGACTGTGGAGCTTTCGTTGGGTACTGTTCTGGTGATATCGGTTGAAGACCTCATTGCCAGACTCGTGAGGCTGGTATTGCAGCTAGCTGAAGGGATTTTGGTCGCCCCGAAGTATGCCCATGATCTGATTCGAATGTTGAAACTACTAAACCCCGATGCTGCCGAACCAGCATGGCTCGACCATCGACTCACGCAGCACCCCACCGTTTTCCGTGAGGCTTGCGCCATCGCTTTGGAACTAATTGAAACGCGCCCACACCTACTCGTCGTGCCTGAGTACTCGAAGAACACCGCTGAACCATGTCCCCGCTGTGTGTCTAGTGATCGATTTCGCGCGGCTGACCCCGCTCTAATGTTGTCGATAATGGGCTACTGTTAAGAATTGGGAACTGGGAGTTGATTCCATGAAAAAGAAGGAACTCCGCGACTTTGACGTGGTCGAAGGAACAGCGGATTTAAAGTGTTGTTCTCTGGCCCCCTCATTAAGCCGGAAACCCGATGTGGGGAGTTTTTCAGTTTTTCATCCTAGGAGGGGGTGGACTTGACGGGACGTTTCGCCGAACACCCCAAATACTCTGAGGCAACTCTACAAACCCCTTAGGCGCGAGATGCAGCCGGGTTTTTCGGAAAAGGTAATCGGCCACCATGACTCCCGCGTGTGTTACGGCTCTGGTCTAGCTGGCGTACATCTCGTAGTGCGTGGAGCAAGGCTCTAGCTCTAGCAGGAAGTCCTTGTCGAAATCGTAGTATTTCGCCATGCTGATGTCGTCCCCGGCGAAGGCGTGGATCGCCTCCTCGGACTCCCAGAACGTGACCATCAAAAAATGTGCGGTATCGCCTTCCATGCGACGCAGCGCGTAAGCGCCCAAGTTACCCGGGGTCGAGCGGTAATCGGGTATGGCAACGGTTCGCATCAGGTTCAGGTACTCGTCGCTCTTGGACGCGAGGGTCGCGCCATGCCAGATTCGGGTGACCACAGGGGGACTCCTTGTGTGGGTGTTGCGTCCAAAACATTTTAGATGTCGCAAGCGAGCGATTGCGCCCGCGATCTGGTCAACAAGTGACAAATACTTTTTCGCTAACCACCCCGGCCCGCCAAGAAGCAAGGAATGCCGCGTCGATGCTTATCCGGTGTGGCAAGTATCAACAAAATATCGTTGCGCTGATTTTGTCCTACGCCCCTGCTCTCATTGCGGCTTCTGCCGTCACCCGGAACATCACAAATCTGATCACATTCCCCTCGTTCGAGGTGATATCAGCGGGCACGGTGACTCTTTGCACTGTCACGTCCGACTTCAGCAAGGCCTCTGTTAGCGTTCCGTCCCAACCATCGATGTCCTGTGGCGATCCGCACACAATCCCAACAACATATTTTGGCGTTTCGGAATGGATGTCGGACAGATCGCGCAACTTCTCGCAATCGCGGACAATGCCCTTTGCAAGGTATGGACTAGGACTTCCCGGCTTAAGCTCAAACACCGCAAGTGTACGTTCTCTGCCATCAACAAAATATAGGTCAACACTTCGCTTGTTGTTCTTGCCACACCGCAGCTCCGAATAGAGTTTTGGGCGAAAGCGCATTCTGATTGCGTGCTTTAGTATGAAATATTTCTGCCACTCTTCTTCGCATTGCCGCACAGTGGCAAAATTGGAATGCTTGCAACTCTCCAATTGCCCTAGTTCCTCTTCCTGTCGTTTGATTGCATCGTGCGCGAGTTTCAGAAACTCCAGACCGCAATCCATCTCCCGCGACCCCTTTTTTCTTGACGTCGTGTTTCGCCCCTGCCATGAAAACAGCGGACATGCAAAAGAGTAGGCTCGATGGCTAAGGCGGGATAGTTACGAAAGGCAGGCATGAGAACTCTGCACATGATGGCAAACAGGACCGTATTGTCGTGGACTCCAATTCACGCCACGCGCGTGTTTCTCAACGGCATAACTCCTCGGCACGCTCACGGCTGGTGTACCCGGTGGCCACGATGGAGGGTGCGGCCAAGAGGTCTCGCAATGCTTGTTCGGAGGTGTACGAGATGACAAAACGCTCCGCGGGCCGATCAGGGCGACGGGCCTGAATTGCAGCGTAGAGGGTGCGAGATTCGGCGATCAGCGTTTTCATAGTTTCAAATCCAGTTCGCAAAAAACTGTTGAACACTTCCTAAGTGAGCAAGTTGCATGCCAAACTTGGTTCTGATATCACGTCCCGTGCCCCACATTCTCTTGGGAATCCAGACTCGGATTCTAGAACAGCTGTCCAGATAGCGTCACCCAGTCAATCCGCGGACTAAGGTCACCACGTGCTGCTAGGAATAGATTCCTCACAGGAGAAGTCGTTGGAGCTTTAGAATTGGCCTGCACCAATACGGTTGCTGGAGCGGGAAGATCAGCGGAAGGTGGAGAATTAATATAAGTAACTCTCGGCAGAGTAATTCGGCCTGGTGGTAATGCGCGAGACACCCTACGCGGAGAAGAAGTCGGCTAACGCAAGCTCCTGTAAACAAGCAAAGTCACGTCAAGCGAGTTACTGAAACAAGAATGGCGAATCCGTCCCCTGCCGTGCCGGTTCCATCACATCTGCGACGCGTTGCAGACCAGGCCGAGAAATCCCCAGCTTCTCCATCTTGTGGATCAATGTAGTACGCTTTAGTCCAAGTTTGGCCGCTGCGCCTTTAGGGCCACCAATCACCCAGCCGACTCCTTCCAGCGTTTTCAGAATCAAAGTGTGCTCACAGTCCCTAAGTGTGGTCGCTCCTCGAGAAGCGACCACAGCCTGACTCCGTTCGGCTGGTAAGGGATTGGGCAGCTCGCCATTGTTGGAAAGAATCACGGCACGTTCAATCAAGTTCTGCAGCTCGCGGATGTTGCCCGGCCATTGGTACGACGTGAGTGCAGACATTGTCGCCTGAGGAATGTGTTCAATCTGGCGATTCATCCGGCGGCTGTAGATCTCCACGAAATGGGCAACGAGGGCCGGAATGTCTTCGCGGCGTTCACGCAAAGGCGGCAACAGGACCGGAAATACGTTCAGACGGTAGTAGAGATCGCTTCGAAATTCATTCCGGTTTGCCATCTCCGAAAGATTACGATTAGTGGCAGCAACCAGCCGTACGTCTACCTGATGAGTGCGCGTGCTGCCCAAGCGTTCGAATTCCTGTTCCTGCAGAACGCGCAGAAGTTTGGGTTGCAGGGCCGGTGGAATATCCCCCACCTCATCCAGGAAGAGTGTGCCTTTGTCCGCCAGTTCAAAACGTCCAATCTTTTGTGCGATGGCTCCAGTGAACGCGCCTTTCTCGTGGCCGAAAAGTTCACTCTCCAAGAGATCCATTGGAATGGCGGCGCAATTCAGCCTTACGAATGCACGTCCGCACCGCGAGCTGAGGTTGTGAATCGCGTGTGCGATCAGTTCCTTGCCGGTACCAGTCTCTCCCTGGATGAGGACGGTGCAATCTGTCGGTGCGACTCGTTCGACTTGCTCGAGCACCGATTCAAGAGCAGGACTATTGCCGATGACCTGCTCAAATCTGCGCTCATAAGAAACTTGATCACCACTCCCGATTTTTTGGAAAGCTCCCACAGAGATCCTCCTCGTGTGTATGCCCTGTTTACCCGCTCAATTCTCCAGAGCCGCGCGAACGCTCTCGATCAGGACCGCGTCGTCAAATGGTTTGGCCATGAAGTCTACTGCGCCTGCTCTTAGCGCCTGCATCCGCATTCTGGTATCGCCGTGTGCGGTGATGAAGATGGTCGGAATCATGCAGTGTTCAGCGTTCAGTCTGGCCTGCAATTCCAGACCGGACATTCCCGGCATGCGGATATCTGCGATCAGACATGCAGTCAGCTGCTGCTGGCCGGACGCTAGAAATTCCTCCGCCGACGCAAACGCTTGTGACGGTAGTCCGACCGATTTCAACATTCCCTGCAATGCGCTGCGTATCAAATCGTCGTCATCAACAATCGCAACCAATTTCGCCTCCCCCTCAATACCCATAGTTGTAACCTATCCTTCCGCCCACGACGGCGCAATTATGCCTTGGTATGAGGCTCATAATACCGGCCTAAATACGGTGGGAGCGGCCGTGAGTGTCAGTCGTGAGCCGCAATTTTGGTGGGAAGGGTGAGGTGAAAGCTTGCGCCGCGTGGAGGATTATCGGTAACCCACAAGCGGCCGCCATGCGATTCCACGATGGAGCGGCTGATCCGAAGTCCCATGCCAGTGCCGTGAGGCTTCGTGGTAAAGAACGCATCAAAGATCTGGTCCGCTTGCTGAACAGGAAGCCCAAGGCCGGTATCGCTAACCGACACCACAAGTTCCTCGTTCTCTCCTCGCCGCGACTTGACGTCCAGTTGGCGCGTCCCATCCACATCCTTCATCGCATCGATGCTGTTCATCATGAGATTCATCAGCACTTGTTGCAATTGGACTCGATCTCCCATGACCCGGGGAATATCTGCCGCCAGCTGTGTCCGGAGCGACATGGAGTACCGCGTTGCCTCACTGCGCAAGAGGGCGACCATCTCGCGAATGACTTCGTTTACATCAACCAACTCTCGTTGCGGTGTTCCCTTTTGGAAGAGCGAGCGGATTCGATTGACGATGTCGGAGGCTCGGGTTGCATCCTGGACGACTCTCGACGCGGCCTGGCGTGCTTCTTCCACATCGGGTTGATCGCGCGCAAGCCATCGCAAGCACGTATTGCCGTCGGTGACGGCGGCGGCAATCGGCTGATTCACTTCGTGGGCGAGGGA
>Ga0307476_10002577_pt1 | contig 10796 bp, 9 predicted proteins | sample atmos_gasesECM2C_2_FD_203314 | JGI IMG/M metagenome (GOLD analysis project Ga0307476, IMG submission 203314) | Hardwood forest soil microbial communities from Morgan-Monroe State Forest, Indiana, United States - atmos_gasesECM2C_05 | ecosystem: Environmental > Terrestrial > Soil > Temperate... | reverse complement strand
TGTTCGCGCTGCTGGGTCATCCGCCAGCCGCGCTTGCCGACGAAGGCGGCGTCAGCTTCTGGGTACCGGGATTTTTCGGAAGCCTTGCGGCTACGCCGCAGCAGCCGGGCTGGTCCGTCGCCAACATCTATTATCATGACTCGGTTTCCGCCGGCGGCAACGTGGCGCTCGCGAAAGAAATTCAGATCGGCCGGATACCCGCCAATCTCAACGCGAGCCTGAACGCAAACGTCAACGCCAATGTTAACCTCGGCTTCGTGGCCGCAACCTACGTCTTTGCGACACCGGTATTGGGCGGTCAGGCCTCGGCCAGCCTGCTCGGGGCCTACGGCGCCAATTCGACCACGCTTGCGGGATCGCTCACCGGGACGTTGACGGGACCGGGCGGCATCGGCATTCCCTTTTCGCGCTTCGACAGTATCGACAGCTCGCTCACCGCATTTGGTGACCTCGTCCCGCAATTCGCGTTGCGCTGGAATGCTGGCGTCAACAACTACATGACCTATGTCACTGGCGACATTCCGGTCGGGGCGTACGACTCGATGCGTCTGGCTAATCTCGGAACAGGGCATGGCGCGATCGACGCGGGCGGCGGATACACTTATTTCAATCCGCAGACCGGACACGAATTCTCCGGCGTGCTCGGCTTCACCTATAATTTCATCAACACGGCAACCCAGTACCAGAACGGCGTGGACATGCACTTCGACTGGGGCGCGTCGCAATTCCTGACCAAGCAGGTCCAGGTCGGACTGGTGGGATACGTCTACAGGCAAATCGGCTGCGACAGCGGATCGGGCGATCGCGTCGGCTGCTTCGAGTCGCAGGTCGCAGGCATCGGTCCCCAGGTCGGCTTCATCATTCCGCTCGCCGACAAGATGCAGGGATATCTCAATCTCAAGAGCTATTGGGAGTTCGCCGCGGAAAACCGGCCCTCCGGCTGGAATACCTGGGTGACCTTTGCGATCTCTTCTGCCCCGCCGCCGCCAGCCGCGACGCCGACCTACCACAAGTGATATGCGGAGATCGTCCAGAGCGTTTGCGCATGCAGCCGCGCTGAACGGCGTCCGATTGTGCGGCTTTGCAGGCTGCGTGTTCGCCGCTGTAACGGCCGGATCGGTCGCGGCCATCGCGCAGACAACCACACAAAATCTGGCGGAAGACACCGGCGCGCCGGATTTTTTCAGGCCGCCGCCCAACATGTTTCAGGCCATGACGGAGTACAGGACGGCGCCAGGCTCGACCCGCGAGGTCACGACCGAGACGTTAAACCTGCGCTACGACCATGCCGTCGATTTGCCCTCTGGCTGGGTGTTGGCGACGCGGTCAGATCTGCCGCTGCTTGCGAAAAATTCCATTACCACTTCAAATCCAGCCGGCGATTACCTTGGAGGTGTTGGCGACGTCGACGTTCAGGCCGCGCTCATTCATGACATCAATCGGCGATGGGCGTTCGGCTTTGGCATGCGGTTGATAGCGCCAACCGGAGACGACGCGCTGGGTTCCGGCAAATGGCAGGTAATGCCGATCGTCGGCGCGCGACTTGCTCTGCCGGAAATCACCAGCGGCAGTTATTTCGAGCCGCTCTTGCGCTATGACGTCAGCGTTGCCGGCGATCCGACCAAGAAGAACATCAGCAACCTGCAATTTGCGCCGATGCTCAATATCGGCCTGCCCAACCGATGGTTTATTACTTTTTTCCCGAGCACGGACATCCGCATCAATTACGGCGATCCGATCACGGGACAGACGGGCCGCTGGTTCGTTCCGTTCGACTTTCGCTTCGGCAAGAAATTCACCGAGAATATTGCGCTGTCGTTGGAATTTGGCGTGCCGATCGTCAGGGATTACCCGGTCTATGACTTCAAGACGCAGCTTCGGCTCAATGTGACGTGGTAACAGCTTCTGCGCCGGCAGATCGGCATAGTTGGCTTCCTTGCAGACTCTTGAGCGATTCAATTGCTGCCAAGTGCAATAATGCCGGGCTAGCACCCCATCCGCGCGGCCAATTCGCCGAAATCCTTGGCGACAATGTCCCAGTCGCCCTTGGCCTCGAGGTCGTATTTCTGCAATGGACCGTATTCGGTCGGGCGCGCGACAAAAGCGGTTTTCAGCCCCAGTTTCTGGGCGGCCTTCAGGTCATGGTTATGCGCCGCCACCATCATCACCTGCTCCGGCGGCTGGCACAAAAGCCGAGCGGCGCCGAGATAGGTTTCCGGATCCGGCTTGTAGTGTTCGAACAGCTCCGCCGACAGAATCAGGTCCCACGGGAGGCCGGCGAATTTCGCCATCTCGGTCAACAGCGCGACATTGCCGTTCGAGAGCGGGCTGATGATGTATTTGGTTTTCAAGCGAGTCAGGCCGCCGATGCTGTCCGCCCACGGATACAGCCGGTGCCAGCCCATCGTAAGGTAATGCAGGTCGGCGTCGTTCAGGCCGGAAATCGAAAGCTGCTCGACCAGTTTCTCCAGTGAATGTCGATGCAGCGTATCGAGAATGACATAACCCCGCTCCGGGTGCTTTCTCACATCATCCATGGAGGCGGCATAGACCGCGCGCCAGCCGTCGACGAGAGCAACCCAGTCGGCCTTGATGCCGCGCTTATCGCCCCATGCCGTGAAGTCCGCAATCAGGCTGGTGCGCCAATCGACCACCGTGCCGAAAACGTCGAACACGAGCGCCTTGACTTGCGAAAGATCGGACATAAGGCGTCCCCTTTTACTGTTTTCATTCCGGGCGCCGCGGCAGCGGCGAACCAAGGTGCGCAATTGCGCACCTAAAAATTCATCGCGCTACAGGAGGGCTTGGAGAAATGGATTCCGGACAGCCGCCAACGCGGCTTCCGGAATGACGGAGCACTAATCGAGATGGAATTTGTCGAGCTGACGATGCTCGGCCTTGATATAGCGCACGGTGCCGGTCACCGAACGCATAACCACCGTTTCAGTCTCGATGACATCCTTGCGGAACTTGACGCCCGACAGCAACGAGCCGTCGGTGACACCCGTGGCGGCGAACAGGCAGTCGCCCTTCGCCATGTCTTCGATCCCATAGATCATTTTCGGATCGGTCACGCCCATCTTGTGCGCGCGCTCGCGCTTTTCCTCGCTATCGAGGATCAACCGGCACTGCATCTGGCCGCCGATGCAGCGCAACGCTACCGCCGCCAACACGCCTTCGGGCGCACCACCGGTGCCGATATACATGTCGACGCCGGTCTCATCGGGCGTGGCGCAGTGAATGACGCCGGCAACGTCGCCGTCGGTGATCAGGCGAACCGCAGCTCCGGTCGAACGGATGCTGTTGATGATGTCGGCATGGCGCGGTCGATCGAGCACCAGCACGGTGATCGCCGAGGGATCGACACCCTTGGCCTTGGCGAGCCGGCGAACGTTGTCGGCCGGAGGCGCATCCAGTTCGACCACGCCCTTGGCATAGCCGGGACCGATGGCGAGCTTCTGCATGTAGACGTCGGGAGCGTGAAGCAGCGTGCCGCCATCGGCCATCGCCATGGTCGCGATCGAGCCCGGCATGTTCTTGGCGCACAGCGTGGTGCCCTCGAGCGGATCGACGGCGATATCGACCTTCGGCCCGGCTTTGAGTCCGACGGTTTCGCCAATGAACAGCATCGGCGCCTCGTCACGCTCGCCCTCACCGATCACGATCGTGCCTTCGATCGGCAGCTTGTTGAGTTCGCGGCGCATCGCATCCACCGCCGCCTGATCGGCCGCCTTCTCGTTGCCGTGGCCGCGCAGACGCGCGGCCGAAACCGCCGCGCGCTCCGTCACCCGCACGATTTCAAGCGTCAGGATTCGCTCGAGCAGCAACTGGGGCGGGACGGAAATATGGGTCGACATCGGCGGACTCCTGTTAAGACCTAATTTGCCGGCTTTGCGGCCTGCGTAATATCGCTCTGTTTCATCGCCGGTTCCGGCACTATCTTAGTTCTTTTCGATCCGGATTACCTGCGGACGTGCGCTGATCACCTTGTCATGCTGCACGGCGTCGAGCGCGCGGTATACGGCGTCCTCGCTGGTGGCATAGGTGATCAGGATCACCGGTACCGGCGCAGCTTTCCCCGTCGTCCGCACGGCGTCAACGCCGTCGGAGTGGCGCTGGACGATCGATTCGATGGAAATTTTTTGTTCGGCCAGGCGCGTGGCAATCGTGGCGGCAGTTCCCGCCAGATCGCGCGCCATCAGGCGGATGTAATAGCCACCCTCATGGCGTTCCATCGGCGCCTTCTCGATCGCCCGCAGCCGTTCCACGGGACGGCCGAACGGCAGCGCGCGGATACCCCGCGCCACATCGGCAATGTCGGCGACGACGGCGGACGCGGTCGCGGCCCCGCCGGCGCCCGGACCGACCAGCGTGATCGGCGGGATGCCCTCACCGTCGATGGTCACGGCATTGGTGACGCCCATGACCTGCGCGATCGAGGACGCCTTCGGCACCATGGTCGGATGCACCCGCTGCTCGATGCCCTTGGCAGTCCGCACCGCTACCCCGAGCAATTTGACGCGGTAGCCGAGTTCGGCGGCGGCCCGTAAATCCTCCGGCGCGATCGACGAGATGCCCTCGACATAGACCGCGCCTTGCGAAACCCGGGTGCCAAAGGCAAGGCTCGCCAAAATCGCCAGCTTCTGCGCGGTGTCGTGACCGTCGACATCGAACGACGGGTTGGCCTCGGCATAGCCGAGACGCTGCGCGTCCTTCAGACATTCCGCAAACGATAAACCTTCCTGCTCCATCCGCGTCAGGATGTAGTTGCAGGTGCCGTTGAGGATTCCGTAGACGCGATTGACCGCGGTGCCGGCGAGACCCTCACGCAGCGTCTTGACGATCGGGATCGCCGCGCCGACTGCGGCTTCGAAGTTCAGCGCTCCGCCAAATTGTTCGGCGGCCTTCGCGAGTTTAAGCCCATGTTTGGCGATCAGCGCCTTGTTGGCGGTCACCACCGACTTGCCGGCCTTGAGCGCGGTCTCGATTGCCGACAAAGCGGGTTCGCCCGCGCCCCCCATCAGCTCGACAAAACAATCGATATTGGGATCGCTCGCAAGTTCGAGCGGAGTTTTGGCCCAATCGACCCCTTGCAGGTCGAGCCCGCGCTTCTTCGCCTTCGAACGTGCGGTGACCGCGACCACACGCACCGGGCGGCCGCAGCGCGACGACAGCGTACGGCTCTGCTGCTCGACCAGACGGACCACCTCGGCGCCGACGGTGCCGAGCCCCGCGATACCCACTTTCAGGGGTGCGACCATGACTGAGAGAGACCTACAGGAGAAACTTCTTAGGCATGATCTGGTCCGAAAACCGGAAACCCACTTTTCGGGATCATGCCTAGCGCCGGTTGGCGAGAGGAACCACGTTGTGCAATGTTTCGATGCCGCTTTCAAGGAAGCGACGCACGCCGCGCGCGGCCTGCCGGATACGTTGCTCGTTTTCCACCATGGCTATCCGCACGTAGCCCTCGCCGTGCTCGCCAAAGGCAACGCCCGGCGATACGACCACACCTGATTTCTCGACCATCAGGGTGGCAAACTGCATGCTGCCGAGGCTGCGAAACGCTTCCGGCAGCGGCGCCCAGGCAAACATCGAGGCTTCCGGCGGCGGAATTTCCCACCCCGCGCGGCCGAAGGATTCCACCAACGCGTCGCGCCGCTTGCGATAGGTGTCGCGCATCTCGCGAATACAATCTTCCGGGCCGTTGAGCGCGGCGGTGGCCGCGACCTGGATCGGCGTGAAGGCGCCATAGTCGAGATAGGATTTCACCCGCGCCAAAGCCGCAATGATCCGCTCGTTGCCGACGGCAAATCCCATACGCCAGCCCGCCATCGAAAAGGTTTTCGACATCGAGGTGAATTCCACGGTCACGTCGATCGCGCCCGGCACCTGCAACACCGACGGCGGCGGCGAATTGTCGTCGAAATAGACCTCGGCGTAAGCCAGATCGGACAGGATGAAGATCTCGTGCTTTTTGGCGAAAGCCACGAGATCCCGGTAGAAATCCAGGCTCGCGACATAGGCCGTCGGGTTGGAGGGGTAGCAGACGACGAGCGCGAGCGGTTTTGGGATCGAATGGACGATTGCCCGCTCGACCGCTTCGAAAAACTGCGGCGTCGGCTCCGACGGCACCGACCGGATCACGCCGCCCGCCATCAAAAAGCCGAAGGCGTGAATCGGGTAGCTCGGATTGGGGCACAGCACCACATCGCCCGGCGCGGTGATCGCTTGCGCAACGTTGGCAAAGCCCTCTTTCGAGCCCAGCGTGGCGACGATCTGGGTTTCCGGATTGAGTTTGACGCCAAAACGCCGCTCGTAATAGGCGGCCTGCGCGCGCCGGAGGCCGGCAATTCCCCGTGACGCCGAGTAGCGATCGGTACGCGGCTTGCCCAGCGTCTCCTTGAGCTTGTCCAGAACGTGCTGCGGCGTCGAAAGATCGGGATTCCCCATGCCGAGATCGATGATATCGGCACCGGCATTGCGTGCGGCCGCCTTGGCGCGGTTGACCTGTTCGAACACGTAAGGCGGCAGACGGCGAATGCGGTAAAAATCTTCCATTGGACCCTTCAACTCCGGCAAACTCTTTTGAGGGACAGATTCGCCGATGATGCCTTAACGGATATTGTTCGATACCGACATAATCAAAACGATATCAATTACTTAGTTGGATTTCTGGCTGAAGTCATTTAAGTCTCGCCCCAACTCGAGGGGTTCAGCGAAGCAATTCTAGCACGGAAGGCTTTGCGCGCCAGCCGCGAGATTATTTTGCGGCTTGGGCGGCGTTCTGGGACTGGTCCTTGGACGGGTCTTTGGCGGCCACGGCCACGGCCTGACGGTCACGCGCGGCTACCAGTTCTTTCTGGACCTTGGCGCGCTCGGTCGGATCCATGGCGGCCTCGTCGCGTGCCGGCGGCAATTGATTCACCGGCAGATACGCGTCGGTATCCTTAGCGCGGGTATCGGATGACGCACTGCCCAGCGAAATATCCGATATCGAGGTCGAGCAACCACCCAGGGCCAGCGCGGTGAGCAGCAGCGCCGCCCAGGCCCATGCTCGGTTTACCCGCCCCTCTGACATCCGTCGTCCTCAATCCCCCAGCACGACAGGTGCTGACACAATTCTGCCCAAACCATTGTCGCCTGAAATCGTTAAAGCCCAAACATAAAATCGGGGGTCTTAGGCCTGAATAAGACCAAGCCGGGATAAAATATCGCAGTGCAACAGCAACTTTTTGAGAGTGAATCGCTATTAGCCAGCGTCGATCTCACGCGATGACGAACTTGAAATGAAGCTGTAGTCTTGCGCCATGACGGACGTCACCACAGAAGCCCAGAACGCGGCGAAGTTCAACGCCGAAGCTTTCGCCATGAACATCGCCAAGGCGATGGAGAAAGGCGGCCAGGCGCTTGCCGCCTATCTGCAGCCGGCTGCCAATGGCGACATGCCGGACAAGCCGCCGAGCGAACTCACCGAACTCGTCAAGACATTGAGCACCGTCGCCGAATACTGGCTGGCGGACCCCGATCGCGCCACCGACATTCAGACCAGGATCGGCAAGGCCTATCTCGACCTGTGGGGCAACTCGGTACGGCGCCTCGCCGGCGAAGAGGTTGCGCCCGTCGCCGCACCTTCGCCGCGCGACAAGCGGTTTGCCGATCCCGAATGGAAATCGAACCAATTCTTCGACTTCGTTTTGCAGCTTTACCTGCTGACGACGCAGTGGGCGAACGATCTGGTGCGCGACGCTGAGGGCCTCGACCCGCATACCCGCAAGAAGGCTGCCTTTTACGTCCAGCAACTCACCAACGCGCTCGCCCCGTCCAACTTCGTCCTCACCAATCCGGAGGTGCTGCGCGAGACCCTGACCTCGAACGGCGACAATCTCGTGCGCGGCATGAAGATGCTGGCCGAGGATATCGAGGCCGGGCACGGCACGCTTCGGATTCGCCAGTCCGATCCGTCCAATCTCGAAGTCGGCGTCAACATGGCGACCACGCCCGGCAAGGTGATCTTCCAGAACGATCTGATGCAATTGATCCAGTATGCACCCGTGACGGAAAACGTGCTGCGCACGCCGCTCCTGATCGTGCCGCCCTGGATCAACAAGTTCTACATTCTCGATCTCAAGCCGGACAAATCCTTCATCAAGTGGTGCGTCGATCAGGGCGTCACGGTGTTCGTGATTTCCTGGGTCAATCCGGACAAGAGTCTCGGAGCCAAGACCTGGGAAGACTACATGAAGGAAGGGCCGCTGGCGGCGATGGATGCGATCGAGCGCGTCACCGGCGAAATGAAAGTCCACACCATGGGCTATTGCGTCGGCGGCACGCTGCTCGCAACGACGCTGGCATGGTTAGCCGAAAAACGCCGCGTCCGCGTGACCTCGGCGACGTTTTTGGCGGCGCAGGTCGATTTCACCCATGCCGGCGATTTGCTGGTGTTCGTCGACGAAGAGCAGGTGTCGGCCATCGAACGCGACATGAGGGCTTCGGGTGTGCTCGAGGGCGCCAAGATGGCCATGGCGTTCAACATGTTGCGATCGAACGACCTGATCTGGTCCTACGTCGTCAGCAATTATCTCAAGGGCAAATCGCCGTCCTCCTTTGACCTCCTGCACTGGAATTCGGACGCGACACGGATGCCGGCCGCGAACCATTCCTATTATTTGCGCAACTGTTATCTGGAAAACCGGCTATCGTCGGGAACCATGGTGCTCGACAATACCCTGCTCGACCTGACGAAGGTCAAGGTGCCCGTCTATAACCTTGCCACCCGCGAGGACCACATCGCGCCGGCCGATTCCGTGCTCTACGGTTCGCAATTCTTCGGCGGCCCGGTGAAATATGTGCTGTCCGGATCAGGACATATCGCGGGCGTCGTCAACCCGCCGGCTTCCGGGAAATATCAGTACTGGACCAACGACAACATCACGGATGTGACGCTCGCCGAGTGGATCAAGGGCGCGCAGGAACACAAGGGTTCATGGTGGCCTGACTGGCGGCAATGGCTGGAGGCGATCGATCCCGAACAAGTCGCGGCCCGCGAAGTCGGTGCGGCGGCGCTGCCGGCGATCGAGGACGCACCCGGCAGTTACGTCCGGGTCCGCGCGTGAGCGTAACGCGGCGTCTTCGTGCGGCGTAATGCTACCTGCCAGTGTGATGGATTTGACATTCAACAGTGGCGGTCCACTGGTATATAGACGGTGGTCCCGAGGGAACGTGTTTAAATCTGGCAGGGGGAAACGATGACACCTGGATTGATGACGCCTGAGCTGTTCTGGCTGACCTTGACGGTCATTTTGACAGGATTGTTGTGGATTCCCTACATCCTCGACCGCATCACGGTTCGGGGCCTGTTCGGTTCGATGGCCAATCCGTCGCGCAATGCCAAACCACACTCGGAATGGGCAAACCGCCTGATGTTCGCGCACGACAACGCGGTCGAAAACCTCGTCGTTTTCGCGCCCCTGGTCCTGATCCTCGCCGAACTCGATTATTCGACGAAATGGACGGTTTACGCCTGCGCAGTGTATTTCTGGGCGCGCGTGGCGCACCTCATCGTCTATACGATGGGGCTGCCGGTGTTCCGCACGCTGGCGTTTACCGTCGGCTTCATCGCGCAGGTCATTCTGGCGCTCGCGATCTTCAAGATTGTCTGATCGCTCGCCGGCGGCCTCACTCGATTGTCAGCCGCCTCAGCCCTTGCGCATGACGAGATGCAGCATCAAAGCCTGCGTCTCGTCAAAACTTTTGATGACGCTGGTATCAGAACTCAGCAACTGCCACGGCCCGGCCGCCGCATAGGTCGCGTGAAGCCAGTCGGCTGAAACATAATTGTAGTAGCGGCCAAGCGAGTCCCGGCCGTCGGCTTCACCGCTCTTGAAGCTCGCATAGAACACGCCGTCCGCTTTCAGCGCGCGATGAATGCGTGCGAGGATTCCGGCGAGGTCCGGTTTCGGCACGTGCAACAGGCAGGCGCTGGCCCAGACGCCGTCGAACGCTTCGCTTTCCTCCAGCTCATCGAACCGCATCACCTCGACGGGATGATTGAGCCGGCGCGAAGCGATCTCGGCCATTTCGGGCGATCCGTCGGTGGCGCGCAGGCTAAAACCCCGCGCCAATATTTCAGCGGCGTGGTTGCCGGCGCCACAGCCGAGTTCAAGGATCGAGCCGCCGGGCGGCAGCAACCCGAGAAAACCGATCAGCCGCGTCGACGGCGCTTTCGCCCACGCTGCGTAGGACTCCGCATTGCGGCGGTAGAATTGCAGCGTCTCATCGTCCACGGCTGCGTCTCGTCATGGAAACAGTGCGATCTGCTCGAGGCCCGTTGCCTCAGGCCAACCGAACATCAGGTTCATGTTCTGGATCGCCTGCCCTGCCGAACCCTTCACCAGATTGTCCAGCGTTGCAATGACGATGGCGCGGCCGTTGATACGATCGGCAAACACGCCGATCTGCACATGGTTCGAGCCACGCACGTTCCGCGTCTGCGGTATCTCGTCCTTTTTCGCAAGATGCACGAACGGCTCGTGCCCATAGGCCCGCTCTAACGCCGCGCGCAGATCGTCCACCGTGGCGCCATTGAGCCTGACATAGCAGGTGCAGAGCTCGCCGCGTGCCATCGGTACCAGATGCGGAGTGAAGTTGACCGTTACGGTCGTCCCGGTCACGACACTGATTTCCTGTTCGATTTCGGATGAGTGCCTGTGCGTGCCGATGGAATAAGGCGACAAGCCCTCACCAGCCTCCGAGAACAGCGTATTCAGCTTCAACCCTCGACCTGCGCCGGTCAT
>Ga0307476_10002576_pt1 | contig 10800 bp, 5 predicted proteins | sample atmos_gasesECM2C_2_FD_203314 | JGI IMG/M metagenome (GOLD analysis project Ga0307476, IMG submission 203314) | Hardwood forest soil microbial communities from Morgan-Monroe State Forest, Indiana, United States - atmos_gasesECM2C_05 | ecosystem: Environmental > Terrestrial > Soil > Temperate... | reverse complement strand
GGAACTCAATGAGCGCTGATCCCCGAGCGTCTGCGCGACAGTTCGTGCGCAGCTTGAACATTCTGCTTAAATTCGCCCGGCTGTACGAATTCGGCCACGTGCGCACCGCTGCGCAATTTGAGACTACCTGGAAGGAATTGCGTTCGGCGCTCGATGAGAGCGGCGAATCGGGATTGTTGCTTGGAGCCTCCGGCATGCAGATTTTGCTGGATGGAGTTCCGCTCGGGGCGGCAGGTGCGGAACGCAGCTTCGCTCAATTGCTCTCTTCGTCCGGCATCGCCAGTATCCATTTCGCGCCAAGTCTCTCGCAGCAACACTTCGCGCGTTTTGTTCGCGCGTTTCCCAGCGGGAACGCCAAGCCTGCATCGCTTGCCGAACAACTGAAAGCTGCATTAGCCGGAGAAACCGGAATCAGGGTCAATGAAATCCGCTACATTGCGGAAGACTCGTCGATCGCGGGCGCCAAGATTGCCGCGAACCTGACTGCGAAAGTCCTGGGAGCTCAGGGAGATAAATTTAAAGATTTTTTGGATGACCCAAACCGCTTGTTGCAGATGATTCTGGCAGCGGAGGGTTCGCGCGGTGGCTCAGGCGGATCGGGCGGCGGCAGTGGCCCGGGATTTGGCGCCGGAACTGGGGTTCCTGGTGGTGGCGGTGGAAGTGGAACCGGTTCTGGCGGAGGCGGTCTTCCAGGAGGAAATCTTTGGGATCCGAGTGCTGGCGCGGCGTCGAGTTCTGGCGGCGGACAAGGTTCCTCACACAGCTCCGGAGCGGGAGTAGCGGAAAATCCGGCCAGCGCATTTCCGACGCTGGTGAGTGCGGCGACGTCCCTAGGACAGCCGGCAACTCCGGGAAAATGGCTGACCGCTTCAGCAATGCTGCATTCGACCGGCGAAGCGAATGCGCCGCAGTTTGCCGTGGCAGAAGAAGAAGTTCGTTCGATGCTTACGCTATTTGCGCAGCTCGGACGTTCCAGAAAAGATGGCACAAGCGGGATGGACGCGAATACGTTTCAGTCGCGACTGTCCGCAATGCCAGTGCGCAGCCAGGTCACGCTGCAGCAGGCGCTGGCAGGTCTTGCCGCGCAAGCTCCAAACGAGAAACCGGACCGTCCGATGCTCTTGAAACTTGCCGAGCATGTCGCGATCCGCTTTGCGCTGGATAGCTACGAGAAGGGGGAATTGCGCGTTAACGCGGTAAAACAGTTGCTCGACAGGATGAATACGGAAATCGAAGGCCTGCGAAAGATTCTGACTTCACAAGAAGAACAGATGGCCAATGCCGGGCTGCAGGTGCAGTCCTATACTGAATTGCTCGACCAGGAATTCTGGGAGCAGGTGCCCGACGAAAACAAAAAAGAAGTGATGATTTCGGATGAGGCCTGGTGCGTTCCGCCGCGGAAAGTTCGCACGTTTCTGGAAGACATGTTGCGGCGCGGCGAGCTGAAAACGGTAAACGAAATACTGATGAAATATGCGTCGTGTATCGGTCTGGAATCGGACGACGCGCGTCGCACCACCGCGATCGGTCTTGGCGAACTGGCGGAACTCTACGGGAGCGGCGACGGCAGCGCGCTGATCGAATCCATTCGGAGAGTGGGCAATCAACTGGCGGCAGAGCGCGATCCCGAGTTGCAAACTCTGGTAAGCGCGGCATTCGTGCGGCTCAGCCAGGAAGCGGCTTCGAAACGTTGTTATCCGGCCATGCAGCAGGCCCTGGCTTCGCTGGATAGTGTTGAAGCGCAGCGGCCCGGCTCGTCGCAGAGCCTGATGCCAAGAATCGGCGCGGAAGATCGAATCCCGGAATTCGTCGAAGAAAGTTTGCGCTCGGGAGAAATTGCGGACGGCCTTCTGGACATTCTGTCGCTGATGCCCAAGGCCACTCTGCAGTACATTACCCATCGATTTGGCCACTCCGGTTTTCGCGAGGATTGCGAACTTCTCGCCGACATTGTTAAGGGACTGGGCAGCGAAGCGATTCATCACCTGGCTGAGATATTGCAAACGTCTGCGGCGACCGAAGCTTCCGAAGTGCTTGGACTTCTTGGTCAGCTCGAACCTGAGACGGTTGCGCGTATTCTGCCGGTCCGTCTCGCGCAATGGCCGAGATCGGTGCACGATCGCTGTGTCCGGCAATTGTCGTCAGTTCCTCCGCACATCCGGGCGCAACTGCTGCTCGCAATTCTTGATTCGCTGGACGTGCTGATCCGCCCGTTAGCGCTGGATGAAATCAGCATGACAGGTTCGCCCGATTCGATTCCGAAACTTCTGGATCTTGCTTCGAGCGATGGAATTTCCGGCTACGTACGCTTGAAAGCGATCGAAGCTTTGGGGCGCTTGCGGGCATCCGCTGCGAATCCGGTGCTTCAGACGGTCTTGGAAGCACGCCAGGTTTGGCGCTGGCAGTATCCTTCTGAGCTTCGCGTGGCTGCGGCGCAGGCGCTGCTGCGAATTGACCCGATGGTTGCTATGGGAAAAATCACCGGTGCCGGATTCGACAAGAGAGACCTCGTCCTCGAACCAATCGATCCCGAGACGGGAAGCTCCGTGCTTCGCCAACGCCGCTACGCTCGCCTGAAGCTCAGCCGAAACCTTATTTTGACTACTACGAATCTGCGCGAGAATTTCCGGCTGAACGTGCCGGAGTTGAATCTCGGAGGAGGGATCGGAGCTGGAGAACGTCATCTTGCCCCAGGAACGCTGATCACGTTGAAGTTGACACAGGGCGTTCGCACCATAAAAGCGCAGGCAATTGTTCGCGGCGCGCGTCCACAGGCGATGGCATTTGAGTTTGTTGATATGGACCTGGAAGACCGCGCGCGACTGCGGAAAATTCTTCTCGATTTGGGCGGGCTGCCGCAGGCTTCGAATGTATCCAGCCGAACAAGGCGCCGCGGCCGTATTGCGATTATGAAGTAGTTCACCGTCCCCTTTGCAGAGTCGTGACTTCGGTGGCGCCAATTCACCGGTTGGCGCCTCTACTACGAAACCGCTACAATTGTAGTTTGTGCGATTTGCGCCGGGCGTAGCAGTCTGCCTGGGGCGGGTCGCTCAGCTCGCAAGAAACTGGCAAAACACTTTCATGGACGTAGCCAAAATAGTTGACAGCGTCGTCGCAACGTTCATCGGAACGAAGCACGAGCGCGACATTAAGAAGCTTCAGCCTATCGTCGCGGCTATCAATACCAAAGAGCCTGAAACGCAAGCGATGGCGGATGATGCGTTAAAGGCTGAGTTCTTGAAGTTAAAGGAAGAAGTTCAGGGACGTCTGAGAGACGCGGACGCTTCCGAGCCTGGATATCGGGAGATTCTGCAGGCGGCCCTGGAGCCTGCCATTGTGCCGGCATTTGCCCTGGCACGTGAAGCTGGCCGCCGTTTTCTGAACATGCGGCATTTTGACGTGCAATTGATCGGCGGGCTGGTTCTGCACGACGGCAAAATCGCGGAAATGAAAACAGGAGAAGGGAAGACGCTGGTTGCGACTCTTCCCGCGGTGTTGAATGCGCTGGCCGGGCGCGGCGTGCACATCGTCACCGTCAACGATTATCTGGCGCGGCGCGACGCGGAGTGGATGAGCCCGCTATATCGTGGCTTGGGCATGAGCGTCGGCGTGATCGTAAATGATCTCGACGACGCGCAGCGCCGCGCGGCCTACGGTGCCGACATTACTTATGGCACCAATAACGAGTACGGTTTCGATTACCTGCGCGACAACATGAAGTACGATCTCGCGCACTGCGTGCAGCGTGGCCATCAATTCGCGATCGTTGACGAAGTGGACTCGATCTTGATCGACGAGGCGCGAACGCCGCTGATCATTTCCGGTCCCGCCGAGGAATCGACCGACAAGTACTACCGCATCGATAAAATTATTCCGAAGCTGATTCAGGAAATCGATTACACTCTGGATGAAAAGCATCGCACTGCGACGCTGACCGAAGAAGGTGTCAGTAAGTGCGAACGCATGCTGGGCCTGGGGAATTTGTACGATCCCGCTCACATGGAACTGATCCATCACGTTTATCAGGGTCTGCGCGCGCATACGCTTTATAAACGCGACGTTGATTACGTCGTGAAAGGCGGCGAAGTAATCATCGTGGACGAATTTACCGGACGCCAGATGCCTGGGCGGCGCTGGTCAGATGGCTTGCACCAGGCGGTAGAAGCCAAAGAAGGTGTGAAAATCGAACGCGAGAATCAGACGCTCGCCACCATCACGTTTCAGAATTATTTCCGCATGTACAAAAAGCTTTCCGGCATGACCGGAACCGCGGAAACCGAAGCCTCCGAGTTCGACAAAATTTACAAGCTGGAGGTGGTGGTTATTCCGACCAATCGCCCGCTGATCCGCATCGAAAATCCCGACGTTGTATATCGCACTGAAAAAGAAAAGTTCGAAGCGGTGGTCAACGGCATTCTGCAGGAAGACAACAGCGTAGCGCACGGGATTAAGCACTATCATGAGCGTGGGCAACCGGTGCTAGTGGGAACGATTTCCATCGAAAAATCGGAGACCATTGCGGAAATCCTGAAACGCGCGGGCGTTCCGCACGAGGTGCTCAACGCCAAGCAGCACGAGCGCGAATCCAACATTGTGGCGCAGGCGGGCCGCAAGGGCGCTGTTACTGTGGCCACCAACATGGCCGGACGCGGAACCGATATTCTGCTCGGCGGAAATCCCGAGGCCATGACGCGCGAGTATTTTTTGAAGAATCGCCTCGCGATGCCGTATGCACAGGCTCCCGCGGTGATTCCGGCGGAGACGCAGAGTCCGAACGGTGAAGCGGCGCCTTCGGCCGTGCCGATGGTTTTGTTCCAGCACGAAGGCAAGATTTTTCAGGTTCCCGTGGACCAGTGGAAGCCGATTTTTGAGCAGTTTGCACTGCAGTGCAAAGCGGAGCATGACGAAGTCGTTGCGCTCGGCGGGCTGCACATCCTGGGCACCGAACGCCACGAAGCGCGCCGCATCGATAACCAGCTTCGCGGGCGCGCCGGCCGCCAGGGCGATCCTGGCTCTTCGCGATTCTTCTTATGCCTCGAAGACGATTTGATGCGGATTTTCGGCGGTGAACGCGTGAAGGCGCTGATGTTCCGTCTGGGAATGACCGAAGGCGTGCCGATCGAATCCAAGCTCATCTCGCGACGTATTGAGACCGCGCAGAAATCCGTCGAAGCCCAGAACTTCGACGCCCGCAAACACTTGCTGGAATATGACGACGTGATGAACAAGCAGCGCGAGACGATTTATGGCATTCGCCGTTCCGCTCTGGAAGGCAAGGACCAACGAGATTACGTCATTGGTATCGCAGAAGATATTGCACGCGAGCTGGTTGATACTTATTGCGCCCGCGAATTGCATCCCAGCCAATGGAATACCGCGCAATTCCTGGCCGAAGTGAACAGCGAATTCGGCATCGATGCAAAAGCCGCCGATGCCGACCCTGCAGTGCTGAATCACGATCAACTCGCAGACGCGATCGCCGAAGCGGTCGCCAAGAAATACGAAGATAAGGAAAAGCAGCTTACGCCGGATCTGATGCGCTGGCTGGAACGCCGCATTATTTTGGATGTTGTCGACGGACAGTGGAAAGATCACTTGCTCTCGCTCGACCACCTGAAGGAAGGCATCGGCCTGCGCGGCTACGGGCAAAAAGATCCGCTCGTTGAATTCAAAAAGGAAGCATTCATCCTGTTTGAAGATATGATGGCGCGCATCGATAACGAAACCATTCGCTATCTATACAACGTGCAGGTGCAGATGGAAGGCAACGCGCCGGGTCCGGGTGGAGCACCGCCGGAGGGCGGTGGTGGTCCCAGACAGCCGGTAGCGGCTGGTCCCAGGTCCTCGCGTCCGTTGGCTGCTGCAGCCAGCGCTGCCGCCCGCGTGGCAGACGAACCCGCGCCGCAGCTTCCGGCATTCGCGCGCGAAATGGAACGCAAGCAGCAGCGCCAGGAAAAAGAAATGCGGCTACAAGCGGGTGCAAATCAAGCCGAACCGCCAAAGCCTGTTCGTGCTGGAGCAAAGGTTGGACGCAATGACCCGTGTCCGTGCGGCTCCGGCAAAAAATACAAAAAGTGCCACGGCGCGAACGCCTAGCACCGCGCGCTAGTAGTAATTCGTCATTCCGGGCGAAGCGAGGAATCTCTCTTCGATTTCGGCCAGGAGAATAGGTAAACAAATGCCTCCAGGTCCAGCAGCGCAGCAGATGCCCGAACGCCAGCCAATTCCCGGCGTAAAAAACCTAGTTGCAGTGGCCAGCGGCAAAGGCGGCGTGGGCAAAACCACCGTCGCCGTCAACCTCGCGCTTGCACTCGTGAAGCTGGGCCACAAGGTGGGCTTGATCGACGCCGATGTGTACGGCCCGAACGTTCCGATTATGCTCGGCACCAATCAAGAGCCGCTCGCGACCGCCGATCGCCGCATCATTCCCATCGAAGTTTCCGGCTTGAAAATGATTTCCATGGGACTGCTGAATCCCGGCGACAAGCCGATGATCTGGCGCGGACCAATGCTGCACGGCGTGATTACACAATTTCTGCGCAGTTGCGAATGGGGCCAGCTCGATTATCTGATCATCGATTTGCCGCCCGGCACTGGAGATGTGCAGCTCACGCTGATTCAGACCGTAGCGATTTCCGGTGCGGTCGTTGTGACCACTCCTTCCACTGTCGCGCTGGCCGACGTTCGCAAAGCGATTGAGATGTTTCGCCAGGTGAACGTAGAAGTGCTCGGCGTGGTCGAAAACATGAGCACGTTCGCGTGCCCGCATTGCGGCAAGCCGGTAGATATCTTCGGCCACGGCGAAGGCGCGAAGACTGCGCACGCCTACGGGGTGCCGGTGCTCGGCGAAATTGAAATCGATCCACGCATTCGCATCGGCGGCGATACCGGGAAGCCGGTTGCGGCGCTTGGCGAAGAGGCGGCCGCGGCAAAGAGTTTGTACGGCGTTGCGCGCGCCGTTGTGTCGCGTCTCGCTGAACTCGGTTCAGCAACGCTTGGTCCTTCTGTGCAAATTGACTAACTTCTTGCCACAAAACCAGAAAGAAGCCTAGCGTTGCCACGAACAGCGGACATTCGATCCTACAAAGGTAAGCGCCCGACTATCGCAGGTTCCGCGTATATCGACGCCGCCTCCGTCGTCATCGGAGACGTTGTCATTGGCGAGGACGCGAGTGTTTGGCCGCTCTGCGTCGTTCGCGGTGACGTGAATTACATCCGTATCGGCGCGCGCACCAATATTCAGGACGGCTCGATTTTGCACGTGATGAAGGACGAATACCCGCTGATCCTCGGCGACGACATCACCGTCGGCCATTCCGTTACGCTGCACGGCTGCACCATCGAGTCACGCTGCCTGATCGGCATGCGCTCCACAATCTTGAATGGCGTGGTAGTCGGCGAAGGAAGCATCATCGCCGCCGGAACTCTGCTCACCGAGCGCACCATAATTCCGCCGCGCAGCCTGGTCGTGGGCTCGCCCGGAAAAATAAAGCGCCAGCTCACCGGCATCGATCAAGCAACCATCGATCGCTACGCCCAGCGCTACGTCGAGTACAAGGAAATCTATCGCCAGGAAGTGACCGGTGACTCGTGACTGGTGACTTTTCGAGCCGACATAACCGTTTCAAAAAGCCGTCATTCCGAGCGAAGCGAGGAATCTCTCTTCTGTGATGGTAACCAAATCCAAATTCCAAGCCATCCGCGGCACCCGCGACCTTCTGCCGCCCGAAACCGCACTGTGGAACCACGTCGAACAAACCGCCCACACCGTCTTCGGCACCTTCGGCTTCGGCGAAATCCGACCGCCTGTTTTCGAAGCGACGGAATTATTTGCCCGCGCCGTTGGCGGCGAGACAGATATAGTCTCGAAAGAGATGTACTCGTTTGAAGACTTCGAGTCGAATGAACTCGCTGCATTGAGAACTTTGCTGGTGGCCGAGCAGCCGTCGATTTTGGACCCTAATTTCGTTTTTGCGTACGAACTCAGAGTTACGGAGTTTCGAGAACGACTGGGTAAGGGAATAGAGCGGCGAGCTGTCCCACGTACTCCGGAAAACGAAAGAGCTCTGGCAGATCTAGGATCATTGCTCGACTCTATTGCATTTGACCGACAAGAGTATGAAACGACCAGAGATGCTACGATACTCGAACGATTCAACCTCTACGTCGGCACGGTTCGCAACTACTTGTTAGCAGTTCATTTGGGAGACATCCTTAGTCTGAGGCCAGAAGCGACAGCCTCGGTCTGCCGCGCATACATCGAACACAACATGCAGCAACTTCCCCAGCCGGTGAAGCTGTACTACATGGGCCCGATGTTCCGGCGCGAACGCCCGCAAAAGGGAAGACACCGCCAGTTTTATCAGATCGGCGCCGAAGTACTGGGTGGCACCGACGCTCCTGCAATCGACGCCGAAGTCATCGAAATGGTGATGATGTTTTTCGATCGGGTGGGGCTGACGGGCGTTGAACTGGACATCAATTCGATCGGCCACAACGCGCCCGATTGCCGCCCTGCGTACGTCGAGAAACTAAGAGCGGCGCTCGAAAAAGTGAAAGACCAGCTTGGCGCGGATAGCCAGCGCCGCATCGAAACCAACCCACTCCGCGTTCTCGATTCAAAACTGGAACATGAGCAGCCAATTATCGCGACTTTGCCGCACATTGCCGATCATCTCTGCGCGGACTGCGCCGCACATTACGCCGCGGTGAAACGCCAACTCGGACTTCGCGGCGTTTTCTTCAAGGAAAACTGGCGGCTGGTACGCGGGCTCGACTACTACATGCGCACCACATTTGAAATTACCGGCAAAGGACTCGGCTCGCAGAACGCCGTTTGCGGCGGCGGCCGCTACGACGGCCTGGTGGAATTGCTCGGCGGCCCACCGGCAAAAGGCATTGGTTTTGCGATTGGCGAAGACCGCTTGATTCTCTCGTTGCAGAAGAGCGGCGAAGGCGCGGTGGCGCAAGGCCGCGACGTTTATATCGCTTGGATGGGCGAACACGCCTACGCCGCAGCCGTTCGCGCCGCAAAGGATTTGCGCAACGAAGGATTCAGCGTCGAGTTGCCTGCCACCGAATTGAAATTCGGCAAAGCGCTCGAGCGCGCCGATAAGCTCGGCTCGCGCTACGCACTCATCCTCGGCGATAATGAAGTTTCCGAAGGCTCATGGACGTTGAAGGCTCTGGCCGACGGCACGCAACAAAAATTCACGGAGCCGGACCTGCTGGAGTATTTGCGAAAGCAAAGAGCATTGTCATCCTGAGCGCCGACGGACTCGGACCGAAGGATCTCAACGTTGGATAAATGACTCTCATGTCTTCCGTTGAGATCCCTCGCTCAGGACGAAAAGAATGAGAGTTCGAGACACGCGCGGCGTCGAACTGCCAGATCGACCGGCCACATGAAAGGGAATAAACAACTGTGTTGGACTTTCTCGGCAATCTGAAGCGCACACACTACTGCGGAGCGCTTCGCGCGCCGGACGCAGGCAAACCGGCTGTGGTTCTCGGCTGGGTAGCGCGCCGGCGCGACCTCGGCAATTTGTTGTTCCTTGATGTGCGCGACCGTACCGGAATCGTCCAGGTGGTCTTCAACAAGGAGACGCAGCCCGAAGCTCACGCTAAGGCGGAACACGCGCGCAGCGAGTTCGTGGTCGCCATCGAAGGCGATGTCGTGCGCCGGCAGAAGTCCAATCCGGAACTTGCTACCGGCGAAGTCGAAATGAACGCGAGCAAACTGCACATTCTGAACAACGCCAAGACTCCGCCGTTCCCAATCGAAGACCAGATCAATGCCGCGGAAGAAACACGACTGCGCTTCCGGTATCTCGATTTGCGTCGGCCGAAGCCGCACGCAAACCTCGCGCTGCGACACAAAATCGTTCTGGAAATTCGCAAAACGATGGACGACATGGGCTTCCTCGAAGTGGAAACACCGATGCTCACGCGTTCGACGCCGGAAGGCGCGCGCGATTATTTGGTGCCCAGCCGCGTCCATCACGGAAAGTTCTACGCGTTGCCGCAGTCGCCGCAAATCTTCAAACAAATTCTGATGATTGGCGGGCTCGACCGCTACTTCCAGATTGTGAAGTGTTTTCGCGATGAGGATTTGCGCGCCGACCGGCAGCCGGAATTTACGCAGCTCGATCTGGAAATGTCATTTCCTCGCCAGGAAGATATTTTTCATGTCATTGAGCAGGTGATGGTGCGAGCCTGCGCGGCCGCTGGGATCAAAGCCGAGGCGCCGTTCCCGCACATGCTGTACAAAGACGTGATTCGCAAGTACGGGAGCGACAAGCCCGACCTGCGTTTCGGCATGGAGTTGCACGAGGTAACGTCGTTTTTTCCGCCGGACGCCAAAGAAAAGTTGCAAATCGAAGGTAATGTCTTCGCGCTGGCCGCTCCAGGCGCGGCGGGATACTCGCGCAAGCAGCTCGACGAGCTGTCGGAAAAAGCGAAAGCGCTCGGCGCTCGCGGCGCATATTTCGTAAAGGTTGCCCCGGAAGGCGCCACGTCAACAGTTGAAAAATTGATCGGCGCGGAAAACGTCAAGAAACTTGCCGAGGCTTGCGGCGCAAAAACAGGCGACCTGGTTGTCGCAGTTTCGGCGAAAGAACAGATCAAAGGCACGGAAGCGGCCGCACTGATCGCCGGGCAACTGCGCCTGCAACTTGGCGAAGCGCTGGGCGCGATTGATAAAACGCAGTGGAAATTTTTGTGGATCACCGGGTTTCCGCTGTTCGAATGGAGCGAGAGCGATAAGACCTGGGTCAGCGCGCAGCATCCCTTCACGGGCAT
>Ga0307476_10002575_pt1 | contig 10800 bp, 17 predicted proteins | sample atmos_gasesECM2C_2_FD_203314 | JGI IMG/M metagenome (GOLD analysis project Ga0307476, IMG submission 203314) | Hardwood forest soil microbial communities from Morgan-Monroe State Forest, Indiana, United States - atmos_gasesECM2C_05 | ecosystem: Environmental > Terrestrial > Soil > Temperate... | reverse complement strand
GTAACTGCAGGCTCCGGTGAATCCTCAGTCAATTGCCTGACAGGGCTATGGTTGGATGTAGCAGTGGACGGATGCAAATCCAGGCGCGAAGTTGCATCCGGTAGTCCAACATACCCCGGTAGCGGTGTTTGTTCCGGTTGTGTCGTTGGGTCCGGTGCCGGGTCATCCGGTAACTTTGATGACCCTTGTAAGGCAATGGCATGCGACACCTGCCGGGACGCTGCCAAAAAGTCCCGGGACGATCTTCCTGGCCGTGGACGATTCACAGGTAATGGAGTTTTGTACACTGCTTTGGAAAATACCGGAAGGTGGGTATCCTCAAGAGGGTCGGCAGTATCATCTGATTCATCACGGTGGCTTACTTTCTTCTTCCCCCTTCGGGATCCTTTGGCTTCCTGGCTAACAGCAGGATCGCCAGGCATATCTTCATCCGAATGATCCTCAAATTGCTGTTTCTTCTTCCCCTTTCTAGGCCATTTAGCTTGTCCCCGACCACCGGGGTCTGTCTCCCCATCGTCATCCGATTGCTCATCGATTCTGATTTTCTTCTTCCTTTTTCCAGAATGTTTAGGTCGTCCCTGGACTGAGGCGTCTGTCCAGCCATCATCATCCGATTGTTCAGCGACTCTCCCTTTCTTCCCATTTCCTGACCGCTTAGCTTGTCCCCGGCTACCGGGGACTGTAGATACCTGGAGCTCGCCATTCTTCAGCACTTGATGGAAATGTAACACCCTGGAACCTTTTTCTTGCCGGGCATACCAATGGTCAAGAAGCTCCTGGACTTGATCTGTTGTGAGGTGGCTGGGATCCCCTAACACATAACCGTCCGGGAGATACTCGTCTTGAAAATATGAAGCCTTTCTTTTAACCAGGTCTTGCCATGGTACGATTGCCTTCAGATTGAGACAATTATGACCTATTAAGATGAGTTAATTCAATTGATAAGGCCGTTGAAATGTCTGTCCTACGGTATGTATAAGTCACGAACGACCGGATCATTTCCTTTTGAGCGGGTAGTTTAAGGTAATCTTTCCTTGGCTCGGGGAGAACTGGATATCCGTCTTCATCCTCCACGAACTTGATCAGAGCTTTCTTATTGGCATTGGTTGCCTTGCTTCGGTTTTCCAGGAGATTTCCATCTACTCCGGCGAGCTTGTTTAACCCCTAGCATTTGACCAAGCAGTAGTAACTTACTGGAGGAGTGCATCTCCTTGGCATGCTCAAACAGAGCCGCTTCAATGGGAATTTTGTCCCACTCGGGAACCGCCTTGAAAAACGATTCACCCCCCAACTCCTGCATAAATTCACGGCTTATCCCATGGAGATGACTTTTAGGCTGGAATTAGGGCAAGGGATTACATACGATTGAAGTACAATGTTCTGATCTGCATCCCGGTAGAAGCCTATTACCAGGCAGTCCATACCACAGGATACTTTCATTTGCCTGCAGAAGTCCCGGATATACTTTGTGCCATGCTTGTGCGCTGTTCTACATGATCACAGGTCAAACGATTGCATCCGGCATATATATTTCACCAGTACTTTGCCTGAATTTCTGGCGGTGGTCCCATGGTATTCCACCGGGCAGCGGAGGCTTTGGCATCGTTTATATCCACTGCCGGTAACTTCTTGATTACCTTGGACAAAGCCTTCTGATAGAACGCCATATACTCCCTGGAACCATTCCTCGCATTTGCCGACATCTTGTCCACAGCCTCCTGATGGACTTGTGGCTGTCGTTGCGCAACCACCATCCGGTATGTCCACCTCTTAACGTAATGAAACCGTTCAACGGACTTCCTTTTTCTCCCATATACATGTAGCCACCATTGCACGCCCTGAATTCTGTTAGTTTCTTTCCGGAAAAGGCGCTGAATTATACCTCACCTGTCTCTTCAACTTCCGAGCCTTCTTGTCAAGTTGCACTGGGTCGCCTTTTAACATCTCCTGGTATGCTTTTACGGCAATCCCAGTCCGAATGGCCCCTTTGGCATTCTTCCATTCATTCCGGTACTTCTGTAGTACCTTCACATTCTCTTGAGTGAGATTGAACTTCCGAAGCTCACTAGCAAGAATAGGATTCTTCTCTTGCTCTTGCTCGGATTCAGAGTCGTCCTCATTATCCTGGTGGTCATCCATAACTTCAAGAATGATGCATCGGTAGTCGGATTCTCATTCACATCACATCAAACTCTGGTTGCCTTTTGTGCTAGATATATATGATGTATCTGAAGTACTTGAATACCTCATGAGAATTTCAATACTACTACATCCAGAGCATTTGCAACAAGGATGATCCAACAGTCCATAGCTTCTCTCAGTTTGCTTTCAGCTTTGTCCCTTTGGCTATTTAATTCAATTTCTTACATATTTCCATTCATAACTACAGTACCATTAACTACCATGGCAGATCTGAACGACAAGGTGTTTTGATTGAAACAGTGTGAGCTGTATGGCCTTGAAGGTTGACTGACCAATCTACATGAGGCTTAGCCTTACTGGCATACAACCACAGCTATGCCAACCCATACCTTCAAGCCAAATCTCTCCTTAATGAGGAATTCAGCAGTAGTTGTAGATTCACAAGTTCATTACACATCGAAAGGCCGGCAGGAGAAGAAAACCTTACGGAAGATTCCTACAGCTTGTCCAAGTCCCAGCAAACTTAAGAGCCCAGAAAAGAGGCAAAGGATATCAAGCAACACGGACGCAGTTAATGGTCCTGGTGTTGAATATGACCTCCTGGAACCCCTGAAGATAAGCCAGACAAAGGTGGGAAGCTCCAGTCTCAGATCACGAAAGTGGAGAGTTCATTGTTGGCTAGACACAGAATGATTATCTCCGGGAATGGGCCCAGACAAAGGCTCAGCAGTATTTACAAAGGATCATGGCTGGAGGGGGTGTCCCAGAGCCCCGGGTGTGCAAGTTGTGCCAGGGGGACGGAGTGTGGAGGTGCCGAGACTGCCTCGGAAAACCCTTGTTGTGTGGTCAATGTTGTCAGGACCAGCATCTACTACAGCCCTTCCACAGGGTACAACGCTGGAATGGAACCTTTTTCGAAGACTCTTGGCTCTATCGCGCTGGAGTTGCCTTGAATTTTGGCCATGGTGGACATCCTTGCCCTTCCAGATCTGCATTTCAGGAGGTGGGTTATAGTACGGGGAGAGACCACAGGACCGGCAGTAGTAGTGCCCATGACCCGGAGACCGGCCCGGGTCACCAAGAGCCAGGTACCGGGACACCAAACCCGGTCACCGGCAGCGGGACAGACAACCAAGTTACCGGTGCCGGGACACACAACCGGGTCACGACCACCAGGAAACGCACCCGGGACCTGGCTGCCGGATTGCCAGAATCCAATGAGCCGCAGCCTCTACCTACCCCGGCCCCCACAGATGAAGAGGATGAAGCCGATCAGCCTAACAATGTACGATTTGATGAGATTCCAGAGGGGATGCCTCTCCCTATCCCACCCCCACCAGAGGCCGAGCCATTCTGCGACGGGAGTCCTGACCCTGCTTGGAGCAGCAAGAAAGACGCCAATGGCACTCCGCTGGTAGTAGTAGTTGATCGAAGTGGGATGCATCTCTTGCCGGTCTTCTGGTGTGAGTGCCATGGGGCGGTGGCTCATGAATTTCAGGCCCTTGACATGGCATTATATCCGGCCTCTCACAAAGCCATTCGCACCCTTTTCACATTCCAGTGCTTGGATGACTTTTTGGCTGACAATCAGGAATGCAACACTACCGCATATCATTACGTTGAAAAACTCAGGAGGCTTACCAGTAGCTCCTTTCCCCACACTGCTCCGGTAGGCTCCTACTTTCTGACATCTTGTTCATTTCTGGATTATCTGCCTCAGAACCGCTACCAGGAACTGATGAGGCTTGAACGACAATGGCGATACATAAAGAACATGGAGTGGCATGGGTTTGTCCATGAAGACCGGCAGCCGGGTCCTGGGGAGCTGACTCATGGCTGTCCCTCATGCCCTCAACCGGGAGTCAACCTTCCGGATGCTTGGCAAGCCGATCCTAGAAAGTAAGATTCATTTATTCGGTCATATTTAATCCTTTTGCTCATGTCATTAGGTGGCTATATACGCGCATGTTTGTAATCGATGGCAACTTCACAGCGGTGCATTTGAGACAGAAACACCCTGAGAATGATGTATGGCTGACAGATGGAACTGGGTACATGGCCCAGCAAGCGCCTTACCAGGAGCATTTGAAGGTGGCACGGGACAGGGTAGAGGTATGTGTATATGTGGTGAATATGACGGTTTATTGCTGAGACAAAGCAGCATTCTGATTGTCATGAACACAAAGCTGGAACTGTGAATGTCTTTAACAAAGGTGCTGACTGCACTGGAATTGGGTCAGTAGGTTGTGCCCGAGCCGGCATGTTTACACCCGGTGCCACAGTTGACTTCCAGAAAGGAGAACAGCAAGTCCATTATGCAGGATTGAGCTTTTATATGTTGACAATTCTTCAGGCAGAAGAATATCGATTACGCCGTGTGCCAGGCCTTGAAACCCGAGAACTTGAAGGGCATCTCCCGGGTCCTCCTGATATACGACATCATGTGCCAATGGGCCAAACGGTTTCTGGAACGGGTGGAGGAGTCTGACTACCTTGAATTGCAGGAGGGACTCATGATTTTGAAAGCAATTGGTGACTTTCATGTGAAGGGACATGTCAAAGGTTGTACTCCTCAGTATGGGCTCACTTTTACTGAGGGAATAGGTATTATTGATGGAGAGATCATGGAGACATTGTGGTCGGTGCTAAATGAGTCATCTAGGAGCACAAGGGGGGCAACCTTGGCACACCGGGCTGAAATATTAGACGACCATATGAATCATTCCAATTGGAAGAAACTTGTTGGTAACGGTAAGCAGAATCAATTCTGGGAAACCATCTACTATACTGATATCCAAGTCAGTGTCTACTTTGATTCGGAAGTGGAAGAAGGCTCTACAAATTCATGAAGCTTCCGAAGATGCATTCAAAAGTCTGTCAGCCACGGCTGATCCAGAATACATTGTTCTTTGGCAGGAAGGTGCAGCAGAAGCCCAAAGAAATCGTCATAAAACGGTCAAAGCCATGGATTATTTTCTTGTGAAGGAGTTCCCTGGTAAGTCACCACAGCCTGGTTGTTTCCATCTGTGTTGAACAGGAATGAAGCACCGGGACGAGCCCAGATGCAGTTATCTCTAACCCAGGAAGAAGAAGTCACTGGCACCTTGGGCATGGCAGCCTTCCTTGTTGAAGGATTGAAGATCCAGGAGTCTCAGTAAGGGATAGATACCATACGACAGATTGCTTACGCTGATCTTCCCAGAATCTCTCTGCAGAACTTCATCCGGCTGGTTGGCCGGTGGCCAAGCACCGAGGAAGAAATCGAGATCGTCCAACGACGTAGCAAAATGTCCTCTCGCATCACATTTCACCAGCACCGAGCTCGCCAATTGCTAGAAATATCAGCAGAGGAGGAAGACGACTTGTCGTACGGGTATGCAGATACTCATGTCTGGATGGAGGGTGATGATGGCGAGCTGGCTTTGATCCCGGATGAAGGCGATAATCCGATGTTCCCGGATCCGGAAGTGAGGCAGAATCCCGAACGGTTTTCCCTTAGCATGCCATCCCATCTTGGCTTAGCTGTTTGTGAGCAACGGGGATTATCGTCCGCACTGCATGGGGAGATACAACTCCGGATTGGGCAATGCAACGATGCCTTGCAGGCGATTAGACTTTTCATTGGGAAAAAGGCCTTTGTCTTCAAGACCAACATACGATCGGCTCCCAGTAAGAAGTACAAGACCAGGGCATACAGACAGGTGCAAAGTATGGATTCTACTCTCAGGTATCATGCGCAGTTGTACCGGCGGGCGCGAGCGGCATTGCAGCTGCTAAATGCACCCCGGGATGTGATAGCCCGGTTTAGGGATTTGCTGCCAGTTGATCTGAAAACCAACACCACGTTTCTGAATTCCTCCGTAAGTGGAGTGAAGCATGCAAACCTAGCTTGGTTTTGGTATTTAGATATGGAGGGTGATGCAGTGGATGACAGTGTCATGAAGGAATGTAAGTGCTTGGGGTTTCTGGGGTGATCATGAATTAATCAAAGGCAAATGACTGCCATAGTTTACAGGGTAAATTGGTTGCGTGCTGATGCTAATTATAAGAGGGCCAAAGAGGAGGTCACTCTGGTATGGCATGAGATGGATTGGACAATCCGTTTCTTCAAGTACCATGCGCATACTTGGAGATCTAGGCAAGCGAATGCAAGATCTTCCGGTCATTTGCAATATGCCTTAAGGATGGAATCCATGTGGCAGGCTTTTGCACTTCGGGCAGAGAGGTCATTTAACCTGGTAAAGATCCGGTTTCCTATTCCTACCCAAGAGCTGGCATGAATACAGCATTTACTTCATACATCAACCTACACGAGTACATAACGCTTGTATAAATTATATAAGAGGCGCTTGAGTGCTATTCATGCCCTTGGAAATCCGGATTGAGTCTTCCGGCATGATTCACCATCTGCTGTTACCCGGATTCCGGGTGCCGAGGCTACTTGCCGGCATTTGTTCTGCCGTCAAATCCGGCGTCACGTGGATCAGCAAAGATCCAATCACTATGTCTGCTACACCCCCTCCCTTGGATGACCAGATTCGCTTAAACTGGTGCATATCACGCGCGCGTGCAGCGTTGATCGCTTTTCAATCGTGCCAGAAAGGCGGTGCTATGACAGATGACTACCGGGAAGAATGGCTGTCCCAGATGCAAACGGAGCTGGTACTTCCAGTGAACTTACGACTGGCGTTTCTCTCATGTTCTTTCTTCAGGAACATGCTTCGTATCTTATTGGACAATCTAGTGTTCAAAAGAATTATCTTTATATATCCCCTTTTCTCAAATTATTGTCTCGGGCAGTGTATGACCGGCATTGGGATGACATTCTGGAATTGGATGGCCTCTCTGTTCCATCGGATTCTACAAGACCAATTGAACATCACTGGAATCCCTGGTGGCATGGTGAACTGGCTGATACGCATGCCACTATGTCGGAGGACATACAACGATTTCACAATCAAGTAAGGAAAGCACTCATATGGATTATCTTTTCATAACGATAACTGCAGATCTCCCCGGATGCATATCCGCCCACCTTGGCCGCCCATTCGCCCGGAGCTCGTCTGGCATCGGATATGAAGTACGCGCGGATGTTGGTTGAGTACTCGAGCTTGAGGGTGGAGCATCTAATTCACAGAGGGCTGGAGGAAACGCTTGATGATTTTTCTGTTGTAAGGGCCATCGAAGAGGGGGGAACGTTACCGGGAGTTAGAGATTTGGGCGAGGCTTGACGCGGCTCATCGGGTATTCGCCCTTAAATCTGGCAGTTATTTGAGAAAAACCTATATATATACTCTTACCCTGTACAAAGGAATTCAGCAGTGGTGTGTGTGTACATGGACAGATCCAAAGGTGCCGAGTGTTGTGTTCTCATTTCTTGTACAAGCCGGCAACTGCGACCAGCTCTTCCGGGAGCCTGAGGCCCGGGGACAGCTTAGGTAAGCTGTTGGCCAATGTTGATTCCGGGCAGTAGCACGAGCTTCATTCAAGATGCAATCGATAGCATGGACCTCACTTCCTGTCTTCTACAACATTGCTTGGTCTACAATGCCATTTAATACAATGGCAGATGCCCAGGAATTTGTTGATCTTTTGGTATCTCGCACTCGCTACCGGGTGTGGGCCTTGGCCATCGACCGGCAGCATGCTAATCCGGACGACCGGGCTAATGATTTGGATGACGAATGGTGCAGGCAATTTCGGCTTGAACTGGTGGGTGCCTCTTACTTATATCCTTTCTGACTTACCTAAAGGACTCGCACAGAATGCAAATGCCGCCTTCCTCGGTCGTTTTCAATTGCAGAGCTGGAGATTTGTCTTGCCGGATGCCTACCGCGAGATATGCCGTATCATGACAGCCGAGAATCTGGCTTCTAGGGACTGTGTTTATTTCTTGTGCAGGCTGCCCGTGGTTGTTGAAGCCTCGAATCAGACAGCTTTTGCTGATAAGTTTCCTTGGAATCTTACGGCGGTTCCGGGATCTCAACAGGCGAGCTTAAAAAAGATCATTCGGGCATACAGAGATTTCCGCAAGGTGGGCTCTAAATGCTTTGAGCTTGCAGTTTACAGCATGTATTAATCATATTTGGCTTCCAGAATGTAGTACCAACTCGCGCCACGCCTTTGGATGATGCCGTGGCTATGGAATCGTGCATTCGAAATGTCATATACGAGGTAGATCGATCGCGGGTGTGGCTCGCAGGAATCCGGGAACAGATGGAGAGGGAGCAGATGGACGCAATCGGGGTTGCGGAATTCTTACGTAGTGGCACTGATCGTATACGTCAGGAATAATTCCGGAAATTTTGTTCACTCCGGCCCACATACCACACAATGCCATATAACCGTGAAATCCTTCAACTGACCAACATCCTTGCAGAGTATACACATGCAAGGTTTGTCTGGTATTTATTAGGGTCCCAGGGCATCGGTCCACTTCCAAACCCACACATCCCGATTGCTTTGGTAGTGGAATGTGAGATAATGGCTATGGAGACGGCAAAGGCATATCGAAATAGAGGCATGCAAGCATCTCCCTCTTTGAACTAAGTTTTCTGACCGCTGATTGTAGTGATGGTTTCATGGGATGCCGATCGGTATGCGGGGCATTTGAGCGTCCGGCAATCGGGGTACAATGCGAGCACGGAGGCAAAGCTGGCGAAACGTTATCCAGTCGATGCTCAAAATGTCGGTCGCGTCATGACCGAATCCGCAATAATCCATGATTTGAATGGCAAGATTCTTCTTTGGTATCTTCCGGAGGTGCTGGAGGCCGGTCGGCAGGTATGCATCCGGCTTTCTGGTTCAGGGTATTTTATTAATCTCACCACCTAGAGGGTGGTTTGGGGCATTCTATTGACCCTACAAAACGAATTCAAGGGAACAATTGGGGGTCCCTGTTCCTCCTGGAGGATTAATCCCTCGAACTTCAAGGATCCGGATGTCTGCCTGCCGCCACCAGGAAATATCAACCTTGCCCCGGCTTGGTTCCAACAGGCTCATGATGTAAGAGCCAATTTGAGATTGTGACTCTTTGCTGACCTCACTTAGACACCGGAATGGCAGCTGGAAATCTCTGCCCCCCTCAAGGGAGGTAGCTCCGCCTCCATGACACCGTGGCTGAGGCGGATGTCGGAATCGTCAGCTCTCATGGGGAGCTTACTCCGGATTATCCACCCGGAGTTATACCATGCTGGGATGGAAGCGATGAAGTCCTTGGCAGAGAACCCTGACATGGTGAAAGAGGGGGATGAGGTGCTCGAAATTCTCGATTGGTGGTCGACGCCATTTTCCGGTTACTCAATCATCAGCAACAGGACGACTCCTCTTCACCGGGATAATTCAGCCCGGCCTCAGTGGTACGATTTACTTGCTTCATTTGGCACATATGGGTATGGGGAGGTGAAGCTTCCTGGCATCGGAATTACCCTTGAATATCGGGCCGGCACCTTGGTTGCTCTCTGTGGCAAGCTATTGCAGCATGAGGTGCCGGAGGTTGTTGGCAATAGGGTTTGCCTGGCTCATTACATGAGGGACAATGTGCATGAGAGGCTTAACATTCCAGCTCCTGGTTGGATGACCCTCGGTACATATGGCTTATAGATAGTAGCTGACATGAATTCAAATAAGTGTTTTGAACAATGGGCCTGTCTTAATTTATAGCTCAAATTCCAGGTGGATGACTACTTGTCTAGAAATTTGATTAAAGGGTTCTAGGTGGGTGATTCCTTACAATGTCGGGAAGGTGACATCCCACGCTGATCTGGAAAGGCGGTTCAATAATCCGGGCCCAAATGTGATGCCACGGGCGACGCCTCGAGCTTTCCCTAATACGATACTCACGCGAGGTGACATGATGGGTGAGACAATGTGCAGCGGTGATAGGAACCTTGTGTTGTAGGAAACCAGGGTCATCGATCCAGCTCTCTGGACAGGTGGCTGATTGTACAGTCCTAATTTCCAGGAGCCTAACTGCAGCTTAGCCGCTGCGTCTGATGGCTTCAAGCCGGGGTGTCCGGCTCCGATCCAGGGGGGGCCTGTTCCGAGCCTACCTTAATTTCAGATCTGGTTGATAAGCGTGCTTTTCAGATCCCCATTAGGAAACACATGAACCCGGTTTTGTAAGACACCCGGGTCATTGATCCAAACTCCGGACAGGAGGCTGATCGTACAGCAACAGCCGGTTGGCGGACTGTGGTTCAGGTAACTGACGTCTGCAATGTGCGTCAAGGCCATAATTTTTCTGATGTTATTTCTATGCCATCGTCAGCAAGGATGAGGGCAGAGTATGTTGCAGCGAGATTGGTTGAGGCCATTTCAACCAAGGATGCGGCCGGTGTAATCAGTATCGTTGATTCCTGGGTGAGGTCCGGATCTGATCCCGGGGGAGCCTATTCCGAGCCTATTTTCATTTCAGATCCGGTTGATGGGATGCCTTTCAGATCTCCATTAGGAAACCTATTTATTGACAGCTGTGGGCCAAGCCAACCTTGATGGGTATAGTTAGGCCTAACCATTCTACTTGGCCAATTGTTAGCCATGGGCCCATGTGTGCTGAGCCATCACATATGCATTAAATCCCTGTGGGCTACTCCATACTATATGGGTCAGAGTTACTATTGTATGTGCTTAGCCTGCTAAATACCCTCATACAGAATT
>Ga0307476_10002574_pt1 | contig 10802 bp, 11 predicted proteins | sample atmos_gasesECM2C_2_FD_203314 | JGI IMG/M metagenome (GOLD analysis project Ga0307476, IMG submission 203314) | Hardwood forest soil microbial communities from Morgan-Monroe State Forest, Indiana, United States - atmos_gasesECM2C_05 | ecosystem: Environmental > Terrestrial > Soil > Temperate... | reverse complement strand
CCTCGGAGGTGACATCGACAACTTCCTGGTTCTGGCCCACTTGCATCGTCATGTTCAGGGTGATGACCTGATTGATGTCGAGTGCGATGCTGTGGCGAACGCTGTTCTTGAATCCGCTCAAGTCGAAGCTGACCGAGTAGGTTCCCACCACAAGATTGGGAAACACATAATCACCGCTGTCGTTACTGAGAGTGTCCTGGCTGACGGCGGTGGCATCGTTGACGGCCGTGACTTTCACTCCGGAGAGGACCGCACCCGTAGGATCGGAAATGCGTCCGAGAATACGGCCGCCAGTTCCTTGAGCCCGGAGCAGCATCGGGAGACACAGACACAAGACAAGAGCCACGCACACAGTTTCCACAAGCGCAGGGCGCGTGCACGGCTTCGACGAGCGGGGTCGCAGTGAGAGCATGGGGTCTCCAGACACCTTCGAGAGAGTTGTTTTTTGTTGGAACGCGATTGCTTGTATCCGGCCACAACCTTGCTATAATCCCGCAAGGTTAGAGAAGAGGGCTGGGAGCTGTCAAGGAGAAAAAAACTGCTCCGTCCCATAAAATTTTCTAATCAGGATTTCTAACCCCACCGTGCGAGTAATTAAAGACCGAGCATGGCAGAACCTTACTTGAAAATCGGGGACGTAGCGCGAAAGGTTGGAGTGTCGCCGTCGGTCATCCGCACGTGGGAGAGCCTCGGACTGACGCGACCACGGCGCACAGAAAGCAAGTACCGTCTGTACACCGCGGAAGACGTGAAACTGCTGAAACGGGCGCGTTTTTTGCGCAAGGTGCGGGGGTTGAACGCGGCCGCCATTGTCCAATTGTTGAAGCGGGAAGGTAAGGTGCGTCCGGCAGCGAATGGCAGCGCCAGCGCTATCGGAGGACATCTGCGGCAATTGCGGTCGCGACGCGGGCTTTCGCTCGCGCAGGTGGCGAAAGCGGTGAGCATCTCGGTGGGATTTCTCAGCGCGTTGGAACGTTCACAAATGAGCGGGTCGGTAGGGACGCTGCGCAAACTCGCGCGCTTCTACAAAACCAATATTCTGGATTTTTTTGACGCCAACGGAACCAGCAGTCGCCGGGTTCGTCCTGCCGAAAGAAAAGTGCTCCAAGCAGGCGCGGGTGTGCGCATGGAATTGCTGGCTTGGGGCAACACCGTGATGGAGCCTCATCTGTTTCGCATTGCGCCGGAAGCGGGAAGCGGAGATCCCTACACCCACGAGGGAGAAGAGTTCATCTATGTGTTGCGCGGAGATCTGGAAATCACGGTGGAAGGCCATCAATACCGCCTGAAACCGGGTGACAGCTTTTATTTCGAGAGTGCGACGCCGCACCGGTGGAAAAATCCGGGCCGTAAAGAAACATGGGTGTTGTGGATCAACACTCCACCCACATTCTAACGACAGAGCGACGGTTGGGTAGGGCATGGGCCGGTTTGTATCCGGGAGGAAAAATGAACGGGCACCGCTGGGTGCGTCTGTTGCCTTTGCTGGCAGCGGTTTTGTGTGTCGGATCCTGCTCTAAGAAGACGCCGTCCCTCAACCTTCTGGTTTGGGAAGGTTATGCGGATCCCTCGTTCATTCAAACGTTCGAGGAACAGAACCATTGCAAAGTATCGGCGTCGTACATGGGATCGAGCGACGAGTTGGTCGCCAAACTGCGTGGCGGCAGCGCCGGGAATTACGACGTGATCTCTCCGTCAAGCGATGTGGCAACCTCCATCGCAACGACAGGCTTGGCTGCGCCCCTCGATCTTTCGAAGATACCGAGTTACAGCCAACTTTCCCCTCAGCTCACTTCCCTGCCTCTAGTGCGCGCGAACAGCCAAGTGTACGGTGTGCCGTTCGTGTGGGGGCCGGATCCAATCATTTACGACACCACCGTCTTTCCGCAGGCTCCGGATTCGTGGAATGTGATGTGGGACCCGAAATACAAAGGAAAGGTGTCGGTGTGGGACGATCTGTCGACCGTCTATATGGCAGCACAGGTTCTGGGATACGACAAGCCCGATCCGTCGCAGCTTTACAACTTGAGCGACGATCAACTGGAGACGGTCAGGAAAAAGCTGTTGGAGTTGAAGCCAAACATCCGCAAGATGTGGGCGACCGGCGGTGAATTGACGAACTTGTTTGAGAGTCACGAAGTCGTGATCGCGATGGGCTGGCCGCTCAATACGGCGGATCTAAGAAAAGCGAATTTCCCCGTGGGTGAGACCATTCCCAAGGAAAACACAACCGGGTGGATCGATCACTTGATGATCACCGCAGGCAGCGAGAATAAGGAACTGGCTCACAGATTTCTCGAGTACATGGTGGAGGCGAAGACGCAAAAACTGGTGACTGACAAGACCCACTATGTTCCTGCGAATCCGCACGCGGCCCAGTTCATGACCACGGACGAGGTGAAGACGCTCCATCTGGACGACGTGGAGAAATACCAGAAGCGGCTGTATTTCTGGCAGAACGTGCCGCGGCGCGCCAAATACACCGAGGTTTGGAACGACGTAAAGGCTGCACAGTAGCGGACCCAGGATTCCTTACAGATTCAGGATTCGAACAGAAAACCATCCATGGCATCCCCGATCACTCCTGCCATCCCGTCAACGGCGAGCGCGCACCCAACCGCAAAAACCGTACTGCTCAGCATCCGGAATGTGGCCAAGACTTTCGGTCGCAACGTCGTGCTGCGCAACGTTTCCCTGGAGATCGCGGAGGGAGAATTCCTGACCATCCTCGGCGAAAGTGGCTCGGGAAAAACGACGCTGCTGCGCGTTATTGCTGGCTTCGAGACCGCCACTTCCGGCGAGCTTTGGATGGGGGCGGAGCGACTGGATCACCAGCCTCCCTACCGCCGGCGCGTCAATACCGTGTTTCAATCCTATGCGCTGTTCCCGCATCTGACCGTCGAGCAAAACGTCGCCTATGGATTGCGTGTGGCGAAGCGGCCTGCTTCCGAGATCACCGATCGAGTCGCAGAAGCGCTGGACAAGGTAAAGATGACGGCGCACGCGAAAGCCAAACCATCGAAGATCAGCGGCGGCCAGCAGCAACGAGTCGCGTTAGCTCGCGCGCTGATCAATCGCCCTCGATTGCTTTTGCTCGACGAGCCCCTGTCAGCGCTCGATGCGAACTTGCGGCGTCAGATGCAGGTGGAACTGAAATCTCTGCAGCGCGAGGTAGGCATCGCGTTCGTGTTCGTGACGCACGACCAGGAAGAAGCCATGGTCATGTCCGACCGGATTGCATTGCTGCGGTCGGGCGAACTGGAACAGGTGGCCGCGCCCCGCGAGATTTACAGCCGTCCCGCCACGGCCTATGTGGCGCAGTTCATCGGACACACAAATTTATTGAAGGGCGAAGTAAAGGATGGAGTGGCGCGATGCGCGATGCTGGCGTGGCCGGTTTCGCTTCCTGATGGGCCCGCACTTTTTTCGTTGCGACCGGAACATGTTCGCCTGCGCGAGGACGGAGCTAAAACAGAAAGTGATCGGGGCGCAACGGTGCACACCCGGGGGCGAGTTCTGCATCGTGCGTTTCACGGGGCCACGGAATTGATTCGCGCGGAGTGCGCTGACGGACTTGTCCTGGTCCTACGCACGGCAAGCGGAGGCGAGGGAAAGAACGAATTTGAGATTGAGTTCTCGCCCGCCGATGCGGTTCCAGTGCGCGAGTCCGCTGAAAGGAACTGATGTTCTCCCGCGCTTATAAAACGGCTGTGACGGTGCCACCTCTGGCCTGGGTCACGGTGTTCCTGCTGACGCCGTACCTGCTGATGTTCTGCTATAGCTTCTGGTCCGTCTCGCCGGCGCAGGCCATCGTGCATTCGTGGAATCTCGACAACTATAAGGAGTTGTTGCAGAAGACGGTGTACTGGCAGACGCTGCTGCGCTCGATGTGGATCGCGGCTCGCGTGATGCTGCTTTCTCTGCTGCTGGGATATCCGCTTGCATACTTCGTGTCGTTCTATGCAGGAAAGAGAAAAGATCTGCTGTACCAGATGGTGATCATCCCCCTGTGGGTCAGTTATCTGGTGCGAGCGTATGCGTGGAAGACGATTCTCGGCTCAGATGGCGTGCTGAACACACTCTTGCAATATGCGCATCTGACGAGACGTCCGCTCGACTTTTTGCTTTACAGCCCTTTTGCGGTCGTGCTGACACTCACGCACATCTATACGCCTTTCACGTTCCTTCCGATTTATGCGGCGCTCGAGCATATCCCCCGCAACCTGGTAGAAGCCTCTCACGACCTGGGCGCGACGCCGGCGCAAACTTTCTGGAAGGTTATTTTCCCGCTGTCGATTCCCGGCGTTGTGGCCGGAGCGACGTTCGCCTTCGTCTTGAGCTTGGGCGACTTTCTTGCACCCCTGCTGCTGGGAGGCCCAAGTGGCATCATGATTTCGAACATCGTGGTCAGCTTGTTCGGCGCGGCTTACAACTGGCCACTGGGCGCGGCAATTTCACTGGGCATGCTGGTGATCGTGGTGAGCCTTCTGTTTCTTTCCGAGCATCTGGAAAAGAAATGGAGTTTCTCGTGACTGCCGGCCCGATGTCCAACATTCCCCGTTCGCGCTGGCTGCTCGCACATGCTGCGGCGGTATTTGCATTTCTATATCTACCGATTGCGATCCTTATTCTTTACTCGTTCAACGGACAAGGCGTCGGCGGATTTCCGCCGCACCACCTTACGTTTGACTGGTATCGCATCTTGTTCGCCGATGAGCCGATCTGGGATTCGGTGCTGAACAGCCTGCAGGTGGCGTTTGCAGCTATGGCGATTTCGTTGACGTTCGGAGTTCCGGCCGCGCTGGCGCTCGAGCGCGCACAGTTTCCCGGCAAGGCATTTTTTCGGAGACTGGTGCTGCTCCCCCTAATCCTGCCCGGCATTATCACTGGCCTGTCGCTGCTCATGCTGTTCAATGTGATGGGGGGGAAGCTCAGCCTGATGACGATTGTGCTGGGACACGGGACGGCTTTAATCTCGGTGGCAACCACAGAGGTTTTTGCGGGCCTGCAAAAGCTTGATCGCGCGCAAGAAGAAGCCTCACTCGATCTGGGAGCGAACTACTGGCAAACGTTCTGGCGCATCACGGTGCCGAACCTGAAGCTCCCGATCATCGGCGCAGCGCTGCTCATCTTTACGCTCTCCATGGACGAAATCGCAGTCAGCTTCTTCCTCATCGGCCGCGACAACACGCTGCCGCTAGAGATCTGGGGACGGCTGCGCCGGGGTATCACTCCCGAGATCAATGCCGTGTCGACCATCATCTTTGTGTTTTCGCTGGTGACGATTGTCGTCTGGTACCGATTGCGCGTGCGTGCCGAAGGTAGTGCAGAAGTGGGGTCCGAGCTGATCCCGGGTTCGGCAACGGCCGACAAGTAAAACCGACCCACAAATTCGCAAACTTTAGAGTTCCGAAACTTGTCTCCCCGCAGCGTCTTTCGTGGTGATTTCATCCCTAGCATAGTAAAGTGGTAGTAGACAGTATTCTGGGAAGGATCCTTTTGAGTTCAAGCATTCGCAACATCGCCATCATCGCGCACGTCGACCACGGCAAGACCACGCTGGTGGACGCCATGCTGCAACAAAGCGGCACCTTTCGCTCCAACGAACACCACGTCGAACGGGTCATGGACTCGAACGAACTGGAGCGGGAGCGCGGCATCACGATCCTGGCCAAGAACACCGCGATCTTCTATCACGACGTGAAAATCAACATCGTGGATACGCCCGGCCACAGCGACTTCGGCGGCGAGGTCGAGCGCGCGTTGAAGATGGTCGACGGCGTCATGCTGCTGGTCGATGCCAGCGAGGGTCCTCTGCCCCAGACGCGCTATGTTCTGAGCAAAGCGCTGGAAGCCAAGCTGCCACCGATTGTCGTGATCAACAAGATTGATCGCGCCGACGCGCGCCCGCAGGAAGTGCTCAACGAGATCTACGATTTGTTTATCGATCTGGACGCCAAGGAAGATCAGATCGATTTCCCGGTGCTCTATACCAACGCCAAAACTGGCACGGCTACAACCGACATCAAGGGCGGTGGCGAAGACCTCCGTCCGCTGTTCGATGCCATTTTGAAGACGATTCCCCATCCCCAAGGGGATGCGTCGGGCCCGCTGCAGATCCTGGTGGCGAACCTCGACTATAGCGAATATCTGGGACGACTGGCGATCGCGCGTGTCTTTAGCGGAAAGATGCATACCGGCGAGGAAGTTGCGATTGCCAAGCTTGATGGAACGCTGCACAAAACCAAGATCACGAAACTGTTTTCATTTTCCGGCCTCAAGCGGACCGACATCACTGAAACGGAATTAGGCGACATCATCGCGGTCGCGGGCGTCGAAGGGATCACGATCGGTGAGACCATCACCGAAGTCGACAATCCTGCGCCCCTGCCTCACATCGCAATCGACGAACCCACAATTGCGATGCTGTTTACGGTCAACACTTCGCCGTTCGCCGGCAAGGACGGAACCTACGTCACGTCGCGCAATCTGCGCGAACGGCTGGAAAAGGAACTGCTCACCAACGTTTCTTTGCGGGTTGAAGATACCGGCACTACGGATTCCTTCAAGGTGCTGGGACGGGGGGAACTGCAACTTTCGATCCTGATCGAGATGATGCGTCGCGAGGGTTACGAACTCATGGTGGGAAAGCCTGAGATCGTGACCAAGCGCATCGACGGCAAATTGATGGAACCGGTCGAGCATCTGACGGTGGATGTGCCTGAGGATTTCGTGGGCGTGGTGATGGAGCAACTGGGATCGCGCAAGGGCGAAGTCACGAACATGCACAATCACGGCTATGGACGCGTGCGAATCGAGTTCCGTGTGCCCAGCCGGGGATTGATCGGGTTGCGCAGCCAGTTGCTCACCGATACGCGCGGAACGATTGTCATGAACGCGCTGTTCGACGGATACACCGAATGGCAAGGCGACATTCCCCACCGGCTCACTGGCGCACTGATCGCCGATCGCGGTGGCGTCTCGACGGCGTACGCGCTGTGGGGACTGCAGGAGCGAGGAGAACTCTTCTTGGGGCCGGGCGTGGAACTCTACGAAGGAATGATCATCGGGGAAAACGCCAAGGACACGGATCTCGACGTGAACGCCGTGCGGGAAAAGAAGCTGACAAATATGCGAGCGTCGACTGCGGACGAAGCGATTCGGCTGGTTCCGTTCCGTCCGTTGAATCTGGAGCAGGCCATCGAATTCATCGCCGACGATGAGTTCGTCGAAATCACGCCGAAGTCGCTTCGGCTGCGCAAGAAGACTCTGCAATCCAATCGCCGGAAGAAAAGCTCATACGCAACTGTCGAAGAGTCGTGAAGCACAACCCCAATTTCGAAAAGAACAAAAACAAAGCGTCGTTGCGCATGTTCCTGGTTCCGTGCAGTTGCGGCAGAACCTTCGCCGTAGCAGAAAACTACGACCACCAAGGTACGGCTTGGGGCCGTTATCTGATCTGTCCCGGCTGCGGGAAGCGCCACGATCCGAAAAACCGGTTGCTGCAGATGGGATTCCACGCTGAAGGATACTGGAAAGTGGACGAGTGCTAGCCTTTCCGCGATCGGTCCAAGCTATTCATTTTAAAATCAATTTAACCAGCTGGTCTAGGAAAACCTGCTATACTGCTCGGCGCATTCGACTGTTCGCTAGCTGCGGTCCCGATTTTCAGGAAAGGTCCTCCCGACCTGCCAAGTCCGCCGAATTGCTTGCACTTCGACAGCTCAATGCAGAGGCAGACGCGTGAAGAATATTTTTGTTGGAAATTTGAGCTTCAACACGAACGAAGACGAACTGCGGCAGATCTTTGAACCCTTCGGGCAAGTGGACCGCGTAAGCATCATGACGGACCGCGACACCGGGCGCTCCCGTGGCTTCGGATTCGTTGAGATGGCCAGCAACGAAGACGGCGAGAAGGCGATCACGGCTCTGAATGGATCCTCGGTCGGTGGACGCACCATCAACGTCAATGAGGCGCGACCCAAAACCGAACGCGCTGGCGGTGGTGGTGGCGGCGGTGGCCGCGATCGCGGGGATCGTGGTGGCAGCCGTGGCGGTGGTGGCGGTGGCGGTGGCGGGCGCGGGCGCGACCGCTGGTAGGAGAATTTTTTTTCGAAAATTGTGCGAACCGTGCCAGCGGTGCACTTGCTATGCAGACGCGAGCGATCGTGCGCGGTCCCTTGCGTGCGTCTGCCTTCGCCTGCTTCGGTCCGGCAAACTGATAAGGCCGAGATTGAAGCTATTTCCCTCGCCCGTGTGGACTGTAAGCATCCGTGGGCGCCCGTAGCTCAGATGGATAGAGCGGTTGCCTCCGGAACCTATGTTGAATGTCACACACATGGTGTGGTTCCCATTTCAACCGTAACAACTGCGTCACGTGTGAGCTGGAGCGATTTGCCCGGCTTTATTAGCCTCTCAGACCGAAATTAGGCAACGTGTTGCAAGCACTCGGCGTGTGTTTGTAATGAACAATTTGCGATTTTGGCATCTGGGGCAACATGTTGCTGGCTAGAACGTGATGGGGCAACCACTCCGAGCTAACTTCCTGACGAGCGAAGTGTAACCACTCACAACCCAATTCATGTGTGTCCGCATCCACTTATCGTCTGTAGACTCATAACCATCTTCCACCTAGCATCCGGCTCGTGACGTCGCCACAGCAAGGCAACCCGCAACTCGCCTTCGGACAAGCTGTTCGGACGTTTCGCCTGAAGCGTGCCCTTTCCCAAGAGCGGCACGCGGAACTCGCAGATATTCACCGTACATACACCGGTGATGTCGAACGGGGCACACGAAATATTAGCCTTGTGAACATGATTCGCATCGCCAAGGCATTGCAAGTTCCGCTTAGTCGGCTGCTTCAGGAAATGGAATGATAATCCGATTTTGGCGGCAAACCGGCCAAGTTCTCAATGTGTAATCGCCTTACAGTTTCGTAGTTTGAGTCAGAAAAGGCTCTCCTGAGAGCAAGGAGAGCCGTTATACAATTCCCGCAGTTTCGGACCTAATGCAGTGAATGGCGTATCCGCTCGACGATAGGCCGGAGGAGCGTACGTACATCAGTGAAGTAGAGGCTCTCAACCTTTCAGACAAGACCATCACTGGTGCAAGTTTTTCGTTCTATGTGTTCGACAAAGGCAAGGCGAGAATCGGTGAGGGCTACATTAATCTAACGAACATCTCTGCTGGCGAAACGGTCAAATGCTGACGTTGCCCCGCCACTACAATCGTCCCATGCAGAAAAAGATATTCTGGGTGGTCTTCACGCTGCTCGGGCTGGTGGCCGATATATTACTTCCTTTCTGGTGGGCCTGCGCCGCTACCATCCCTATCCTTTTCGCCGCATGGTGGGTCGCCTACCGCAGCGACTGGTTTTAGGTGACAGGGGGTCAATGAGCGCTTCTATGTCTGTTCTCGACAGTTTGAGCCTACACTGGGCCGCAAGCGAGGAATACGAGCATGTCACCTGAAGTTTGGTGGGCGCTACTCGGGGGTGCCCTTATTCGCCATGGCAGCTTGGGTCGGTCTTTCATCGCGATGGAGTGAAGAAGTCAACCGGACCTGATGACGATCGCGATGTTTTTCCCGACAGCGGCTACATTGATAGGCTGTTGCGCCCTCGCGTACGTCCAGTTGGGCGGAAGGGTACACTCTAGGAACGAATTGGTGGTTTATGGTTGCGGCTCCATATTCGCTTTGATCGGTCCCGCTTTGGGCTGCGTCGTCGCACTGAAGTTTCGGCGCTGGCTCTCTGCGCTGGGCCTTGGAGTGTCAGCTTGGATGTTGTTTGGTTCGGCCTGATGATGTCAGCGGCGGACTAACTGTCGACAAATCTTAGCCTCCTATCGCCGGTGCGCCGGCGCCGTGTAGCCGCGTGGACCCGACTGTGTCCCGCCGGAGGTTGTGAGACTTGCTGGTTGGGTGTATGTTACTGAGAGTATAGGCTTTGGCTTGTTCCGGATAGACCAGTTGCCTAGGGGCAACCGTTTTATACATCAACGCCAATAAGTTTATAATCAATGGTTTGCGCCCGTAGCTCAGCTGGATAGAGCGGTTGCCTCCGGAGCAACAGGTCGGGAGTTCGAATCTCTCCGGGCGCACCATCTCCCACATCAATCTTCGCCGGCAATCACCTGCGATTCTGAACGAAACGCATGATCTACGATGCCATTCTTGTTGTCTCCTTCGGCGGGCCTGAGTCGCGGGAAGAGGTGATTCCGTTCCTCGAAAATGTGCTCCGCGGCAAAAACATTCCGCGCGAGCGAATGCTGGCGGTCGCCGAGCACTACTACCACTTTGATGGAAAGAGCCCGATCAATCAGCAGACTCGTAACCTCATCGCGGCGCTCGAGAACGAACTGACGCAACATGGGCCAAAGTTGCCTGTCTATTGGGGGAATCGCAACTGGCATCCGATGCTCGCCGAAACCTTGCAGCAGATGCAGCAAGACGGTATCCGCCGGGCTCTAGGTTTCGTGACCTCGGCCTACAGTTCGTACTCCGGATGCCGGCAGTACCGCGAAGACATCGCGAGGGCGCAGAAAGAAGTTGGCCCTGAGGCGCCGCAGGTCGACAAGCTGAGGGTATTTTTCAATCATCCGGGATTTGTCGAGGCAACCGAGGATCGCTTACGTGACGCGTTATGGGAGCTGCCTACGAGCGCGCGGCAGAATGTAGAGATCGTTTACATCGCGCACAGCATTCCGTTCTCGATGGCGAACACGTCCGACTATGTCCGTCAATTAGAAGAAGTAACGAAACTCGTCTCGGAGAAGCTTGGCGTTTCCAACCATGCGCTCGTG
>Ga0307476_10002572_pt1 | contig 10813 bp, 7 predicted proteins | sample atmos_gasesECM2C_2_FD_203314 | JGI IMG/M metagenome (GOLD analysis project Ga0307476, IMG submission 203314) | Hardwood forest soil microbial communities from Morgan-Monroe State Forest, Indiana, United States - atmos_gasesECM2C_05 | ecosystem: Environmental > Terrestrial > Soil > Temperate... | reverse complement strand
TAATGGTATCAGCGGCCCGCCGCGGAACACGGACAACGGACGATGCTTCTCGGTCCCATTTTCAACCGCGAATTCCTGACGGTGCCGCGCGCCGCCCGCCATTACGTCCTGCGCACCGCCTATCTCGGCTCGCTCTGGGTCATCGGCCTGACCGCCTATCAGATGATAGTCGGCTGGACGCATTCTGCAACGCTCGGCGAAACGGCCCATTTCGGCGAGGTGCTCTTCCAGCTGCTGACCTGGCTGATGCTGGCGCTGTTTCTGTTCTTCTCGGCGCTGTCGGCGGCCAGCTCGGTGGCGCGCGAAAAGGATCGGCGCACCTTCGTGCTGCTGCTCATGACCGATCTGCGGAATTATGAGATCGTGTTAGGGAAAATCCTCGGCAGTCTGCTGCCGATCCTGCTGCTGCTGGCGACGACCATTCCACTCTTGATGATGCTGATGCTCCTGGGCGGCGTCGGCTTGCAGCAGGTGATTCAGGCGGTGCTGGTGGCGGCCGCGGCTTCGGTGGCGGCCGGATCGCTCGGCGGCCTGGTGGCATTGTGGCGCGACCGCACGTTTCAATCGATGGCCCTTACCGTGCTGCTGGTAGTGCTGTATCTCTGCCTGGCTCGCGGCGTCGCGCTGCTGCTAGGTCTTGTCCCCGCTCTGGCGGGCCAGCCGATGCTGGCGTGGCTGGACCCCTTTGAGGCGATGCACGCCGTTCACGATCCGCTGGCGGCCGGCTTCCTGCCGGCTTACGGTTTCGTCGCCGTGATGGCGGGGCTGAGCGTGCTGCTCAATGCCTGGGGCGTCTTGAGGCTGCGGGTGTGGAACCCCAGCGGCGAGCCGATCCAGCAGCGCGAAAGGCCCGACGAGGAGACCGAGGCGAAGGAGCGGGCCGATGTGGCGGCTCTGGCCGCGTTGTCGCGCCGGCCGGCGCGCGAGCTGATGCGGGTCGCGGCGGGCGGGGAGGCGACGGCGATCACGACGGAATCGGCGCCGGCCGCGCCGACCGCGAACGGCCCTGCCGGCCCTGTCGAAAATATCCCCAAAACCGATCGCAAGACCGTACATGCCGCGCCTGGCAAGACCCGCATGGTGGGCCCCAATCCGATCCTGTGGCGCGAGATGGCGACACGCGCTTACGGTCGGCGGCCGTTGCTGGTCAAGACGGCGTATTTCGTCGTGCTAGGGCTGATTTGCTATTACGCCCTGGCGCCGGTGTGGGGCGGAGCTCGATTTCCCTTCGCCGCGGCGTACGGCCTGGGGCCGGTCACGGTCCTTAGCCTGCTGCTGGCGGCCGCGCAGTCGGCCACTTGCATCACGTCGGAGCGCGATGTGGGGGCGCTCGACCTCTTGCTTGTGACCGACCTGACGCCGAAGGAATTCATCTTCGGCAAGCTCGGCGGCGTGCTATGGAACACGAAGGAGTATCTGATCCCGCCGCTGGTGCTCGCCGGGGTTTACGCCTGGTTGGGGCTGCTGGCGGCGCCGCCCGCCAATCACCCGGAATTGGCGGCGTCGATGAATGTGACGGCCCTGACTTGCGTGCTGGCCGGCTTGCTGACGCTCATAGCGTTTGTCATTGTACTTGGGATCCACGTCGCCCTGCGGAACCAAAACAGCGGGACCGCCGTGGTGCTGACGCTCGGCACGGTCTTCTTCCTGTCGCTGGGAACTCTGTTCTGCCTGGCGCTGATCGTGCTGAGCGGGCGGTTCGAGTATCAGTGGCTGAGTTTCGTGGGGTTCCTGGGCGCGGGCATCGGCGGCTTGTGGTGGGTGCTGAACGGCACGCGGCCGTCGGGGGCGCTGACGTGGGCGAGCTGGTTCTGTCCGCTGGCTGTGTTCTACGCCGTGATGACGGTGGTGGTGGCCCGGCCGGGTTCTCAGGAGTCGGCGGACCCGCTGACTCCGTTTTTAGTGATCGTCGCGGCGTTCGGCTTCACGATCGCCGCGATGCTGGTGCCGCTGCTGAGCGAGTTCGACGTGGCCCTGGGCCGAACCACGGGCGGCGGCGAATGACCAACGAGAGGACAAGATGAACAAACTTGCTCGATCCGCCCGCCGGACCCATCTCCTCGCCGCGGACCTATCGGCTATCCCGGACGGCGACGCCAAGATCGGCCCGCCGTACACCGACGCCCTGGAGCTGACGGTCAAACCGGGCGTGCCTCGAGGGAAGCTCAACGAGTTCACGATGGACTCGACGGACAGCAAGATCTACCCCGGCGTCAACGGACCTTACAAACGCCAGGTCGCTGTCTATGTCCCGGAGGGCTACGTCGTGGAAACGCCCGCGCCCCTCCTCGTCGTCCAAGACGGCATGTCCTTCAAGGATGCGTTGCGTCCGATCCTGGACAACATGATCCACGACCTCCGCGTTCCGCCCGTGATCGCCGTCTTCCTCGACTCCGGCGGCGGCGACGGCAAGGGGAGCCAGCGCAGCCTGGAATACGACGCTGTATCGGACGATTACGCCGTCTTCGTGGAGACCGAGGTGCTGCCGCGGGTCGCGCGGGAGTATCGCCTGACGATCACCAAGGACCCGCGCGGCCGGGCGACGATGGGCGGCGGTTCGGGCGGGGCCTGCGCCTTCACAATGGCCTGGCGCCGACCGGATCTCTTCCGCCGCGTGCTAAGTTATTCCGGCGCCTACGTCGATCCGCAGTCAGCGCCGGACCCCAAGACGCCGCACGGCGCCTGGGATTACCATGAGCATCTCATCGTCATGAACGACGTCAAACCGATCCGCGTCTGGCTGGAGGCGGGCGAGAAAGACACCGGCTTCGATCAAGATGAGAAGTCCCGGCGCAACGCGATGCTGGCTAACGAGCGCATGGCCGCCGCCTTGAAGGATAAGAAATATCACTATCGCTATCTATTTGCGGCCGGCGCCGGGCCGGTGGATCGCAAGGTCGTGAGCCAGACGCTGCCGGACGCTTTGCAATGGGTGTGGCAGGGTTATCCAACCGATTGAGTCGCCGTGAGGGAGCCTTCGTAACAGGCCCGGAAGATGGGCCGGCCCTCTTTGCGAAATTTACGCTCGAAATTGGTGAGATAATCCATGTCGTGCCGCGGAGCGTCCGGCGCCGGCGCCGGCGACGACTGCAGGGTCGGCTGCATCGCCAGGAGACCGACGGCCGTGTGGAAATAGTCTTCCACGTCGCTGACGAAATGCAGTTTGCCGCCGGGGCGCAGCACTCGCCCGCACTGAACGGCGAACTCCGGCGTGAAAAGCCGCCGCTTGTGATGCCGCTTCTTCCACCACGGATCGGGAAAGTAGACGTGCAATGCTTGCAGCGACGCCGCGGTCACACGGTCGCGCAGGAAGGCGAGGCCGTCGCCGCAGGCCGCGCGCACGTTGGGCAGGCCGCGCTTCGCCAGCCGTGTGGCGGTGAACAGCTGGTACTTGCGGACGATCTCGACGCCGACGAAGCTCACATCCGGCCGGGCCTGGGCCGCGGTCAGCAGGAAAAGGCCCTTGCCGAAGCCGATTTCGATTTCCACGGGGCGGTCGGCGCCGAAGACGGCCGGCCAATTGAACGGCGTCGGCGGATCGGGCAGATTCAGCAGATAAGGGGCCAACTCCTCCGGCGGCAGACGCGAACTGCGGCGCACGCTCAGGCCTCCTCGCCGCCCGCGCCCGCGACGGCGCTGGACTGGCGCGACATGGGCACGCCGATGATGTCGCCGTTGAAGACCATGGTCGAGCCGACGAAGCCCTGCACGTTGAAAACGGTCTTGCGGCGGTGCAATTTCTGAGCCTTGGCGACAAGGACGAAGCGATCCCCCGGATGCACGGGGCCGCGGAATTGTACATTTTCCAGACCGCCGAAGCCGATGAAGTCGCCCTGCAGCAACCCCGCCGTGTGACAGAAATACGAACAGAGCTGCGCGCCCGCCTCGCACATCAGCACGCCAGGAAATAGCGGATAGCCGGGCATGTGACCGCGAACCCAGAACTCGTCGGCGCCGACGTCCTTGTAGCCGACGATCAGGTTCTGGTCGCGGTCGAGGTAAACAATGGCGGTGAGTTGCTCCATCTCGAAGCGCTGGGGATTGACGCGGCGGATCGCCTCGCAGTCGGCCACGACATGGCTGAAGTCGACTTGTGTTGCATCAAACAGCGCTACGGGAGGCATGATCCACCTTGTCGGGAGTCGGCGGCAAGCGCCAGCGCATGGGTTCAAGCACTCAGGATTGGTCGGCGCAGCGGTTCACCGGAAAGTGTAGCGAAAACAGCCCTAAAAGTCTCACGCGCCGTGGCCGCGCTTGCACGCATACTGTCCGGCCCGTCGTCCCTCTTCGGCAGCTTTACTTGCACTTCCCGTTGGCGCGCGTTGGAATCTAGGCATCGCTCGCTCTCCACCGTGTTCCGAGGCGCCGCCATGAACCCCATGCATCCCCATCGCCGCGATTTCCTCCAGCTTGTCGGCCTGGGTACGCTTTCGCTCGTCGCCGAGTCCGGCTTCGTCGCCGGCCCGTTCGCCGCCGAAGAGGCCGGCCAGCTTGTGCCGCTGGACAAGAAGCTGTCGCCGGAATGGGTGCGGGCGCTGACCGCGCGCGGCGAGCCCGAAGTCTACCGCGGCGCCGAAACCGCGCTGATCGGCATGCCGGTCGGAGGCCTTTGCGCCGGCCAGCTCTACCTCGGCGGCGACGGCAAACTGTGGCACTGGGACGTTTTCAACCAGGTAATCGGCACTGGCGACGCCCACTATGAGCACCCACCCAAGCCCGACGAGCCGCTTGACCAGGGTTTCGCCGTCCGCGTCGAAACGGACGGCAAGGCCGAGGAGCGCACCCTGGACCGCACCGGCTTTCCGAACGTCGCCTTTCGTGGCGAATACCCAATCGGCAAAGTCGAGTATGCCGCGGAGGGTTTCCCGGTACGCATCGCGCTGGAGGCGTTCGCGCCGTTCATCCCTCTGAATGCCGCAGATTCCAGTTTGCCGGCGACGGTCATGCATTTCACGGTGAAAAACGTCGGCCAGGCAGTCGCCGACGTGCAGCTTGCCGGCTGGCTGCAAAATGCTGTCGGGCCGCACACGGACATTGCCGGCGCCGAGTTGCACAACCGCATCCGCATGGAGAAGACGCATCTCTTGCTCGAATGCTCCGCCGAGGCGGGTCCGCCGGAAAACGAGGGCAGGCCGCCGATCGTTTTCGCGGATTTCGAAGGGAAGGATTACGGCGACTGGAAGGTTAGCGGCGAGGCGTTTGGAACGGGGCCGGTCCACGGCACGCTGCCCAACCAGCAGCCGGTGTCCGGCTACGAAGGCCAAGGGCTGGTCAACAGCTACCTGCACGGCGACGACGCCGTCGGCCAGCTAACGTCGCCGGAGTTCGCCATCGAGCGGCGCTATGTCAGCTTTCTAATCGGCGGCGGCAACCATCCCGGCAAGACGTGCATCAACTTGCTGGTGGACGGCAAAATCTTACGCACTGCCACCGGCAAGGACAACGAGCGGCTGGAATGGCACAACTGGGACGTGCGCGATTTGGCCGGGAAAAAGGCGCATATAGAGATCGTGGATGCGCAGACCGGTCCGTGGGGCCACATCAACATCGACCAGATCGAGTTCCGCGACGACCCGCGCGGCGACGCGCTGACGGAGCGGCCGGACTTCGGGACGATGGGCCTCGCCCTGGTTGGTCGGGAAGACGGCGACTCCGCAATCGCCGCGCTGCCGGACGCCGATCGCCCGGCAGGCCTGTTCGCTAAACCGGCGGCCGGCAGCGACGCCGCGAAGACGCCGCTTGACGGCCGGCTGCGTGGCGGGCTGCGCCGGCGCTGGAAGCTGGAGCCGGGCCAGGAAGCGACTGCCGTTTTCCTGGTAACGTGGCGCTTCCCCAATCTGCGGCTGCCGGGATTCGCCAAGCCCGTCGGCCGCTGGTGCGCCACGCGCTTCACTGATGCGGCCGCGGTCGCCTCCTACATTGCGGAGAATATCGATCGACTGTCGAAGCAGACGCGGCTATGGCGGGACGTTTGGTACGACTCGACGCTGCCGTACTGGATGCTCGATCGGCTGTTCGCCAATACGTCGATCCTGGCGACGTCGACGTGTCACCGCTTCGCCGACGGGCGGTTCTACGGCTGGGAGGGCGTCGGCTGCTGCGTCGGCACCTGCGCCCACGTCTGGCACTACGCCCATGCACCGGCCCGGCTGTTCCCCGAGCTGGAGCGGTCGGCCCGGGAGATGCAGGATTTCGGCACGGCCTGGCAGGACAGCGGCCTGATCCGCTTCCGCGGCGAGACGGCCGGCGACACGTATGCAACCGACGGCCAGTCCGGCGTGGTGCTGCGCTCCTACCGCGAGCACCAGATGTCGGCCGACGACGCTTTCCTCAAGCGCAACTGGCCGAAGATCAAGAAGGCGACGGAGTACCTCATCGGCCACGACCGGGACCATGACGGCGTCCTCAAGGACGCCCAGCCGAACACGCTGGACACAGCCTATTACGGCCCCAATTCGGCGATGACTTCTCTTTATCTCGCCGCGCTGCGGGCGGCGGAGGAAATGGCGCGCGAGGTCGGCGACGACGCCTTTGCGAAAACGGTGCGACCGATCTTCGAGAGCGGCAGCGAGAAAGTGACGGCCGACTTGTGGAACGGCGCCTATTTCTACCATAAACCGGACCCGAAACACCCGGAAGCGCTGAAAATCGGGACCGGCTGTTTCATCGACCAGGTGTTCGGCCAAAGCTGGGCGTTCCAGGTCGGCCTCGGCCGCATTCTGCCGGAAGACAAAACGCGGCAGGCCCTGCAATCGCTCTGGAAATATAACTGGACGCCGGATGTGGGGCCGTACCGCAAGGTCTATCCCAACGGCCGGTGGTACGCCATGCCGGGCGAGGGCGGCCTCATCATGTGTACGTGGCCCAAGGGCGGCCGCGAAGGCGTGGACGGCAACGTGAACCCCGGCTTTGCCGGCTATTTCAACGAGTGCATGAACGGCTTCGAGTACCAGGCGGCCGGCCACATGATTTGGGAGGGCCTGCTGACCGAGGGCCTGTCGGTCTGCCGGTCGCTGCACGAACGGCACCACGCCTCGCGCCGCAACCCGTGGAATGAGGTGGAGTGCGGCGACCATTATGCGCGGTCGATGGCCAGCTACGGCGTCTTCCTGGCGACGTGCGGGTTTGAATACCACGGACCTAAGGGGCATTTCGGCTTCACCCCGCGACTGGGACCGGACGATTTCCGTGCGGCGTTCACGTCGGCGGAGGGCTGGGGGACGATCACGCAGAAGCGCGAGAACGGGACGCAGCAGCAGACGATCGAGGTGCGCTGGGGCAAGCTGCGGCTGACGACGCTGGCGTTCGCCGTCGCGGACGGCCTGAAGCCCACCAAAGCGAGCGTGCAAGTCGGCGACAAGGCCGTGGAGGCGGAACATGACGTGGAAGGGGAGCGCGTGCGGATCGTATTGAAAAAACCACTCGTGTTAATGGAAGGGCAGCGGCTCGAAGCGATCATCGGCTGACGACTTGTTCCGTGCTGCTTTACGTGGGCGTCGGAATCATCATAAGGCTGTCGGTCTTGGCTATTTTCATGCGGACGACGGTGTAGTCGGTCGTGCCGGCGGATCATATGCCTTTTTGACTGGAGGGCATGGGCCGGCGCTGGCGCCGCTCTGTTAAGGCGCCTGCGCGGGCCTCGGCGCCGCCGGTCCGGCCAGAGGCGGTCACTGAACGAGAATTGGCCTCCAGCGGACGGTAGGACGGCCGACGATTTCTGTGACTTCACCGGGGTCCTGCCAGGTCCAGCCACGCCAAGGTCAGCTTGTCAGCCGCCGCCCCGTCAGCCGCTCATGCGCCTCCAGATACTTCTCACGCGTCCGCCGTACCACCTCTTCCGGCAGCGCCGGCGGCGGGCTGTTCTTGTCCCAGCCCGTCGTGTCCAGCCAATCGCGGACGTATTGCTTGTCGAACGACGGCGGGTTCTCGCCGACCTTCCAGCCGTCGGTCGGCCAAAAGCGCGAGCTATCTGGCGTCAGGACCTCGTCCACCAGAATCAGCGAACCGTCCGGCGTCCAGCCCCACTCGAATTTCGTGTCCGCCAGGATCACGCCACGCGCCGCGGCATGGTCGGCGGCTCGCTGATACAGGTCGATGCTGCGGTCGCGCAGCTGGGCCGCCGCATCGGCGCCGACGATCTTCGCAGCCTCCTCGAACGAGATGTTCTGGTCGTGGCCGTGTTCCTCTTTCGTTGCTGGCGTGAAGATCGACGCCGGCAGCTTCTCGCTTTGCCGCAACCCCGGCGGCAGCCTGACGCCGCAGACCGAGCCGGTCGCATGGTAATCCTTCCAGCCGGAGCCGGCCAGCCAACCGCGCACCACGCATTCGATCGGCGCCACCCGCGCCTTGCGGACTAGGCACGTTCGCCCCTGCAGGTCCGCCGTTTGGAACGCCGCCGGCATGGCTCGCAGGTCCGTGCTTATCAGATGACTGGGAGGATTCAGCCTCTCTAGCCAGAACACGGTCAGCGCCGTCAGCACGCGGCCCTTATCCGGAATCGGCGTCGGCAGCACCCAGTCGAAGGCGCTGATGCGATCAGTCGCCACGATCGCCAGGCGGTCGCCGAGGTCGTACACGTCGCGTACCTTGCCGCGGCGGCACGGCCAACCAACCAGGTGACTCTCCAGCAAAGGCGGCATGAAACGGCTAACCTCCCGGATCGGCAAAGTCGCCGGGTTGATCCCGGCCGCGCCTATCCGTCCTTATGGTGTGGGCTACGTCGCTAAATCACGAAGGGGGCGGTTGTCCGGGCTGCATAAGCAACCTAGAATATATCAGGGAGAAGAGAAGAGCGCTCCCGAATCCACTGGTGCATGCCGCACGGCCGTCGAGGCCCGGATCTGTTCTCGCGCCCGTTCACCCCTCTTCCCGTCCCCCTTCAGGCCCGCGATGATTGCGGAGCGCAACGCGAGTCGTCCGCGCGGCAGGGAAGGTTCCGTCATGGCAACGATAGTGGACGCCGTGACCACGCCGGTCGGTTCGCCCGACTGGAGGCAGGTCTGGCTCGATTCTTACCCCTGCGACATGCCGACGACAGTTCCGTATCCTCAGGCGCCGCTGACGGCCCTGCTGGAGACGGCGGCGCGCCGCTTTCCCGATCGGCCGGCCTGCACGCTTTACGGCAAGGCTGTCTCCTTTGCTCAACTCGGCGACCAGGCCCGCCGGTTGGCCCGTGCTTTGGCCGACCTCGGCGCCCGGCCTGGACGCCATATCGGCCTTCTGCTGCCGAACATTCCGGAGTACCTCGTCGCCCTGCAGGCGGTCTGGCTCACCGGGGCGACGGCGCTTCAGCTCAGCCCGCTAATGGTGGCGGAAGAGATCGGCCACTGGATCGAGGCGACCGGCTGTCACCTGCTGGTCACCCTTGATCTGCTGGCGCCGGCCGCCGTCGGGGCGTTAAAGCGCGGTCCGCTGGAGCATGTGGTTCTCACCTCGCTGGCCCGGCGCATGGCGATGTGGCGCGGGATGCTCTACCGCATTGAACGCCTCCGCCGCAACGGCTATCTGCGGTTGCCCAGCGACGCTCACCGCCATCGCTTTGATGAATTGATCGCTGGCGAGCCGATGGTCAAGCCGATTGCCGTCAACCCGGCCGAGGACGTGGCCGTGCTGGCGCCGACGGGCGGCACCACGGCGTCGCCGAAAGCCGTGATGCTGACGCATCGCAACTTGCTGGCCAACGCCATGCAGCTGCGGAGCCTGTGTCCTGGCGACGACGGGGAGGGCGGCATTCTCGGCGTGCTGCCATTCTTTCATTCTTACGGGCTGACGGTGTCGTTGCTGACCAGCTGGGCCAAGGCGGCGACGCTGTATTTGCATCCGCGCTTCGAGGCGCGGCAGGTGCTGGCGCTGCTTGAGGAGCAGCGCCCCGACATCGTGCCCGCGGTGCCGGCCATGCTGCACGCGCTGAACAAGGTGATGCGCGGCCGATCGCACGACCTGTCGTTCATCGAGATGGCCCTGTCGGGCGCGTCGGCTCTGGAACCGGAGGTCAGGCGCGAATTCGAGAGTTATGGGGTCGTCGGATTGGTTGAAGGCTACGGCCTTACCGAGGCCAGTCCGGTGACGCACGCCAATCGGCCGGGCGCCAGCAATCGGCCCGGGACAATCGGCCAGCCGTTGCCGGACACGGAAGCGCGTCTGGCCGACCCGGAAACGGGGGCGGAGCTGCGCGACGGCGTCGGCGAGCTGGCGGTGCGCGGGCCGCAGGTGATGAAGGGATACTTCAACAATCCGTGGGCGACGCAGTCGGTGCTGAAGGAGGGCTGGCTTTACACCGGCGACATGGTCCGGCGCGACGCCGAGGGGTATTACACTATCGTCGATCGGAAGCGGGATATTATCAAAACGTCGGGTTTTCTGGTGTTCCCGGCGGAGGTGGAGGAAGTGATCCGTGCCTTCCCTGGGGTCGGCGAAGCGGCGGTGATTGGGGCGCCCGACGCCGAGCGCGGCGAGACCGTCAAGGCGCTGATCGTGCCGCAGGGGGACGTGAAGCTGGACATGGGGGCGCTGGAGGCCCATTGCCGGCTGCACCTCAGCAAGCACAAACGGCCGCGACAGTTTGACGTGGTGGGCGAATTGCCGAAGAATTTTCTTGGCAAGGTGCTGCGCCGCAAGCTGCGCGAGGCTGTGCCGCCGCTGCCGGGGTTGGCGCCCGCTGCATCCTGAGCGGCGAGCGCGAGGAGTTGAACTATGTTGGACATCGCCATTCTGGAAGGCGCCCGCACGCCGTTCGCCAAGGCCAACGGCGTTTTCGCATCCCTCCCAGCCCAGGAACTTGGTCGGATCGCCGCAGTGGAAGCCATGCGCCGCG
>Ga0307476_10002569_pt1 | contig 10820 bp, 8 predicted proteins | sample atmos_gasesECM2C_2_FD_203314 | JGI IMG/M metagenome (GOLD analysis project Ga0307476, IMG submission 203314) | Hardwood forest soil microbial communities from Morgan-Monroe State Forest, Indiana, United States - atmos_gasesECM2C_05 | ecosystem: Environmental > Terrestrial > Soil > Temperate... | reverse complement strand
AAACCATGTCGCGCTCGAAACCCTGCGCCTGCCAAGCGCCTGCGCCTCATCATCCTCGATGTGCATGAGGTTGTGGATCACGCCAGCGCCGCGCGCCCGTAGCTCCGCGATGGCCGCCTCGGCCAGCGCCGACCTTGTCCCCCGCCCCGTGCCTGCGGCGTCGCTACAGCGCGTCGATCTCGCCCACGAGCCCCGGCAAGAGTCCCGCGCCGGCGTCGATGCGCGCGCACGCGAACCCGACGAGATGCCGTCCTCGACGACAGGGGGCGCCTCCGCCAGCACGGCCTAGCCTGACCGCAGCTGTCGGGCGCTCGGCCGGCAGACCTTCCGCGCCGACGCAGCCCCCGCGATGCGCTCCGCCGCTACCGGCGCGTGAGCATTTCCCTTCTCAGCGACTGCAACTCGCCTGCGAGTCGATCGATCTCGCGCTGCTGGCGAGTGACCTGCGCGCGCTCCCGTTTTAGCTGCGTAGACACCGGGGACGACGCTGCATGACTGACGGGGGTGGCTTTACATCCGAGCTGCCCGGCCGAGTTGACTTTCACCGTGCACACGGGTTCTTTGATGGTTTTTTCATATATGCCGGCCATGAAGGCGCGCGCTTCTTCATTTTCGATGCCGATGCGGATCGTGCGTTTCTCGCCAGCCACACCTTCGTTTGCGATATCGATGTTGTTCGTCCCCGTCGTGAGGGCCTTTCCAGCACGGAACCCAAGCCCCACGTTTTCGGCGCCGGTCGTTTTTTCCAGAGCTTCGTGACCACTCGCGACGTTGTTGTTGGCGGTTTTGTCGAAGAGGAGCGCGTTGAGGCCGACCGCGACGTTGAAGTTGCCGGTGGTGTTGGACTCCAGCGCCTGGATGCCGGTCGCGACGTTGTCGTCGCCGGTGGTATTGGCTGTCAGCGAACCGCTGCCGCTCGCAATGTTGTCGTTGCCTTCGGTGTTCATGGCGAGTGCGCGGTTACCGCTGGCGATGTTGTCGCTACCGGTGGTGTCGGCTTCGAGTGCACCGAAGTCCAGTGCGATGTTGTCGTCACCGTTGGTCAGCGCGGGCAGCATCGAGTCGCCCAGCGCGATGTTGCGTTCGCCGGTGACTTTGGGGCAGTCCGGAGACGTGAAGCCCCCCTCGCACACATTGTATTTGGCGTCTTCCAGCCCGAATTCGTCCGCCGCGAGGCCAACTCCTGGGCCGAAAGCCAGCGCCACCACCATCGCTGTCAGCCATGTGGTTGCGCCCACCGCGAAGGGCCTGATGAGTCGGTGGTTGTCAATTCTCATGTCTGTCTCCCCTATGTCTCGTGCCTGTTTTGTGGGTCGGGTGCGCGACGATCGACCTTCTGGTCATCGCCTTCGCTCTACCCAGCTATGATTGACTAGCCAAATCATTCTGGCAACTGACAGGCGCCAACGAAGCCTTCGGGGTGCCGAAAGGCGCGGTCGGGAGGTGCCGAAGGGCGCGGTCGGCGCCCTCGACGCCGCCGGGGGCGCCCGAGCCGGGGCCGCCTGGCTTACGTGGGGTCGACCGGACCGCTCAGCGGTCTGCGTCGGTCCAGTCGCGCAGGCGGTCCGAGAACTGCGGCGTGGCTGCGCTCACCTCGACGACCACGTCGGCCGGCACGTTTGCCCGGCGGGCGGCGGCCAGGATCGCGTCGGGCGACGGCGCCTCGTAGAGGCAATAGGTGCGTCGCCGGTCGGCACTCAGGAATGAGAAGAGCCAGCGGACTCCCTCGTCGCTGTTGACCTCCTCGATCAGCTCGACATCGTCATCGGTGAGGTCGAGCTGATCGGCGAAGCTGCGCTCGATCATGTACAGGGCCATCGACTGATCGTAGCTGGGATCTCCGTTTACTCCTGGGCAAGACCGTGTCGGTGGGCGTAGGACGCGGCCTCGGTGCGATTCGCGCAATCGGTCTTGCGCAGGATGCTCCGGATGTGGTTGGCCGCGGTGTGTTCGCTGATCGTCAGCGCCTCGCCGATCTCGCGGTTGCTGAGCCCCCTGGCGACCAGCGTCAGGATTTGCGCCTCGCGCGGGGAGAGCCCCGCTGGGAGACCGCTGTCTGGGGCGGGCACGCCGAGCAAGCGGATCTTTCCAAGCAGTCCTTCCATGCCGATCCGCTCGGCCAGGCCAGCGGCCTCGCCAAGTAGGGCAGCAGCATGCTCGCGCGCCCCGCGCCCCTGTCCGAGCAGGAAGCGCCCGTACTCGTAGGCCGTATGGGCCACCCAGGTCGAAGCTCCCATCCGCCTGTTCTGCTCCATCGCCCGCTCGAAGTGCTCCGCGGCTCGCCCCGGCTCCCGGAGCGTCGCGGCGAGCATGCCCAGATAGCGATCGGCGGCTCCGTAGCAGGCAACCAGGTGACCGATCATCACGTTGGTTCCCGCGAGCGGCTCCAGCTCGGGGTAGACGATCGCAGCCGTCGCCTCGTCGCCCAACGCGGCGCAGGCGTCTGTCAGGTAGGTGAGCGTCGCCAGCCACAGCGATGCCCGGAAGCCGTCGATGCCCTCAGCCAAAAGCCCGGAGAGCTCTGCCCTGGCCTCGCGCTCCATCCCCAGCTCGGCGAGCATGGCGACGAGCCCGGGACGCCATGCCCCCTTCCGGCCGGCCACGCCGGTGGTCAGGATCCTGACCACCGGCGCGAGCTCTGCCAAGCGCCCCTGCTCACGGCGAATGCCGAACATCTGAATGCCGTGAGTGCCCGATGCGTCGCGGCCGGTCAGCAGCCGGCCCCAGTCGTGCGAGCGCGCCGCCATCGCCTCGGCGTCCGCGAGGTGCCCGTCACAGAGAGCGATCGCGGAGCCGTAGTGCTCGGCCACGTGGTTTATGAACGGCTGCGCGGTGCGCTGCGCCATCTCGAGCAGGACGGCGATCTCTGCCCTGGCGGACTGGAGGTCGCCGAGCGCGACGAAGGTCGGTACGCGCCAGGCCATCGCCTCCGTGTGGGTCTCGATGTCCCCCAGTTCCTGCGCCAGATCCCTCGCCTCGGTCAGCATCGAGAGGATCTCCTCCAGTGGGGTGATGCCGCGCGCCCAGTAGGAACGCACCAGCACCTTCGTGAGCCCGGCGCGGTCATCGCGTCGCCTGGCCAGGGCGACGGCGTTTTCGCGCACGAGCGCCCCACGCTCGCGCTGGCCCTCGAAGTCGAGCGCCCGCGCGAGTCCTGCCAGCAGTCCGATCCGCAGCTCTTCGCTCTCCTCATCCACGGCCGCAAGCGCCTCTTCGAGCAGCTCGACCGTCTCCCGTCGCATGATCCCGGGGCGCCAGCAGGCATCCTCGTAGCCGATCGCCGCGCGGGCGAGCAGCTCTGCGCTGTCCAACGCACGGGCAATCTCGGCCGCCGACGCGAAGGCCTCCAGCGCTTCCGTCGCCTTGCCCGCCCGATGGCTGGCCGAGCCGAGTTCGAGCAGAGCGCTGGCGCGCTCGGACTCGCCCTGGATCCCGATCTCGATCGCGGTGCGCAGCCGCATCGCGGCGTCGTCGAAGGCGAGCGCCGCGCTCGCCGCACGCGCTGCCCGCACGTTGTAGTCGATCGCCCGCTCGGTCCCCCCGAGTGGGGCAGCCGCGCCGAAGTGGTGGGCGAGATCGGCGAGTGCGCGGTCGGGGCCCGTGTCGGCGCGCTCGAGGGCTTCCCCCACGCGGAGATGGAGCTCCGCCCGCCGCAGCCGCGAGAGCCGGTCGTAGAGCGCCCGCCGCACGATCTCATGCGTAAAGCGGCAGGCCAGTCGCTGGGAGGGGAGCTCCTCGATCATGCCGCTGCCCACCGCCTCCTCGAGCGAGGCAAGCAGCTCGGGTTCGGCAAGGTCAGCGGCGCGCCGGACCGGATCGAGCTCGAACTCCGGCCCGGCGGCGGCGGCGAGCTCGAGCAGGTCGATGGTACTCGGGGCCAGGCGCGACAGCCGCTGGCTGACCACCTCGCGGACGCTTTCGGGCGTGCCGAGCTCAGACAGCGGTCGGGTCACCCTGACCTGAGCACCCGCAACCTCGACTATGCCCGTCTCGAGCAGCGCCCGCCAGAGCTCGCAGACAAGGAAGGCGTTGCCCCCGGTGAGATCATGGATCGTCGCTGCAAGCTCGCGCAGCTCGGGGCCGGGGCCGCTCCCGGTGGCACGGCCGACCAGGTCAGAGATCTCCGCCCCAGAGAGCCCCTGCAGGCGCATGCGCACGACATCGTCGGAGCGGCGCAGGTCGGCAAGCGTCTCCGAGAGCTCCCCCGGCACGTCGGACTCGCTGTCGCGGAAGGTGGCGAGGATCAGCAGGCGGGCGCTCCAGGCCGAGCGCGCCAGATGCCGCAGGAGCAGAAGCGTCGCCGCGTCCGCCCAGTGCCCGTCCTCGAGCACGAGCAGGATGGGTCTTGTGCGGCTGACGTTCGCGAGCAACTCGGCGACCGCCGTGTGGAGGCGATGGCGTTCCGTATCGGGATCGGCCTCGACCGGTTCCGCCAATCCGCCGAAGAGGGCGGGCAGATCGGGCAGCAGCCGGGTCAGCTCGCCGCCACCGGCGCCGAGGGCAGCGCGCAGCTCTGTCACCTCGATCACCCGCACGAGGCGTTCGAGCGCCTCGACGAATGGCCCGTACGGCGTCCGCACCGCGGCGTCGCAGGCGCCGTAGAGAACGAGCGCTCCTTCCGTCGCCACCTGGCCGGCGAACTCGCGCGCCAGGCGGCTCTTCCCCGCGCCCGGCTCGCCCGCGAGCAGCACGACGCGGCACCTCTCGCCTTTTGCCCGCGGCATCAGGGTCCTGAGCTTCTCGAGCTCCCCTGCGCGCCCGACGAACGGAGAAGTCGAGGTCGGGCGCAGCGAACCCGGAAGCTCCAGGATCTCGGGGTCCATGAAAAGACGATAGTCAGTCTTGACCATCCGAGCGGGGCGTCGATCGCAGCCGGCGACGCCCCAAAGTGGGTCAGGTCAGGTCATGACGGAGGAATTCGCGCGCCTTAGTCTCGGCCGAGACGAGTTCAGAGCACCGGCTAGGAGGAACGCATGAGCACCACCGACGCGTTGATGCAGACGGCCCGCAGCGCAATGCCCGGATTCCGGGGACGGCTCACAGCCCCCGAGGATCCCGGCTACGACGAGGCCCGCAAGGTCTACAACGCGATGATCGATAGGCGGCCCGCCCTGATCGCAAGCTGCACCGACGTCTCCGACGTGGTGAAGGTCGTCTCGTTCGCCGGCGACCACCGGCTGTTGCTGGCCGTGCGTGGAGGCGCCCATAACGGCGCCGGGCTGGGAACGTGCGAGGACGGCGTGGTTCTCGACCTTTCGGGCCTGAAGGGAGTCGAAGTGGATCCCGGCGCCCGGACGGCAAGGGTCGGTGGTGGCTGCACCTGGGGCGAAGTCGATGCCGCGACCAACAAGCACGGCCTGGCGACACCGAGCGGGATCATCTCGACCACCGGCGTCGGCGGTCTCACGCTGGGTGGCGGCCTTGGGCATCTGACCCGCAAGTGCGGCCTCACGATCGACAACCTGCTCGAGGCCGAGGTCGTGCTCGCGAGTGGCGAGACGGTCCGTGCCGCCGCGGACGAGCACCCCGACCTCTACTGGGCGATCCGGGGCGGTGGCGGTAACTTCGGCGTCGTCACGTCCTTCCTGTTCAGGCTGCACGAGGTGGCAACCGTCGTCGGCGGCCCGACCTTCTGGCCGGTCGAGCTGGGCGCCGAGGTGCTGGCCGCCTACCGAGACTTCCTGCCGAATGCCCCGCGCGAGCTGGGCGGCTTCTTCGCCTTCGCGTCGGTCCCGCCGGCGCCGCCCTTCCCCGAAGAGCTCCATCTCCGCAAAGTCTGTGGGGTCGTCTGGTGCTATGTCGGCGCTCCCGAGGACGCCGCCGCAGCGATGGCCCCGCTGCTGGACGCCGTGCCGGAGCCCTTGCTGCACGCGGCCCAGCCGATGCCACACCCCGCTCTCCAGGGCGCCTTCGATCCCGTTTATCCCGCTGGAGACCAGTGGTACTGGCGCGCCGATTTCGTCAAGGAGATCCCCGACGCCGCCGTCGAGGCGCACGCCAAGTTCGGCGCCGAGATGCCGACGTGGCAGTCGACGATGCACCTGTACCCAATCGACGGGGCCGCCCACGACGTCGGCCCATCCGACACCCCGTGGAGCTACCGCGACGCGGTCTGGGGCTCGGTCTTTGCCGGCGTCGACCATGACCCCGCCAATGCCGAGGTCATCCGCAACTGGTGCGTGGACTACTTCGAGGCGCTTCACCCATACTCCGCCGGTGGCGCGTACGTGAACATGATGATGGACGAGGGCGAGGAGCGGGTGCGGGCGAGCTACCGCCACAACTACGATCGGTTGGCGCAGATCAAGGGCATCTACGACCCGGACAACAGCTTCCGGGTGAACCAGAACATCCCTCCCGCGAGCACGCCGGCGGCGCCTTCGCCCAGCGATGGGCTGACGCTCGGCACAGGCTGATCGCCATGCCCCTCTTCATGGACCGCCACGATCTCCCGGACGCGACCGCCGCCGACGTCGCAGCCGCCCACATGCGCGATCTCGAGGTCCAGGATGGATTCGGCGTGCGCTTCGTCACCTACTGGTTCGAAGAGGGCGCGGGGAGTGGTTTTTGCCTAGTCGAGGGCCCGGACGAGGAGGCCGTCGAAGCGGCCCACCGGGCCGCCCACGGACTGCTTCCGTCGAACGTCATCGAGGTCGACCAGACCGCCGTGCGTGGCTTCTTCGGTCGGCTCAATACGCATCCTCCTGGCGAGCCATACATAGAAAGCGCCTTCCGGGCCATCCTCTTCACCGACATGGTCGACTCCACGCGTCTGACCCAGCAACTGGGAGACCTTGCGGCGATGAGGTTTCTACGGGTGCACGACTCAGTCGTACGCGCCGTCCTGGCCCGCTTCGGCGGCAGCGAGGTCAAGCACACCGGCGACGGGATCATGGCTGTGTTCACGTCGGCCTTCCAGGCGGTCTCCGCGGCGATGCAAATCCAGCGGACGCTCCAGGAGCGCGACGAGCCGGCGCAGGGGCATCTGCACGTGCGTGTCGGGGTGGCGGCCGGAGAGCCCGTCACCGAGCAGAACGATCTCTTTGGTGCGGCGGTGCAGCAGGCCGCGCGATTGTGCGCGTGGGCTCAGCCGGATTGCATCGTCGTCTCGTCCGGGGTGCACGATCTCTGCCGCGGCAAGGGCATCCGGTTCTCCGACAGCGGGCCCATCGCCGCGAAGGGTTTCGACGAGCCGCTCGGGCACTTCGAGGTCGAGTGGCGCGATTGAGCGAGTCCCACGGTCACAGATGAACGAGATTGGCTGTCTCAGATCCCGCACGCCGGCGAGGCGGCTGGCGGCCCGCCGGCGCTCTCAGCCGATCTGCTGCGCCAGCTCGACGATGATTCCCTCTGGGCCGCGGACGTAGCAGAGTCGATAGCTGTCTCGGTAGCGCTCGACCTCGCCGACGAGCTCCGCGCCGCGGGCTCGCAAGCCGGCGACGACGGCGTCGATGTCGTCGATTTCAAATGCGACATGACGGATGCCCGGGGTGTTCGCCGGCGCGTGCCGGTCGCCGCCAGGGCCCGACGGGGCGTGAAACTTCGCCAGCTCGACCCCTCCGTGGCCGTCCGGGGTCTTCAACATCACGAGTTCCGCGCGGATGCCTTCGAGCCCGACCACGCGGTCCACCCAATCGCCCTCGACCTGCCCCTCGCCCTGCGGCTTGAGTCCGAGCTCGATGAAGAACGCGGTCGCGGCCGCGAGATCGTCAACCACGATGCCCACGTGGTCCATGCGTTGGATCGGCATGCGCTCGACTGTAGCGCGACACGATCGCCCGATCTCACCACACCGCTGCGGCTTGAGCTGGTCGACGCGCAGACCTACCCGACGGGCGCTGCGCTGCACGTCTACCGTCCTGCGGTAGCGGCCTCCTGACGAGCCGTCTCATCAGGCGGTCGAGCGGATCTCAAGCACGCAGGTCTACGACGCTCCGGTAGCGCGTGGCGCGGTGGATCGCGCCGACGCGCAGCCCGGCGTCCGCGGCCAGCCGCTCGAGCTCGCCGAGCGTGCGCTCGCGGCCACCCGTGTAGGCGAGCATGCGCAGGTTCATCTCACTACGCAGCCCAGACCCGGCGGCGTCGTCGAACAGGCCCTCCTCGATCACCAGCACCCGGCCCGTCGCGCCGGCGACCTCGGCGCAGCGGCGCAGAATGGCAAGCGCGTGCTCGTCGTCCCAGTCGTGCAGGACACCGGAGAGGACATAGGCATCTCCGCCCGCCGGCAGCGGCTCGAAGAAGCTACCCGCCACGATCTCGCAGCGTTCCTCGACACCAGCCGCGGCGAACGTCTGACTGGCGCTTTCGGCCGGGCCGGCGAGCTCCACCAGCGTGCCGCGCAGACCCGGATGGGCGGCGAGGATCGCGGCCAGCAGCGCTCCGTTGCCGCCGCCGACGTCAATCACATGGCTCAGCGCCCCCCAGTCATAGCCGGCCGCGATCTCCGGCACCTCCGAGCGCAGCCGGGAGGCCATCAACGCGTCGAAGGACTCCGCCAGGGCCGGCTCGGCGGCGAGGTCCTCCCAGAACCCGCGTCCATAGGTCAGCGGGTAGGCGGGCCGTCCGCTGCGCACCGCGTCGAGCAGATGCAACGCCGAGAGCTCCGCGCGGCCTACCGGGCCCTCGAGGTCCAGCCAGGCCCGCGCGTCGCCCGGATGCCCCTCGCGCAGCTCCTCTCCCCGATCGGCGAGCGACAGCCTGTCGCTGCCGCGACGCCGCAGCACCCCGACGGTGACCAGGTGCTCCACGAGTCGGCCCAGGGCGTCGGGATCGGCGCCGGTGCGCTGCACCAGCGCCGGCAGCGAGTCGGCGCCGTCCGCGACATGATCGGGCAGGCGCAACGTGGCCGCAACCCGCACGGCCATCGGCGTGAACAGGTCGGCCATCGCCCACAACCGCGCCGGAAAGCCTTCGTCAGCCACCGCGACGCACCATAGCCAGTACCGCCCTGTCGGCGGCCTCCCCTACTTTGTGCTCGTGCCCGACGGAACACGGCTCGCAACCGCTGAGCGAACCGATCAGAAATCGAGAAGCGCCAGTCACCGAGGTCACCTAGAGTGGCCGCCATAGACGCGACCACGACTTCAGGAGTGACCATGACCGGCTCTACGACTCAGGGAATCAAAACCGTGCTGCACCCCGTGTCCGACCTCACGGCGGCCAAGGCGGTATATACCGCTCTGCTGGGCATCCCGCCGCAGGCCGACGCGCCCTACTACGTCGGCTTCGAGGCCGAGGGCCAGCAGATCGGACTAGTGCCGGGCGGCGCATCGCAGGGCATGGCTTCGCCGGTGGCCTACTGGCACGTCACCGACATCGAGGCCAAGCTGGCCGAGGTTACCGCCGCCGGCGCCACCGTCAAGGAGGCGCCGCACGAGGTCGGCGGCGGTCGCCTGGTCGCCACCTTCACCGACCCCGACGGCAACGTGCTCGGACTGCTGCAGGACCGCTGAGCAGTCTTGCCCGGCGGACGCAGAGACACTAAATAGGTATGGCGACCAGGACGAAGACGAAGGCCAAGGCGGCGCCCTCACCGGACGGTGCCGACAGCCACGATTCGATTCGCGTGTACGGCGCGCGCGTGAACAACCTCAAAAACGTCAGCCTCGCGATCCCCAAGCGCCGGCTGACGGCGTTCACCGGCGTCTCCGGCTCAGGCAAGAGCTCGCTGGTGTTCGGCACGATCGCCGCCGAGTCCCAGCGGCTGATCAACGAGACCTACAGCGCCTTCGTCCAGGGCTTCATGCCGACGCAGACACGGCCCGAGGTCGACGTCCTGGAGGGCTTGACGACCGCGATCATCGTCGACCAGGAGCGGATGGGCGCCGACGTCCGCTCCACGGTCGGCACCGCCACCGACGCGGGCACGATGCTGCGCATCCTCTTCAGCCGGCTAGGGAAACCCCACATCGGCTCACCCAACGCGTTCTCCTTCAACGTCGCCTCGGTCCGCGCGAGCGGTGCGATCACGATCGAACGCGGCACCAGCAAGACCGTCAAGGCGAGCTTCAGCCGCACCGGCGGCATGTGCCCGCGCTGCGAGGGCCGGGGCACAGTCACCGACTTCGATCTGTCCGCGCTATACAACGAGAACAGGTCGATCAACGAAGGCGCCATCACGATCCCCGGCTACAGCATGGACGGCTGGTACGGGCGCATCTTCAACGGCTGCGGCTTCTTCGACCCCGACAAGCCGATCCGCAGGTTCACCAAGAAAGAGCTCGGCGACCTGCTGCACAAGGAGCCGACCAGGATCAAGGTCGACGGCATCAACCTGACCTACGAAGGGCTGATCACGAAGATCCAGAAATCGATGCTCGCCAAGGACCTCGACGCGCTGCAGCCGCACGTCCGCGCCTTCGTGCAGCGGGCGGTCACTTTCACCACCTGCCCCGAATGCGATGGCACCCGGCTCAGCGAAGCAGCTCGCTCGTCGAAGATCAAGAAGATCAACATCGCCGACGCCTGCGCGATGCAGATCGGCGACCTCGCCGACTGGGTGCGCGATCTGGACGCGCCGTCGGTCGCGCCGCTGCTGGCCTCGCTACAGCAGACCCTCGATTCGTTCGTGGATATCGGGCTCGGCTACCTCAGCCTCGACCGCGCATCGGGCACGCTATCGGGCGGCGAGGCGCAGCGCGTGAAGATGGTCCGCCAGCTCGGCTCATCGCTGACAGACGTCACCTACGTCTTTGACGAGCCGACGATCGGACTGCACCCCCACGACATCCAGCGGATGAACGAGCTCCTACTGCAACTGCGCGACAAGGGCAACACCGTCCTCGTCGTCGAGCACAAGCCCGAGGCGATCGCGATCGCCG
>Ga0307476_10002568_pt1 | contig 10822 bp, 8 predicted proteins | sample atmos_gasesECM2C_2_FD_203314 | JGI IMG/M metagenome (GOLD analysis project Ga0307476, IMG submission 203314) | Hardwood forest soil microbial communities from Morgan-Monroe State Forest, Indiana, United States - atmos_gasesECM2C_05 | ecosystem: Environmental > Terrestrial > Soil > Temperate... | reverse complement strand
AAAATCGGCAATGTTGTTTGGTTTATGAAGAAGCGGGCAGGAAAAAGAAGCTGTCAATCTAGGGGCAGCAAGAGACGTTCTGCTCGTAACAAGCGGGTAGCACTTCTTACAATACCAGGAAATGAGGCGAGCAATCGGTAGTCACACATCATCTGACGCTACCAAAGTAAAAGGGTCCGCTAAAGGCCGCCTGCAACAGCGCACCTTGAGAATTTGGAAGCAAGACTATCTGCACTATAAGTACCTTTGGCCTAATCTTGAATGGGCGGCAAGGACGGCGTTGGAGCACATCGGTAGCGACTGCCCGAAAATACTCGATATTGGCTGTGGACATAAGCCATACCGCGACCTATTTCTCACAGCTCAGCATTGGGGAATGGATCATGGAGTCATCGACACCTCGCCGGACTTCGTAGGAGATGCCTTGCGCCTTCCAATCAGAGATCAATCTGTGGACATCGTATTTGCCACTCAAGTCATCGAGCACGTGACAAATCCCCACGTCATGGTACTGGAATGCAAAAGGGTGCTCCGCCCGAATGGATGCTTGATCCTGAGTGGCCCTTTTTTTTGGCCGCTCCATGAAGAGCCCTATGATTTTTTCCGCTTCACAAAGTACGGATTCGAACAGTTGTTGAAGGATGCTGGATTCTCGAAATGGCAGATCCTCGAGGACGGAGGAGACTGGGCTCAATTGATGTTAAGTGTATGCCTTCGGCTGAATAAATGGTTGTTTCCCTTGCGATGTGCTGTGAATCTTACTGGCGCCTTACTCGATTCAGTAAGCAAGTCGACGAGATTGCCGGCGAACTACACTGTGCTGGCCCGCCTTTGAGATCGCTGGCCAGCGGTATAAACTCACCTACGCCGGCACCTGGGTGCATAGACCGCGGCATGATTCTCATGCCCCGACTTCCTGCTGCGGTCCTGGGATGCACTGCAGGGGCGATATTGCAAGGCGACGTCCTCCCGCGTGCGACAACCTGCTGAGATGAAAATCCTGATAATTAGCACGCTTTATCCTCCCCATGTTATCGGCGGTGCCGAAAAGGCGGCGGCTGAGCTGGCGGAAGCGTTGGTGCGCCGCGGCCATGTGGTAGTGGTTGTCAGCTTGCACCCAGGGACGAATGAAGTCGTCGAGGATCGGAATGGCGTGCGCATCTATCGTCTCCCGATGGACAATTTCTACTGGCCCTTTGGCCGAAAGGAGAAACCGAGTATTCTCCGTCGCCTTGCCTGGCATATTCGGGAAGTGTGGAACCCGATGGCGGCTCGCCGGATCGGCAGAATTTTGGATGCCGAAAAGCCGGACGTTGTAAACACCCACAACGTCTGTGGATTTTCCGTGGCTGCTTGGCGGGAGGTTAAGCGCAGGAAAGTGCGTCTGGTGCATACCCTGCACGATTATTATCTGATGTGTGCCAACGGTCGATTGTTTTATAAAGGCCGGTACTGTGAAAAAAGGTGTTTGAGTTGTAAAGTTCTGACGTTCAATAGACGGCGCTCATCGCGGCTGCCGGATTCAACAGTATCTGTCAGCCACCATGCACTGCACGAACATGTCAGTCGCCATTATCTTGAAGATGTGCCAGCAACAGTTATCTATAACATTCAGAGTGCGTTCAAAACGCCCGTTCAGCAAACGCTGGATGGCGGACAGTTATCTGGCAATTTGGTTTTCGGCTTTATCGGAAGAGTTGAGGAAGAGAAGGGTATTGAAACGCTCTTGGCAGCCACCAGGCAGCTACACTTATCAAATTGGAAATTGAAGATCGCAGGTTCGGGCCTGGAAGCCTATGTTGATAAGTTGGCAAAAGCGTTCCCGGATCCGAGAATTGAATGGCTGGGATTCGCGGATGCCGCGAAATTCTATTCCTCTGTCGATGTGGTAATTCTCCCATCGCTCTGGCCTGAGCCGCTGCCGTATGTCTGTGTTGAAAGTCTACACGCGGGACGAAGCCTCATCTGTGCGTTATCGGGCGGAATCCCGGAGATCGCTCGACTTTCCGGGATGGTCGAGTGTTTTCCTGCAGGAAATGCGAATGCGTTGGCGAGGAAAATGAATCTAGCCTTGGCCTCGCCGCACGAATGGCGCGAAAATAAAGTTCCAGATGCCTCGAGACTCGGCGCGTTTCGGGAAGAGTATGTGGTGGAAAGGTATCTTCGGGAATATGCGCCTATAAAAGCAACAGCTGAGGATCGGTAACGAGCCGCCTCGGGAGCATAGTCGGATAGTGCTTTTAGAGTGGAGCAGCATCGCCTGCAGGTAAGGTTCGGAGTCTGCGGACCTTCGGTTCGAATGACCACGCAACTGCAAGAGCAACCCAAAATATCGGCTCCATATTGGATTGAAGCGCTACGTTAAAAATCGCGATCGCTGCGATGCATGGCGCCGCGCCTTTCCTTGCAAAGCATGGGTATCCGAGGAGGATCACGAAAAGAAGGAAGGCAGGCAATCCAAGCTCAGCAAGCACAGACACGTACAGGGAATGAAAGTTGCCGTATTTATTATCCCCAAAGAAATCACCCAGGAATCTGGGGGCACCTGCGAAACCGATGCCTGCAACTATAGTGTGTGTTGAGCTTGACCAAGTTTCAAGGCCCCTCTCTATCAATTGAATGTGATCCCCTCCCGAAGTACCTTGCTCGCCGGAGAGCCGGTCAGACACGATATAGGATACCTGCCAGAGCTCCCATAGGCCGCTGATTTCCTTCCGGTACACGAGACCAACCAGCAGACAGACCATCGCGACCGTGGCCAGCCTAAGAGCCGCTCGGCGGTTCGCAAGGTTCTTCCAGAATGCGGCAGAGAATATGTAATATGCGAACCAGCAGAGTATGCCGGATCTAGAAATACTGAGCAAAACGAAGAATCCTATTGCGAGACGAAGGAAATGCGTGTAACGCGTCTTGGCGGTAAATCGATCAAGCAATACCAAATACATCACAAGAATAAAGCAGGCGCGGTTTGCATCGAGGGAGAAGCCTGACAACCGAGGTACTATCCCAAGTGCTGCAGTGGGTGCAAACATAGATCCAATAGACGAACTAGGTTCGTCTTCCAAGCGATAGAGTCCGTGGCTCCAAGCAATGTACCCTCCAATGCAGAAAATCAGCCACACGATCAAGGCGAACGTGACGGAGCGTAGAACCAGCTTTTCTGGCGTAGGATCGGTCAATATCCTAACTGAAATGTAATATCCTAAGACAGACACAAGCACTAAATCAGCGAGAGCCACCATCCCGCGGTCGGGGTTTACCCCGAAAATGGTTGAAGCGAAGGAAACTAAAAGGAAGAGCACAAACACGACAAGGAAAGAAATTTGACGGCGAACGGGCGGGCTAATCGTAACCTGAGATCTTCCGAGCAATCCCATGACCAGAAGACGAATCAAGACAACCGGCGAAGCAAAAAGTAGAAATGGAGTCAGTCTAAAAAAACCATGGCCTGCCAATAGGTCGATACGGTCCGCACCGATCAAAGCGATGCTTCCAACCGCGCAGGCGTATTCTAGTTTTTTCAACATGAGTGGAGGCCGATGACCTTGTCAGAACTTCGCCGCGGTCGGTCGCCCTTGGCGGACGAATATCGCTATTTCGGAGTTCGCTATTGGATCATCAAAGACGTACTTGTTAGAGTATTCTAGGAGGAGGCGTCTCGCAATAGCCCTGTACTCCCTGTCTTCATGCCGTAATTCTGTCACCCCGCAGGAGACGCTGCGCCGCCTCCTGCGCCAGGCCGGTGTCGGCTGTCCCAGAAAGCGCCGTGCTCCCCGTCGTCAGTGTCGCCTGCGCTCCCCACAACTCGGGGAACTCGTGCAACTCGATGGCTCGCCTCGCGACTGGCTCCAAGGACGCGGCCCGCGACTCACCGCTTTGGGCATGCAAGACGACGCCACCGGTAAAATTCTGGCGGCACAGTTCTTTCCCTCTGAAGTTGCTTTCGGCTATCTGTTTTTACGGCGATCGGAGCGGCATTTTTGTCCGCCACGACGACTCCTGGACCATCCCCGAAAAGCTCACCGGAAAACGTCAGCCCACTCAGTTCGGCCGTGCTCTCGATCAACTCGGCAGCACTTTCATCGCCGCCCAATCCCCACAGACCAAGGGCCGGGTCGAACGCCTCTGGGGGTACTCCAAGATTGCCTTAGCAGCGAACTGCGCCTGGCCGCAGGGGCCGATCTGGACTCTGCGGAGCGCGTGGCCAGCCAATACAACACCGTGCAGTGGCAGGGCCAGCGCTTTCAGATCCCCCAACAAGCCCGCCGCTTCAGTTTCATTAACGCCAAAGTTCACCTCGACCCAGCTCTCGACAGACGCGTCTGTTCTACGGTGACACTCGCCTCCAACCCGCCCTGACCCCCCGGGGTAACATTTTCATGTTGCCATTAAGGTGACAAAATCATGTTGCTCCAACATAGTCTTTCTACTCCCCGCAACCAAGTAGTAGACACGACGGCCTATGGGGCGTATGAAACCGCAGTAAGATAGCATGAGGCATGATTTGCTGAGTCTCAGCCTAATATGCGCTCCGGAAAAAAAACCACACTTCCCAACGCTGAGATACCGATTGACGCGCCTTCCTGCGACCTGCGTCGCGATTCTATTGAATCACCGGCGCTCGCAACCGTCCCGCCGTTCTTGTCGAGGATGTTCAGTCCTCCAATCGTTTGCGCTGTTCTGATGGGCGGCACATTACTGCTCGGCCTCGTGAGCATTGCCGCTTCATTTCTTTCCTTCCATTACCTGTATGCCAAGGCACTCGCTCTTTCCAGAACGGGTCAGGTTCTATTTTTCACTCCAGATTTCCACCAGCACATGCGGGTCCGCCTGCAATTCGTGGGAGCGTTCAGCCTTGCTGTGACGGCTTTATTATTAACCTTTCGCCGACGAGTGTTCCGCTTCCTCGAAATACTCACCGCCGATGCGGCCATGTTCGGAAGAAGAATTGCGTCCGAATGGAACGCAATACCTGCTCAGGATCTGTGGGAAATCGCCGCTATTGTCTGCGTCGCCGCTCTTCTGCGAATCCCTCTTTTGTCCCAGCCCATGCGCTACGACGAAGCCTACAGCGTAACCACATACGCCTCGAGGCCCCTTTACGTGGGGCTGTCACTTTACACGCAGCCAAACAACCATTTATTTCACACCTTTTTGGTCCACATTGCCTATGTATTATTCGGCAACCGTCCGTGGGCGCTCCGTCTGCCAGCATTCTTTGCAGGGTTATTTCTGGTTCCGACAACCTACGTTGCTGCACGTAGCCTGTACCGCACTGAAAGTGCAATCCTCGGGGCCGCCCTGACCGCATCGTCTTCTGTGCTGATCGAATATTCCACAAATGCCCGAGGCTATTCGCTCGTATGTGTCTTTTTCACCATGCTCATTCCGATCGCGGCGTACCTGATGCGCAATCAGGGATGGACGGGATTGTTCCTGTTTTCCATTTTTGCGACGCTTGGTTTCTACACCATCCCGATCATGCTGTACCCGGTCGGTGGAGTAGCGGCTTGGATGCTGCTCTCCGCGGCCGCCGGGGACGCTAAGAGTCCCGGACGCATTGTCAGCGGTTTATTAGTCGCTGGTCTTCTTACCGCCGTGCTGACCACAGTGCTGTACAGCCCCGTGTTTGCGGTATCTGGACCAGGGTCTGTGTTCACGAACAGTATCGTGAGGCCGCTGTCCACCCGCGTCTTTCTGAGCGAACTTCCGGCCTCGTTTGTGTCGACTTGGAGATACTGGAACCGTGGATTGCCGCTGCTCCTCATCCTTACCCTAGCGGCTGGTTTCGGAATCTCCTTGATCGGCCATATCCGTTGCAGCCGGTTCCGCATCCCCTTGCCGCTGGCGCTCGCAGCCTGGCTCGTGCCCATACTCTTTATCCAACGCGTTGTGCCGTTCGAGAGAGTTTGGACGTTCGCTCTTCCGCTCTATTTCTCCGCCTCCGCGGCGGGTCTCGTGTTGGTAGCGAGACGCTTACTGAATTCCTTTCCAATTCGGCATGGGATGACCCTCGTTATGGCTGCACTGTTATTGTGGACAGCTTGGTATGTGCGGCGAGGTGACATCATTTATTCCACCAATGAAGGCAGAGGAATACAGGACACAGCCATGTACCTTAAGCCGCGGCTAACTACAGGAGACTCGGTGTTGGTGACGATTACGTCGCTCGCTCCGCTGGAGTATTACTTCCTAAAGCAGGGTACCCCAATTGCTTATTTGAATGCCCCGGTATCGCACCGCCTATTCGTAGTGGTAAACCAAGTCGCGGACGACACGCTTGCCAAGGTATTTGCGAGCAGAGAAATTGAGCCACCAAGGCAGCCGGGCAAAGCGGTCGCCCGGTTTGACACCGTAGTCTTGTATGAAATTCCGGCAACGGAATAAGCGTCGCGTACGCACCTAATTGGAGAGAAATAGGCATCCGCTGCGTGTGCAGAGCAGAGAGCTTTGCACTGTAGCCCTTTTCTCCGAGATATAGAGTCAGGGGCGAGGAATTGATATCATTTTAGTGATGCGGGATAACTGCGGAGTTCTTCGCGGGCCGATGACGGCTTGACACTTACAAATTCCATATTTGTGGCGAAGTAGCGGAGAGGCGTATGTTCCGTCACGAACTGATCCATTTTTTCGAATAACCGAAAATTAGGATACCGGGGCGAATTCTTGGGCAGAAGCTGCCGATACCACATGTCGAGTAACTTCAGGCCGGTGGAACTGAGCAATTCCTTAATCTGGCCCTCGGTATAAAGCCGGTCGTGATAGTTATCTCCCAGCCATCGACATATCTGCTGGGTCCAAGACAGTTTAGTCGGAAGGAAGAAACAGAAGAAGAGTCCCCCCGGTTTCAAAACCCGAAGAATCTCAGCCAGGGAGGCTCGTTCATTTGGAACGTGTTCTAGAACACCAACGCTTAACAGGACGTCGAAAGTGGCAGAGCCATAGGGCAATACGTATTCGTGCTGCAGCGGCTTGACGTGGATGTCAAACCGCTCGATAAGCGGAACCTCCTGTCCAAAGCACGAGTCATCGCGTTCAGACAAGATGTCGCAACTATCAAGTTGTTTTGGACCCAAGTCCCGAATCAACTTGCTGACGTGGCCTTTACCACATCCCCAGTCGAGAACAGCCAGCTCGCTGAAGGCACACCCGAAATGCTCTTCCGACAGAGCCTTCACAAACCGCGTCAAATAAACGTAAAGATATTGGCCCGAGGGGTTCGCGAGAAAACTGTGGGAGGGCGATTTCGCCGCGGTTTCACTAATCTCTTCGTCCAGCGGCCAATCTCTTGAGAATACCTCGGTGCGTAACAAACGCACCGAATGATTCAACTCGGACATCCTCCTTTTCTCCGTTCTCCTTCGTGGGGCATTATAACTGGGTTGACTCGCTCATACCAAGCTTAGCCGATTAGATCACAGTCTCCTTGCCAGAGAATCGCTGCCGCGACTCTGGGAACTCGATCTATAAAGTTTTCATATCTGCTCTTTAGTTTGGATTTCCGATCACAATCCAATCGAATACATCAGAGGCCCCCGTACAGGAAACGATGAACCCCCATGTTCCTTTCCCGGCGAGGCTGATGCCGCCTTTCGTCGTTTCGTCAAAAACTAGAAGCGCGGGCGGGGAAACGAACGGTGAAGGGAAGGTGACGGTCTGCGCGCCGGATGAGCAAGCTGACGTTCCTGCCACCTGATTGGGGGTGTTTTGGTTCATGTGCTGGAGGTATAGGCTACTCGGAACGAAATCTCCCAAACGGTCAATGTAAGAAAATGTCGGAGTAAAGCCATTCGCACCGGGGCTAGTGACCAGTGGCGCGATCCATGTGCTTGCAACCCCTGCCGGATTCAGGATTGCTCCGCTTCCATTATTAAAGAATTGCCCTCCGAGGGCGGTAAAAAACGCCGCCTCATTGTCGATCAAGTAACCTAGAATCCCCGAATCGGCGCCGTCATTGGCGTCGACCGCTGTGAGGTTCATGTAGCCGTAGTTCTGCAGCCAGCGACTCCGCTGCGCGATATAGCAATTGACCAGACTTACCGCGTTCTGTGTCGCACCTGTGCCATTCTGCACGGCCCACGAATCGTTGTAGTCGAAGGAGGTATTGACGAGATTGAAATTGATATTGTTTCCGGTAGCAATCTCAAGACCGATGCCCATATTGTTTGCAATCACACTACTGAGAATTGAGAGGTTTTCGCCGGTCTGGGGTCTCGTGCCAGGTACATAGATTCCGGTTCCGTTGAAAGAGATGTCGCTCTCAAAGATGGTATCTGACCAGGCATTGTTACCCCATTGAACACCCACGCCGAAAGCGCCGGCGGAGGATAACTTAAGAGTTCTGACTCGATTGATATTGTCGTGATCGTCGAGATTCGTACCGGGATCGATCGAAGTCGGAGGAGCGCATCCGGTACCGTCTGATCCGCCAAGATAGATGCCGCAAGTCTTGGTATTCGCACCGGGGCCGACCACGGTTAAATCTTCCAGCGCACCTTCCCCTCCGAATCCTTTTCCACCCATAGCATCTCCCATAATAATCGCCGCGCCATGGGTGGGCGTCCACTTCAAAAACGTACTGTCAGCCGAAGCTCCGTGAAGCTTGACGCAACGCGGTTTCACGATGCTGCTTGTTTGCGTGTAAGTTCCGGCAGGGATGGAGATCTCACCGCATCCAATGACGGCAATCGCGCTATTCGTCCAGGCTCCTATTTCCAATCCGCGACACCAAGCTGGCCGTTCAGCCAAACCGCACAACCCCGGGTTCATCGCACCGTTGATGTTGCCAATCTGGAAGTAAGGCCAGTTCGGGCTGCCATTGAATACAGTCTGATCGCCAACACTCTCGGAGCTTTGGCCGGTTGCACTCGCAATGGAAACTCTCCCCGCCGCTGCGATCTGTGGAGGTACTGGTCCCGGCGACACGCCTCTCGACTGTTGTCCGCTCAGTAGCGGGATCATTGCGAAGATCGAAATTGCCACAGAGAAGAACGGCAGTCTAAAGATTCTCAAGATAGGTCTCCCAGCGAAAATGAATTCAACTCCAAGCGATTTCATCTTGCCTGCAAAATCACTGGGATTTTTACATCAAACACCCTAAGCTAAGGATCTTTTTCTTCTATGTCAAATGGTTTCAATGTGAAGGGGAAGTGCATTCAACAGGCTATTTTCATAATGGGAAAAACGATTAGGGCTAGTTCGTGTCTTGTCCAGTCAGAGCCTGCATCTGCGTCACCCTCCTCTAATCAGTTCACGCACCCTGCCAGCTGTGCTTGCCCATGAGAATTCAGCAGACCGCTTCAGACCCTTATGTCGTAACTGCTGGCGTAGCGTGGTGTCGGTCACAATTTGCCCCATCGCCCTCGCGATCTGCTCTACCGAAGTCGGGTCCACAAGTAGAGCAGCGCCTCCAGCAACCTCGGGCATGGCAGTGACGTTTGCGGTGACCACGGGCGTGCCGCACCCCATTGCTTCCAGGATCGGGAGCCCAAATCCCTCATAAAGGGAAGGGAATACCAGCGCTTCGGCGCTGCGATAAAGCGAAGGCAGCTTTGTTTCCGGAACCACACCGGCGAAATACACCCGTTGGGTTATCTGGAAACGTTCAATGCAATCCGCAAGCTCCGCCGTGGGCCCACCCGTAAACACGAGATGTATCCCAGTAGGGAGGTCAGCTTTGGCGAAAGCTTCCACCACCCGGAATTCGTTTTTATGTCGCTTGCGATTACTTACGCACAAAAGGTAGGGGAATTGCAGACCGTGGCAATTCTCCGCGGGCTGATACGCAGGATCAACCCCGCAGCCAACGTTGAAGACCTTTTCTGCCGACACGCCCGACCATTCGACAATCTGCATACGCGTAAATTCCGAGACCGTAAGAATCCTGAGGGCGCGCTGGCACGCTCTTTTCATTACGGTTGCATAGTACAGCCGAATGAGTGGACTGGTGTTCTCCGAACAGTAAATGTGACTGAGGTCGTGGATGGTGAAGACGAACGGTGAGGTACAGAAAAGCGGCGAATTATATCCTGGCGAGAAGAATAAGTCGTTTCGTGTCAGCCCGCTGAGCGCGCGCGCGAGACGCCAAGCATCCAGCGGTGCGGCGGGATGCCCACCCAACGCAACCGGACGATAGTCGAGATCGGCGAGCACATGTCGCGCAAAACGACCAATGCCATGATCTCCGATCCACCGCTGATCGGCATAGATCATGGCAGGACAATAGAGAGAGCCGCGCCGGTCAACGCCAGTTGTGACATGATCTGCGTCCAGTCGCGCAGTCCGCGGACGAACGCTCCCGTTGGGAGCTTGTAAGGCACAACGATCTGATCGCCAGGATACAACCGGAGGCGTTCGAATTTTGCCCCGGTGAACAAACCGTTGACATTATTGGCCGCAACCACGATGCCGTTCGCGCGTAGCACAAAAGCGTGATGCAGGTCGGATTGCGGCTTTCCTTTACCAGCGAGATCGAGGTAGGCCCCGGCGGTGTTACGAGACTCAAAAATAAACGATCCTGGATTGTACACATCTCCCACTACAGAAACGGTCGAGGGAGTATGGGGAATCGAAAGGCGGTCACTGTCTTCCAGCACCATGTCGGGGAAATCGGTCAAGCTCTTGTCCTTGGGCCTGACGGGCAATGCGACGCGTCCGCTGGCGTGGGTGTTACGGAGCTGCTCGACTATTGCTTCCTGTGCCGCCAGTAGTTGCGGTAGTTCTCCGGGGCTCGCGGAAGCTGCCACCGACACAGCCGACTGCCGGATTTGTACCTCCATGGTGGTCGCCAGTTGGTCCAGGCTTTTCTGTTGGTCCACCCGTG
>Ga0307476_10002567_pt1 | contig 10823 bp, 8 predicted proteins | sample atmos_gasesECM2C_2_FD_203314 | JGI IMG/M metagenome (GOLD analysis project Ga0307476, IMG submission 203314) | Hardwood forest soil microbial communities from Morgan-Monroe State Forest, Indiana, United States - atmos_gasesECM2C_05 | ecosystem: Environmental > Terrestrial > Soil > Temperate... | reverse complement strand
GGGGCTGCCCGGGTGGCTCGCGGACGCGGCGGAGACAGCCGAGTTCGACGACGCGATCAAGAAGTCCCATCACGAGGCGTTCGACGAGGTCGGCCTCGACGTGGGTACGCCGGTGGTCAGGATCCGCGGCAAGGCGCTGTTCGGCCCGGTCATCACGCCCGCGCCCAAGGGCGAGGCGGCGGGCGAGCTGTGGGACGGCCTGGTGCTCGTGTCCAAGGCGGACGGCTTCTTCGAGCTCAAGCGGTCGCGAGACCGCAGGCCCACGTTCGACTGACCAGGCGCGACCCCTGGACCCTGCCACGGCGCAGGGTCCGGGAAGCCGCGCGCCGGGTAATGCGGGCCCACCGCGACGCCGGCCTCTCCGGGCTGATAGTGGATCGTTAAGCGGGCCCCGCCCCTCCTAACGATCCACTGTCTTCGCCCAGTGGCCGGAAGCGCAGTCCCCGAGGCGGATAACAGCAAGAAGTGCCGGTGGCTCCCGTAAGGCCCGGTGAGCGCCCAGCCCTTGAGCGGGGGCGCCTGGTCGCGGGCGAGGGGCGCTCAGCCTTCGAGTTCGATCGTGTACATGATGAACCCAGGCAGCGTCGCGACCTTGTCGTAGAGTGCGCGGGCGGTCGCGTTGGTCTCGTGCGTGTGCCAGTACACACGGCCGCACCCTCGCTCGGCCGCCCAGTCGCGCACCGCGCCGATCAGCGCGCGCCCGACCCCGTGCCCGCGCGCCGCGGGGGCGGTGAACAGGTCTTCCAGGTAGCAGACGTCCGTCCCGGTGGTACGCACGTGGATGAAGAAGTGCACGATTCCGACCAGCGAGCCGTCCAGCCACGCGCCAAGTGCATGCATCCGCTCGTCGCGCTGGAACTCATCCCACGCCCTGTCATACATCGACTGCGGATGTTCCACCTGGTAGAAGGTGTTGTAGCCGTGGAAAAGCTCTTCCCACGCCGTCCGGTCCCCTGGGCCGAGCTTGCCGATCGTGATCATGCCACTCCCTCTCGCCGAGGCGGCCGCCCTCAGGCCGCCATCGGCCCGACCGATGATAACAGCAAGAAGCCTTCGCGCTGAATGACCCGAGCGTAACGCGGACGGGGAGCCCGTGCTCGCCCCAGGGACCGGCCAGGGCCGACGAGTGCGCGCTCGACCCTCCGCTAGGCCAGGCCCTGAACGCGGGCGGCAGCGGCGGCATGCCCGCGCAGCTTCTCCTCGACGCCTGGCACCGTCAGCGCCCCGTCCCGAACGAGCACGCGACCTGCGACCACCGTATGCCTGGCGGACACCGGGCCGCAGCGCAGCCAGGCCTCCACCGGGTCGACGAGCGCGCCCGCGTACCGCACACCCTCCTGCGGCCAGCACACCAGGTCGCCGGCGGCGCCGACGGTCAGCTCGCCGATCTCGCCCGAGCGGCCCAGGCAGGCCGCGCCGCCCCTGGTCGCGATGTCCAGCACTTCGCGTGCCGTCATCCCCGTCGGCCCCTTCCGCTGCCTGCCAAGAAGCAGCGCCGCCCGTGATTCGATCCACAGGGACGCGCTGTCGGTCGAGGCCGAACCGTCGCAGCCAAGCCCGACCGGAACCCCCGCCGCGCGGAACTCGCGCACCGGCGCGAAACCGCCGCCGCCGATGAGCATGTTCGACGAAGGGCAGTGCGCCACGCCGACTCCGGCCGCCCCGAGCCGGGAGACTTCCTCCGGGTTCGGGTAGATGCAGTGCGCTACCCAGGCGCGCGGAGTGAGCCACCCCACCTCCTCGAACTGCTCGACGGGCCGCCGCCCGAAGCGTTCCATGCAGTACCGGTCCTCGTCCGGGTCTTCCGCCAGGTGCGTATGCAGCCGGACGTCGAGCCTCTCGGCCAGCTCGGCGGTCCGCCTCATCAGACCTGGGGACACCGAGAACGGCGAGCACGGCGCGAGCGCCACCTGGACCATGGCACGGGCGGACGGGTCGTGGTGGAGCTTCACGAGCCGCTCGCTGTCGGCGAGTACCTCGTCATCGTCCTGCACGACCGAGTCGGGCGGCAGCCCGCCGTCCTTCTCCGACAGGGTCATGGACCCGCGCGTGCAGTGGAACCGCAGGCCGATCTCTCGCGCGGCGGTGATCTCCGCGGTCCACAGGTCCCCGCCGCCACGGGGCGCGACGTAGAGGTGGTCCGTCGTCGTCGTGCAACCGCCGAGTGCGAGCTCGGCGAGGCCCACCCACGCGGAGAGGTAGGCGGCCTCCTCATCGATCCTGGCCCACAGCGGGTACAGCACGGTGAGCCAGGAGAACAGCGACCCGTTGATCGCCGGCCCGTAGGACCGCGTGAGGTTCTGGTAGATGTGATGGTGCGTATTGACCAGTCCCGGCGTCACGAGGCACCCGCCGGCGTCAAGCACCTCGCCGGCCTCGGGCTCGGCATCCCCGGACGCTCCCACCCCGGAGATCACCCCGCCGGTCACGGCGACCCACCCCCCGGCGAGCTCCCGCCCGGCGGCATCGCAGGTAGCGACCAGCTTCGCGTTCCGCACCAGCAGATCAGCCATCGCGCTCCTTCGGTTCGGTCAGTGTTCCGACCCCGTGGCCCACCGGGCCAAATCGGCGTTGAGCTGGTGGCCCACCGACGCGAATCTAGCGGCCCGGTGGCCCACCGGGCCAATACCTATCTGCCCTCGCGGCACAAAACGTGTCGTTTCACTGGCCTGCGGCTCCGCGACGGCGCTCTCGGCCGGCCTGATGCTCCTCGCCTGCGGCCCGCCAGCCGTGCGTGAGGTCCTGCGCCGGTGGCCTGGTGCCGGCCGGGGTGAACCAGTCGCGCGCGTCCTCCCAGGGAGCCAGGCTTACCTCGTCGGCTCTCAAAAGTTCATCGACCCTGGCCGGCTGGGCCGCCGTGTCCTCGTGCGGCGCGAGTACCTGACGTTCGCGGCTGGCGAGGACGCCGGCCATCAGCTGCGGCACGAGCAGGGCGGCGAGCACGGCGAGCGGTACTGTCCAGCTCCCGCTGGCGGAGTGGATCGCGCCGATCGTGATCGGGCCGAGGCTGGCCAGGAGGTAGCCGAATCCCTGGGCCATCGTCGAGACCTGCGCCGTGTGCCTGGCGTCGGGCGAGCGCCAGGCGATGTAGCTCAGCGAGAGGCTGATCGACGCGCCCTGGCCAAGCCCGAGCAGGGTCATCCACAGGTAGGCCGCCCGCACCGGCGCGACCGCCAGGCCGGCGTAGGCGGCGCCGTAGCAGAGCACGGAGACCACGATCGGAACCCAGGTGGGCCGGATCCGCCTGGCGAGAGCCGGACTCACCAGGGCCGCCGCGATGCCGGGGAAGGCCGAGTAAGACAGCATCCAGCCGGCGCTGTGCGGATCCATGCCGTGGTCCTGGAGCAGGGTCGGCAGCCACGTCAGCGTCACGTAGTAGCCCGTACATTGCAGGCCCATGAACGCGGTCACGGCGATCGCGACGGGATCGGTGAGAATGGCGCGGAACGACGGTCCAGGAGCAGCGGGCGCGCCGGCCGGGCCGGCCTGGCCAGCGGCGCGGAAGAACTGCGGAAGCCAGAGCAGGCAGGCGGCGACCGCCGGGACTGTCCACAGCGCGAGGGCGGGGCGCCACTGCCCGCCGGCGAGCGGCATGAGCGGCACGGTCAGCCCGTCGGCGATGGCGGCGCTCAGGAACAGGGCGGTCGAGTAGACGCTCATCCACGGGCCGACCCGCTCGGGGAAGTCGTGCTTGATCACGGCGGGCATGACGACATTGGCGATCGCGATCGCGGCGCCGACGATGACCGTGCCCGCGAACAGGCTTGCCAGGCTCGGCTGGCGGCGCATCGCGATGCCGACGGCGAGGGCGGCCATGGCGAGGCCGAGGAGTTGGTGCGTGCCGAGCCGCCTGGTCAGCCAGGGCGCGAGGAACGCGCAGGCGCCGAAGGCGACGACCGGGATCGTCGTCAGCAGGCTCGCCACGGTCGCGGACAGGCCGAGATCGTCGCGGATGCTGGTCAGGAGCGGGCCAACCGATGCGACGCCGATGCGCAGGTTCAGGGCGATGAGCAGCAGGCCGGCCGTGAGGACGGCGGCCGTCAGCCTGCCGCGTGCCGTCAGCTGCCCGCCGCGTGGACGCCGGGCGTCGGCGGACGGCTCAAGCTCTTCGGAGATCGGCGCAGCGCCGGCCTGCGGCCGGGCGAACCCTGGCGCGTTCATTGAGACTCTCCACGCTTGTCGGTCAGGCCCCGGGCCGATATCAGCGTCCGCTCGTCGGGCTCGCGTGATGAAGCGCCGGCCGACGTTGCCAGGACTGTGGGGGTTGTGAGCAACGATAACAGGTCGTGACCGCTTCGCTACGGGATTGGCAGGACATGTCCCGCGTGACAAGTGCCTCGCTCCTCGGCGCATGGGAACCGCGTCCCCGTGTGCGCCTGGGGCAGGAAACGCGGCGGAGTCCGTGCCGTCAGTCCGATACTTCTCGTGGGAATGCCTAAGTCATCGCCATATCAGAGGAGACGCAATCCATGACTAGCCCAGACCCAGCCCGGAGCGCAGCGTGACGGCTGACCAGCCATGGCCGTGGCCGGAGACGATGGACGCGGTGGTCGCCGCCGCGGCCTCACACCGCGTGCTGATCGACAACGACCGGGTCCGGGTGCTTGAGGTGGTGATCGAAGCGGGAACCCGCGAACCCGAGCACACCCACCAGGCGTCCAGCGTGATGATCGTCGACCAGCCCGCCCGGATCAGGTACTACGCGGACGGCGCGCTGACCTTTGAGACTCCGGTGGAACCCGCGCCTGGCGCCGGTCCGCGGGTGAGCTGGCTGGAACCAGAGGGCCCGCACTCGGTCGAGAACATCGACCAGCGGCTTTACCACGCGATCCGCATCGAACTCAAGTAGCGCCGTCCCATGCCCGCCGAGGCCGTGACCGTGCGGATCAACCGCGGCGACGGCCGAGGCGGGGCTACCATGACTGCCGTGACTGAGCCGGCTGAAGCACCGTCCCTCGAAGCGCTCCGGGCGCTGCCCAAGGTGGAACTGCACTGCCACGTCGAGGGCACGATGCGGCCGCGGACCGTCGTCGAGCTGGCAAGGAAGAACGGCGTGCCCATCCCGCCCGGTGACGTCCGTGACCTGTACCGGTACGGCTCGCTCGATGAGTTCCTCGACGTCTTCTGGCTCGTCCAGTCGACGCTGCACGACCGGTCCGACTGGGAACGGCTCGGCTACGAGTCGGTCCTCGATGGCGCCGCCGCCGGCCGCGTGTACGCGGAGGTCTTCGTCACCCCGGCCAGGCACCTGGCCGCCGGGCAGACCCTCGGATCCGTGCTCGAGGGCCTGTCCGCCGGCCTGGCGGCGGGCGACGCCGAGACAGGCTCGCAGACCCGGGTGATCGTCGACATGGACAAGGCCTACGGCGGCGATGCGGGGCTCCAGCTAATGACCGAGCTGATCGAGTTGCGGCGAGCGGGCGCGCCGGGCACCGACCGGGTCATCGGCATCGGCATGGACTCCACCGAACTCAACGTGGACCCGCTGTCGTTCGCCCCCGCCTACCGGGAGGCGGCCGCCGCGGGCCTGCACAGGACCGGCCACCAGGGCGAGAACTCGCCCGCGGCCGCGGTCGGCGTGGTGGCCATCGGCCTTGGCGCGGAGCGGATCGACCACGGCCTGTCCCTGATCGATGACCCGGACCTGGTGAGGTTCTTCGCGGAGCGCCGCATCCCGCTGACGATGTGCCCGACCTCGAACGTGGTCATCGCCAACGCTTACAGCGCGGTCGACCGCCACCCGCTGCCCGCCCTGCGCGAGGCGGGCGTCCTGGTCACGGTCAACACCGACGACCCCGCCCTGACCGACCTTGACCTGGCCCGCGAGTACGCGACCTGCGCGGCGGCCTGGAACTGGTCGTGGGATCAGATGGTCGGCATCGCCCTGGACGGCGTGGAAGCCACCTGGCTCGACGACTCCGACAAGCGCGCCCTGTCCGCCCGCATCCGCGCGGAGGCCGCCCGTCTCCGCCCGCCCGCCTATCGCGCCTATCGCGCCTAACGCCGCCGCCGTACCGCCGGGACAACCCGGACAGAACGGGCACGCCGCGGTCTGCCGCGCAGGCGGTCAGGCAACTATCCTGAAGATATTCTGAAGGACACGGTAACAACCGGATGATGACGGAGGGGCCGCGATGGCCAGCCTGATGCGCGCCCTGATTATCGACGGCACCAAGTCGGCGAGCGTTCAGCGCGTCCCCGTGCCGGTTCCCGCCCCGCGCCAGGCGGTGGTCGATGTTCACCAGGTGGGCATCTGCGGCACCGATGTCGAGTTGTTCACCAGGGAGCTTGCCTACTTCGAGCAGGGCAAGTCGCGCTTCCCGCTGTGCCCGGGGCACGAGTGGTGCGGCACCGTGTCCGCCGTCGGGGCGGAGGTCGACGAAGGCTGGGTCGGCACTCGGGTCACCGGCGACACCATGCTCGGCTGCGGCCGCTGCCGCCGGTGCCTGTCCGGGCGTCATCACGTGTGTGCCGAACGGAGCGAGATCGGCATCACCGGCTGGCCGGGTGCCCTCGCCGAGAAGCTCCTCGTTCCCGTCGGCAGCCTCTACCAGCTCCCCGATTCCGTGGACGACCGGGCCGGCGCCCTCGTGGAGCCGGGCGGCAACGCCCTGCGCGCGGTGCTGGCCGCTCAGGCGGGACCCGGCCGGAGGCTGCTCATCTGGGGCCCTGGCAGCATCGGGCTGCTCGCGGTCGCGTTCGCGCGGGCCGCGGGCGCGGACGTCGACGTGGTCGGCCTCGACTTCGCCCGCGAAGAACTGGCGAAGAGCTTCGGCGCCACCCGCTACTGGACAGACGCCGACCTGCCGCTCGGAACCTACGACGCCGTCATCGACTGCACCGGCGACGACGCCGTCCCCGCGCTCGCCCTGCGGTTCGTCGAGCCCGCCGGGCAGATCGTGTTCATCGGCCTGTCAGGGAACGCCAGCCTCATCGACAGCCGCGACGTCGCGCTCAACGACATCACGGCGGTGGGAATCCTCGGGGCATCGGCGGGCCTCGCGTCCGCCATCGAGCACTACGCCGACGGCCGGGTGCGCCCAGGGCCGCTCGCCCAGGTCGTCGTCGGCCTCGACCGCGCGGCGGAGGCCCTCGCCGGCCAGCTTGATCCAGGCGCGGGAACCAAGATCCACATCGACCCGCGCCGCTAGCGGCCTCCGGCCTGGTCCTAGCCCTTAACCAGACGCACACAGTTCAGACCGTTACCAGAGTCTAGACCGTTACCGGACGCTGGGCGTTTACCTGGCCGTCGGGCTGCCGGGCACCGGAAGTCACGGCGGCGGCGTAATAGTGCACATGTGAAAACTCCAGATAGCAAGCGCAACGCCAAAACGCTCGCCACGGCCGTGACCGGCGCGTGCGTGCTGGCGGCGGCCGGTGCGCTCGCCGCCCCAGCCAGCGCACAGGCGACACAGACGACGCAAACGGCCAGCCGTTCGCTCCACGTGACGCAGATCGCCTTCGGCGCGAAGCTGCACCACACGTTCCGCCCTAACGGCACTGGCGCCGCGCGCACCGAGACCCTCAGCAGCCCCGACGACATCGCCGACCTGGGCGGGAACGTCTTCGTCACCTTCCAGAACGGCGTCGGGCCGCAGGGCCAGGCCTCACCCGACGGTGACCTCGACTCCACGATCGTCGAGTTCACGCAGTCCGGCCGGGAGGTCGCGCAATGGGACCTGCACGGCAAGTGCGACGGGCTCAGCGCCGACCCGCACGCCGGCACGGTCATCGCCACCATCAACGAGGACGCCAACTCCAGCCTCTACACCATCAAGCCGCGCACTGGTTCCGTCACGCACTACGCCTACAGTGAGCCGCTGCCGCACAACGGCGGGACCGACGCCATCTCGGTCTACCGGGGCCAGATCCTCATCTCCGCGTCCGCGCCAGGCACCAGCGGTGCCGCCGCGCCGAACGCCAAGTACCCGGCGGTTTACGTGGTCTCGCTCAACTCGCGGACCAAGGTCGCCCACGTCAGCCCGCTCTACTACGACGAGGCCGCGGCCTTCCAGGCCAACGGCCAAGCGGCGGGCAAGACCATCGACCTAGCCCTGACCGACCCCGACTCCAACGAGGTCGTCCCCTGGGTCGCGCCGAAGTACGCGGGCGACTTCATGCTCGACTCCCAGGGCGACCAGGAACTGATCTTCGACCACGTCACGGGCTCGCACCAGCACCTGACCGCGCTGCACCTGCCCGCGTCGGTCGACGACAGCGCCTGGGCGACCGCCAGGCACGGCGCGCTTTACGTCACGGACGGCACGGACGACACGGTGGACGTCGTGTCGGGGAACTTCGCCGTCGGAACCATGTACTCGTCGGTGACGCCGTGCGACTCCAACAGCGCGCCGGCCACCTGCCCGGGCCCCGGCTTCCCCGCTAACTACCTGGCAAGCACCAACATGGGCACCGGCGCGCTCACCCCGGTACCGCTCACCGGCGCCGTCCTTCGCACCGAGGGCATGATCTTCATCCCCTGGTAGCTGACCGCCGTCAGTCCAGCCAGAACAAAAAATATGATTCCGAACGGTTGCGTGTTTCACCCCGTCCGCCTGTGACTCTGGCGGCGACAGCAGCGCCCGCCGCGCGCCCTGAAGGGGAGCGCGGCGGGCGCGGCCATTTATGCCGGGGCGATCTGCAGGTTGCCGCCCTCGGTGTTGACGCTGATCGAGTTCGAAGCATCGATGCTGGTGGGGATCAGCACCGACTCTTGCGACCCGCCGGTGTCCGCGTTGACCGCGTACGGGCCGCCGGGCACGGACAGCGACGCGTCGCCGCCCCCGGTGTCCACGTGGATCAGGGCCGGAGTCGTGAGGAAGCCGAGCGACACGCTGCCGCCTTCGCCGCGGACCACCGCGGAAGACGAGGCGAGGCTGGTGGCGGACAGTGGCCCGCCGCCGGTGTCGACGTTCAGTGCCCCGGTGACGCCGCTCGCCTCGACCCCGCCGCCCTCGGCGGCGACGCTGAGCGGCCCCTGGATCGCGCTGGCGGTGACCGGCCCGCCACCCGAATCGATCTGCGTGGCCTGGGCCCCGGTCACGGTCACGCCGCCGCCCTCGGCGTTCACCGTCAGCGGCCCGCCGATGCCGGACACGTATACCGGCCCGCCGCCAGAGTCGATGGCCGCCGTGGGCGCGTGCGAGACGGTTACCCCGCCGCCGTCGGCGTGCACGGTGAGCTTGCCGGTGATGCCGGCCGCGGTCACCGGCCCGCCGCCAGAGTCCAGGTCCGCTTCGGACGCGTTGTTGACGGTCACCCCGCCGCCGTCGGCCGTCACCGTCAGCGGCCCGCTGATGCCGGCCGCGTACACCTGACCGCCGCCTGAGTCGATATCCGCGGCCCCGGTGCCGACGACCGTCACCGGGCCACCGGACGCGGCGGTGGTGACCGTGACCCCCTTCGGCACGGTCACGGAGAAGCCGACGCTGCAGTTGCCGCTGGCGCACGCCGGCGCCGCGAGCGTGAGCAGGCCGCGGGAGTCAGTGTCGGTCACGGTCGGCGGGCCGCCGTCGCCGGAGTCGTACGTGATCGACTCGGCGATCTTGACCGGGCCGCCCGGAGCGGTGGTGACCTTGATCGGGGCACCGTAGCTCTGCACGTTCAGCGCGGTGACCGGCTGCGTCACGGTGACGATCCGCGTCGGAACGGCGGTCATCGGCACCGGGCCGTTGGGCGGGTTCACGGCCCGGACGATGCCCCAGCCGCCGAAGGCACCGATCGTGGCGATGGTGAGTGTGCCGCTGAGTATCCAGATCCAGCGGCCGCGTGTCGTCTGAGGGCGGTCCGAGGCAGTTAGCGATTGCATGGCAGGTCCACGGTGAGGAGGGTCGGCCCGCCGTGCGGGCTGTCGATTTCGAAGGTCCCGTCGACCGACGCGGCCCGCCTGGCCAGGCCGGCCAGGCCGGTGCCGTGGGCGGGGTCAGCGCCGCCGACGCCGTCGTCGGTGACGATGACGTGCAGCCGGTCGCCTGCCCGCTGGACGAATATCGCGGCTTCGCTGGCCTGGGAGTGCTTGACGATGTTCGCGAGTCCCTCGGAGACGACGAAGTACGCGACCGCCTCGATCACCGGCGCCGGGCGCCGCGGGAGGTCCACGCTCAGCCGGACTGGAATCGGCATCCTGGCGGCGATCCCGGACAGGGCCGCGTCCAGGCCACGGTCCTCGAGGACCGCCGGGTGCAGGCCGCGGATGAGGTCGCGCAACTCGGCGAGGGCGGCCTTGGCCTCTTCGTGGGCCTCCGCGATCGCCTGCTTCGCGTCCTCGGCGGTGTCGGCCTGGGCCCTGGCCATCCCCAGGTTGATGGCGAGGGACACCAGCCGCTGCTGTGTGCCGTCGTGCAGGTCACGCTCAAGCCGGCGCCGTTCGGCGTCGGCGGCGTCGACGACGCCCGCCCTGGTCTCGGTCAGCTGTTCCACCCGGTGCTCAAGCTCGTCCGCGCGGCTCGGCCCGAGCAGTGCCCGCGCGGCCCTGACGTCAAGCGCCCGGACCCCGCTGGTGAGCCAGGGGGCGACGAACAGCCCGATGACGCCGGCGAACGTCAGGCCGATAAAGAGCCCGGCGTGGGCCGGCTCGGGGGTCCCGTCAAAGCTGGCCGAATGCCTGTAGGCAAAGCTGAACGCGAGAACGACGCTGGCCGGCCACACCCCCACGGCGACGACCGCCGCCGCCGCGAGCACCGGCGCGAGCAGCACGTGGTAGTAAAGCTGCCGCCAGGTGGACTGCGAGCGGACCACGGCCGTGACGCCGGGCACGGTGAGCAGGCCCCGCCATTTCCGCTGCGGCGGGATCTCGACGCCGGCCGTGGTCCGCAGCCGGTGGC
>Ga0307476_10002565_pt1 | contig 10826 bp, 9 predicted proteins | sample atmos_gasesECM2C_2_FD_203314 | JGI IMG/M metagenome (GOLD analysis project Ga0307476, IMG submission 203314) | Hardwood forest soil microbial communities from Morgan-Monroe State Forest, Indiana, United States - atmos_gasesECM2C_05 | ecosystem: Environmental > Terrestrial > Soil > Temperate... | reverse complement strand
CGACGGCCACCAGCGCTATTATCCCGCAGGTCACGTGCAAAAGATGCAAGCCGGTGATGCTATAGAACGCGGCACCAAAGAGACCAGTTCCCCATGGATTCTTGAGCAGGGTCATGCCTTCGCCGATCAGCCCCAGCCACTCGCGGATGTGCAATATGGCGAAAAGCGCGCCCGCGGCGGCCGTAATCAGAGTCCAGCGGAAAGCTCCGGCTTTATCGCCCGCCTTGGCCGCGTCAAGGGCAAACAGCATGGTGAGGCTGCTGGTGAGCAGGATGAAAGTCATGATGGCCACGTTGACAATGCTATGGAAGGGGCGAGGCCAGTCGGGAGTGGCGTTGCGGAGGAATCCATAGGCGACCAGGCAGCCGGCAAAAGTCGCGGAGTCGGCGATGATGAACAGCCACATCGCCATCTTTTTCGCGGGAATCGCAAACGCGGGCTTTTCCATCACTTGGGCGTGTCCGCCCATCGTATCGGCGTGGCTCACGGGGCCTCCTATAGTCAAGTTTGCTAGAGCTTGATCCACAGCAACAACAGCAGGTACACCCACAGCGCATCCATAAAATGCCAGTAGTGCGAGGTAGCGTCCAGCGTACTCTTGCGCAGAATCGAGCGGTGCAGCCTGCGAATGACGCGAGTCAAACCGCCCAACCCACCCAGCACATGCAGAGCGTGGGCCGCGGTTAGAACGTAGAAGAATGAGCTGTTAGGGTTGGTGGCTAAAAACAGGCCCTGGGCCCGCAATTGCAGCCACGCCACGTACTGCCCGGCGACGAACAGCAATCCTAAACCAAGAGTGATGTACAGCCAGCGTGCAGGATTCGTGATCCCCTCGGCTCGTCCACTCATGAAGCCACCAACCTGCCGGCGCGCGACCTCCAGGGTAAAGCTGCTGCCAAGAAGGAGCAAAGTGTTGAAATAGAGGATTCGAGGCAAACTGAGATGCTGCCAGTCCAGCGCCGACCCTTGGCGAACAATCAGGGCGCTGGTGAACGCCGCGAAGGTCATGGTGATGGACGCCAGCACTACCCAGATTCCTGTGGACGCCGGTGGCGGGGCGTAGTCCTTGACCGCTCGAAAATCGCCGCCAGCCGGAACCAGGTTGCGCCGGCCGTTGCCGGAATCGTTGCTTAGCCGCGACGGATCACGACGCTCTTCGATTTTTGGCGGTTCATGGACTGTGGTCGCCATAGACTACAAAACTCCTTTTTCGATCGCAGCTTTGTCCGATTAGGCTTCTTCGTTCACTGTTTTCACTTTTTCGGGCGAGGCTTGCATTACGTAATCGCCAACCGAACTTTCCACCCCATACTGGTAGGGATCATGGAAAACCTCCGGCAGTTTGTCGCCAAAGTTGTTGTGTGGCGGCGGTGTCGTGGGCGTGCTCCACTCCAGGCTCGTCGCCTCCCAAGGATTGTCGGTTGCAGGCTTGCCCCAAAACCGGCTGTGGATCAGGTTGTACAAAAATATGAACTGAGCGAGTCCGGTCAGAATCGCCGCCACGGTGATGAACCGGTGCAGAGGGATCAGCGGCTGGATATAGTCGTCCACAAAGGCCTGGTAACGACGGACATTTCCTGCAATGCCCAGATAGTGAAACGGCATGAAGATGCAATAGGCGCCGACAAAGGTGAGCCAGAAGTGAACCTTGCCTAGAGTGTCATTCATCATCCGGCCGAACATTTTCGGGAACCAGAAATAAGTTCCGGCGAAAATACCGAAGATGGCCGCGACGGCCATTACCAGATGGAAGTGTCCCACGACGAAGTAGGTGGCGTGCAGCATGATGTCGATCGAGGGCTGCGCCAGAAAGAAACCGCTCACACCACCACTGATGAACATCGAGACAAATCCCAGCGCGAATAGCGAGGGGGTGTTAATCCGCAATTTCGACCCGTAAATGCTTCCCATCCAGATGAGCACAATGATGGTGGACGGGATGGTAATGATCAGAGTGGGGAACGAGAACGCCAGCGATGAAACTGGATTCATTCCGCTGACAAACATGTGATGTCCATAGACCATGTAGCTCAGGACGGCAAGCGCCCCCATGGAATAGATCAGAACCCGGTGGCTAAGCAGCGGCCGTCGCAGGTTGGCGAGTAGAACATGCGACACAATGCCCATGCCGGGGACAATCGCGATATAGACCTCAGGATGCCCGAAGAACCAGAACAGGTGTTGCCAAAGCAGGGTCGATCCACCAGAGTGCGGCTGCAGTTGATCGTTAAGGACGAGATTGGAAGCGACAAAAAAACTGGTTCCGGCGACGTGATCGAGGATGAGCAGGATGCATGCGGGCATCAGCACGGCGAAGGCGGTCAGGCCCATGACCGAAGTGATGAACCAGCCCCAGACGGTAAGGGGCAGACGCCACATGCTCATGCCTTTGGTCCGCATATCGAGCGTAGTGGTGATGAAGTTCAGCGAACCCAGCAACTGGCCAACGCAGAACAGTCCAATCGAGCACGCCCAAAGAACTACGCCCAAGCCTTGGCCCGGGCCGGCGACCGCGCCGATCGCGCTCAAAGGTGCGTATTGGGTCCAGCCGCCCAAGGTCGGTCCATCGCTAGTGAAGAACGATGACATTAGCACGAGGAAACCCGCAAAGGTGACCCAGAATGACATCATGTTGAAGTGCGGGAAGGGCATGTCCTCGGCGCCGACCTGGATGGGCAGAAAATAATTGCCGAAGGCGGCAAAGGGCGCAGTGGTGAGCACAAAAAAGACCATGATCGTACCGTGCATGGTCATCAGCTGCAGATAATATTCCGGCGTCATCACATTGCCGGGCGCGCCATTGGCGGAAAGAAAATGCAGGCCAGGAATGGCGAGGTTCGTCCACCCCAGGTGGAGGCGCATCAGCCAGGAAAGAAACATGCCGATGAAAACCGCCAGCAGCGCCAAACCGTAATATTGCTTGCCGATGACTTTGTGATCCAGACTAAAAACGTGCGTCCGGATGAAACTGGTCGGGGGCGCGTGGTGTTGTACCTCGTGTGAAGACATATCGTGCATATGCTCACCTCAAAAGAGTCGGGCGCGTTTTTTTTCGAGTGTGGACGAGCTACTGCAAGGCCGCTTGTTTTTTCAGCCAACTATCATAGTCTTCCTGAGACATGACTTCGAGATATGCCTTCATGTTGTAGTGCCCCAAGCCGCAAAGCTGGCTGCAGACAATTTCGTACTTACCAACCTTGGTTGCGGTGAAATGGAGCGAGAGATCCAATCCCGGAACAAAATCCTGGTGGACCCGTAGCGCGGGAACATAGAACGAATGCCCGAGATCCTTGGTGTGCATGAGCAGATGGATTTCCTTGTTGATCGGGATAGCCATCTCAGCGGTGACAATGTCGTCCTTGGAGTCGGCATCATGGTCGGTATCGAGACCAAAGAAATTCTGCGTGCCTTCATTGATCAACTCGGGATGAGCCGGGCCGAATTTTCCATCGGGACCCGGATAGCGAAAATAAAACGCGAATTGTCCGGCTTGCACTTGAACCGGGATGGCGTCGACCGCGGGTGGTATGAAATAAACGTCGGCCCAGGCCTTTACCCCGAAAATTCCCAGCGCCAGGACTTCCGTTCCCACCAGCAGGAAGCCAGCCCAAACCATAGTCTTGGCTCCGCCCGGGAAGGTCTTGATCTTGTCACCTGGACGGAAACTAGAGAATTTCCAGATGAACAAAGCCAACAGAATCTGCGAAATCAGGAAGGAGATTCCAGCCTCAGCCATGGTCTCTGATGTCTGCTCGTCGATCAGCCCACCGTGGGTTGAGATGTTGGCTGGAGGATCCCAAGTGTGGCGTACGATGGGAATCGCCGACGCGATTGCAATTACAATGATCGTGATCGCAAAGAATTTCGCCATAAGGCTCCCTCTCTGACTTAAGTTTCCATTTCCAGCAGGAGCTAAGTGCAAAGCCGCCGCATGGTAATGCGGCGGCCTTCAGCTTGATCGACGGTCTACTTCCCCTTGAACGTGAAATCCGCAGACCCCGGTTTGCCGGCAGCTACGGTCACCTTTGCCGTCTGCGTTCCCAGTTCCTCCTGCCAGGCTGTCACGGTATAGCTGCCCGGAGGAACGCCATGGATTGTATAAGCGCCACTCTTGTCGGAGGTCGCGTACGGACCTTTCACCACGGCGAAATAGCCGTGCATCCAGGGGTGAATGTTGCACTTCACCGAAATCATTTCAGCTGTTTTCCAACTGGTCACAATAGGCGGCGCTCCCGGCGGCTGGGACTTATTCCACGGGATGTTGCCGGTCATGGCATTGGGAAGGGGGTGGATGTTGTGGGTGGTCTGATCGCTGGTGATGACTTGGAACTCCTGATTCGCATCCATGGCCAGAACGTGTGGAATATACTGGCAACCTTTCTGGTCAAAGACTGGCTTGTTGGAAGCTGTGGCGGCCTCGTTGCCGGTCAGGCCCTCCGAAATATACACAACGGCGTTCTGTAAACCGCCATCCGACCCAACTACGATATTTTCCAAACTAACGGGGCTGTTTTCGTGCTGCTTCACGCAGTATGGGTCTTTGGACATGTCAATGCCCCGCATATGGGGCGCGGTGCCACTGAACTTGACGGTCCCCGCAATTGAGCCTTCCGCGGCGGCGCTGACCGTTTGGTTAAGGCTCAGCGCGCCGAGCCCTACAAGTACTAGGACCGATAGTATTGCTGCGAACTTCGAATACCGTGTTTTTTTCATAGACGCCCTCCTGAGAACGAATTGCCTCGCTTGGTGTGAGACTACTGTGGATTCACTGGCTTCAGCCCCAGTTGCTTGGCAATCTGCCTTTCCCTTGCATTAAACGCATTGTGTGGTTGCAGTGTACGCAGATAAAACACCAAGTCCCAAGCCTCATCCGGTTTAATGTTATCGGCGAATGATGGCATGGGCGTACCGTCCAGGCCGGTCATGAAGATCTTGTAGAGATCGCGGTCAGAGCTACCGCACTTGGGTCGAGATCCGTCGGTGAAGTTGTAGGGCAAAATCGTCCGGCCCAGATCGTCAGTGAGGGTTGAGGCCGAAGGACCGTTAGCCATTCCCTGAACCCCGTGGCACTTCCAGCATTGCACTCTGCCAAATACTTCCTGGCCCGCTTTGACTCGCTCCGGGGTGACTTCCGGCTCCGCAGGAATTTGGATGGGCGTTCCTGCCTTCTCGTTCTGCCAGCGCGGAGAGAAATGCTTGATCCAAGCTACGAGATCGGCGCGCTCATCCTTGGTGAGGGTGTTCCAGATCGGCATGTTTGAGCGATCCAATCCACGGCCAATGGTATCGAAGAGGTCTTCGTCTGTCGGCAGCGTGCCCGTCGGTGTGGAGCGGCATTTGAATACTGCCAACTGAAAATCGCGCGGCTTGGGATCGAGCCACGGAGTATTCTCCCCATTGCCATCGCCCATTTCACCGTGGCAGCCAACACAGTAGCGACGGTAACTGGATGCGGCAGCCTTAGCATTTCCGGTGAGATTGCCGATGTGGCTGGTCGCGGCCGGCGAATTCAGCCACTCTTGCTGCTGAACGGTCGAGAGCTGCGCCCGGGCGCAAAGGGAAAGCGCAACAACAGCGGCCGCGCTCATCAGCCAGGAACACCGCAAGAATGATTTGCTCCGCATTGCTGGTCCTCTCTAGAAGTCGAAGTCAAAGCCGATCAACAATTCGCTCGAGTTTACGTTGTTGCCGTAGAAGGATGTCAGGTCCTGATGCATAAAGTTGTATTCGTTGTGCCATGCGAAGCCGGCTCTGCTGGTCATGAACGGGTTGTAGCGGTAGCCGATGGTGTAGCTCGTGATATTTCCCAAATTGGACGGGTTGGTGGTAAGTGCTTGTTGCGACATTCGTTCCAACTCAAATCGTCCGATAAAGATCAGCTGCGGACTGTACACATAGTGGGCTTCAAAAGTAGCGCCATTCCAACTGGGGGCGCGGGCGCTCGCCGACAGAACCGTTCCGGGCGTGTTGTTCGGCAGGTCGTTAGCCGTCGATCCGTTATTGGGATCCGTGGCATTGCCAAAACCTTGTCCGAAATATACGTTGTCAGAGCCGTGCTGGGTTACGACCTGAAGGTCAAAGTGCGGACCGAAATAGAATTGTCCGACGAACCCGACACGACTAAATCCTTTGTTGCCGATTCCCGAGCCAGGGATCGGAACGCCGCCAGAAGTCTGGTAGAACGTTGCTGCTTCTCCCGCCATGGCATAGAACCCGATACGCTCCACGCCCAGTTTTCCCGCGTCAAAAGCCTGGCTCCCGGTAAAGAAACCGGTATAGGAGTTTGCCCCAGTGACTAGGCCAACGTTCCCATCACTCGAGCTGATAAGGGCGGCGGAAATGCGCGTCCGGTCATTGGCCGAGTGCCCCATGTACTCGATTCCGAGTTGATTGTCGCCAATCTGCCCGAAGATGTTGTTGTCACCCACTGGGATGAAGTGGTACGTCTGATAAATTCCGCCGTTCCCAGTCAACGTGAGAATGCGCTTTTCGGAAAGCAGGTTGTCGAGCTCGAACTTGCCGAACTTCACGTTAAGCCAGGAACTGCCGAACAGATTGTCCAAGCGGCCCATCACTGTCTCAAAGTGAAAAGTGGCGGTGCTGTCGGAAGAAGGCAGCACGTAAAACGAGAAGTTCTTTTCCAAGGTTCCGCCGGTATGGAAGTCGAGACCGCTCAGATCGAAACCCGAGGATTCCACCCTTTTTTCCAGTGTCCCGGACATTCCATTGCCCGGGACGGCATCTTCTGCGACCCTAGCGTTGCTCACCCGATGCCAAATCGGAGTGATGCGGAAGGTGACTGGCCAATACGACGGGTTCTGCCAGATCGGGGCATCCCGATCATTCATGAGCTGATAGCCATTGTCTTTGAATTTTTGCCCAAAGTAATTCAGCATCGGCCAGGATTCGTGGCAGGCCGAGCAACGCAAGCCGTACTTGCGGGCGAAGGCAGGCAAGGCGTGAGCGTTTTGGAAGCAGCCAAGTACCAGTACCAGCAGCAAGCTCCCCGCAAGACTTCTCCGGGACGAGATCATCCACTCCTCCTGAATGCGAAATCGCAAAGGCAACTATCGGCAAATCATCTCAGACGCCCACAATCAAACGCGGCGGGCGCCCTCTTAATCCAACGTTCGTTGCTATCCTGTTTCCAAGGTTTTGCGAAAATGGTTATCTTCGACCACGTCCCAATGGCAGGGAGCTCAGAATCCGCAGCACTCCGGTAGAGACACGCACAGCAGGAGCGGTCATCTGGTTCCCTTTGTTCAAAGTCCAGCCATCCATACCTGTAAAGTGCGCGTGGACGCAGTAATTATCATGTTCGTTAGAGCGGTGTCAAGAAAAAACAAGAGAAGGCGGTCCCGGAATGCGAAAATAATCAACCGGTTGCGGAAACCGCGGGGCTACCCAGAAGAACCTTGGCCACCGTGGCCGCCATTTTTTTTGCCCGCAGACGATCATGCCCGAGCAGTACCGGGCGCACAAAGCCAAACACGAAACCGAGCATTCCGACCGCCTGCGCCAAAACTTCCATAGCTCCTTTGGGAAGGGTGACGCACGATTCGTAATGTTTCAGACGTTCGGAGATGGCGTCGGCGCGCACCGAAATGAGCGCCTTATTCATGAAACCGCCCAGGGAAGGATCGACGATGGCGCGCGGGATGAGCACCCGAAGAAAATCGCGGCTTTCCCACATTCGCTCGACTTCGCCATCGACCAAGCGCAGAAATTCCTCGGCGAGGTTGCGAGCGGGCCGCGTCGGGTGGGTCAAGGCCAGAGCTTCTTTCGACACTCGATGCTCGATCATGGCCGCGAGCAGTCCGGGCTTGCCCTTGAAGTAGCGGTGGATCAGCCCTTCGGCACACCCGGCGGACGCGGCAATTTCGCGAGTGGTTGTGACCTCGTAACCCTTGGCGGCAAACAGTCTCAGTGCCGCGTGAAGAAGCGCCTGTTTCTTAGCGGCCCGATCGCGCGTTCGCTTGGGCCTGCTTCCACTCCCGTTTTCGCACAAGGCAAGCTTGGCATGGCCGATTGCATGGCCCATCGCTTGTCCCTTGCGCACAGCTGTCGTCTTTATCACCGGAAGCTCCAAATACAACGCTATGCAAGCGACGGTACCATCGCTCAACAATTTGAATGTGATAATTTCGTCTATAGTTTGTAAAAAGATTGTCAAGTCCTTGTCACCAGGACGGAGTTGGCCTAATAAAAGAGCCTTCGGCGATGTCTCGTTTCGCAAAAGCGAAAACGTGATGGGTTATACCTGCCGAGGCGCGGTTGTTCTCGGCGATTTGCGTTTTGGGTTTGTGGTGCGGGACTCGACGAAACACAGAATCTTAAAATCGCAGAGGCCACTGAGAGCGGCAGCAGACCGGGCAAAGAGCAATTGCGCCGTTGCCGGAACGCCGACAAAGTTGACAGCCTCCCTCGGTCGAGAGTATGAGAACTAAGCACCAGAGATCGTATTGAGTCGACTTGCAAAATATATATTTTAAGAGTGGGTACGCAGTTGGAGTGCATGCGGAATATTGATACCAGATCAAGGATTATCGGGTTCTTCGTCGCCAGGGGATACGCAGTTGCCAGAAAACGCCGCGCCCTCCTTCACCGAAGGCTAGCGCTAGTTATCCTCTCGGTATTCTGGTTGGCCCTGGCGGTAGCCCCACTGACCGGGAACAAAAAGAAAAAGGAAGATTATGGCCTGACCTTGTCCACGGAAATCGCGGCTCCAGAAAACGAGGTCTTGCAGGCGGTCCAGGCTGTTGTCGAAGACGGCATCATCGAAGGCAGCTTTGAATACAACAAAGACAAGTACATCGAGAAGGCCAATGCGGTCGACTCCTCGTCGTTATTTCCACCATGGAAGGACCCCGGCACCGTCTTCTACAAGGTGCGGACCAAGGTTTTGGCGCCGGCTAATTTCAAAGAAACCAGAGACGAAGGCACGCTCGCGGTGCGCTACGTGGTGCAGAGCCGGGATGCCGGCAGAACGATTTTGCGCATCGACGCGGTTTTTGCTGAAGACTTCCGCCGAACCGTGCATGCCTCGGATGGCAGCGTCGAAAGCGCCGAGTACAAAGACATCCAGGATCATGTTGACGCCCTCGAACTGCAGAGGTCTCAAGCGCAGGAGGGCGAATCGCACCGGCAGCAAGAGCTGGCCCGGCAGGCACTCGAACGAAAGAGTGAAGAGGACGAAGCCGTGGCCTTGGCCTCGGCGCAGACCTCGGTGCAAAGCTTGGAAAAGCACGTTGAGGATCTACGGCGCCAGGCGGAACGTGTGATCAAAGCTCCCGGTGCCCAACTTAAGTCCGCCCCCTTTCACACCGCCTCGAACTTGAGGTCGCTGGACGCTGGCACTGAAGTTGTCGTTGTCGTGGCCACCCCCTACTGGTACGGCGTCGAAACCGAAGATGGGCAGCACGGTTGGATTCATCACGAGCAACTGGAGCCGCTGCCGTGAGGCAAATACATCGGTCAGCGACTGCGGCACGGGCCTTGTTTCTGATCTTCTGCATCGCGGTCGCGCCGCTGCTGGCACGCGCCAGCGATGCCCAGAGCACTCCCTACGAGCGCACGTTTACCCAGTCGAAGGCGACGGTAGAAAAAACTCTAAAGCAGATGCAGCTTTCGTCTTCAGGACGCCTGCCGGTGCTCGACGGTTTCACCAGTTCTGGCGATCGTGCCTTGGACCGGTTCAAGCGCGGCTACTATCAATGTGCGATACAGGTAAGCTCCACGCCCTCCGGCGGAGCGTTGGTGCGAGTCAGCGCGAAGATCACGGCTTGGTATGAGGATCCTGTTCCCTCGAAATCCGGATATCAGGAACTGCTCTCGAATGGCCGCCTGGAAACCGATTTTCTGGATCGCCTGCAGGATGCGCTCGGCTCAAAAGCATCTTCCCCGGCCGCAAATCTCCCCGCGAGTTCCGCGGCTTCGCCGTCTAAGAGCAAGCCCGTCGCGTCTCCGAACATCTCGGCACCAATGCCAGGCGACGGAGTCGCAACTGGTCCGAGCGCGTCCTCAAAGCCCTCGTCCATTCCTGACAGTTCGCCGTTCAAGGTGGGGAATGCCGTAAGCCCGGACGCGGTTCCATCGTTAGCGACGCAAAGAGCTGTGGCGGACAAACACATGGAAGAGCTCACGAAACAGGCGAAAGGTCTGGAGGAAATTCTCCGCAACCAGGCTCACCCCACCAATCTGGTTGCGGTCAGGAAATCCGCTACGCCGGTTCTGGTAAGTCCAGTCGAAGGCGCCAAAGTGTTGTTTCTCGCCACCGCCGAAGACGAGTTTGAGATTCTCGATATGAATGCGAACTGGGTTCACGTGCGAATCTCAGGTCTCTCACGGGGATGGATACGGCGCTCGAGCCTGGAGATGCCGAAAACCTTCGCAGCTGAGCCAAAAGTTGAAAATGCCCCGGCGGCCGTTGAACAATTTCAGGTGAAGAGCGAAGAAATCGCGTCTTTCCCGGGGACCTGGGAGCCCTTGCAACGAAAAACCGTAAAAATCGTAACCGTGCAAAGGGCTACCGTCGGCGTATCGGATACGAGTTCGCGAGCAAAATTGGATTTCGCAAAGTCCCTGTTCGACAAAGAATACGCGGAGCTAACGCAGGCCCCAAGTGAAGCGGTTGGAGTAGTGGTTATTTTCGATACAGAAGATGGCGGAATGACGGCGGCGACTTTGCCTGTTCTGAAGCAATGGAAGTCTGGCACTCTTTCTGATCAGGCATTTTGGCGCCGCTGCTTTTTCGATCCTCCCGAAACATTCATTTCGCAGACCGGTCAATAGACTCAGATCAAGGCTTCGCTGGCTAGACCTCTCTC
>Ga0307476_10002563_pt1 | contig 10829 bp, 9 predicted proteins | sample atmos_gasesECM2C_2_FD_203314 | JGI IMG/M metagenome (GOLD analysis project Ga0307476, IMG submission 203314) | Hardwood forest soil microbial communities from Morgan-Monroe State Forest, Indiana, United States - atmos_gasesECM2C_05 | ecosystem: Environmental > Terrestrial > Soil > Temperate... | reverse complement strand
CCCCGAGCACGGGGAATCAGAGCCCAATCTATGGGAACCTTTGCTGCTCCTGCGGCCGGTGCAAGAGGATGAGATCGTCGCGGAATTTCTGCGGAGCGAGTTCTATCATCCCCAGTTTGATTCTTATCGGCGGGATTTTCAGCATATTGTGGAGCATGCTGATCTTGAGAACTCGCAGGAAAACTTCGTTCGGCGCGCGTTGCTGTTCCGCCGGCGAGGGCGTCTGTGGCGTGAATTGCCCGCCGATACGCAGTGGTGGGAGATTGAACTGACTGCCCGCGACCTGGCGCGTCTGCAATCGTTTCCGCGCAACGAGTGGAGGCGCTTTGCAGGAGGCGGGTTTTACCTGACCGAAATGATCGGCCGCATTGAGGCGGAACTGGCTCGTGGGCAACAGAGTCGGTTTCTGAAAAAACTTGGAGCAATCGCAAGCGACCTCCGCGGGAGCGATGTGCCAGAATCCGTATTGCTCATCGGCATTGACGAGTATCACCCCCTTACGATCATCGAGGGGAATCACCGCATGGCAGCGGCCATACTGACAATGCCGGAATCGGCGCACCGCCGCTTCCGTTTCTATTGTGGTTTGTCTCCCCATATGAATTTGTGTTGCTGGCACAAGACCGACCTGCGGACCCTGGCTCGCTATGCCGGGCACACCCTCGGCTATATATTTCGCGACGTGGATTTTTCTCTTGCGCGGACACTACGGGAGAAACTCGCCGAGATTGCGACCCTGAAAGCGTAGCGCAACGCCCCAAGGGAAATGGCCCGAGACTAAGGTTTGGGCGAAACTATGGTTTGGGCGAAACGGGTGTGGAATTCGGTGAGACTGGCGTGATCGAGCGAGCGTTGTAGCGTTGGCCATCGAACTCAGCCTGAATACTGACGTCAGCTCCCTCCCGCAAAAAGCCGAGATTGCTGATATCCAGCGAGCCGATGGCGAGCTCGCGAATGCTTTGATCGGAATCGTTGAACAGGGCCAGAACACGCGAGCGCAGGTCTACGGCGACAATTCGACCTGAAAACGAAAAAGAAGCTCCAGGCGCTGCAAGGATTTCAATTCGGTCCGCCGCACGTTGATTTGGCAAGAACCACACCTGCACCAGCATTCCCGGAGACAAGGCTTGTGGCGAGGCGGTCTGGCCCTGGTTGACCACCGTCGTGCTGGGCATAATGCGCAGCGAAATACTTTCTTTCGGGCTTATAGGTTCGCGCAGGGTGAGCCGAGATGTGGCCGCGTCGTACTTCACGACCTGCCCATTCAGCTCAGACGCATTGGACGAGCCTGTTCGCACCGAGAGCGCGAAAAGCTTGCCACCGTCAACTACCGTGTCGATTGACACCACAGACCCAGCGGGAATGCTGGTGAAGCGTTGCGGCGTATTCTGGGTCGTATTCTCGGAGAGAAGCTGAGTCCGCGGATCGAAGGCAACCCGCAAGTCCCCGCCACCGAATGCGTGAATCAACAGCTCATCGTGGATGGGATCCAGCTGTTTGACTACGCCGCGCACCAGACCCACCTTACTGCCGGGCCTGCGAACTGAAGGAACATCGTCTCCAACTGCAGACGTTTGCGGGTGGCCGGAGTCAGGCGCGGCGGGCTGCGCAACCTGAGCCTGCGCACAACTCACCATTAAGACCATCGTGCTCAGGATCATCGTACCGAGGAACTTTACCATCGGGGCTTAGATGCCGAATCAAACAGACGCCGGCATCGGGTGTTTGCTGTAGTCAACCGCAGACTTCTTTCCGACATCATAGTTCCGTGAATAGCTTCGGTGACGTTCGGTGATTTCATGATGCTGCAAAGGGCAATTCCCTGTTTGTTGGCGATCCAGTTGCTTGCCGCGGCAAGCCTGGCATTCGCAGGCGATTTGCGAGTGCCGCTTCCGGGGCGTGGCATATCCACACCTACGCAGAAGCTCAACCGCGACGGTGTTGCCGAACTCAAGCGCGGGCACCAAGAAAAAGCGAAGCGTCTGTTTTATCGGGCCTACCTGCTCGACCCGGAAGATCCCTTCACGCTGAACAATCTGGGATATGTTGCCGAACTCGAGGGAGACGCCGATCGGGCCCTGCGTTACTATGCGTTGGCTGCGAAAAGTCACACCGACGCGGTGATCGACGTATCGAGTGAGGCGGCCCTCAAGGGAAAGCCACTCGATGAGGCGTTTCGTCAGGTGAAGGACTCCGATCAGGAAATCAGCCGACTGAACGAGCGTGCAATTGTGCTGCTCCAACAGGGGCAGGTATTCGAAGCAAGGAATCTTCTGCGTTCTGCCCTGCCGCGCTACCCTCACGATCCGTTTCTACTCAACAATCTTGGTTATGCCATGGAGGCTGTCGGAGATCTCGAGGGGGCGTTACAGTCTTACTCCACAGCGGCCAGCATGCACTCAAACCAGCGGATCGTGGTGACCCCGCGCCTGAAGTGGCGCGGCCGGCCCATCAGCGCAGTAGCCGCGGAAAATGCGGCGGCCGTCAGCCAGCAGATCGCCAGGGGCGAAGGTGTTGAAGCGTCGAGCGCTCGCCTCAATCTGCGCGGAGTGGCGGCCCTCAACGACAACAATCCTTCGGTTGCACAGGGATTTTTCTTGCAGGCATATCAACGAGACGCACAGAATGCGTTCACGCTTAACAATCTGGGCTATCTCGCCGAACTGGCGGGTGATCGGGAGAGCGCCGAAATGTATTACGAGGCAGCCCGCTCGGGTCGAGACGCGAATGCCCGCGTGAGCTATGCCACGCGTCGTGACGCCGAGGGACGAAAACTCGATAACTTGGCCGACGGTAACCAGTCGGACGTGGAGTCCACGCTGAAGGCGATTCAAGAGACGAAGCGCCGCGAACATCAACCGATCGAACTGAAACGCCGCGACGGGACCTCTGTCAGCAATGAGCAGGATGCGACGCCGGTACCCTCGATTGCTGTGCAGCCCCCGGCTCTGCCGGCCCTGCCGCCTCCGGGTTCCGAACCGGATCGGAATGTAACGCCGAATCCGCAGCCGGAAAATTCCTTGCCGCCGCAAAACCCGCAGAACCAGAGTCCAAATCAGAAGTAGCCTGACTAGAGTCGACGCGTACTGCGTCGCAATCGGGCCCGTGGTGTGGATTGCGCGGGCTAGACGCTGGGGCGGGCAATCTCGTCTTCGTCCTGCCATCTTTGAATTTTTTCGCCTACCGTGCGAGCAACCGCCTCTGACCTATGGAACTGGCCGCTGCGCCGCAAGGTCGCCGCCGATTGCAGGATCCTGACGCGCTCTTGCTGGCGAAAAGACCGGATATATTCACGCACTACTTCGGGCATGCTCATGGACACGCCCGCGGCGTAGTTCCGCAAGGCCATTCCTTTCAGGTCCTCCGGCGAATTCAAGGCGAGGAGCAGTTGCTCGACTAGGCTGTCGGCATCGCCGGGCGTGAAGAATCGGATGGCAATCCCTTCATGCTCGGCGAGCTCCCGAAAGTCTTGTATACCCGAGGCGATCACCGGGACTCCGTACTGCGCGGCGAGATGCGCCACGCCACTCGATCCAGCCGACGACGTATAGGGCATTACCGCAAGACTGGCCTGGCGAAATAGGTCGGCAATCAACTCCTCAGGTACATAGCCCAGAAAGCGAATTCGATCGCTGGCGTGGCGCTGCGCCATCGAGCGCACATAGCCGGCAGTTTTTGGATGATCGCCGCCACCGATTACCAGTTGCACATTCGGGAAACTGGGTACTATCCGGTTGAACGCCGCGATCAATAGTTCGAGGCGTTTGTAAGTTCCCCACTTTCCAAACGCAAGAATGCGGTGGATCGGATTGCCCCGCCGCGTAAAGTCTGGTGGGTCCGGCTTCCCGGCAAAGATCCCGTGGGAACGCACACTGACGTGGCCTCGCCCGTATTTCTTATCCAAAGTTCGGCGATAGTTGGGCATGAGCACAGAAAGTGAGTTCGCGCTCAAAAGAAGATGTGTGGCAAGCCAGCCTCCCGCTCGATATAGCAGAGGTGAGCTAACCGCGGCATCCTCCAGGTCGACCGTCTCGAATAACTGGTGCAACGTCACATGTGAGTGCACTCCGTTCAGTCGCGCGGCAGCCGGCGTCACCAGACCCAATAGCGCTGAAAGCGGACGGTCGCCGAAACTGGCAAACCCGAGATTGAACCAGGCCACATCTGCTTTGATACAGCGGATCGCACGCAACAGACTGGTCAGGTTGCCAGGCCTGCCAAAGCCCCAGCAGCGCACGACATTAAAGCCGGGCAGCTCGTTGGCTGGCGTAGAAAGATAATCTCCCAACACCGTCAGATCAACGCCGGGCTCTTGCCGAAGTTGATCTGCCACGTGAAACCCATACTCGTTAAGCGCGTGGCGACTCGGTGGGAATGAGGTGATGAACGCAATCTTCATGGCTCGTTCGAGCGCAACACCAGATCTCGCGAGAGCCGGCCAAGAAGATGCAAATAATCAAAGGCGACAGCCGCACTGGCCTTGCTTCTGCCCGCCCGGCGAAGACCGAAATGGTAAGCGACCTCCTGCGCAGTCTGGATACGCCCCCGGACCAGGATTTCAAGCAGGAGTTTGAAGCCGGTGGTCTGAAAGGTGAGCCCCTCGATGCAGCGGCGACGGACTACAAAAAAACCGGACATTGGATCGGTGACCCGAAGATTCTTCTTGCTGATCAGAGGCGCCGCCACAAACGTGCTCAGCCGGGAAACGGCGGCGCGCAGCGGATTCCAGCCTTTGGTTCCGTGATGCAGAGCATAGCGGCTGGCGATGGCAATATCCGATCTTTCAGCCGCTTCCAATAATCGCGGCAACAACTCGGGGGGATGTTGCAGGTCAGCGTCGATCACTCCGAGCAGGTTCGCTCGGGATTGACTCCAACCACACAACACCGCCCCTGCTAAACCTCGTTCTCCCGCACGCGAAATAAGGCGAACGCGGGAATCTCGTTCGGTCCAGTCGCGAACCCGCTCCACTGTCCCGTCAGTGCTTCCGTCATCTACTACTACAATCTCGTATTCATATTGCGTCTCACTCAACGCATCGATGAGTGCAGTCAACAATTTATCTATATTTCCAGCTTCGTTGAGCGTGGGTACGACTAGGGTAAAAACATTCTCAGAAACTCCGGGTTCCATTCAAGGCCTCGCTTTTCGCTAACGCGTAAGCCTTGGATGGCGCTTAGATATTTGCTGTTGGGTTGTTTCATACCCTACAGGAACTCTGCAGACAGGCTACGGGGCAGGCCCCCTCGAACTTCAGTCTTTTCCTCAGTTGAGTTACGTTCTGCGAGCCGTGATCGACGGATGTGAAAAAAGATTTCACTTTTTACATCCTCTGTTGCGGCATCGGGAATGACGATCAGCTCAGGAACCAACTCTCGCAAGCGCAAAAAGCTTCGACGGTTCTGAAACATGAATTCCAGTGGGTACTCCGGCTTCCTCGTAAAAGCCGCGGCAGGAGACGCATCAAGGAAAAAGGCCAGGTCGGGAGTTGGCGTTTTCTGCAAGAGAATTTTGCCGTAGATGCGAGCTGCAAATGAATGGGAATAGATATTCGCGATTTGGTCGTAAATATAGCGGTCAAAGATGATGACGTCTGTGTGCTTTGCATCTTGACCGGCAAGCAGGCGTCGCAATCGAGCAACATCAAGCAGATAGAATCCCGCACGCGCTGCCGTCAAATACCATCTCCGAACGTGTTTATTATTTTTGGGGATAACTGAGCCTGCGGGGACGCGGTTTGTCAGCTGCGAGTCCGTTGCCGGACTGCCCACTCCGGCGCGCATTTTCGACCACGCTGCAACGTTGTCCCAGAAACTGAGCCGCAACACACGAAGGCCCTGTCTCTGCAGGCACGACGAGAGGTGCTCGATCTGCGTGGTCTTACCGGCTCCATCGATTCCCGAGAAAGTAATTAAAAACGGGCGCGTCGCAGGAGCCTGCGAGGTGGCTTGTTTAGCGGCCATCGATTCACCGACATGGCGGTTCGTCAACATGGATCATCAACATGGAGCATCGATATCAAGCTTCATCGCTGAGTAGCGGGTGACGCGCCCGGCGGCCGTGACGGACTTCTCTCAGACAACGCGACCGCTGCGCCCACGGCGACTCCGGCTCCTGCCAGCAAACCAATCTTGATCAGCAGTGAGCGATGACCGTGCTGACGGGGAGGAGCCACTGCAGCGCCCGCCGGCTGAGCCACCGGAGCCCCTTTCACAGGGGCTGCCTTCGCTCCCGCGGCCCCTGAGGGAGCGGGTGTAGGCTGTTGCTGATTCGACGATGCAGGTGCAGTCTGAGACTGCGGCGCATCCGGCAAAGAGTTGTCCTGAGCCTGGCTGGTAGTGCTGGACTGAGTCGACTGTTGAGGACTAGCCAAAAGAGGCATCTCACTCGAGATGAGAAATGCGCCTGTCAGCAGGGCAATCGAGAGGCATCTGGAATATCTGCCGCTTGTCCGATTCCAATTCATTTTACGCGCTCCAACGTTTCTGAGATTCACTCACAGGTTGATCTTTAGAGTCAGCGTCGCTCCCTGCACCGTCGTTCTCTGCCGGCATCTGGGGATAGGCAAGCGCCTCAGTCACAGAATTGAAGACCGGCGCGACTGACGAAATGCGCGTGACCTCGAGGAGCACACGGTTAGCGGGAGCGCCGGCAACGAACAGCACCTTCGTGTCACGGCCCGCTGCTTGCGCCACGCAGTCCAACAAAAGGTCAATGTCTTCTTGATTCAGGGAATAACACCCGGAGACATCCACAATCACCGGAGACGAGGAAACTCGCAGGGCCTCCAGCAAATCCGTCCGCAGGGTACGGCGGCGGCCAGAATTCGCGGCGCAGGGAAACGCCAGGACAGTACGGGCAGGGGTACTCATAGCTGTACCTGATTCATAGCCGCACCTGGAGCCACGGCTGCGACGCAGTGGAGGACGCGGAAAAGTCCCATACGACAGAGCCGTCTGCACCTGGGAAAGCGTCGGGGGCAGTCTCGCGGGCCGTTGGTTTAAACGTAGGCTTACGTGTTGCTGAGCGTAAGTCACGCCGCTGGATTCGGCTTCCCAAGCCCGCCGGCTTTAGATCTGCCACTGTCCCCCAAGCCAGATCTTCGAGATGGTCCCCGTCCACCAGCCCGTGTCGAATGAGAAGGCCCGGCGCCAGGTAGGTGTGCGGCAGAACCGTCGATCGCTCCACCGCAGTTCCGCAATCCACCACACAATCGGACTCCACCGACGCAAAGGGACCGATGGTGGCGCCAGCGCGGATAATTGTGCGCGCTCCAATATAGGTTGGGCCGACGAGCCGCACGGAATCCGCGAGATTCACGCCTTCCCCAACCCACACTTGATCCCGAATCTGTGTTCCTGCCGGTCGCATTGCGCAGGCCCCGGTCAGGCCATCGCGTACTAGTTCCTGCCTCTCCGTCGCGGATAAAATTCGCTTGGCGTACCCGCTGAAACGATAAGGAATTCGCCCCGTGTCAGTGGTCATGGAGATGGAGGAGGATTGTTTTTCTGCGGCTGCGCGCAGAGCGCGATGATCGAGCAGCGAAACTCCCAGCTGGCCGCGGGAATCCCGGGCTTCGGTCACCGGGTTTCGCCGTTCGCAATGAAAACGAACCAGATCGGTAAGGTCCATCTCCGCATACGATTTGAGCTTAATCACAAGCAGTCGCTTGAGTCCCTGGCGGGCAAGCTCACTCAGCGCAGAACCAGCCACGCTCCCGCTGCTCGCATCGGAGGTAAGCCATAGGCTTTGCACTCCCAGCTTGCGGACGCGCTCGATCCAGGACTGCAAGATGTCATTGCCCAATACCGGCATTCGCGTGGAATAAGTAGAATAAAACGGTCGCCGATTTTCCAAGGCTGCTGCGGCGTACGGCTGAGCTTCATGGATTCCCATGAAGCCCTCCCTAGCCGGAACTACTACGACTGAACCCAATTCCACGCGCTTGCTCCTTTCCGATCACCGCTCAGAATCACGGCATCTCGCCCGAAACCTCCTTGCTTATCGCGACTGTGTCAGCGCAGCTTATCGCGACTGTGTCAGCGCAATTCCAAGAGGCATGTTTGAGATGTGGAGGATGCGACCCGAAGATGTCTCAAAAAACGAAGGTGCAGTATCGCAGTGCGAGATCTCGGGGAAACGCTCTAGGCGGGTTCGGAAAACTGCGCCTGGGTCTTAGTACTTCCGATTATTTTTCCTGGCAGTGTTTGCTTGAGCAGAATATGCGCAGTACGTAGAATTCTGGATAATCCATCCTAAAACACTGTAGGGACAACCGCTCTTGTACCTTACGACAGGAGCAATTTTTATGAGGAAGTTTGTCATTTTGCTGGCATTGTGTCCGGCAACTTTGGCCACCGCGGGCGTCTCCGTTTCAGCACCAGCCAATGGAAGCACAGTGAGCCCGACGGTGCAGTACGTGGCATCGGCCAGTTCTTCTTGCTCGAAAGGCGTCTCCGCCGTTGGAATCTACACCGCGCCCAATCAGCTTGTTTATACAGTGCAAGGCGCCAAGCTCAATACGCTGCTTACCCTGAACCCTGGCGTGTACCACACCGTAGTAGAGGAATGGGACAATTGCGGCGGAGCTTCGGGGACGCCAGTCACGATCACGGTAGGGAGCGGTGGCAGTGTGAATGTAGCCGCCCCCAAGCCGAACAGCACGGTGAGCCCGACGGTGCAGTATGTTGCATCGGCCAGTTCTTCTTGCGCGAAGGGCGTCTCCGCCATGGGAATCTATACCGCGCCCGGTCAGCTCGCTTACAAAACGCAGGGCGCACAGATCAATACGCTGCTTACCCTGAACCCTGGGGTGTACGACACTGTGGTCACGGAATGGGACAACTGTGGCGGCGCAGCGGTGACTCCGGTCACGATCACGGTGGGAGGCGGCTCTACTTCGGTATTCACCAATCTTCATCAACAGCCCGGTTGGACCGGATACGGCCTGCTGCCATCGGTATACAACATCTGCACTTCCTGCGCACCTTCGGGCCCGCAGGTTACTTGGTCGATGACGCAAAATATTTCGTCGCCATCGATCAGCGGAAACTCGACCCGCATGGACATTGGCGGGGAGACGGTCTATTCAGATGTTCTCTGGAACAATCATCTGATCGGGGACTTCTCCTCGCAGGGCATGCCCGACTACAACCACACCATTGTCCCCAGCCTCCACAACTTCACCTACGATGTCTATTTTTACGTCGAAGATCCCGGCGTTTCGCAAGCCGTAGAGTTCGATATCAACCAGTTCGTCGACGGCTACTCTTATATTTGGGGGCATGAATGTCGCATCGCCGGCGGCAATGAGTGGGACATCTGGGATGATCCCGGTCAGGCCTGGCACCCGACTGGCATTCCCTGCAATCCGTTGGCAAATGCATGGAACCACCTCACTCTTCAGGTGCAGCGCACCTCGGACAATCATCTCCTTTTCCAATCGATCACCCTCAACGGTGTAACTTCGACGCTCAACTACTACGAAACCCCCACGACGACCACGTGGTACGGTGTGACCATCAACTATCAGCAGGATGGGAACCACGAGCAAACGCCGTACTCGGTCTGGCTCGATAAACTGAACTTTACGTACTGGTAAAACCCGAGGCTCTCCCCCAAAGCGCGGCCCTCTCATTCGAAAAGGGCCGCGCTTCTTTTTAACCGGTTCTAATCCATAGATCTAAGGATCTAGTATCTAGCCTTCCCTCTTTCAGGCCCAACCAACTCTTTAACCCTGAAATTCATCTAGTTTCAGGGAAGTCACACAAGAGGCCAAGCTGTAGCATCCGCAGCTCGGTATTCGCAAAGCCCTGGAGGAACGCAGATGTTTGGACGTCGAGTCGGCGAAGCCTTCAGCGCCATGTCGCGGTTCTTGGTGTGCCTGCTGATTCTTGCCGGCGCAAGTTGGGCACAGAGTTCGAGCCCTTCGCCCGTGCCGTCATCGCCACCAGCTTCGCAGGCGCCGGGTGTTGCGCAACCGCCCGGTGACCAATCGCCTGGTAATCAATCGTCCGGCGATCAGTCCCCCGGCGATCAGTCCCCCGGTGACCAGTCCCCCGGCTTCGTCTTTAAGAAGGAAGTAGAAGAGGTTGTTCTGCATGCCACCGTCGTAGATGCTCAGAATCATCTGGCGGTGGGTTTGGCACGCAACAACTTTGAAGTGTATGAAGACGGAAAGCAGCAGGAACTGACTTCCTTCCGCAGGGAGCAAGTTCCAGTCGCTCTGGGAATCCTGATCGATAACTCGGGCTCAATGTTGCCCAAGCGGGCGAAAGTGAACGAGGCGGCCCTGCAGTTGGTGGATGCCAGCCAGCAGGAGGATCGAGTGTTTGTGGTCAACTTCGGCGATGGCGCTTTTCTGGACCAGGACTACACTCCGGACGTCGGCAAACTGAGGGCAGCTCTCCAGCGCGTGGAGACGCGGGGCAGCACCGCTCTCTACGATGCTGTCATTGCCGCCGCCGATCACCTGAACCAGACTTCCCCGTTGCAAAAAAGAATTCTGTTGGTCGTGACCGACGGCCGGGATAACGCGAGCGAAGCGACTTTCCAAGACGCTCTCCACAGGTTGCAATCGAAGAACGGACCCGTCGTCTACGTGATCGCTCTCGAACAGAGCGATGGGCGAGACAGCGATCATCGAAACAGCGATCACCGAAACGACGAGCGGCGCGACAACGACAATCGGCAATCCCTGCGTACACTCGCCGAACAAACCGGAGGCACAGCGTTCTTTCCGTCGAGTCTGGACGAGGTGCAGTCGATCGCGAGTACTATTTCGCGAGACATTCGAAGTCAGTATGTGATCGGCTACCGTTCATCGAATC
>Ga0307476_10002562_pt1 | contig 10829 bp, 8 predicted proteins | sample atmos_gasesECM2C_2_FD_203314 | JGI IMG/M metagenome (GOLD analysis project Ga0307476, IMG submission 203314) | Hardwood forest soil microbial communities from Morgan-Monroe State Forest, Indiana, United States - atmos_gasesECM2C_05 | ecosystem: Environmental > Terrestrial > Soil > Temperate... | reverse complement strand
CGGGGCGATCGGTGGCGTGAATCATGTAGTGAGCAACGCCGGGGTGGTCCGGGTGCTGCTGAAGGAGCGGGTTGAGGATGGAAATGGCCTTCTCGAGATCGGCCATTTCGTTGTCGTGGTCTTCATAAGACAAGGACACGAGGGAGAGGGCATAGAAGGAGCCGAATTCGGCGTCGCCAGGATTCTCGCTGTAGGAATGCTCTAGAGCGGTGGAGTATGCTTTGATGCGGTCAACGTGCGCCATTTTGGATTTTTTCTGGTAGAAGGCGGCGGCAGCGTTGATGAAGGCTTGTTCCCGCGCCGTCACCGGGCGCAGCTTCTGCGCCTTCTCGATGTCTTTGCGGCCTTCCTTCAATTTTTTGTCGTTGGGGAAATCCCAGAGCTGGTGATAGAGGGCCATAGCCTGGCCCCAGTGGGCCATAGCGCACTTGGGCTCACGGGTGACGGCCTCGGCAAAGGTCTCGTCGGATTCCTTGTATTGGAAGGAGTGGAGGAGAGCGACGGCCTTTTCGATGGTGGGCTCGACCGCCGCGGTGCAGCTGGTCGGGAAATTCACTTTGCCGAGCTGATCCGGAGAAGCGGCGGAAGGAGTATCCGCGCGGAGCGCTGGGGGTGAGAGAATGAGAAAAAATGTCAGCAAGCCGAGCGGCGAGCTGAACCGAGATGGATAGCGCATGATTCCTCCCTATGGCTGGCGGTGATTCTACATCCGGCGATTGTGTTCGGGGGAGCGAAAGATTTAAGCGTCAAGACGGCGGATAACGACGCAGTCGATTTTGACCGGAGATAGCCGGCAAGCCATGCTAGAGTGGTTAGAATGATGCTGAACTCCAAAAAGTCGCGGACGTCGGCGATCGTTTGTCACTTGTTTGGGCGTTGGCCATCATGGCCGCGGCTTTCTTATTTAAAGGCAATGCAGCTGAGTATTGGATTGAAGCAGGCCTGATTGTAGGAGCGCTCACCTTTGTGGTGTTGAAACGCCGCAATTCGTCTGCCCCCGCTAGATAGATTCCATTCTTGTACTCCTCAGCTATAACTTCTTCCCGGATCGCCAAAAGGTTGCGCGTTCGACTGCCATGGTTGGTGCTGCGACCGCCATTTTTGGAATATCTCCGATATCGCAGCTCGAATGAGAATGAGCCATCACGGGGCGGCCAGACCGTTGGACGGGGGTTTGGTGGTGCGGCTACAATGAAGGTGGAGCGGTTCTTCGAAGCAGGTGAGGGTGCGAAAGCTGTTTGAACCAATGACGAATCTCTGAGGTGCTGCGGATAGACAGCCTGTGTGCACGGCCTGTCCCGCTGGCGGTTCTTTCTCCAAGATGAGCGGAGGAAGACAAGCGAGCGGGGCAGGAAAGCCTAACGGCTGGCTCGTGGCGCCCTACTATTTCAGAGGTTCACGGCCTAGCACTCCACGGCCAAGCGGTCCGCTCCGTTTTTGTGTCTTGGCTTGAGAAAGAGTTCATGCGCGTACTTTTCGTGGGAGACATCGTCGGGTCGCCGGGGCGCCAGATCGTTCGCGACCGGCTGGCGGATATTGTGGCGCAGCGGCAGATCGATTTGGTGATCGCCAACGGTGAGAATTCAGCTTCGGGATTCGGGATCACGCCGCGCTTGGCGGAAGAGTTGTTGAAGATGGGGATCGACGTGCTGACGGGCGGAAATCACAGCTGGGACCGCAAAGAGATTCTGGAGTTCATGCCGCATGAGCCGCGGCTGCTGCGGCCGGCAAATTTTCCGGAGGGCAATGTGGGGAGCGGGTTGTATGTGGGAACGGCGAAGAATGGCGTGAAGTACGCGGTGCTGAATTTGCAGGGGCGCGTGTTCATGACGCCGCTTGATGATCCTTTCCGGAAAGCCGACACGGAGCTCGGGAAAATTCCGGAAGATGTCGCTTTCGTGTTCGTGGACCTGCACGCGGAAACCACCAGTGAGAAGATCGCCATGGGCTGGTATCTCGATGGCCGGGTGACGGCGGTGGTCGGCACGCATACGCACGTGACGACCGCCGATGAACATGTGTTTCCGCAAGGCACGGCCTACATCACGGACGTGGGAATGACCGGGCCGCACGGCGGCGTGATTGGAATGGACCGCAACGGAATTATCACCAAGTTTCTGAATGGACTGCCGGCGCGGTTCGACGTGGCTTCGGGCGATGTGCAGATGAACTGCGTGCTGGTCGAAACGGATGATGAAGGTCCGCGCAATGCCGCGGGGCGGCTGCGCGCGCGCTCCATCGAGCGTTTGCGCTTCTCGATTGACTGATACGAAATCGCCGCTGGTCTATTCCTCGGCGAACCCGTGGCGCTCTCTTCGGCTGGCCACCCAGCGCAGCGTGATGGTGCCAATAACGGCGACGACGACGCACCACACGGTGGGCCAAATCATTATGTTCACCCAGGATCCGTGGGTTAGCAGCGGAGTGCGGAGTAGGGAGATGCGCTCCCAGAATGGCCCCACATCGCGGGCCAGTTGACCTTCGCTCCGAAACTGATTGATGTGGCGCACATAAGGATAGTAGGCGGCATAAAGGCTCAAGCTTGCGAACAGCAGCAACGGGGGAGCCAAGCCGGCCAGCGATGCAAAATGACTGAGCAGGCTGCTCGTGTTTTCCTTCCAGCGCAGCAAAATCACGGATCCTAGCCAGGCCAGTGCGGCCAGTCCAAACAGGAAGACGGCGATGCCAGAAATCCAGACGAGAAGCGCGGCGCGGCTGGCGACTCCCTCCTCTGAACGATGCTCCCGCGCCAATACCAGGGTGTCTTCGAGGTCCGCCAGCTCGGCTTCCAAAAGGGCGGCTTCCTCCGTGCGTCCCTGGTGGCGTAGCAGCGGCAAGAGGTGTTCGTAGGATTCCTTGCGAATAGCGATCGCGATCAGACGCTCGATGTCCGTCGATGCTCGCTGCATGCGGACGCCGAACTGCCCGGCGGTTTGGTATTGCGCGACCGCTTCTTCTGTGCGGCCGGCTTTCTCGGAGCTCTCTCCCAAGTCGTTGAGCAAATATTCGGCGTAGGTCTTAGTAGCCAGTAAATTAGGAATTGGCCGCGAGGCTAGGGAGAACATCAACAAGTCTGGGCGATCCCGCCCCTGGTGCTGGAGGACGGCGCGGTTGAGTTCGAAGCTCTGGGCCGCATAACTGTCGTAATTTGGAGCCGAAAAAGCCTTCTGCATGGGCCGGCGGAAGCCTGATTCAGAGACGAGTGCATGACGCAATTCCTGAAGACGGAGGCCCGGCCATATTGCCGAGAATGGGCTCTTGCTAAAGGATGCGCCCGCTTCGAGCAAGAACGGGAAAGCATTGTCCGGGTCCCAAGCTTTGAGCCGCGCGATCCACGGAGCAGGATCGTTCTTGGGCGGGTAGGCGCTGGCGAAGCGCGCGGAAATCCAGGTGAGGCGTGAGTCGAGCGCGATTGCTTTTTCAGCGGCGCTTTGGGCTTCGTTCATGTCGGGATGGTGCAGCGCTACGAAGGCCAGAGCGCGGGCATCCCGCTCGGCGATCCCCTGTCGCTCTATCTCTCGGAGAGTGCGCGTGGAGAAAATTCTGTCTTGCCAGACGTCTGGTGCAATGGGAACGGAGAGTGTGACGAGCGCCTGGCGGAATCCGAACAAGCCCAGCAGTGCCAGAGAAAGTAGCAGCGCAGCCCAAACCCAGGGGCGCTTCGGAGAGAGGATTCCGCGTTGCTGCCAGACGGGAAGTTCTTCGGCTTTGACGGCCCGGAAAACGTCTTTCCGCAAACCCTCCCAATCGTTAAATTGCGCCAAGCTGCGGCGAACAGCTTCTGGTTCGCTGGCGCCACCTAAGAGCGCTTCCTTGTAGGCGTCTTCGAGTTGCTGCGACAGTTCTTCGATGATTTCCGCCCGCCGTGCAGACTCTAGAGGCAGGGGAGCCAGCCGGACGCGGACAAGCTCTTTCCAGTCATGCACAGCGCACCTCCACGATGCGATTCATGGCACTAGAGAATTCGCGCCAGCGGGCGCGTTGCGTTCGCAGGGTCTTGCGGCCCGTTGCCGTGAGACGGTAGAAACGGCGGCGCCGCCCGCCGAGAGGCTCCCATTCCCCCTTCACCCAGCCGCGATGTTCGAGACGATACAAGAGCGGGTAGAGCGAAGCGACATGGAAGCGGACAACTCCTTCGGAACGTTCGGCGATGAGCTTCCCGATTTCGTAGCCGTGACGGGCCTTTTCCTCGAGCAGCGCCAGTATGAGCAATTCCGCATTGCCTTTCTTGAGTTCTCTATCCAGTATAGTTCCCATATATGGCTATAATACATATCAGCGGGAAAAAGACAATCTGGAAAGCCGCGCTGGTGCTCAATAACCAATTCCGCGGCATCCCTCTGACCGTCCCGGCGATTAACCCCATTCCTGGGCGGGCGTAACCCAGGGCAACCTGAACACGTCCGTAGTAATCTGAAGAATCATGCGACAAAGGGCGGACCTGATCTTGAGAATGATGGCGGTGATGTGTCTGCTGGCGTCGGCGGCGGGCCGTGCGGCGGCCCAAGATGAGGGCGACCTCACCGCCAAGCAGCGGATTTTTACCGGCGTGGGCCCGGGGCTGCGCACCGTGAAGAGGGGCGGGGATGAGCGGCTCTACATTTTGGCTTCGCCGTCGCCGGGATTGCTGGTGTTCGACGCGCAGGGGAAGCAGGTGCTGTCGATTAACGAAGCCGGTTTGGCGGCCAGCGCCCCCGGCCCAGGGCACCCGCTGATCGCGTTTGGGGAGGATTGCGACGGGGCGGCCGACGGTAAGATTTATGTGGCCGACCGCGGCGCGAATCTCATCCAGGTTTTTTCTGCGGAGGGCACGCCGCTGCGCGCCATTCCGGTGAAGAATCCTATTTCCGTGGCCGCGCTGCCGGAAGGCGAAGTGGCCGTGGGGACGCTTCGCGAGCAACACCTGGTGATCGTGTTCGACAAGAACGGCCGGGACGTGCGCGAGTTCGGCGATCCGGAGCCGCTTGCCGAACGCGAGGACTTTAATCGTTATCTGAGCATCGGGCAGCTGGCGACGGACGCCCAAGGGCATCTCTACTATGCGTTTGCCTACCTGCCGGAGCCCACGGTGCGGCAATATGACCGCCTAGGCTACGCGGGGCAGGACATCCAGTACACGGCCATCGACGCCATGCCCGCGGCGCAAGCCGCGCGCAAGGAAATCGTGCGGCAGGAAAGCAAAGGCCAGCAGCCTTCTTTCAAACGCATTCTGACGGCGGTGGGCGTGGACCGGACAAATGGAGAAGTATGGATCGCGCTGTACAACACGCTGCTGCATTTCGACAAAGAAGGGAACCGGCGCGGGACTTACAAAATCTACACGCCGCAAGGAGCGCGGCTCGAAGCCAACAGCATTTTGGTGGAGAACGAGCGTTTGATCATCGGAAGCGACCCGCTGGGCATCTTCGAATTCGAGCGGCCAGACAAAAAAAATTTGAAATAGGTAGAGTTTTCCTCAGGCAAGACTGCATTCATTTTGTGCACCAGGCTAAGCTGCTCTTTACAATATATTCACAAATGCCGCGAAATCAGCGGCAACGCGCGTTGGTTCGACAAGAATTGTGCTTGTGGAAAAGCTGTGCATGGTGTGTGAAAGCCAGTGAAGGCCTTCTCCTATTTTTCTCTTGCCCCCTGCGCGGCAATCGGAGACAATCCCGCGCTGACTCATAGCGGCGGTTCGTTGGCCGACAATTCCAGACGGGCCGTGTGCGGAGCGACAGGGGTAGGGTGGAGCGTTCCCGCGCGGGCAAGACTCCCGAAGCCTGAAGAAAGACCGTAATGGAGCTACTTTCCACAGCTTTTTCACAACTGTGGAAATAGTGCAGGGGTTTCTATACTCTTCCGATGACCACAGCAACTCAAACAGGGCGCGAGCGCGAAACAGTGAATTCCTGGGACAAATTCCTCGAGAGGGTGAAATCCCGGGTCAGTATCAATACTTTTACGACGTGGTTTCAGCCTACGAGGCAAAACCGGGCTGAGGGCGAAACGCTTTATATCCAGATTCCCACTGCCGTCTTCCGGCAAGTGCTGACCCGCACGTACGGCGACATCGTTAAAGCGGTTTTTCATGAGATCGGCACGCCGAACATGAAAGTGCAATACGTGTGTAGCGAAGAGGAGCCGGTGCCAGCAGTTCCGGTGGTGGCTGGCGGGAAACAAGCGAAACTGGATTTTGAGAGCAGCGACCACCAGTTGAACACGCGCTACACGTTCGATTCATTCGTGGTCGGCAAATCAAACGAGTTCGCACACGCGGCTTCGCGCGCGGTGGCCGAGCAGCCCTCGAAAGCGTACAACCCCTTGTTCCTTTACGGCGGCGTGGGCATGGGCAAGACGCACTTGATGCACGCCATCGGTCACACCATCAAGAAGCGCAATCCGGCGATGCGCCTGAGTTACGTCAGCGCCGAGAAATTTACGATTGAAGTGATCAACTCGCTGCGCTTCGACCGCATGATCAGCTTCCGTGACCGATTCCATACCGTGGATGTGCTGCTGGTGGACGACATCCAGTTTATCGCGGGAAAAGAACGGACGCAGGAAGAGTTTTTTCATACTTTTAATGCGCTTTACGAGCAGCAGAAGCAGATTGTGATTTCCTCGGATTGCCTGCCGAAAGACATCAACTCCATCGAAGAGCGGCTGCGCTCGCGGTTCGAGTGGGGATTGATTGCGGACATCCAGCCGCCGGACCTGGAGACCAAGATTGCGATTCTGCAGAAGAAAGCGGAGAACGACCACTTCGGCTTGCCGGACGACGTGGCGGAATACATCGCGCGGGCCATCAAATCCAACGTTCGCGAGTTGGAAGGCGCGCTGACCCGGCTGATGGCTTATGCTTCGCTGACGGGGGCCACGATTTCGCTGGGGACGGCGCAGCAAGTGCTGCGCAACATCATCGCTTCGCAGGAGAAGCGCGTTACCATCGATCTGATCCAGAAGCGCGTCAGCGAACACTTCAATCTGCGGGAGCAGGACCTCAAGGTCCGCAGCAACACCCGCGCGATTGCTTTTCCGCGCCAAGTGGCCATGTATATCGTCAAGCAACTGACCACCGCTTCGCTGCCGGAGATCGGCCGGCAATTTGGCGGCAAGCACCACACGACGGTGCTGCACTCCATCAACAAGATTGAAGAGTTGCGGCGGTCGGACAAGGATTTGAACCGCACGATAACGCGTCTCATGGACGCTTTGCAGTAGCGCACTAGCTTTTCCCTCTCGGCTGACTCTCCAAACCCAACGGTTTCCTTCCACGTGCTACGTGCGCTTCCCCTTTTCTATCGTCATGGTCCCGAGTTGCGCACTTACATCCAAACAAAGTCCGCTCATTCCTGGTTCATCGCTGGTTGTGGAGAAGGAGTGGGAAAGGTAGGGAAAAAATGTTAATGGGAGTGGACGAAATTCTGAAATGCAAGCCGGGCTCACCGGCAAAGACAGCGTTTTCCGCGATTCTCACAGAGAACCACCTGGAACGCTCCTCCGTAAATTGCATGTGCGGTTGGAGTTTTAAGGCTTTCCACAGATTCACAACGCTCATCACAACAACAAGCCTTATAGTCTAAAGCTTTTTTTCATCCTTTGCTTTGATGACGATCTTTGTGGGTTGCTGAAACCGGAATCCTAGTCGTGCGTGGAAGGGTTGTGTTTCCCACCTATTTCCACAATCCGACCACACGTAGGACACGTTCGAGGCCTTTATACTTTACCTAAAAGCGAGTAAAGTACGGCAGCGGTAGAAATGAGCAAGGGAAGGCCTAGTCTCCGGCCTGATCGAGGGTAAACTCTAGAAATGACCGCACCTGGAACGGCACGCGAGGAACATCAAGCGATGGAATTCAGCGTCACAAAGTCCGCGCTGTTGAACGAACTCTCGACCACCCAAGGTGTCGTCGAGCGCAAGACGACGATTCCCATTCTTTCGAATCTGCTAGTCGAAGCCAAGGGGAGCCAGTTGACGATCACGGCGACTGACCTTGAGCTCAGTATTCAGACGACCTGCGAAGCCAAGATCAAGAAAGAAGGCGCGGGGACGATTCCAGCGAAGAAGCTCCTGGAGTTGGTGCGCTTGCTGCCCGAGGGCGAGATCAAGGTTAAGTTGCTCGAAAACCATTGGGTGGAGATTGTCAGCGACAAGAAGAAATACAAACTGGTGGGCATGGCCAAGGAGAATTTCCCCGCGCTGCCGGTGATGCCACACACGCTCGTGAAAATTCCCGCGCCGATCATTGAGAACCTCATTCGGAAAACAAAATTTGCCATCTCCATGGAAGAGTCGCGCTACACCTTGAATGGCGGGCTGCTCATCTTGAAGCCGGACACGCTGGCCATGGTGGCGACAGACGGCCACCGCTTGGCGTTGGCGGAGACGGATCACAAACTGACGGGTCTGAATGGCGAAGTGAAAGTGCTCATCCCCAAGAAGGCCATGGACGAAGTCGAAAAGCTTTCCAGCGCTGCCGGCTCCGACGCGCACATCGAATTTGCGAAAGACGAAAGCCATCTGTTTTTCCAAGTCGCGCATCGGCTGCTGATTTCGCGCATTCTTACCGGGCAATTCCCGAATTACGAAGCGGTGCTGCCGCGGGACAACAACAAGAATGTGGTCATTGAGCGGGCGGAATTGAGCGATGCGGTGCGGCGCGTCTCGCAGCTCGCCGATCAGCGCTCCCATGCCGTGAAGCTGGCGGTTTCAAAAGAAGGCATCGAAATTTCCGCTTCGAGCCCGGAATACGGCGAAGCCAAGGAAACCATCGAGAAGGAATTCAAAGGCGAGCCCATCGCCATCGGTTTCAATTCCAGCTACATGCTGGATTTTCTGGGCGCCGCGGCCGATGGGCCGATCAGTATCGAACTGAAAGACGAACAATCCGCCGGGCAGATGCGGCCGCTCGCCGACGAGTCCTACCGCTACCGCTACATCATCATGCCCATGCGGATTTAACAAGGAACCACGAAGAGATCGACGGCCGAAAAGGCGCTTTTTTAAGCCCCTTTTTATTTTTCTCTCAGGAACCGGCTTCTTCTTATAAACCATAGTAAATAAAACATTTATTCCGTCGCCAAGGCCCTGGTGGGGCTTGAGAAAATGGCCCGGATCGGGTACAATCCGGTCGTTGTCGATTCGTATCCAGAGATTCCTCCCGAAATCGACACGTCCGCCAGGTACCGGGGACCCCGGAATTGGGCTTCGCGCCAGGAGCTCGCGGGTATGGACCTGGAGAAACATGAGTCTTCGCCACGTCTCGCTGCGCGAGATGGGATGGAGCAGGACCCTCGGGACCTTGGTCCAGAGGGTAAACCCTACGAGTTCCGGTTCAGCACCGGGATCACAGGGTGAGGCGACGTACGGAAAATTCCGCAAGCACGCCTTCCTTGCTTCAATAGAAAATGATTTTTAAGCGCGCACCCGCACCGCGAATGGCGCGGAGTCTTTTCCGAAGCTGCCGGTACGCGAGAAGTTCGAAGGCCAGGAGAAAAAATGGGCGACAAAGAAAACGTGGGCGGCACGCCGCAAGGCGGCCACAAGTACGACGCGAAATCCATCAAAGTTCTTGGCGGCCTGGAGGCCGTGCGTCTGCGGCCCGCGATGTACATTGGGTCGACTGGAGAGATGGGCTTGCACCATCTTGTTTGGGAAGTGGTGGACAATTCGGTCGACGAGGCGCTGGCCGGTTTCGCCGACGAGATCAACGTCACCGTGCATGCCGACGAGTCCGTTACCGTGATCGACAACGGCCGCGGCATTCCCGTGGACATGCACGCCACCGAGAAGCGTCCGGCGGCGGAAGTTGTTCTGACGGTGCTGCACGCGGGCGGAAAATTCGACAGCGATACCTATAAAGTTTCCGGTGGTTTGCACGGCGTAGGCGTTTCGGTGGTCAACGCGCTTTCCGACTGGCTGGAACTGGAAATTTCGCGCGATGGCGCGGTGTGGGAACAGACTTACGAAATAGGCAAGCCTACCAACAAGCTAAAGCAGACCGGGAAGACCCGCAAGACCGGGACAAAAGTGACTTTCCACCCCGACCCCTCGATCTTTGAAAAGACCGTCTACAGTTTTGACACCCTCTCGCAGCGGCTGCGCGAGCTGGCCTTTCTGAACAAGGGCTTGAAGATCACGCTTACCGACGAGCGCACGGAAAAAACCGCGGAATTCCGGTTCACCGGCGGAATCACCGAATTCGTTAAGCATCTGAACCGCGGAAAGGAAACGCTGCATGATTCGCCGATCTACATGGAGGGGAAACGCGGCAACGTCGAAATCGAAATCGCGCTGCAGTACAACGATACGTACGGCGAAAATATTTTTGCCTTTGCGAACACCATTAATACGGTTGACGGCGGCACGCACCTCTCCGGCTTCCGGTCAGCCCTGACGCGTTCCATCAACAATTTTGCTTCGTCGGCGGGCATGCTGAAGGAGCAGAAAGACGAAGTGACCATCACGGGCGATGACGTGCGCGAAGGACTCGTGGCCGTGGTCAGCGTGCGGCTGCCGCAACCGCAGTTTGAAGGGCAGACCAAGGGCAAGCTCAACAGCGACATCAAGGGCGACGTCGAGCAACTGGTGAACGAAAAACTCGGCGAGTGGTTCGACAAGCATTCGACCGTGGCGCGCCGCATTATTTCCAAGTGCATCGACGCGGCGCGCGCCCGCGAAGCGGCTCGCAAGGCGCGCGAGTTGACGCGCCGCAAGTCCGCCATGGATTCGAGCGGCTTGCCGGGGAAACTCGCCGATTGCCAGGAACGCGACCCCGCGCGATGCGAACTGTTTGTCGTCGAGGGCGAATCGGCCGGCGGGTCGGCCAAGCAGGGGCGCGACCGCA
>Ga0307476_10002559_pt1 | contig 10834 bp, 6 predicted proteins | sample atmos_gasesECM2C_2_FD_203314 | JGI IMG/M metagenome (GOLD analysis project Ga0307476, IMG submission 203314) | Hardwood forest soil microbial communities from Morgan-Monroe State Forest, Indiana, United States - atmos_gasesECM2C_05 | ecosystem: Environmental > Terrestrial > Soil > Temperate... | reverse complement strand
GCTCGGCCATCTCGCGGAACTGCGTGAAGACCAGCGCCTTCTCCTGCCGCTGCGCCAGCTCCTCGCCCAGCTCGGCCAGGCGCTGGAACTTGCCGCTGTGCTTCGCCTCGTAGTCCCCCGACCCCAGCGCCTGGGCCGGGTGATTGCAGATCTGCTTCAGGCGCATCAGCTGGGCCAGCACCAGGCCGCGGCGCTGAACGCCGTCTGTCGTCTCCAGCTTTTCCTGGAGATCGCGCACCGTCTGTTCGTACAGGGCCGCCTGCTGCCGGCTCAGGCCGCAATACGCCTTCACTTCGGTCTTGTCCGGCAGATCGGCGATCACGCGTTTGTCGGTCTTCAATCGCCGGAGAATGTAAGGCCCCACGAGCGCCCGCAGCGGCTGATACGACGGCTTGGGCGGCGCCTCCAGCCGCTTGACGAAGTTCGCGTAGGCCTTCGCATTGCCCAGGAGGCCGGGATTCAGGAAATCAAACAGCGACCACAAATCGGAGAGTCGATTTTCGACCGGCGTGCCCGTCAGGGCGATCCGGCCGGCTGCCTGCAATTCCTTGACGGCCCGCGTCTGGCGCGTGCCGGAGTTCTTGATCGCCTGGGCCTCGTCGAGGATGGCGAGGCGCCATTGCCGCTGGCGCAGCCGCTCCTTGCGCGCCAGCATTCCATAGGTGGTTATGACCAGATCGCGGTCCTCCATGTCCGCGTCCGAGAGGTCCTCCTTGCCGGCGGGCGTTTCGGAGGGATGGGCGATGGCGATCTTCAACGACGGGGCAAACCGTTCGATTTCCGCCTTCCAGTTGGCGATCAGCGACGCGGGAACCACCAGCAGGCTGGGCACGGCCCTCTGGGGGCTGACGCCGCCCAGCTCGCCTGGATCGCGTTCCCGCTTCAGAGCCAGCAGCAGGGCGATCACCTGCACCGTCTTTCCCAGTCCCATGTCGTCGGCCAGGCAGGCGCCCAGACCCAGTTGGGCCAGGAAATGCAGCCAGCTCAGGCCGATGCGCTGATACGGGCGCAGCTCGGCCTTCAGGTCAGGCGGCGGGGGGACTTGCCGGGCGTCCGGCGCCTCAACTTGCTTCAGCATCGCTTCGAGCGCAGGGCCGGCCTTCAAACCGGTCCACTCGCGCGCCGCTTCCGGGATGTCCGCCGAGGCGTCGCGGTCCAGAGGGGCGCCCGCCAGCAAACGCATCCCCTCGAAAAAGGACAGGCCGTCGCGCTTCACTTGGCGTTCAACGGTCCGCCAGTGCTCAAGCGCCTCCGCCAGTTTCGCGCGGTCGATCTCCACCCACTTGCCCTTAAAACGAACCAGCCCGCCCGTCGCGGCCAGCATTTCCTGAAGCTCCGCCTCGCTCAGCGTCTCGCCGTCCAGGGCGACGCCGACCGAGAAATCGAGCAAGGCGTCGACGCCCAGACGCGACGCGTTCCGCGGATTGATCTGGACATTGACGATCGGCCGAGTGGGATGATGGGGCTTCCACCAATCCGGAACGCGGACGAGCAAGCCGCTTTCCTCAAAGATCGGAATGTCTTGCAAGAAACGGTGCGCTTCCTGCGGCGACCACGCCAGCGGATGGTACACCTCGCCGGAATCGACGAGGTCCTTGACCAGGGCGCTGCGCTCGGCCGCCCGGTCCAGGGGCGTGAGCAGCGAAAGGAGGGCTTTGCGGTTCCCGGCGCCGGCGTATTGTTGCAGCGCTCGCCCGAGCGGCTCGTGCTGGACGCGCCCTTGGGGCGACAGGCGGCTGACATAGGTGGCCAGGAACGCAAACGGGCTTTCCGGGTCGCGCTTGTTCTCGGCCAGGTGCAGCGTGACCCGGCCGACGAACCGCCACTGCGGGTTCTTTTCGCTGAGATACGCTTGCGCGCCGCCCTTGTGGCGCCGAATCTCCTCGCGAACCAGCGCGTCCAGGTCGGTCCACCACTCGGCCAGCGTGTCGGGACGGAGATATTCCAGACCGACCATCGGCGGCGCTTGCATGATCCACGCCGTTCGTTCCGCTTCAGACGGCGGCGGCGTCGGCGGCAGGTCGTGGGTCTGTTCGTGGCCCTGCGTCTGGCACAGTCGCGTCAGATAGGTGCAGGCGAACGACCGAACCGATTCCAGCGCCGGCGGGAGATGGGTCTGCAGCTCCTTGGTCGCCAGATGCAGCAGCCCGTGCGCCGGGCCGGCGCCAAAGGCGGCGACGATGGATTTGGAAAGGACGGCGGCGCCGTCGTCGGGGTGCGACGATTCCATCAACCCCAGACGGCCGCTGGGCGAAATGAAGAGTTCATACATAGCTCAGATCGTTTATCTTGCCGGCGCACCCGAGGGCGCGAGAGGCAAAGCACTGTCTCCATTGTAGGACCGCTCGTCAAGGAGACCGTGGACCAAGGGGGGCGTGAATGGCCCATGTCCATTCACGGCGTCCCCTTTATCCGCTCTGGACGCCACGCCAACGCGCCAACTACCCAGAACCTTGGCGCAACGTAAGTCGTTGTCGCATCGGACTCATGAGGCCTTGCGCCATGCGCAAGGGTCCGGTCCCCCCCGGCGATGGGCGCCGTTGAGCGACGATGAGGGGACGGCAGGTTGGACGACCGGGCCTGGGCGGATGGACGCTTTGACATAACGCACCTCGACGCCGCGGAGACGCGGGGCGACGCCGAGTGTACCATGCGGAAGGGCGTCTGGGCAGGGGAAGCGGAGGGGAAAGGACTGGTCCCAGAGCGCCGCTGGGCGCCGTCTAAGCCGTTGGGAGCTTGCCGTGTCGCAGCGGGTCGCGTTTGTCCCAGGACCGGTGCGTTCCCACGCGCCGCCGTCGCTGACTGTGCCGGAGATTACGCTGGGGTGGAGCGGATCGACAGGCCGTTGGGCAGGCCGGCGGCGGAGCAGGTCGGCGTGCCGGCGGTTGACTCGGCGACGCCGATGGGCAGAGAGACGCTGTCGGCGTGGTTGTTGGTCTGGTGGGCAGAAGAAACGATCATCAGTCGCGGCGGATGTTACACGGCAAGATCAATCCAGAATATCCCTTATTGGTTCCCTTTACTTGCTAAGCGTGGAGTTGCGCACGTGAATGCACGCCGTGCCCTTTATCCGCCTCTCAATCGTAAAGTCGATCGCTACTGCCGCCTAAGCAGCAATAAGCGCTGCGCCTACGTCTAAATCTATAGCACTCCTGATTGGCTAAGTAAGTGCTGTACGAAGCTGACGGCGGACGCGGCCGCAAACAGCTGATGTTGATCCGTTTTTGCGCCATCTGCCCAATCACAGATCGCCTTAACCAAGATCCACTCCCGTTTCTCGCGTTCTGCCGATGCCGCTAACCCCACTCCCTCCATTTCTCCGCCTATTGCGTTCGGATGGGTCTGGAATAGCTTTGCCTTGAAATCCGGGTTGTCCACCAACTTTTCGCCGGACAGGATGGGACCGAAATGGGACGTGCAATTCGCCCCGGTGGGATCGCGGAAACACCAATCCACGGCGGTGTTCTTGAAGCGATCAAGTAACCGGGTGCCCGCAAGGAACTGCTGCCCCCGAGAGATGGATTGCTCAACGCCGACCCGTTCCGGCTCGTATGCGATAACCCGCTCTGAAACCAGCACGTCGCCAATCTTCTGCCGCTCGGGGTTTCTGCCGTACGCCACGCCGGCCATGATGATTCCAGACGGTTTCCAGAACCGCGCCGCCTCGCCTGTCACATTCTGGGCCGAGTCGCGTCCCGACGCACCTATCGCACACATGCAAAGAACCACCGGATACTGACCGAGCCGACCCAAGAAATACGTGTTCTTGTCTTGAAAAATGCGCGCGATTCCACTCATCCCCTCAAGCGGCTCCAAATGCCGCAGAACCGTGTCGCGTTCCATCGGGGTAGCAGTGAGCAACACGATCTTGGGCTTGAACTGCTTTTTCAGCTCTTGAGCGGTCCCGGTTACCACCGGCGGCATCGGTCGCATGCGCCAGGCTTCTTTGGAGTAGTCAACCCTGCTCTCCACCACCGGGGTGGCGTTCTGCGCTGTTGGTTTCGCTGCTAGCAGGAGTCCCACAGCGAACGCCGAAGCCAAATTAACATCCATTGGGCGGCTGCGTTCGCCCAGAATCGAGTAATACGACGTGGTCGGGATTTGGGCGAACCGTTCGCGCCATTGGTCCGGCCAGCCCGCGTCGAACTGGCGCTGAACGACCCACTCGTACGGAACCGTTGTGTTCTCGTGCCACGCCAGCCGCCCACCGTGGAGCGGCGTACCCGCAATGTGCCGCCAGCTCAGGCGGTGCAGCAGCAGGAGCCAGTGCTCGACGCCGGGCTCACTCTCCGCGATCGGCATGTCAATAAGCACGCCGTGGTCAAAGACCAGCACCGCCGGCTGCCAAGTCTGGGCAATGAAGGCCGTCGGTGCCGAGGGCACGTCGCCGAAAACGTACCGCATTCCGCCACGGGGCCTACGGAAGAGGTCAACGACATCTTCGGCATATTCGTGGCCAGCCAAATCGGGCACATCAGTCAAGGCTCGGCTCGCCGCTTCTGCGAGAGACTCAAAGGGCCTGAGCGCCGTGTGATCCCCACACAGGTAGCTCGACCGCAGCCTCAGCCGTTCGACCACGGCGCGGGGTATCCCGGAGCGGTCCCTGACGATGCGATCTTGCGGAATCCCGTCAATCGATTCTCCCGATTTCACTTCGCGGAAGCCAGGGTGGACCCAGGGCAACGAGGAGAATTGGACAACGTACCACGGCTCGGCCCGAGTGAATTGTCCTGGATCGGGTGAGCCGAGACCTGATTCCCGTACAAACCAGTCAGGCCCTCTCATACGATCACGCGCGTCGTCGGGCACCTCAACCATCAAGTGATGCAGCCCACGCGAGTTGGCGGCCCGGGCTTCGAATTGCTTTTGAAGCGTTTCCAGCGTGTCTCGCCAGCCCATTGCTGCGCCTCGAACGTTGAAGGTGATGCCGGTTGATCCCTCGGGCACCGGTTCCGGTAGGTGGGATTGCCCCCTTGGCACTCAGGCACGGCTTCAAATCACCACCCCCGAAGACCGCAAAACCACTGCACACTCCTAAATTCTACACGGCCCGAATCAGCGCGTGGGGAAAATAGCGTCGCTTCTTTATTCCGGTATAACACATGGGCCACGAGCCGCTCTGTGGCAGCGAATCCCGCCCCCTTGCCGCATGCGTCACGCCGACTACACGGCGTATCCCTGCCAGGTGCGACGAGGGTGAGCCCGTCAAACCGGCAGTGTCCAGATACGGACAAAGGGGACGGCGTGAATTGTCCTGGTCAATTCACGCCGTCCCCTTTGTCCGCGCCTTTCCGGCCTTGCGACCCTACCGGCGCTGTCCGCGCGTCGCTTGAAACAGCAGGCCGGGTTCGCTTGACTTCGTTTCACAAAAATGCGAATAATGTTCAAGGGGGGAAGCGCCTATGCCGAAGACGACGGTGGTCTTCTTCAAGGACGACGACGGCGACGTGCCCCTCCTGCAGTGGCTCGCAGAACTTCGGCCTAAAGAGGCAGTCGCCAAGCGTCTGGCGCTGATCGAGACGCTCAGAGAAAGGGGGCATGATCTGCGTCGGCCCCAAGCCGCTCCCCTGCGCGACGGCATATACGAACTGCGGGCGCGGCTGAACAAGGTGCGGCTTCGGATGCTGTACTTCTTCCACAAGAAGGCGGCGGTCCTCACCCACGGCTTCGGCAAGAAAAGCGACGAGACGCCCCCCGTGGAAATCGACAGGGCCGTCAACTACCGGACTCGGTTCCTGGCGGACCCCAAGAAGCACTTCCACTCGGAGGACTGATGGATGACGAGGACCAAGGGCAAGACTTCGGACGCCGTGGAAATCTTGCGGCGGCGCTTCGTCGAGGGCGATCCCGAAATGGCGGCCCTCATCCGAAAGGCGAAGCACGACGCGAGCGTGGCGCAGCAGGTTTACGACCTGCGGACCCAAGCCGGTCTGACTCAGAAGCAGCTCGCGGACCTGGTGAAGTCCCAGCCGTCCGCCATCTGCCGCTTGGAAGACGCCGACTACGAAGGCCATTCGCTCGGCATGTTGCGTCGGATCGCAGCCGCCCTGGGCAAGCAAGTCGTCGTGACCTTCATCCCGGCCGAGCGCCGACCGCCGCCCAGGAAGACCGCCGCACAACCGGCCGGGCCGGGGTCCGCAACGAGCAAAAAGCGGATGGTAGGGCGGAAAAAGGCCGCGGCCAAGAAAGGCCGTTCCCGACCGTGAAAAAGTCTCTCGTCGTCGTGGAAGAAATCGACGACGGGCTTTAGGCGGCGGCAGCGCCGCGCGGGCTCGGGGGCAGCGGAATGGAGGCGGGACGTGCCGTCGCCGCGGGGCCAGAGGGCCAGGTGGCAATGGTTCGGCATGAGGCAGTACGCCAGCAGGCATACCTGGGTGCGTTCGGCCGCCTGGCGCAGCAGTTTGATGAAGGCGGGATAGCCGCCGGGCTTAGAGCCACTCACAAAAAGGTGGCTGGAACTCTAAAATCACAGTTCCAGCCACCTTTTTGTGAATGCCTCTTATGAAAGACGGTGCGCCGGCCAGTGGCCCGATTCGGGACATGGCAGCAGCAGCCTCCGCGGGAAGCTCGTGCGGTGCGTGGCATGGCTCGAAATATGAAGCGGAAAAGAGACACAGGCAAGCCATAGGCAGCATGCCCTCGCCTGGGGCCCTTTTCTGCGGTCCCATCAGCGGACGCCATGGGCCCGCAGCGCATTAGGAACGTGACTCATCCAGGCCCTTGACCGCCACCTCCATCCGGCGGAAAACAACTGCTGCGAGCTTCACCCCTGCCCTCCTCATCTGGGAGCACGGTTTGATGTCCACACGACTCTGCTGGCTGGGCCATGCCTGTGTGCTGCTGGAATCCGACGGCAAGCGGGTGCTGATCGACCCGTTCCTGACCGGCAATCCGGCGGCTGCGACGACCGCGGACAAGGTCCAGGCCGACGCCATTCTGGTGTCGCACGGCCACGGCGATCACGTGGGCGACGCCGTCGAGATCGCTCAGCGCACGGGGGCCGACGTCGTCTGCAATTACGAGATCAGCGAGTGGTTTCAGAAGAAGGGCTTGAAGAAGGCTCACGGCCAGCAGCACGGAGGCGGCCACGGCTACTCGTTCGGCCGGGTGAAGCTGACGCTGGCGTTTCACGGCTCGGTCCTGCCGGACGGGACCTACGGCGGCAACCCGTGCGGCTTCTTGATCTCCTTCAACGATGGCAAAAAGGTCTATGATGCGGCCGACACGGGCCTGTTCGGCGACATGGCCCTGATCGGCGAGGAGGGGATCGACCTGGCCCTGCTGCCGATCGGCGACAACTACACCATGGGGCCGGACGACGCGCTGCGGGCGGTCAAGCTGATTCGGCCCAAGAGAGTCGTGCCGATCCACTACAACACGTGGCCGCTGATCGCCCAGGACGCCGCCGCCTGGGCGGAGCGCGTGCGGAAGGAAACGACGACTCAGCCGGTCGTGCTAAAGCCGGGCGAATGGACGGATGTCTGAGACGCCCGTCACGGCGCCGCCGATCCGACGCGCTCCGGGACCGGCTTGCCGTCCTGCGTGAAGATCAGCAAGCCCATGCCCTCCGGCCGCATCGCCTCCTCCGGCGCCTCGGCCGGCAGCGACCAGGCTTGCACGCCGCGCCCGGGCACCGTGCGTATCACATTGCAGCACCAAGCCCGGCCGGGCGTCAGGCCGTCGCCGGTCAGCGCCGCCAGCGGGATGGCCGCTTCCACTACCCATTCCGTATCTTCCTTGTGGACCGCCACGAACCAGCGCGGGTCCCATGTCTTGTCGCCCCAGCAATCGTCGGCCACGCAGCCGCGCTGATCGACCTCAAAATGGAAATATGTGGCATAATCCCGATCCACATCGATCAAGATGCTGACGCGGTCGTGGCCGCTCAGATCGGCGTCGTGCGTCCGCGGCTTGACCAGCGGCTCGCCGCGGCCCGCCGGATGCGTGCAGCGGACGGCGACATAGAGGAAATCGCGGTCGTAGGCGGTCCGCACCTCGGTCTTGTAATCGCCGGCCGTGGCGCCAACCGCGTCGCGCAGCGGCAACGGCGCGACGCCTTGCCAGCAGGCGTCATCCAATTTGCCGTCAAGGAACGGCTTTTCCTCGGTGCTGCGGCAATAGGCCACGGACTTGGGCGGCGCTCCGACGCGCCGCGCCAGCCACAACTCGGCGGCGGCGGCGCTGCGCCACGGACCGTCCGGCTGACGCGAGACGAAATCCGCGTACCATTTGTCGGCCTCGTCAAATTGGCCGATGCTGCGCCGCGCAGCCTGCAGCGGGAACTGCACCGCGGGATCGTCGGCGAACACGGGACCGAACGCCGCCAGCAGAGGTTCCATATCCAGCGCGCCCTGATACCACTTGCGGATCGTTTCGGCGCCGGCGATGTTGCCCAGCCGCACGCTTTCGCTCACGCCGAATTCCGGCATATTGGGCGCTTTTTTCTTGGGCTTTTCGTTATCTCCTTCGACGGGCGGCATCACGGGCGGAGTCGGCTTGGGCAGACCGTATTGCAGCTGTGCGTCGACCACAAACTGGCCCAGCTCCGTGCGGCGGCGGGCCTCGCCGCTGCAATTGTGCTGAATCAGCCAGCGGAGGGCGTCCGGAGTGCGCGGATGGGCCGGGTAGCGCTGCACCAGAAACAGAAACGTCTCGCGGGCCAAATCCCACTGCCCCGATCGCGCGAAGCGCTGGGCCACCGCGAAGATCGTCCGGCCGGCCTGGTCGTCGGGCATGTCGGCCGTCATCGGGCCGACCTGGCTGAGCAGCTTGCTGGGATCGGTCAGCCCGTCGATCGGCGCGTCGGCGATGGCCCGCAGCTCCGCCCGCCGATGGATCGCCTTGACGGCTTCAGGCGTCAGCTCGCTTTCCACCGCCGGTCGCCGGGCCAATCCGCCTTGGGCCAGCTCGACGCCGTCCATCAAATGGGGCTGGCTCTCGGCGCCGGACAAATTGGCAGCAATCAGCCGAAACGCCCGCTGCGCCGGGACGACCGGCGCCTCATCGCCGAGGCAGGATGCCGCGTTTTCCGCAAACTCCCGCAGCGTGCTTTCCAACGGTTCGCTGACGGCGGTCAGGTCCAGCGCAACCGGCCCGTCCATCTTGCCGTTGCAGGGCCCATAGAGTTTGCTGGGCTTCCACGGCCGCAGACCCAAAGTCGAGATTTGTTCGGGAAATATCTTTGGATCGGCCGCGTCCTGAAAAGCTTGCTTCATGACCTCCGCGACGACGCCCTCGGCGCCAGGCGAGTCGGGCGCGTCGGCGACGATCACATCCGGCCGCCACATGCGGACGGCCAGGACGAACTGACGCAGCATCTGCTCGGCGGCATGGCCGGCGTGCAGCTGATCCCAGGCCGGAAGCAAATCGTCGCGCCCGGCATGGGCCAGGTGCGAGCCGACCGGGAATTGCCACAGCATCTCGGCCGCGGCGCCGCCGGCCTGGCGCACGGCGCCGGCGAAGCGAAAGCCGTCGGCGGCTCGGCCGAGCGCGGCCCCGGACGGGTCCGGTCCGGTCACACGCAGCGCGGCGGTGAGATAGCCATCCTGGCCGCCCACCTGCGCCACGGCGTCGAGCGGCGTACCGGCGGGGCGGGCGTGGATGAACAGCGCCGCCGCGCGCTGCCCGCCGCGCCGTTGCAGCTTCCAGTTCTTGCCGCCGTCGGTCGTCGCCAAAATCGATCCCAATTCGCCCACGGCCCAGCCATGCTGCTCGTCGGCGAAGAAAGCGCCGTCCAGCGGCAGCGGTTGGCCCGTCTGCTGCACGTCCCAGTGGGCGCCGTCGTCGGCGCTGTGCAGGACGGCCGAGCCGGGCCGCCCGACCGCCCAGACTTGTTTGGCGGCGCCCGCGACCGCATGGAAGTCCCAATCGTAAGGCACGCCCTTGGCAAGCCCCAATTCGGCGAAGCTCCAGCTCGTCCCCCCGGCGTCGGTCGTCAGCACCAGCCCACCCTGGCCGACGGCGACGCCCGCCCTTCCGTGCAAGTGAACGCCGCACAGATTGCGACCGCCCAGGGAGTCCATTTCCACCGCGTGCGTCTTGCCGTTATGGACGGTCCCCAGGCGGTTCCAAGCCCCGGCCAGCGAGCCGTCCTCGCCGGAGAAGTCCGCCGCCAGCCAGGATGCGATACGCGGCCCCGGCATGGGCTGCCAGCTGCGGCCGGCGTCCGTCGTCGTGAAAACGCCGCTGGGATAATGGTCGGAGCCGTCGCCCAGGAGATAGCCGGTTTTGTCGTCGGCGAAGCGCACGGCATTGAGTCCCGGCAAGGCGTTGACCAGCACGCGCCGCCAGTGGACGCCGCCGTCCTGGGTGCAGAGGAGGACGCCGGAAGTGGCGCCGTCCGGCAGCTCTTCGCGGCCGGCGATCCAGCCAAAGTATGGATTGACGAAGCAAACCGATCGCAGCGAGGCGCGCACGTTGCTGGGGATGCGTTCCCAGACCTTGCCGGCGTCGATGGAATGCCAGATGACGCCGTCGTCGCCGACCGCCCATCCTTCCGAGTCGTCCACGAACTGGACCGCATGGAGGGCGGCGTCGTCATAATTGCGGAGTTCGCCGGCGTGGGCGGGCGTCGCCAGAACAGCGGCCAGCAGAAGCGCCGGCGTGGCGAAGACGGGTCGCATGAGTGGCCCTCGATGGGGGATGGAGCGGAGCGGCGGCACCGGCCGTCCCACCGCGCGAACGGAGGATGTGCTTAGCCGGAGGCAGGCGGCGCGGTCAAGGTGGATCAGTGGAGGAGGCTGCGCGGCACTCCGGTTGACCTTGCCGCGCTTCCGTGCCTGCGATATAGCCGCCTGCGCCGCGCTTGTTTGCCCAGCGCCGCAAGAGGGAGAAT
>Ga0307476_10002558_pt1 | contig 10846 bp, 8 predicted proteins | sample atmos_gasesECM2C_2_FD_203314 | JGI IMG/M metagenome (GOLD analysis project Ga0307476, IMG submission 203314) | Hardwood forest soil microbial communities from Morgan-Monroe State Forest, Indiana, United States - atmos_gasesECM2C_05 | ecosystem: Environmental > Terrestrial > Soil > Temperate... | reverse complement strand
GCCGCGGTGGAAGCTGCGCTCGAGCGTTCCCGGGGCGTGATTGCCCAGGCGGCGCGTGACCTCGGGCTGTCGCGTCAGGCACTCTACCGGCGCATGGAGAAACTCGGTCTGAGGACAGACGCATCACGGCCCTCCGCGGGGGCCTGATGCCGCGCTGGTCGTTCGCCGGGCGCCTGGCGGCGGCGCTGGCGCTCACCGCATTGGTCGGCGCGGCGGTCAGTGTGCTGGCAACGCTCTGGCTGCCGGCATTTGCAGCGGCGCTCGCCGGGTTCGCCGCCGCCCTGCCCATCGCGTTGTGGCTGGCGCGGCAGCTGCCGCACCGCTGGGTGCGGGTGCTGCAGGCGCTGCGCGATGGGATCGTGAGCCTGCGCGACCGCGACTTCAGCGTGAGTGTGGCGGCGGTGAAGGACGCGGAGCTCAGAGGGCTCATCGAGGCCTACAACTCCCTCGGCGAGCTGCTGCGCCGGGAGCGCCTCGACCTCTATCAGCGCGAGTTGCTGCTCGACACCGTGATCCAGACGACGCCACTATCCATGGTGTTGACCGATGACGGCGGCCGTGTCGTATACAGCAACGTCGCCGCGCGGCAGTTGCTGCGCGCGGGACGCAAGCTCGAGGGCCTCCCCTTCGCCGCGCTGGTGGCCGATGCACCGCCGGCGCTGGCCGCGGCCTTGGGCTGCGGCGGCGATACGCTCCTCACCATGGACATCGCGGGGGAGCCCGAGGTGTATCACCTCTCGCAGCGCACCTTTCTCCTGAACGCGCGTCCGCACCGCCTGGTGCTCCTGAAGCAGCTGACGCGCGAGCTCGCGGCGCAGGAAGTCGCCGTGTGGAAGAAGGTGATCCGCGTCATCGCGCACGAGCTCAACAACTCGCTCGCCCCCATCACCTCCCTCGCGCACTCCGGACGGGTGCTCGTGGGCGAGGCGGCGGACGCGCGCCTGACCCGCGTCTTCGACACCATCGGCGAGCGGGCCGCGCATCTTGCGACCTTCATCGATGGCTACGCACGCTTCGCGAAGCTGCCGCGCCCGCGGCCCGAGCCGGTCGCGTGGCCGCCGTTCCTGGCGCGCCTCGAGGGCACCACGGACTTTCGCCTCGAGGGGGCGCTGCCTGCAGAGCCGGGCAGCTTCGACGCCCGCCAGCTCGAGCAGGTGATGATCAATCTGCTGAAGAACGCAGCCGAGTCCGGCTCACCGCCCGATGAGATCACGGTCGCCGTGCAGCGGGCCGCGGCGGGCTTTCGCATCGAGGTCGCCGACCGCGGCACCGGCTTGAGCGAGAGCACGCTGCGCGATGCGCTGCTGCCCTTTTACTCGACCAAGCCGACCGGTTCGGGCTTAGGGCTCACGCTTTGCCGCGAGATCGTCGAGGCGCACGGCGGGCGCCTGAGCCTCGCGAACCGTGCGGGCGGCGGCGCCCTGGTGACCGTATGGCTGCCGTGAGCTTCAGACCCGCGAGATACTTGCGGAATCCGGCCCCGAGCTCGGGATGGCCCAGGGCGTATTCGACGGTCGCCTGGAGGTATCCGAGCTTGCTGCCGCAGTCGTAGCGTTTGCCGGTGAAGCGGTAGGCGTATACGGCCTCCTCGCGCATGAGCGCCGCGATCCCGTCGGTGAGCTGGATCTCCCCGCCCGCTCCCTGGCCGAGCCTCTCCAGGTGCTCGAAAATCGCCGGCGCCAGCACGTAGCGGCCGACCACGGCCAGATTGGACGGGGCGTCCGCGGGCTTGGGCTTCTCGACGATGCTCTGCACGCGGCTCGTGACCGCATTGTCGCCTTCTACGGCGACGATGCCGTATTTCTCGGTGTCGCGCCGCGCCACCGCCTCGACCCCGAGCACGCTCGCGCGCTTGGCGTCGTACACCTGCGCCATCTGCGCGAGGCACGCGACCTCGCTCTTGATGAGGTCATCCGCGAGGTGCACGAAGAAGGGCTCGGCCCCGACGGCCGGCTGCGCGCACAGCACCGCGTGACCGAGCCCGAGCGGCGCCGGCTGGCGGATGTAGATGCACGAGGCATATGAGGGCAGGACGCTGCGCAGCTGCTTCAGCAGGTCGCTCTTGCCCTGGCTGTGCAGCATGTTCTCGAGCTCCTGGTCGGAATCGAAGTGATCCTCGATGGCTCGCTTGGAGGCGCCGGTGATGAACACCAGGCGGCGTGCGCCGGCGGCGAGCGCCTCCTCGACCGCGTACTGGATCAGCGGCTTGTCCACGACCGGCAGCATCTCCTTGGGGCTCGCCTTGGTGGCGGGCAGGAAGCGCGTGCCGCGGCCGGCTACCGGGAATACCGCCGTGCGGATCGCCGGCCTCGAAACGGTCATTAAGGATCTCTCCTTAGGTAAGGCGCGCGCTCTGATCGGCGCGCTCCGCCCACTTGAAGACTGCCGGCCGCAGACTGTCCCACGAGCGGCATTTTGGACAGTGCCAGTACCAGCCGACGCTGTTGAGCCCGCAGTCCTCGCACTGATAGCGCCCGCCGGCGTCGCCGATGCGTGTCAGCAGCGCACTCAGCGAAGTGGCGTCGGCGACCGACTGCACGCCGGGTCCGAGCTCCGCGGCGATTCCCGGCAGGCGCGCGACCTCGCTCGCCGGCACGGCGGTCGCGAGTAGCCACGCGAGCTGCCGCGGCGTGACGCGCCCGCTTTGCCGCAGGCGCCGGGGGAGCTCGTGCATGACGTCGGTGCTGCCGCTCGCCGCTGCGATGCGCAGCACCGCCGGGATGATCTCGAGCGCGAGTCCCGGCGACATCTCCAGCGCCTGCAGATAAAGGAGCAAGGCGCCGGCGGCATCGCCTTCGCCCTCGGCAAGGCGCGCGGTGAGGATGTCGGCCCGCGGCAGCTCGCTCTGGTGAGTGCGCGCCTGGCGCAGCAGAGTGCGGGCCCGCTCCGGGTCGCCCTGCAGCAGCGCGTGCTCGGCGAGCTCACACAGGTAATGCGCGGCGACGCGGCGGCGCTCCTGCTGCACGGGGGGCGGCAGAGCGTGGAAGATCTTGAGTGCCTTGGCCCAGTCCCCCTGGGACTCGTAGATGCGCACCAGGTGATCGAGCGCGGCGTTGCGATACTCGCGCGAAGCGCTGAGCTCCTCGAGCACCTGCTCGGCGCGGTCCATGAGGCCGGCGGAGAGGTAGTCGAGCGCGAGCGCAAAGGCCGCCTTATCGGTGACGTTGCCGCCGCCGAACTCGCGCAGCCGCGAGTGGATTGCGATCGCCCGGTCGACCTCGCCGCGTCGGCGGAACAGGCTCCCGAGCGCGAACTGGATTTCCGCGGCATCGCCGTCGGCTTCGGCCATGCGCGCGAAGATCTCGGCGGCATGGTCGAAGCGGTCGTTGATCAGGTGATCGAGGCCCTCGTAGTAGTCGCGCGGCAGCCGCACCGTGCGCGCCGCCCCGTTGCGGCGTCCGAGAAAGTAGGCGGCGAGACCCACCAGGACGAATGCCAGCGCCAGGAAGACCGGGGGGAGCTCAAACACGGCGCCGACGATATCAGGTCCGCGGGGCGGTGGTGTAACCGCGCTCCCCGCGCCGCGCGCGCTCAGTCGCGGATCGGGCGGTCGGCGCCGTCGTTGACCCGCTCGCGCAGATCCTTGCCCGGCTTGAAGTGCGGTACATGCTTGCCCGAGAGTGCCACCGCCTCGCCGGTCTTGGGATTGCGCCCCTGACGCGGCGGGCGGAAGTGCAGCGAGAAGCTGCCGAAGCCCCGGATCTCGATGCGCTCTCCCTGCGAGAGCGCATCGCTCATGATCTCCAGGATCTGCTTCAGCGCCAGCTCGACGTCCTTGGCCGGCAGGTGCTTCTGCTTGGCGGTGATGATCTCGATGAGCTCGGACTTCGTCATGGCGCTTCAGCCGCCGCGCTCGCCGCCTGAGCCAATGTGCTCCTTGAGCAGGTCGCCGAGACTGGTGCCGCTCGGCGCCGTCTCGGAGCGGTAGCTCTGCACCGCCTCGGCCTCGTCGTGCGCCTCCTTCGCCTTGATCGACAGCGAAATGGTGCGCGACTTGCGGTCGACGCCGGTGAATTTGGCCTCGACCTCGTCGCCCACCTTGAGCACCGCGCGCGCGTCCTCGACGCGGTCGCGGCCGAGCTCGGAGGCCCGCAGCTGTCCCTCGATGCCGTTGCCTAGGTCGATGACCGCCCCGCGCGCGTCGACTTCCTTCACCACGCCCTTGACGATCGTGCCCTTGGGGTTGTCGGCGATGTAGGCCGAGAACGGATCCTTGGCGAGCTGCTTGATGCCGAGCGAGATGCGCTCGCGCTCGGGATCGATCGACAGCACCATGGCCTCGATCTGCTGGGCCTTCTGGTAGTTGCGCACCGCCTCCTCGCCCGGCTGATCCCAGGAGATGTCCGAGAGGTGCACCAGGCCGTCGATGTTGCCCGGGAGGCCTATGAAGATGCCGAAGTCGGTGATCGATTTGATCTGCCCGGCCACCTTGTCGCCGCGGTTGTAGTTCTCGGCGAACTCCTTCCACGGGTTGGCCTGGCATTGCTTCAGGCCGAGGGAGATGCGGCGGCGCTCCTCGTCGACGTCGAGCACCATGACCTCGACTTCCTGGCCGCTGTGCACCACCTTGGCCGGGTTGACGTTCTTGTTGGTCCAGTCCATCTCCGAGACGTGCACCAGGCCTTCGACGCCATCCTCGATCTCGACGAACGCGCCGTAGTCGGCAATGTTGGTGACCTTGCCGAACACGCGCGTGCCCGGCGGATAGCGCCGCGCGATGTTCTGCCACGGGTCGGCGCCGAGCTGCTTCAGTCCGAGGCTGACGCGCGAGCGCTCGCGGTCGAACTTGAGGATGCGCACCTCGATCTCATCGCCGACCTTGACGACTTCGGAGGGATGCTTGACGCGCTTCCAGGCCATGTCGGTGATGTGCAGCAGGCCATCGATCCCACCGAGGTCGACGAACGCCCCGTAATCTGTGAGGTTCTTCACCGTGCCGCGCACCACGGCGCCTTCCTGCAGGTTGTCCATGAGCGCCGAGCGCTCGGCGGAGAATTCCTGCTCGACCACTGCGCGGCGCGAGACCACGACGTTATTGCGCTTCTGATCGAGCTTGATGACTTTGAACTCGAGGGGCTTACCCTCGAGGTAGGAGGTGTCCCGTACCGGGCGCACATCGACCAGAGAGCCCGGCAGGAACGCACGCACGTTCTCGATCTCGACGGTGAAACCGCCCTTGACGCGGCCGGTGATCACGCCGGTGACGATCTCGGACTTGTTGAAGGCCTCCTCGAGGCGCGTCCAGGTGCGCGCACGCTTGGCCTTCTCGCGCGACAGGCGCGTTTCGCCGGTGCCGTCCTCGACGGAGTCGAGTGCGACCTCGACCTGTTCGCCGGCTTTGACCTCCACCTCGCCGCGTTCGTTCTTGAACTGCTCGAGGGGGATGACGGCTTCGGACTTCAGTCCTACGTTGACGATGACGACGTCGCTGGTGACTTCGACGACGAGCCCGGTAAGAATCATGCCCGGGCGGATACGTTGGTTGGCGAGACTCTGCTCGAAAAGCTGGGCGAAACTTTCTGTCATACCTTCACTAGTGCCACGCACAAACGCGTGTATGTACTGGAGTCGCCTTCCGCTGCGATCCAGGAAAACATGACGGGCACCGCATCCTGCGCGTGCCTTCCTCTAACTTCCTTACTCCCGTGCGTATCGCGACGAGCAGCCTCAGGGCCACAAGCGACGAGCGGCCCCCAGTTCCAGCACCCGCTGCACCACCGCCTCGATCGACAATCCGGTCGAGTCGATGACGCAGGCATCGGGCGCGGCCTTCAGCGGGGCGACCTCACGGGTCTGGTCCCTTGAATCCCGCTCGGCTATCTCGCGCGAAAGGGCGGGAAGGCTAACATCGGACCCCTTGTCTTTCAACTGCTTATGCCGCCGCAGGGCCCTTTCCTGGGGGGTGGCGGTCAAGAATATTTTGAGCTGCGCCTCAGGAAACACGACCGTGCCCATATCACGCCCATCGGCCACCAGGCCGGGGGGAACCGCAAAGGCCCGCTGGCGTGCCAGAAGCGCCTGACGCACGGCCGGCCAGGCGGCCACGCGCGAAGCACCCTGCCCTGCCTCCTCGGAGCGAATCGCTATTGTCACATCGCGTCCCGCAAGAGAGATGCGCTCGCTGCCGTCGGCGGCGATGCTGAAGACCACGTCCATCCGGCGCGCCACGGCTGCATGGCCCTGCTCATCATCCGGTCGCAAGGCCTCGCCGACCCCCGCTACAGCCACCAACCGATACAGCGCGCCACTGTCCAGGAGGTGCCAGCCGACTTGCCGCGCGATTGCACGGCTGATGGTGCCCTTGCCCGAGCCGCTCGGGCCGTCGATGGTGACGATGGGACAGGCAGGAGGTCGCGGCATTGGGGGAGTGTCTCTCAGAGTATCTCCAGGCCCAAGCCGGCCTGGCGCGCACACTGTTCGAACCCCGGGAAGCTCGTGGCCACATTCGCCACCTCGTCGATCACGATCGGTCCGCGGGCGCGCAGGGCCGCCACCGCGAAGGCCATGGCGATACGGTGATCGCCGCGGCTGTCGATCGTGCCGCCCGCGAGGCTGCTCGTGCCGCAGATCCGCAAGCCATCCGCCAGCAGCTCATGCTCGACGCCGAGTGCCGCGAGTCCCGCCGCCATCGCGGCCAGGCGGTCGCTTTCCTTCACCCGCAGCTCCTGTGCGCCACGCACTATGCTGTCCCCGCGCGCGCAGGCGGCGGCTACGAAGAACACCGGCAACTCATCGATCGCGAGCGGCACGAGGTGCTGAGGGACCGTGATGCCCCGAAGCGCACTGCGACGCACCTCGATATCCGCGACCGGCTCTGAGCCTGCGGAGCTGCTGCGGGGGTGCAAGCGGATGTCGGCCCCCATGAGCTGCAGCAGCTCGAGTAATCCCGTCCGCGTCGGATTGACGCCAATGTGGGCGAGGAGCAGCGGCTGCTCGGCGGCGAGCGCGCCTGCGACCAGGAAGAAAGCCGCCGAGGAGAAATCCGCCGGCACCTCGATCGCGGTGGCGCGCAGTGACTGTCCACCCTCCAGCAGCAGCGTGCGTCCCTGCTGCTCGAGGTGCACGCCGAACGCGCGCAGCATGCGCTCGGTGTGATCCCGTGAGGGCGCGGGCTCGGTGATCCGGCTGCGGCCGCGCGCGGCGAGCCCGGCCAGGAGCAGCGCGGATTTCACCTGTGCGCTCGCCACCGGGAGCGTGTAGTCGATGCCGTGGAGCTGCGGGCTGCCCTGAATCACGACCGGCGGCCGACCCGAATGCGTATCGATGCGGGCACCCATGCGGCGCAGCGGCTCGGCGACCCGCTCCATCGGCCGCCGCATCAGCGAGGCATCGCCGATGAGCGTCGAGTCGAAGGTCTGCGGCGCGAGCAATCCCATCATGAGGCGCATCGCGGTACCGGCGTTGCCCATGTCGAGCGGCGCCGCAGCGGCGCTCAGGCCCGCTGGACTACTGCCGTACACCCGCACCGTGGTGGTTTGCGGGCGCTCGATGCGCACCCCGAGTGCGCCGAGCGCGCGCATCGTCGCCAGGCAGTCCTCGCCGTCGAGGAACCCGCTGATTCGTGTCTCACCGTGCGCGAGCGCGCCCAGCATGAGCGCGCGGTGCGATATCGACTTGTCGCCGGGCACGGTAAGAGTGCCCGTGACGGTGCCGCCCGGAGCAACGCGCCAGCGGCGACCTGACGCTGTGCTCACTGTACCGCCCGCGGATAGGAGCCGAGTACACGGAAGAGCGAGGCGCGCTTCCTGAGCGATGCGAGTGCGCGCTTGACGCGCGGCTCCTCCGCGTGACCTTCCAGGTCCATGAAGAACACGTAGTCCCACTTGCGCCGCCGCGAAGGACGCGACTCGATACGCGTCAGGCTCACCCGGTGACGTGCGAGCGGCTCGAGCAGCCGGTAGAGCGCCCCGGGGGCATCGGTGTGGCCCACCGACACGAGCAGCGTCGTGCGGTCCTCGCCGCTCGGCGCGAACAGCTTGCGGCCGAGCACGAGGAAGCGCGTGGTGTTGTCGCTGCGATCCTCGATCTGCGCGGCGAGTATCTTGAGCCCATAGATCTCGGCAGCCGTCTCACCGGCGATCGCCGCACTGCCCTTCTCATCGCGCGCGCGCCGCGCGCCCTCGGCATTGCTCGAGACCGGCACCTGCTCGACGCCCGGCAGGTGCTCCTCGAGCCACTCGCGGCACTGCGCGAGTGACTGGGGATGCGAGCAGACGCGCACGATGCGCGACAGCGCGTTCATCGCCCCCATGAGCTGGTGGCGGATGCGCAGCTCCACCTCGCCGCAGATCTTCAGGGGCGAGGTGAGAAACCGGTCGAGCGTGTGGTTGACCGTGCCCTCGGTCGAGTTCTCGATCGGCACCACGCCGAAGTCGGCGTTGGCCGCCTCCACTTCGTGAAACACCTCGTCTATCGAAGCGAGCGGCAGAGCCCGCACCGAGTGGCCGAAATGATTGAGCAGCGCGGTCTGGGTGAAGGTGCCCTCGGGTCCGAGAAACGCCACCTTGAGCGGCTCCTGCTGCGCAAGGCAGGCCGACATGATCTCGCGAAACAGCCGCAGTATCTCTTCGTTACGCAGCGGTCCCGCGTTGCGCGCGCGCGCCTGCCGCAGCACCTGCGCCTCGCGCTCCGGGCGGTAGAAGTCCACCGTGCGGCCATCGTGCGCCTTGGAGATGCCCACCTGCTGCGCCAGGCGCGCCCGCTCATTCAGCAGCCGGTGTATCTGCTCATCGACCGAATCGATGCGGCCGCGCACATCCTCGAGCGCCGACTTGCGGCGCGCGGCGCGTGGCGCGGGCGGCTGTGGGCGCGCGGCCATGGACTTCAGCGGGGCCCCCAGGAAATTTCGCATCCTGCCGATCGGTGCGCGTCCACCGAGCCCGTTGAGCGAAATTTCATGGGGTGCCTTGGAGGATGCGCGCCGACAGCACGCCGTCGATGGCGCGGATCTCGGCGAGCAGCTGCGCGCCGAGCGCGCCGTCAGCGTCGATGAGCGTGTAGGCGCACTCGCCGCGGGACTTGTTGAGCAGGTCCGCGATGTTGATGCCGTGTGCCGCGAGGCAGGTCGAGATCTGTCCCACCATGTTGGGGACATTGCGGTTCGCCACCCCGAGCCGGGTGGTGTTCGGCACTCGCGGCAGCACCGTGTCGGGATAGTTCACGCTGTTGCGGATGTTGCCGTTCTCGAGGAAATCCCGCAGCTGCTCCACCACCATGACCGCGCAGTTCTCCTCCGCCTCGCCCGTGGATGCGCCCAGGTGCGGCAGCGTAATTGCCCGTGGATGGTCCTTGAGCGCACGGTTGGGAAAATCGCACACGTACGCGTGCAGCCGCCCGGCATCGAGGGCCGCGATCACCGCGGCTTCCTCGACGATGGCCGCGCGGGCGAAATTGAGGATCGTGCCGCCCGGACGCATGAGCGCGAGCCGCGCCTCGTTCACCAGCGCCCTGGTCCCGTCGTTGAGCGGAACGTGCACGCTGATCGCGTCCGAGCGGACAAACAGATCCTCGAGCGAGCGTGCCTGCTCGGTGCTCGAGGAAAGTTGCCAGGCACGCTGCACGGTGAGCTGCGGGTCGTAACCGAGCACCTTCATGCCGAGGGCCAACGCGGCATTCGCCACCTCGACACCGACCGCGCCGAGCCCGACCACCCCGAGCGTGCGCCCGGGGAGCTCGAAACCGACGAAGCGCTTCTTGCCGGCCTCGACTGTCGACTCGATGGCGTCGTTGTCGCCGCTGAGCGCGCGGGCAAAGAGCCACGCGGGCCCGATGTTGCGCGCGGCCAGCAACAGTCCCGCCAGCACCAGCTCCTTGACGGCGTTGGCGTTGGCTCCGGGCGTGTTGAACACCGGAATGCCGCGGTGGCTCAGGTCCTCGACCGGAATGTTGTTGACGCCGACTCCGGCGCGGCCGATGGCCCGCACCCCGGCGGCGATGCCCATGCCGTGCAGCTGTGCCGAGCGCACCAGGATCGCATCGGGATCGGTGACATCGGCGCCGACCACGTAGCTGCCCGCCGGGAAGCGCTCGAGTCCCCGCTCACTGATCTGGTTCAAGGTGAGGATGCGAAAGGGCATGTCAGCCGTGGCGGCGCGCGAACTCGCGCATGTATGCGATCAGTGCCATCACGCCCGCGAGCGGCATGGCATTGTAAAGACTCGCCCGCATGCCACCGACCGAGCGGTGCCCGGCGAGGTTCGCGAGCCCGGCGGCGCGCGCGCCGGCGAGGAACTCCTCATCGAGCCGCGCATCGGCGAGCGTGAAGGGTACGTTCATCCACGAGCGGCAGCCCACCGCCACGGGGTTGCGGTAGAAGCCGGAAGTGTCGATGGCCTCGTACAGCAGCTGCGCCTTCCTGCGGTTGCGCTCGCCGATCACCGCGAGGCCCCCCTGCGCCTTCAGCCAACGCAGTACCAGGCCGGCGACGTACCAGGCGAAAGTCGCCGGCGTGTTGAGCATCGAGTGGTCATCGGCCATCGCCTGATAATCCCAAACCGCGGGAGTTCCGCGCCGCGCCCTGCCGGTGAGATCCGCGCGCACGATCACCACCACGAGCCCGGCGGGACCGATGTTCTTCTGCGCGCCCGCGTAGATGAGTCCGAATCTGGCGACCTCGAGCGGCCGGGACAGGAGCGTCGAGGACATGTCCGCCACCAGCGGCACCGCGTGCGTCTCGGGAATGTAGGGAAACTCGACGCCACCGATGGTCTCGTTCGGGGTGTAGTGCACGTAGGCGGCGGCGGGGGTGAGACGCAGCGCCTGCGGCTCGGGCACCGTGGTGTAGCCCGAGGCGCTCTCGTCGGCGGCGATGTTCACGCGCGCGGTGTAACGCTGCGCCTCGCGCAGC
>Ga0307476_10002557_pt1 | contig 10847 bp, 8 predicted proteins | sample atmos_gasesECM2C_2_FD_203314 | JGI IMG/M metagenome (GOLD analysis project Ga0307476, IMG submission 203314) | Hardwood forest soil microbial communities from Morgan-Monroe State Forest, Indiana, United States - atmos_gasesECM2C_05 | ecosystem: Environmental > Terrestrial > Soil > Temperate... | reverse complement strand
AAGCGGTAACGGCACAGTGACCAGCTCGCCGTCGGTTATCAATTGCGGAGCGACGTGCGGCGCGAATTTTGCCAGTGGCACGCAGGTTGCGCTCACCGCCACAGCGGGCTCGGGCTCGTACTTTAGCGGCTGGGGCGGGGCGTGCAGTGGGACAGGCAGCTGCGTGGTGACGATGAGTTCAGCGCAGTCCGTATCGGCCACCTTCGTATCGGGAGCCTCCTCCACGCTCTCCGTCTTCATATCCGGAAACGGCACGGCGACGAGCACGCCATCGGGCATCAGCTGCACACCGACGTGCAGCGCGAGCTTTGCCATCGGTCAGCAGGTAACGCTCTATGCGGCGCCGGCGATCGGCTGGACTTTCAGCGGCTGGACCGGCGCTTGCAGCGGAACGGGTAGCTGCTCGGTAACGATGAACGCAGCGCAAAATGTGGCGGCGACATTCACCTCGACCGGCGGAACGCAATCGTCTCGGACGTGGGTTTCGGCGTCAACGGGTAGCGACTCTAATCCGTGCAGCCGCACGGCGCCCTGCCTCACGTTTGCCGGGGCGCTTGCTAACACCCCGGCCGGTGGTGAGATCGATGTGCTCGATCCAGGAGACTTCGGCCCCGTTACGATTACCAAAGCGATCACGATTGACGGCGGCGACGGTCAGGTTGCCTCCATCATCCTTGTGGGTACGCATGGAATAAACGTTCTTGCCGGATCAACCGACGGCGTCACCCTGCGGAATTTGCGATTCAATGGCCTTCTCAACGGCGTCAGCCCCGGCACATTCGGCGTTGTGATCAACTCCGCCGGAAAAACCGTCGTCGAGAAATGCGACATCTTCGGATTTTCCGGTGGGGGCATCGATGTTATCCCGACCAATGGAACGACGACGATCAAGGTTCAAGAAACAAATATCAGCAATAATGGCGCCGGCATCATAATCAAGCCCAGCGGCGGGGCCGTGCTGAACGCATCGATCGAACACACGCATATATACGAGAATGGCGGCGGCGGCGTGAAGGTGGACGGCACCGCAGGCGGATCGAGCTACGTGGCTATCACGGATAGTTCCATCAGCCTCAACACCAGCAACGGCATGAACGCAATAAGCGGCGCGGGCGGCAATGTCGCGGTGGACATGGAGCGCGTCGTTTTCGCCAATAACGGCTTGGCAGGGATTCAGGCCGGCATTTCGAGCGGCGGCACATCTATGGTCACGGTCAGCGACTCGATTCTGTCCTACAACGGCAGCGCCTGGAGCATCGTCAATGGCGCGACGCTGCTGAGCTTTAAACACAATCAGGTAACCGGTCCGACCGGCACCCCGCCGATTCGAGGCTTCTTTCAATAAGCTCTCGTCGACCGGCCTCTGCGCCCATTCGCTCAGGTGTGCCGCCGTTAGCCGGCCATCTTTTGTCGGAATGCCGGTCCGCGACGGCAGCGATCAGGGCGCTATCGGACCCAAAGCGGGAATCGCGCAATCATCGCCAATCGGTCGGCTCGCGCCAGCTGAGATACTCAACCTCGTAGGCGGCCTGGCATCTCTTTCTGCGCGATCCGGATAAGGCGGGCGGTGGATGCAGATCGATCATGCGCAGTCTCCGGCCGCTGCCGTAAAAAACGTCCGATTCCACGCCGCAGCAATTGGCCTGTCAACTCGGCGTTCACGTGCGCTCCTTTGCCAACTCTCGGTGCCGTCGACTCTGGTATAGTGTGGCTATGGCACCGACGCGTCCGCGCGCGTTGCGTGCACCGACGCCGGGGAAAACAATGAAGCGCCGAAGTTTTTTGCACCTGGCCGCAAGCGCCGCGGCACTGCCGTTCGCGCCGCGCATGGCCCGGGCGCAAGCTTACCCGGCGCACCCGATCCGCCTGATCGTCGGTTTTCCCGCCGGCGGCCAGGTCGACATCACTGCGCGGCTCGCAGCGCTTTGGCTGGGCAATGCGCTCGGTCAGACGGTGGTGGTCGAGAACAAGCCCGGCGCCGGCGGCAATCTGGGCGCCGAAGCGGTCGTCAACGCGGCTCCGGACGGCTACACGCTGTTCTTCGCCGCGGCGTCGAATACCGTGAACACGACGCTGTTCCCCCACCTGCCCTACGACTTCGCGCGCGACACCACGCCGGTCGGCACCATCAATCGCATCCCGCTGGTGCTGGAAGTGAACCCGTCGTTCGAGGGGCAAAACGTCGCCGGCTTCGTCGCCTATGCCAAGGCCAATCCCGGCAAGCTCAGCGTCGGCTCGCCATCCGCCGGCACGCCGCCTTATCTGTGCGTCGAATTGCTGAAGATGATGGCCGCAATCGATATCATCCACGTGCCCTATGTGGGCGAGAACCAGATGGTGACCGATCTGCTCGGCGGTCAGCTCATGGCCGGCGTCGGCGGCATCTCGTCGGGCATCGGCCATATCAAGGCCGGCAAGCTTCGCGCGCTCGGCGTGACGACGGCGGCGCGCGTCCAGGAGCTGCCGGACGTGCCGACGATCGGCGATACCATCCCGGGTTTTGAAGCCAGCGGCTGGAGCGGCGTCGTGGCGCCGAAGAACACGCCGAAGGACATCGTCGACAAGGTCGCCGCTGCGATCGGCGCCATTCAAGCCGATCCGAAATTCAAGGAGCGGCTTTCCGAATTCGGCGCGCCGCTGTTGGCCATGTCGCCCGCGGAGTTCGGCAAATTCATCGTCGAGGAAACCGAGAAATGGGGCAAGGTGGTCAAGTTCGCAGGATTGAAGCCGCAATGACAACCCAGCGCCGGAAATTCCTGCGTCTCATGGCGGGCGCGGCGGCGCTGCCGCTGTTGCCGCGCGTGGCGAGCGCGGACGCCTATCCGACGCGGCCGGTGCGCATCATCGTCGGCTACCCGGCCGGCATCGCGCCCGACATTTTCTCGCGGCTTGCCGCGCAGGGCCTGTCGGAGCGGCTCGGGCAACAATTCATCGTCGACAATCGGCCCGGCGCCAACAGCAATATCGCCACCGAGATGGTGGTGCGGTCGGCGCCCGACGGCTACACGCTGCTGACGATGACGGCGACCAACGCCATCAACGCCACGCTCTACGAGGGCCATCTCACCTTCGATCTGTTGCGCGACCTGGCGCCGGTCGGCGGCCTGATGCGCTCGCCGAGCGTCGTGCAGGTGACGCCGTCGCTGCCGGTGCAAACCCTTGCCGAGTTCATCGCCTATGCCAAAGCAAATCCCGGCAAGCTCAACTACGCCTCAGCCGGCGCCGGCAGCGCCACCAACGTGGCCGGTGAGTTGTTCAATGCCATGGCCGGAATCAAGCTCGTCCACATCGCCTATCATTCCAATTACATGCCCGACCTGATGAGCGGACAGGTGCAGGCCTCGTTCAGCCCGGTGGCGCAATCGATCGAATTCATCAAAGCCGGCAAGCTCCGCGCGCTCGCGGTCACCGGCGCGAAGCGCCTGGACACGCTGCCGGATGTCCCGGCGGCAAACGAGATCGTGCCCGGCTACGAGGCCTATGTGTGGGACGCCATGGGCGCGCCGGCCAACACGCCGGCCGACGTCATCGACAAGATCAATACCGCGCTCAACCAGACGCTCGCCACGCCCGAGATGAAAGCGCGCTATGCTGCGCTCGGCGCCGAGCCAATGATCATGACGCCCGCGGAATTCGGCAAATTCCTCGCCGCCGAAACCGAGAAGTGGGGCAAGGTGATCAAGACCTCCGGCATCAAGGCGGAGTGACCTTCGCCCGGGACATTTCCCGAACGTTCATTTCCTCAAAGGCAGTGGCATTTCCCGGAGGTCGTTACATGGGCGAAGCATCGTTGTGGGGACGGCTGAAATCCTCGCTGCAGGCGTCCGCCGGCGAAGTCGTGTTCGGCATGGAGGACGGCACCGTTTCGATCTTCGGCCTGGTGTTCGGGGTCGCCGCGACCACCAACGATCAGAAGGCGGTGCTGATCGCCGGCGCTTCGGGCGCGGTTGCCGCCGCGGTGTCGATGATGGCCGGGACCTATCTCGATGCCGAGACCGGCGAGGATCAGACCAAAGTGATGGCGTCGCGCATCGCGTCCGATTTGCAGAACGACCCGGACGCGGTGCTCCAAGGAGTGACGCAACGGCTGCAAGCCGTCGGCATGGCGAACGATCAGGCCGCGAGCGTCAGGAGCTTCCTCGGTTCGCAGCCGGGCGTCCTGCGAGGCTTCGCCATGGCGCTCGCCATGTCGAGCAATGCCGATTCGCGGCAGAGCCCGCTGGTGCGATCGCTGTGGATGCTGCTCGCCGATTTTCTCGCCGCCGCCATTCCGATCCTGCCGTTCGGCTTTCTGCCCGTGCCGCAAGGCCGCGTGGTTTCGGCGATCGTCACGACGCTGCTGCTGGTCGCGCTCGGCGTCGGCCGCGCCCGGATCGGCGGCCGCGCCATCGTCTACACCGTGTTCGAGACGGTCTCGATCGGCGTCGCCGCGGCGCTCGCCGGCGTCGGCATCGGCATTTTCATATCGCACATCTTCACATAACGCGGCTTATGCCCACAGCTTTTTGCTGGCAATCGCGGCGCCTTCGCTGAGCGCGGCGAGCTTCGCCCAGACGATAGAGTCCGCCACCATCGGCTCGGTGCGCACCGCGGTGCCGAAACCGCAATCGACGCCGGCGATCAGCCGCTCGCGATCGACCACTTGCGCGTAGCGGCCGATGCGCTGCGCAACGAGGCGCGGATGCTCGACGAAATTGGTCGTCGAATCGATGACGCCGGGAATGAGAATCTTGTCGTCGGGGATTTTGACCGCCTTGAGGTCTTCCCATTCGTGATCGTGGCGCGGATTGGCGGCCTCGATGCTGAACGCTTGCACGTGGGCCTTGAACGCAATGTCGATGATCTTGGTCACCGGCAGATCATGGGTGTGCGGGCCCTCGTAATTGCCCCAGCAGATATGCAGCCGCATGCGGTCGGCCGGCAGCCCTTCGATCGCGGCGTTGAGCGCCGCGATATTGCGCTCGGCGATTTTTGTGCGGAATTCGTCGTCGCTGAGATGGCGGTACTGGTTGTTGCGCGCCGAGCCGAGGTCGGGCGCGTCGATCTGCAGCACGAAGCCGGCTTCGACGATGGCGCGGTATTCGACCTTGAGCACATCGGCGAGCGCCGCGACATAGGCCTCCTCGGTCGGGTAATGCAGGTTGATGATAAAGCGCGTGAGAATTCCCGGCGACGGCGCGGTCATGAACACCTCCGTGGGATTCGACTTTGCCGCCGCGGCCTTGAGATGCGCGAGGTCGCGGTCGAGCGCCGAGCGGTCCTTGTAGCGCAATTCGCCGACGCAGCCGGGAAACGGCATGGCCGAGAAATTGCTACGCTGGCGGGCAAAATCCGGAAACGCCAGCAGGTCGCGGCCGATCATGATGTCGCGGCCCTTTTCCGCCGCGCGCGAATCCATCGCGATGCCACTGACGCGATGGCGGATATAGGTCGTGTAGGACGGCTTGCTCATCTCGCCGTCCGAAACCACGTCGATGCCGGCCGCGACCTGCTGCGCGACGACGCCGTCGACTGCTTTGACCACCTCGACCTCGAAAGCGTCCGCCGCGACCGCCTCGCCCTTCTCGCGGCCGAGAATGAGGTCGATCAACGGCTTCGGTCGCGGCAGGCTGCCGGTGTGGGTGGTGAGGATGCGGTCGGTCGAGGTTTTCATGGCGTGCTCCGGCATGGCGTTGTCGCGGTCTTGTGAGGCGGATAGTGTTCGCCCAAAGCCGGAGCGGCAAGGGAGAGAAATGCAATGCGGATCGTCGATTTGAGCCGGGAGCTTTATCACCGCACGCCGTCCTATCCCGGGCAGCCGCCCATCATCCACGGCATTTGGAAGACCCACGAGGAGGCGTTCGCCGAGTCCGGCAATGTCCAGGGCAACAGCGTGATGTTCTTCTCCATGCCCGACCACGGCGGCACCCACATTGACGCGCCGCGGCATTTCGGCAAGAGCGGCACGCCGATCAACGAATACCCGCTGGAGAACTGCATCGTCCAAGGCATCTGCATCGACCTGCGCCACATCAAGCCGCGCGCCGAGATCACGCCGGCCGATCTCGAAGCGGCGGTGAAACAAGCCGGCGTGCCGATCCCGAAAAAAGGCACGGTGCTGCTGTGCACCGGGCACCATGCCCGCACCTTCCCGACCGCGGCCTATGCCACCGACAATCCGGGCGTCAACGTCGCGGCGACCGAGTGGCTCGCGCAGCAGGGCATCGTGCATTTCGGCATCGACTCGATGCGGCCGGGGCCGGAAGGCAAGGTCAATTCGCTGGTGCACAAAGCCTGCCTCGAGCTCGGCTTCACCCATATCGAGAGCCTGTGCAATCTCGAAGCCCTGCTCGGCCAAGGCGAATTCCAATTCATCGGCCTGCCGCTGAAATGGCGCGAAGGCACCGGCTCGCCGATCCGCGCGGTCGCGGTGTTCGACAATTGACATGTCATCATCCGCGACGGCGGATGATCCAGTAGTCGACGGCGGTGTGATTCAACAAAATAGACGCGACGATTACTGGATGCTCCGCCTTCGCGGAGCATGACAAATGAAGGGATAAGGAAACAAGACACATGCAAATCGGCCACAACCGCAAAATGACCGGGGCGCAATGCCTCGCCGACATGCTCAAGGGCTACGGAGTCACCCACGTCTTTCACGTGCCCGCGGTGCTGCGCACCACCTATGCCGAGATGGAGCGGCGCACCGACATCAAGCGGCTGCATGTGCACGGCGAGAAGGCCGCCGCCTATATGGCGGACGGCTATGCGCGCGCCTCGGGCAAGCCGGGTATTTGCATGGCGCAGGTGATCGGCGCGCTCAATCTCGCCGCCGGCCTGCGCGATGCGTGGCTCGCCCATTCTCCGGTGATCGCCATGACCGGCGGCCGCGAGCCGAAGACCAAATTCCGCAAAGTGTATCAGGAGATCGACGACATGCCGGCGTTCGAGCCGGTGACAAAATTCAACGCCACGATCGACGACGTGGCGCGGTTTCCGGACATGGTGCGGCAGGCGTTCCGCACCGCGGTGACCGGCTGTCCCGGCCCGGTGCATCTGCAATTCCGCGGCAACGAGGGACAGATCGACGCCGAAGAGGCCGACATGGAGCCGCTGGTCGAGCCGCAATTTTCCCGCGTGCCGGCGTTCCGCCCCGAGCCGGATGAAGCGAGCGTGCGCGCGGCGCTGAAAATTCTGCAAGACGCGGCCCGCCCGGTGATCGTCGCCGGCGGCGGCGTGCGCGCTTCCGGCGCGGCGCCGGAGCTGGTCGCGCTGGCGGAGGCGCTGCAGATCCCGGTGGCGACGTCGCTCAACGGCAAGGATTCGATCCCGGGCAGTCATCCGCTCTCGGTCGGCGTCGCCGGCACCTATTCGCGCGAGAGCGCAAACCGCGTCGTCAATGCCGCCGATCTGGTCTGCTTTATCGGCAGCGAGACCGGCGGCATGACCACCCACTTTTGGGCGGTGCCGAAGATCGGCACCCCGGCGCTCCAGATCGACATCGATCCGGAAGCGCTCGGCCGCAATTACCCGCTGGCGGGGGGCGTCAACGGCGACGCCAAGGTGACGCTGTCGCGCATGCTCGAGATCGCCGACCGCGGCAGCGCGGCGAAGCGCAAGAGCTGGGTGGCGGAGGCGCAAGGTTTTTGCACCGAGTGGCGGCAGAAATACAAAGCCGCGCTTGAATCCGACGCGGTGCCGATGCGGCCGGAGCGGCTGTGCAGCGAGTTGACCCGGCACGTGCCCGACGACGCCATCGTGGTGGTCGACACCGGCCATGCCGGCATGTGGATGGGCGGCATGTTCGATCTAAAATCGCCGCGGCAAAGCTATATGCGCAGCGCCGGCCATCTCGGCTGGGCATTTCCGGCCGGCTTGGGCGCCAAATGCGCCTGCCCCGACCGGCCGGTCGTCACCTTCACCGGCGACGCCGGCTTTTGGTACCACATCGCCGAGATCGAGACCGCGGCGCGCTGGAACATCAATGCGGTGACCGTGGTCAACAACAATGGCGGCGGCAATCAGTCCAAGCGCGGCTTTGACCGCGTCTATGGCGGCCAGCAGACGCCGAAAGCGCGCGAATTGTGGACCTTCAGCAAGGTCAATTTCGCCCGCCTCGCCGAGGACATGGGCGCGCTCGGCATCCGCGTCGAACAGCCCTCGGCGTTTCCGGCCGCCTTGGCGCAAGCGCTCGCGGCAAATCGTCCCGCCGTCATCGACGTGGTCACCGATATCGAGGCGCTGGCGCCGACGGCCGTAGCCTAGGTTCAAAGCAAATCAGTTCAAATTCGGTCGATTTCGTGCAGTCAAGGGTGACGCCCGGCCGTTACGATCACGAACCGGTCACGAATTTGCAACCATCGAGGGCTCAAGGCCGCCTCGTTTGCGCCCGATAAATATGGAAAACTGACGGCGTAACGGTCGCGCTATTCGCAATCCATGAACACGGCACGGGAATCGGCAGTCCGTCTGCTGAAACTGATGATGGTCGCGTCGCTGGTGCTGCCGGCGGCACTCTACGGCTATGCGTCGTGGGTCAGCTATCGCGACACTCACGCCTCAGCCGACGAGCGCATCGAGCGTTCGCTCGACGTGCAGCAGGAACAGGCGCTCAAAGTATTCGAGACCATCGACCGCACGTTCGCCGAGGTCGACGAGGTCGTGCGCGGCATGTCCGACGACGAAATTCGTGCGGCGCAGCCGCGCCTGCACCCCCGCCTGGCGCAAATCGCGGAAGTGATGCCGCAGCTGCAAGCCATCGTGCTGATCGGGCGCGACGGCCGGCCGCTGGCGTCGAGCGCGCTCGAATCCGTCAAGCCCGACGTCAATTTCGCCGACCGCGATTACTTTCGGGCGCAGGCCGACAAGGACGCCGGCACCTATGTCAGCGACGTGCGCACGCCGAATTTGGCCGTCGTCGGCCGGGATTTTTTCGACCTGTCGCGGCGCCTGGGATCGCCGAGCAAGACGTTCAAGGGCGTGATCGCGGTGGCGGTGCGGCCGAAATATTTCGAAGATTTCTATACCTTGATCGGCCAGACGCGCGGCAGCTTTTACTCCCTGGTCCGCGACGACGGCTCGATCCTCGCGCGCTATCCGTTGCGCAACAATCGCGCGCAAGGTTTGAGCCCGACCAGCGGGCTGCGTAGAGCCATCGACGGTGGCGTCACGCAGGGCATTTTCACCGTCAACTCCGAGGTCGACGGCATTTCCCGCCGCATCGGCTTTCGCAAGCTTGCCGGCTACCCGGTCTATGCGCTGGCCGGCACCAGCATCGCCGCGATCAACCACGAGTGGTTGAAGACCATAGGCTCGCACTTGATCTTCGGCCTGCCGGCGACGCTGCTGCTGTTCGCCGTGCTGTGGTTCGCTTTGCGCCGCACCCAGCGCCTGCACGACGAGGCCGAGCGCCGTGAAATGGCGGAAGGCGCGCTGCACCAGGCGCAGCAGCTCCAGGCGATCGGCCAATTGACCGGTGGCGTCGCCCACGACTTCAACAATCTGCTCATGATCGTCAGCGGCAGCGTGCAGCGACTGCGCCGCCACATCAAGGACGCGAAACAGCTGCGCCTGCTCGACGCGATCACCACCGCGACGCAGCGCGGCGAGAGCCTGACCCGGCAACTGCTGACTTTCTCGCGCCGCCAGACCTTGCAGCCGAGCGTCATCGATCTCGCCGAGCGGCTGCCCGAGATCAAGGAGATGCTCAGCCGTTCGCTGCGCGGCGATATCGAGATCCGCGTCAGCGTGCCACGGCGGCCATGCACGGTGAAGATCGATCCAAGCGAGTTCGAGCTGGCGCTGCTCAATCTCGCCGTCAATGCCCGCGACGCCATGCCGTCGGGCGGCACGCTGACCATCGCCGCCAAGCCCGTGGTGCTGCGCGGCAAAGTCAGCGAAGAAGGCTTGAACGGCGATTTCGTCGCCATCCGCGTCGCCGATACCGGGTCGGGCATTGCCGCCGACGCGCTGCCGCGGGTGTTCGAGCCGTTCTTCACCACCAAGGACGTCGGCAAGGGCACTGGGCTGGGCTTAAGCCAGGTTTACGGCTTCGCCCATCAGTCCGGCGGCGCGGCGACCATCGCCAGCTCGGCGCGGCGCGGCACCGTCGTCACGCTGTTTCTGCCGCGGACCTGGGAAGCCCCGGCGCGGCCGCAAGAGCAATCCGCCGTCGTCAGCGCCAAGCGGCACGCCGGCACCGTGCTGCTGGTCGAGGACAATGCGGAGGTCGCCGAGGTCGGCAAAGCCTATTTCGAAGAGCTCGGTTACACGGTCAAGCAGGCGGCGAGCGCGCAAGCCGGCCTCGATCTCGTCGAAAGCGATCGCGACATCGATGTCGTATTCTCCGACATATTGATGCCGGGCGGCATGAACGGCCTCGAACTGGCCGATACCGTCCGCCGGCGGTTTCCGGACATCGTCGTGCTCTTGACCACGGGCTACAGCTCGAGTGCCCAGGACGCCGTGCGCCAGGGTTTCGCCGTGCTGCAAAAGCCCTACGACCTCGCCGCGCTCGACCGCGCGCTACGCGAGGCGCAGCGGGCTGAGGCGCCGAAACCGCAAGCGGCGGTCGGCTAAAACTTTCTCCCCCGCTTGCGGGGGAGATGCCGAGCGAAGCGACGGCAGAGGGGGTAAGTCGCGCCGCTTGCGCAAGCCTTACTGCCGCAGGCCCCCCTCCCTACCCTCCCCCGCAAGCGGGGGAGGGAATCGAACCTGCCGCGCGAACGCGCACGCCAATCCAACAACACGCTTCATTTGTGATGCGGCTCGGGATCGATGCCCAGCGCCGTGAACACGCGGGTGTGCATGTTGTAGAGCCCGATCAGCACGCTCAGTTCGACGATCTGCCGTTCGTTGAAATGGGG
>Ga0307476_10002556_pt1 | contig 10849 bp, 8 predicted proteins | sample atmos_gasesECM2C_2_FD_203314 | JGI IMG/M metagenome (GOLD analysis project Ga0307476, IMG submission 203314) | Hardwood forest soil microbial communities from Morgan-Monroe State Forest, Indiana, United States - atmos_gasesECM2C_05 | ecosystem: Environmental > Terrestrial > Soil > Temperate... | reverse complement strand
AAGGCATCCTCATTCTGACGGCTAATCGATGTCCCTTTTGGATTATCAAGTACGGCGAACCCGACGATCACCATCGTGGTGATGTAACGGATGATGCTGCCTTGTGCACTCATCCCCGAGCGTTCCTTGCGTCAGCGCGGTGCTTGGTCCCATTTCGTCAGAAAGGGCCGCTCCCTTATTCCCGAATTCGCTGATGAACGTGAACTGGGTCACAAAATGGCCTCTCGTTTGCAGACCCAGGCGCGCCGCCGAGCCTCTGTCCGGACTCACCAGGAGGCGGACATCACGACTATCGAACACAAAGTCAGCTTCGGGTATTACCGGACATCGGACGGCGTAACGAGCACATCTGCTTTCCACTGGATTGTGTTGCAAAACTCCCTTTGATGCGAATCGCGAACCATGATTCCGTTGGTGGAGACGGCATCTGCGGGAGCAGCGCATGATGGGGCGACGGGAAGAAGGACAGGGTCAGTTCTTTTATTCGTTTGATCTCGACAAGGTGGTTCCGCCCGATCATCTGGTGCGGCAGATCGACGGTTTTCTCGATCTAAGTTGGGTGCACAAGGAGTTGGCGCCTTATTACTCGCACACGGGTCGGCCCTCGATTGACCCGGTGCTGATGATCCGGATGCTGATCGTTGGCTACGTGTTTGCGCTCCGCTCGGAGCGCCGGCTGTGTGCCGAAGTCCAGGTCAACCTGGCCTACAGGTGGTTCTGCAAGCTCGGCATTGAGGACAGGATCCCCGATCACTCTGTATTCTGCCGTGCACGGCACGAACGCTTCCGGGAGAGCGACGCCCTTCGTCGGGTCTTCGAGGGTGTCGTGGCCATGTGCATTGCGACCGGGCTGGTTGGCGGCGAAGCGTTCTCGATCGATGCGAGCCTGATCAAGGCGGATGTAGACAAGAAGAAGCGGCTGCCCGGTGACCAGCCGATTGCATGGCCGAAGACAGAGGAGGCATCCCATGCCGTTCGCGAGTACCTCGCCGCCCTGGATACAGCCCACGGCGATGAGGATGGTGGTGGAGACGCTGGCGGTTCAGGCAAAGATGGCGACCGACACAAGCCTCCCAAGGAAGTCTCGCTTACCGATCCGCAGGCGACATGGGTTGCGAGGCCAGGCTTGGACCCGTTCTTTGCCTATGATGCGAACTATCTGATCGACAACAAGGTCGGCATTATAATCGATGCGGTTGGCACGCGGGCAAACCGAACCGTGGAGATTGCCATCACCCAGACCATGGTGGACCGCGTTGAGCGCCGCTTCGATCTGCGGCCCCAGAGACTCGCGGGCGACACGGTCTATGGCGCGGTCAGGCTGCTCAAATGGCTGGTGGATCGCAACATCACACCGCACGTACCGGTATGGGACAAGTCGGCACGTACTGATGGCACCTTCAGCCGCGCCGACTTCGTCTTCGACCAGGACCGCAATACCTATATTTGCCCAGGCGGCGCCGAACTGACCAGCACGGGCAATATCGATCAAGGCCACATCGTTTATTACCGAGCCAGCAAGAGCGATTGCTCGCAGTGTTCACTGAAGCCGAAGTGCACGACCGCAACTGTGCGCAAAATCACCCGCGACCTCAACGAAGATGTGCGAGACGGTGTCCGGGCCTTGGCCGACACGGAAGCTTTCCAGCAGTCCCGCCGTGAGCGCAAGAAGGTTGAGATGCGGTTTGCGCATATGAAACGGATTCTCAGGCTCGACCGGTTTCGGCTACGGGGGTTGAGCGGCATCAGCGACGAAGTGCTGCTAACAGCAACCGCGCAGAACCTGAGGCGGCTTGCCAAAATTCTCTGCCGTGCGCCGCCACTTTTACCGGAGGCCTGTCTTGCGTAGGCGTCACGTCGAGCGTTGATGGCGTCAATAGACGCCACAACGGCGAGCGCGACCAACCAACCGCCCAAAACTTAAAACCAAGTCCTGCAATCGACACCCAAAGAGTTTTGCAACATGGGGTAATTCCGGGATCGAGCCAGACAAAGGCTTGGGAATCAGCTCTCCAGGAAGATATGAGGCCCGCCCCATGTGGCCTTGCAACGATGGAGAGCGACAATGGAATACTATGTCGGACTGGACGTGTCGTTGAAGCAGACATCAATCTGCGTGGTGGACCAGGCAGGGCTGGTCGTGCGAGAGGGCGTGGTCGACTCCGATCCTGAGGCGATATCGGTTTACGTAACGTCAAGGGCACCGAATGCAGTACGTATTGGCCTTGAGACGGGACCGACATCCACGTGGCTATGGACCGAGCTCAAGCGACTTGGTCTGCCGGTGATCTGTATCGACGCGCGTCATGCCAAGGCGGTTCTCAAGATGCAGATCAACAAAAGCGACCGCAACGATGCCATCGGGATCGCGCGCATCATGCAGACGGGTTGGTTCAAGGAGGTGCATGTCAAGGATATCGACAGCCACTCGGTCAGGGCACTGCTGGCCAGCCGGGCGCTGCTGGTCAAGATCAAGCGTGATCTCGAGAACCATGTTCGCGGCCTTCTCAAAAATCTCGGCCTCGTCATCGGCCGTGCCAAGTTTAATGTCTTTGCCGTGCGAGCCGAGGAATTGATCGAGGGCCGTCCCGAGTTGGTGGCTGCGATCAGACCGCTGCTCGAAGCGCGCAGTGCTGTCGAGCAACAGGTTAGTGAGCTTGACCGCAAGGTTATGAAACTGGCTCGCCATGATACGCAGGTCCGCCGGTTTATGACCGCACCCGGGGTCGGTCCGATCACCGCGCTCGCCTTCAAGGCAACGATTGACGATCCGACACGGTTTGCGCGATCGAGAAGCGTAGGTGCTTACGTCGGGCTAACCAGTAGACGCCATGCGTCCGGAGAGGTCGATTGGACCGGTCGCATCTCCAAATGCGGCGACGCGATGCTACGAAGTTATCTATTTGAAGCAGCCGGGGTTCTGCTGACGCGCGTCCCAAAATGGTCAGCCGTGAAGGCTTGGGGGGCAAGGCTCGCCAAGCGCAACGGGCTCCGCAAGGCCAAGGTTGCAGTCGCGCGTAAGCTCGCGGTCATTCTGCATCGCATGTGGATCGATGGAACCGAGTTCAACTGGTCGAAGGAGATTGCTGCCTAGCGAGGCGACTACCGAGTTCCTGCCAAACGGCGGGAAAAGACGTCCCAGCCGGGACGAGGGCGATGGTGAGTTCGACAGATTTTTTGCGCGCGTCCGAGAGGACGACCGCGATTGCAACATTGAACCGCCAGCGTCACCTTACGCCATCATGCGGAGGGTTCACCCCTACCGCGGAGAGAACAGTGGACCCGGCAAGGACGATCATTGGAGAGCTTGACACCCAGACCCGGAATTAGAGAACACAATCAGAGGTATAGCGGAAGTCGTATTTCAGGGCCGTCAGGTCGCCTTTTGACCAGGAACGGACCTTGGTAACCGTTCGTACGCCCGGCGTTTACGGTGGTTCTTGGGTTCTACTGCACCTTTTCCCAGATTAGGGTTTGAACGAACATTTTTCCCAATGTCTCCTGATTGCGAGATCGAGTTGGCTCTGTCACGTAAGTCAAGCGATCGCCATTCCGAGTAATGTGACGAACGACGGTAGTACCGCTCCGAGTTTCATCCCACGATATGTCAACGTGATGCTCAATTCGATCGCCGCCGTATGTGTAGGTGCCTCCGTAGGCCAGCATGCTGCGATATAGAGCGTCACGCTCTTCGATCGTTGTTTTTGTAACGTCTGGGGGCTTAATTCTTCCATCATACGTAATCAGGACCAGCATACGGCCGTCCTTTCCGTAAATAATGTAGCCCTTCGGATGCTCTCCAAAAGCGCTCACAACGTCGCCTGTATCGAGAATTTTGTTCGTTGCGGTGATTAGCCTGTATGTTCCCCAAATTTCTTCGTCGCCAGCAAAAGCGTCGGACGTAACAAGGACCATCATCACGGCAATGCCAAGGATCGCGAACGCAAAACCATTTTTCATTTTGCACTCCATAGACCTCTGAAAATGCGCAGGCCCGCAGGTTCCGAATGTAGAGCCGAACGTTCAGAACTGCAAAGGCCCTTGGCATCCCGTATCGCCGTTGCGGCCGCTTCGCGCCGAACTGATTAAATGAGTGGGGCACTTCCGGTTGTGACTCTTTTCCGACCTGGTCGGTCTAACTGACGATGTCGGTTCGTGGGGGCAAAGCGGACCAACCACCGACATCGCGGAAACGACGCGAATGACCCAGTCCGGACATCGGGTTTTGTTGGCGATGTCCAACCAAGCCGGAGTTCGCAGCGGGGTTGAACCCTTGATCTGGATCAAGCCCATTCTGCTTGGCGGGGTCGCAGAATTGCAATTGCGATTGTTTAGCGCTGGAGCGGCGAAATGAGTATCCTTTGGACCATCATTATTGGTTTTATCGTTGGTGTAGTTGCCAAATTCATCATGCCCGGTGACAAGGCGGAGCCGAGGGGCTTTATCCTGACGACCATTCTGGGGATCGTCGGCGCCTTCGTTGCAACTTATCTCGGTCAGGCCGTTGGTTGGCACAAGGCGGGAGAATCCACCGGATTCATCGGCGGCGTGGTTGGCGCAATAATCCTGCTCTTCGTCTATGGCCTCATTATGGGACGCCAAGGGCGCGTCATCTGATGACGCCGCATCCAGTGGCATCTGGTTTGACCCATCGAGCATTTGCCAGGAGATCGACATGGAACAGATTCTGATCAATCTCGTCGCAGGCGCGATAGGCGGCGTTGGCGTCGGCAAATCGTCCTCCACATTTGATCTGGGCACGGCTGGAAATGAAATATCGTCTCGGGCCTGGTCGGAGGCGGGCTTCTGGGACAGGTCGCTACCCTCTTGCTGCCTTCCGTCTTGGCGGAGGCACAATCAGGAAACTTCAGTGTGAGCGGTGTTGTCTCGCAGGCGGCCGCCGGCGGCGCAGGCGGTGCCATACTGACCGCGATCATCGGCGCCATGAAGAACAGAGCGGCTGCGTGACTTTCAGCGCAGCAACAGTTTCGTAATGGCACCGGATGATCCACCTGCGGCGTCGGCCCGGTGGCGGGAGGCGAGGGTGTGCCATGACAGGTATTGCAGAATGGCTGGCATCCATCGGTTTGGCAGAGTACGCCGAGCGCTTCAACAACAACGCCATTGACCTCTCGGTCCTCCGCGATCTCACGGAGCAAGATCTCAAGGACCTTGGAGTCCTGCTTGGGCATCGCCGCAAGATGCTGCGCGCGATCGAAGAGCTTAAGGGGGATGTTTTACGAACATCCCAAGCGGGGACCACACCGGCACCCCGGGACGGCGCCGAGCGGCGTCAACTTACGGTCATGTTTTGCGATCTGGTGGGCTCGACGGCACTTTCGGCCCGTCTTGATCCGGAGGACTTACGCGTCGTAATCGGTGCCTATCTCGCTTGCGTGGCAGAAGTTATCGCCCAGAATGATGGCGTGATCGCGCGTTACATGGGGGACGGGGTACTCGCTTATTTCGGCTATCCGCAGGCGCACGAAGATGATGCCGAACAGGCGACACGCGCGGGATTGGCGATGGTCGATGCCGTGGCTAATCTCCAGACCGATATAGGAACCGAACTACAGGTTCGCGTTGGCATTGCTACCGGCATGGTAGTTGTCGGCGATTTGACCGGCGAAGGCACTGCTAAAGAGCAGGGGGTCATTGGCGAGACGCCGAATTTGGCTGCGCGCCTGCAGACGCTCGCGGAGTGCGGCACGGTTTTGATTTCCGAAAGTACGTACCGGCTCACGGATGGGCATTTCGAGCACCGCTATCTGGGTCCTGTCGCGCTTAAAGGATGGGCAGACCCAATCCCCGCGTGGCAGGTGCTGGGAGCAACCGGAGCGGAAAGTCGCTTCGAGGCGCAGCACAAGGCCAGATTGACACCGCTCGTCGGGCGTGACGAGGAGTTCGAGTTGCTGTTGCGTCGATGGCAGCATGCCAAGCGGGGTGAAGGTTGCGCGGTGGTGCTCACCGGACAGCCGGGTATCGGTAAGTCGCACATTGCCTTGGCGCTTGAAGAGCGGCTCCAATCCGAGCCCCACATCACGCTGCGCCATTTCTGCTCGGCGCACCATACCAACAGTGCGCTGTATCCATTCATCCGCCAACTCGAGCGGGCGGCCAGGTTCGAGCATGGCGACTCGCCTGCGGGGAGGTTCGCCAAGCTTGAGGCCCTACTCATGCGGTCCGGAGCCGACGCCGACCGTGTAGTTGCACCTCTGGCAAGCCTGCTGTCGCTACCTCTTGGCGACCGCTATCACGTGCCAGAGATGAGCCCACAGAAGCGCAAAGAGATGACATTGGCGGCACTTTTGGCTCAGTTCAGCGGCTTGGCGTCGCGGCGACCGGTATTCGTCATCTTTGACGATGTCCATTGGGCAGACCCGACCTCGCTGGAGCTACTCTCGATCGCTTTGGAACAAGTCCAGCGGCTTCCGGTCCTGCTGCTTATCACCGCGCGACCGGAGTTTACGCCGCCTTGGCCAGGTCATGCGCATGTGACGACGGTCTCACTCACGCGCCTGAACCGGAACGATGGGGCGGCAATAATCGACCGCATTACTGCCGGCAAAACGCTCCCAAAGGAGGTAATGAACCAGATCTTGGCCCGTACCGATGGCGTGCCCTTATTCGTCGAAGAACTCACCAAATCCGTGCTGGAAACCGGCCTCTTGGAGGAGCGGGATGATCACTATGTGCTCAGCCATCCGCTCCCTTCGATGGCGATTCCGTCGACATTGCACGCCTCGCTGATGGCGAGGCTCGACCGATTGGCGCCGGTAAGGGAGGTTGCTCAGATTGGCGCTGTTGTGGGCCGGGAGTTCTCTTACGAACTGCTGAGCACCGTAGCCGGGCTTTCAAAAGAGACACTTGAGGACGCGCTTGCTCAGTTGGTTAGGTCGGAGTTGGTTTTCTGCCGAGGCCAGCCACCCCAGGCGATCTATACATTCAAGCACGCACTTGTGCGGGACGCGGCCTACTCAGGACTTCTGAGAAGCCGACGCGCAGCACTACATGCCACGATTGCAGACGCCTTTGAGCAACGGTTCCCTGAGATGGTGGATGCCCAACCCGAAACACTCGCGCATCATCTCACGGAGGCCGGACTATTCGAAAAGGCGGAGATCTATTGGCTTCGGGCCGGCAAGATCGCAGCTATGCGCTCCGCCAACCTCGAGGCCATCGCACACCTGCAACAAGGTATCGAGGCTTCAAGCCATCTGCCCGACGGCAGCCGAAAGGACAGGTTGGAGCTGGACTTCCAATTCACCCTTGGGACCTGCTTGATCGCGACCCAAGGGCCGGCCTCAAATAGGTCGATGGCAACCTTCGCCCGCGCGCGTGAGTTGTGCGAGCGCATCGGAGGGCCCCCCGAGCAACTCCAGGTCATGTTTTGGCTGACCACTGCGAGCGTCATTCGCGGCGAGTTGCCGCTAGCCCAGGAGACGATTGCGGCTCTGCTTGATCTCGCCGACGCGCGTGGTGACCGACCAGCGTTGCTCAACGCGATGCGCGGTCAGGCTATGATTCGTCTCTTCATGGGACATCTCACTGGTGCCCACGAAGCGATTGGACGGGCCGTCGATGCGTTCGACGCAAGCAATGAGGCGGACAGATTGGCGGCGCGTGCCGCCGGCCAGGATGCTGGCGTGGCCGACCTGGCCCTGCTGTCGTGGGCGCTCTGGCTGCTCGGCCAGGCCGATACCGCAATGACACGAATAGGCGGCGCCATTCAACGCGCTGACACCATCAATCATCCGCATTCGCAGGCCTATGCCTGTTATTATGCGTCTATTCTGCACGCTCTTCGCGGCGAGCTAGAGGCTGCGCAACGCTATGCCGAACGCTGTATCGCCTTGTCGGAGGAACACGGATTCCGGCAATGGCGCGGCTTGGCGCACGCCATTCGAGGCATATGCGTAACCTCGCTCGACCCTTCATCCAGCGCACTCGAGGAGATCCGCCTTGCATTGGACGAATATCGGGGGGCAGGTTATCAGCTTGGCATCACGGCGCTATACGTCCTCTTGTGTCCGGCTTTCCTGTCCAGTCACAATTGGGAGGCCGCGCTGGAGCTGATCGAAGAGGGCCTTGCGACGGCCGGTCGCAACAGCGAGCGGATCTTCGAGGCCGAATTATACAGACTTAAGGCGCGCGCGCTGCTCGTCCGTGGCGCGCCGGATGCCAAGGCTGAGGCGCAGTCGCTGCTCGACCAGGCATTGAATACAGCTCGAAGCCAGCACGCAAAAGCACTTGAACTTCGAGCTGCGTCGGACACTGCCCAGTTGTGGATCGATCAAGGCAGACGCGAGGACGCCCTCGGGCTGCTCGCGTCTGTCTACGCCTCGTTCAGCGAAGGCTTTGATACGCCGGACCTTAAGCAGGCCAAGGCTTTGCTCGGATAAGGCTTTGCTCGGATAAGGCTTTGCTCGGATAGTTGCGATAAGCGCGTACTACAGTTGGTTTGTATTGGCGCCAGACTGGCCGAGTAGGCGATAGATTTCCTTCACATCGGCGTTGCTCATTGCGAAAGCGGGATATGGCATCGAGCCGTTCGAATATTTCCCCTTGTCGTTCGGCTTGACATGGGCTCCGGTCTTGGCGTTGACCCGCCAATCCATCTTCTTCAAGTACGTCGTGTACGCCTTCGGATCGGCATCGCCCTTAACCTTTGCGATCGCTTTTGCCAGTCGATCCCTATCGAGATGCTGTCCTTCGCTCTCGTCTTTCCTCTCGTTTATGAATAGGACTGTGTTGTCAGCTGCAGTCGTCGTAGCCGCAGCTTCATATGCAGCGATTGCTTTCTCTGCCGCGGCCCTCCCAAGCCTTCGCCCTTGATCCAGATTGCTGTGATTCCATTTGAAATCGATGTGGGCGGGTACGTGAATCTCGACTACCGTACCTTTCCAATTGTTCTCCTCTTTCAGATGGTACTTAAAGAGCTTGACGTCGTCTTCGCCCACCGTCGCCGCAAACAATTGGCAGAGATTCGCCAGGGCATCGTGAAGGTTCTTCGGCTTGCGAATTTGCTTCGAGTCGACAATCCGGCTCACCCATATTTCGTCGATTTCATGCCCGTGGTTCTCGATTAAGGTCTGAAAATTGACGGTATCGACCAGCGCTCCTTCGCAATAGGTGTCGCCATCTATCTTTACCGTTTCTTCGACGAAAGGAAGTGCCGAACACGCGCACAAAGTCGATGCGTTGATAGCGCCTTGATATGCTTTTTCGCCTGTCCGACGATTGGAGAAAAGCGCAAGCTTCTGTTTATCCAGATTCCAGGCATTGTGAAAAATGAAAGGCTTGTCGTCTTCGTTTTCCTCCGGAAATAGCCGCTCGAACTTTATACTCTTCATAAAAGCGCTATTCGGATAGTTGATCCTGGACAGGCCGGTGACATTGGACAAGTACAATAGCGACGTCAGGTAACGCACGAAGGGATTCGGTGCCATCGCTTGATTGAGAATCCAACCATTAATGTCTCCCTCGTCCAACTTTTCGAAGTTCGGCTTTTTCTTCTCGCCTATGTGATTAAAGAAGAGCGACATCGACTCCTGAAATGAATCCATCATTTTGTATGGGTCCCATACAAAATCCTTGTAGTTGTCGGAGTCGCCGATGAATTTGCTCAAGGCCTTCGTGTTGGCCCGCCAGTCGGGCCCAAACACCCTATTGATCGGAAAGCGTTCATAGCTTTCATCGTCTCGAAACACACCGTTTTTGAAGAACTGATAGGTCTGTTCGGGCCTGTCTTTATCTTTTACTTCTTGTTTGTCGAACTGATTATAAACGATCCCGACCCAAGCGCCGATGCAGGACAATGCCCAGATATCAAACTTTTTATCAGCGGCGGCCAGCGCGTCGAGAACCCCAATGTGCAGCCCTGCTGCCGGACCACCACCGCCAAGCGTGATTGCTCTCCTTACCATTGGATCCCTCCGTTTAGATCGAGTACTTCAGTGTGAACAAGCCCCCCAAAGCGGGGGGTCTGGTTGCCAGGAATGGTAGTCGTCGCAGCAGGCGAGCCAATTGGGGGTGTGCCTTGTTGCGTCTGCTGCGCGAATGCCGGCGCCGAGAGGGCAGGGGCAGAGATCAGCGCAACAAAGGCTTTGCGAATAATCATTGCAAAATCCTCGCAGTACGCACAGGCAATTCCACCCAAGGTCGCATCCAGCGGTTGGGTGTTGATTTAGATCAAAACGGGCCACCGCGATCTATCCGTTATCCAAAAAGCCAGCGCCGGAACGACAGGGCGGTGCAGCAGCTTGTCGTAAGCGAGATATCCAAGACGGCGTGGGGCAAGCATTACTCCGAGCGGTTCACTGCGGCTATAAGCCCTAAATCCAAAAAATGGCGGCCCCGAATGAACCGGAGCCGCCTGTTGGTCGTCAGTTACCGTGTTATCTGGAGCAAAAATGAGAGCGACTTCGGGCGCTTTTTTTGGCGTCTGTGAGATGGTTCATATAAGGGGCGCGCGGGCGTAGCTAGTAATGCCTCACCGGACATTTCCTCTCCGGGACTGTCTAGGCAAAGCCGCCTGGCGCTGCTGGTTTTAGGCCAGCTCGACTTCGAGCTTTCACGGTCATGCACCTCTGCTGGCCGAAAAAGAAGCGTTGAAGGGAAAGTGGACTGCGTGCCGTTGGAGCGGACGCAATGAAGCACTGCCAGCATTGATGTCTGAGTTTGGCACGTTTGAGACATGCCCACGGCCCCTGCGCATGCAAAAAGGTAACGGAAAGGGAGCATCAAATGATCATCAAACGCAGCGTCCCATGGCATGCCCGCTCGACCCTCAGCAGGTCGGCCCACGTCATCGCACGGATCGGACTCGCTTTGACCGGGACCGCCTGTG
>Ga0307476_10002555_pt1 | contig 10853 bp, 11 predicted proteins | sample atmos_gasesECM2C_2_FD_203314 | JGI IMG/M metagenome (GOLD analysis project Ga0307476, IMG submission 203314) | Hardwood forest soil microbial communities from Morgan-Monroe State Forest, Indiana, United States - atmos_gasesECM2C_05 | ecosystem: Environmental > Terrestrial > Soil > Temperate... | reverse complement strand
ACGCCATTGCCTACCTTAATCTTGTCGACCGAGCGAATTGGAGTAACCTCCGCGGCCGTACCGGTGAAGAAAGCTTCGTCGCAGATGTAGAGCATCTCGCGTGGAATCATCTGCTCGACGATTGGAATATTCAGGTCGCGGGCAATTTGCAGTACCGAGTCGCGCGTAATGCCGGGAAGGACTGAGCTGCCCAGCGGATTCGTGATCAGCTTGTCGTGTTGCACGACAAAAACATTCTCGCCGGAGCCTTCGCTCACGAAGCCGTTCACGTCGAGCGCAATGCCCTCGGCATAACCGTTCACGACCGCTTCCATCTTGATAAGCTGCGAGTTCATATAATTCGCGCCAGCCTTCGCCATCACCGGCAGCGTGTTCGGCGCAAGGCGCGTCCATGAAGAAATGCAGGCGTCGCAACCTTCGCTCTCGCCACCCAGATATTTTCCCCACGACCAATTGATGATGTAAACCTCGGTCGGCGTGTTGAACGGATTCACTCCCATCTCGCCAGCGCCGCGCAGAATGATGGGCCGAATGTAGCAAGGCCATGTACCGTTGCTGGCCACGGTTTCGAGCATGGCCTTCACCAACTGGTCGCGAGTGTAGCCGACGTCGATGCGATAAACCTTGGCGGAATTGAGTAGCCGCTGAATGTGATCGTCTGCGCGAAAAATCGCTGGGCGCGACTGCGGCGCGTAGCAGCGAATCCCCTCGAACACCGAGGAGCCGTAGTGGACCACGTGCGACAGTACATGAAGAGTCGCTTTGTCCCAGGGAATGAGCTTCCCATTGTGCCAGATGTTTTCCAACTTTTCGATCGCCATGAGAACTCCTCAGCGCGGATCAGAACATTATAGCCGAACGCGGCGAAGCCTCCCCCGCCAAAAAGTCTGGGATGAGACCATGTGGGGCGAAGCGTTCGAATGCCGAAGCGACTTATGTAGGGACAGCCGCCCGCTGTCCTGAGCGGAGCCGAAGGGGCTGTCCAGCGGCCCAGGGGTATCGGGCCGCAGCAGGTTTTCGGGACGCTCGGGTTAGTGAGAGCCGCGGGCGATGGCTTGCACCCAGTTGGCCAGGCTGTGGAAGGCGGCGGTGCTGCCGATGGGGACGCGGAGTTGTCCCACGACTACCACGAAGGCGGCGGCCCAGGCTGTGGCGCGATGCACTTTGCCGGTGGACCAGAGATCGTAGGCGATGAGGAGCAGCAGGAAGAGGAAGATGAAGGTGCTGTCGAAGAACGGGCGGGCGGTGATGACGGTGAAGGGCGGGCGCCCGGTGGGGGCGTCGAGCAGCGCGATGGTGGCGATCATGATGAGGCGTTTGTGCGCGGCGGGATTGAAGCGGGCACGATACGCGAAAAAAATCAGCGTGGCGAAGATGATCATGCCACCGATCGGGATAGCGTAGAAGGTGCGAGGGTCGAAACCGGAGCCGGGAGGCGCGAATCCGCGGGCCAGGGAATTGCTTGCGGCCAATACGCCGAGAATCACCATGAGACATGCCAGGCCAAAGCCGAAAAGTCCGAGGCGCCGGTGAATGTCGACGCGCCCGGCGGAGATAAGCAGGGTCTGCGTGATCAATAAAAGGATCCAGCTCGAAAAAACCACGCCGTGAATGTGGATGAGCATGTTCGGCAAAGGGGCGCGAAAGACTCCGGCGAGAAAATATGTGCGGGCAAAGCCGACAAAAACCGTCATCAGGATGAGGAATGCCATTCCTGAGAAAAAGTAGTTGTCGTATCGCGCTCCGGGTTTTTGAGCAGTGCTCCGTGGCAGCGTGGCTGTGGCCATTCAGTCTCCGTTTTTTCGCGTGACTTCCGATTCGATTGGAAAAGGTTCGATTGGAACGCGGGAGAATTGTATACCGAGTGGTGACGGGCGGGAACGCCCGTTGCGACTGTCAGAATCTCGATCTCCGGAAACATTCCTGGCCGTGCAATCCGCTGGGGAATTGTATGCGTACTCAGGATGCACGGGAAAGTTGGCTCGCAATCTGGCTGCTTCAAGCCGCGATTGCGGATCTGCCGACCACTCCCGAAATCAAACCAGGAGATTGGTATGAACCTGCCCAAGAACATGGATGTTGAAAAAGATACGGCACCGGTCGATGAGAACCCGTCCGGAATGTCGAGGCGCTCGTTTTTCAAACGGGCTACGGTGGTCGGAGCTACGAGTGCAGTCGCGATTGGCGGGCTGGTCACGCTGGCTTCGGCGTTAGACAAGGGAGCGAGCGCCACCAGCGACGACGAGATCGCGAAAAGTAGTTTGGCGAGTGGAGATCGCCAAATCCTGCTCGCGGCCGAGATTGCCGAGGCGTTGGCGGTCACGACCTACACCAATATCATCAACACCTCGCCTTTCTTTACCCGCCTGCCAATCGACGATCAGGGTTACCTCGCGGGTGCGCGGCAGGAGGAAATGTCGCACTATCTGCTGGAGCAGTCGGTGACGGATCAGTTGACGCCTTTTACCTCGTTCTACTATCCGTTCAACATGTTCGCCGATGCGCAGACTACGTTGAACACTCTGGTCACCCTCGAGGACGCGTTTATCGCGGCTTACCTGATTGGCGTGCGAAATTTCAGCACCGGACAATTGCGAGTGACGGCGGCGCGCATCATGGGCATAGAGAGCGACCACCGGACGCTGGCGCGCGTGCTGGGGCCGGATGTGGCGGCGCAGGACGGCGGGCCGATTATGACCATCACGGGCTTTCAGGGAGTGCCGGAAAGTGTTGCTCCTCCCAACAACAATGGATACGAGAGAAGTCTGTGCCTGAGCAGGATCGACCAGGCGGTGAATGCACTGCTGCCTTTTGTGGACGTCAACGCCGCCCAGGCTGCGGGCTTCGATACTTCAAAGTCGTTTTCCTTCGAACCGTTCAATCCAACTCTGCCAAATCCACTGGGGGATTTTATTTCCTTCAAGGGATGCTGAGCGAGGGCAGGGCGGGGAATTGGCTTGTCCGGCTGGGGTCGCGGGTTCTTCGGGAACTCGCGGCCTTGCCGGAAGGCGAGCGAAAACAAACATCGCAAGAACTTGCTAGACATGAATCAAAATTCGAGGAGGATCTGTGATTGAAGGATTGTTTCAGCCCATGCATCTGATCGTGATCTTCGCCATCGCGCTGCTGGTATTTGGTCCTAAGAAACTGCCAGAGTTGGGCAAAGGATTAGGAGATGGCATTCGCGGCTTCAAAGCGGCGATGAACCCCGCAGGAGAGAAAAAGGATAGCCCGGAGGCCTAGCGCCACGCGCGCCATCGCCACAACTCATGTGGGGACAGCCGCCCCGGCTGTCCAGCGGCCCAGGCCCATCGGGCCGCAGCGAACTCGGGAAGGGCACGACGTTCAGAGGTTGCGGCAACCAGCCCAATAACAACTGTCGTGCTGAGCGGAGCAGTGAGGATCGCAACGCGATCCTCACTGCGAAGTCGAAGCATCCCTACCCTCACCCGACTCCATCCACGGGTACCACTCCGAAGCCAAATCCTTCCACTGCGGATTGCGCCGTTCAAACAGCGCGATTTTCTTCGCCCGCGACCATCCCTTCAGCTGCTTCTCGCGGGCCAGGGGTTTGTGCACATCATCGTAGGATTCGAAATAGAGCAACCGAACCACCTCATACCGGGAGGTGAACCCCTCGTAGTGATGGAACTTGTGCTGGAACACGCGTTTGTGAAGATTGCCGCTTACTCCAACGTACAAAGTCCCAGTCAGGCTTCCCATAACGTAGACGCAGTAATAGCGAGGGTCGCGCACTAGGCCATGATTCGAGTATTCGGGCGTCGTGGCTGTGATCGATGTCACAGCAGAAGAAAATGCCCTCCGCATTCGGGATGGCGGCAGGGATGCTTCGACTGCGCCGGGAGGACCTACGGCCCTCCCAAGCTTCGCTCAGCATGACAAAATCGCCGGGTGCCCCAGGTCTCGCCGCCGCCGGGTGCACAGCCCTCCTTGCGTGATTAGTCGTGTTTGTTTCGTTTGTTTTCTCTGTGTCTCCGTGGTGAAATGATTTTCGACATGCCCTCCCGAGGCCATCACCATCCCCGTGCGCTGCTATAATCAAGAATTGCGCCCATGTCTCCTAAGCGTCTGATTCGTTCCACCACAGTTTTATCCATCCGCCGTAACGGCAGCGTGGTTCTTGCCGGAGACGGCCAGGTTACGCTCGGCGAATCCGTCATTAAACATACCGCGAAGAAAATTCGCCGCCTTTATAACGACAAAATCCTCGCCGGATTCGCCGGTTCTACCGCCGACGCCTTCACCCTTTTCAGCCGATTCGAATCGAAACTCGAGCAGTACCACGGCAACCTCGGACGCGGCGCGGTCGAGCTGGCGAAAGACTGGCGCACCGACAAATTCCTTCGCCATCTGGAAGCGTTGCTGCTGGTTTGCGACAAAGAGCAAACCTTCCTGCTCAGCGGACAAGGCGACGTGATCGAGCCCGACAGCGGCGTGGCCGCCATCGGCAGCGGAGGCCCCTACGCCCAGGCCGCCGCCGAGGCGCTCTCCCGTCACACCCAGCTATCCGCCCGCCAGATCGCCGAAGAAGCCATGAAGATCGCCGGCAAAATGTGCATCTATACTAATGACACAGTAACGATAGAGGAATTGTGATCGCAGGGGATGCGCGAAGGAGGGACCGATAGCCTAGGCTTTGGCTGCCATCTTCATGGTCATGGCTTGGTTCTTCAGTTCAGGCGGACACTTGGTGGTTAAGCCACAAACTCCGCAGTGCGTGAAGTTGTTGCCGCCCAGCGGGATTACCGGGATGAAAAACAGCGTAAACCATCTTCGGGTTTCGACCACGGCGTGCATCGTATGTTTCGCGCACTTAGAGCAGACACGATCCACCTGCGCAATCGGGGTTTTCTTGGTTCTCGTACCGAACAGAAAGAACATACCTCCGGCCCTCCCCTGAAAGGATTTGCTTGATCAATTCGCTAAAACGGTAGCATCGGCCGGATCATGCCGCAGCGGTACGACAGTATTAGCACTTAAGATGGAGATGTAACACACTATTTATGGCCATCTACTTACCCAGCAGCGCCGAAGAAGAACAACTCGCCCTCGACGAACTCACTCCCCGCGAGATAGTAGTCGAACTCGACAAACACGTCATCGGCCAAAAAGACGCGAAACGCGCGGTAGCCATAGCCCTGCGCAACCGCACCCGCCGCCAAAAACTCACCCCAGAATTAGCCGAAGAAATCATCCCCAAAAACATAATTATGATTGGGCCGACGGGGGTGGGAAAAACGGAGATTGCGCGGCGGCTGGCGAAGCTGGCGAATTCTCCGTTTTTGAAGGTGGAGGCTTCGAAGTTTACTGAGGTTGGGTATGTGGGGCGCGATGTTGAGTCGATGGTGCGGGATTTGGTGGAGATCGCGATCGACAATGTGCGCGAGGAGAAGTTGGAGGACGTGGCCGACAAGGCCGAGTTGAATGCGGAGGAGCGGCTGCTGGATATTCTGTTGCCGCCGTCTCCCCCCGCCCGGTCTGGGGAGACGACGACTGCGGGCGGAGTGGTGATCGATGGCGGCACGGCGCTGGCGGAGTCTTCTTCGCGGACGCGGGAAAAATTGCGGCAGCAGTTGCGTGAAGGGAAGCTCGACGAACGTCAAGTCGAGATTGATGTGCGCGAGCGCAATTTTCCCACCTTTGAAATTATGACCAACCAGGGCGCTGAGGAGATGGACATCAACATTAAGGATATGTTGCCGAACATCTTTGGGCAGCGGACCAAGAAGCGGAAGATGAAGGTGAATGAGGCGTTCGAATATCTGATTCAGGAAGAAGAGCAGCGGTTGATCGACATGGATCAGGTGACGCGGATGGCGATTGACCGGGTGGAAAATTCGGGGATCGTATTTCTGGATGAGATCGACAAGATTGCGGGGCGCGAGGGCGGGCATGGGCCTGACGTTTCGCGCGAAGGGGTGCAGCGCGATATTCTTCCGATTGTCGAAGGCACGACGGTGAACACGCGCTATGGCATGGTGCGGACGGACCATATTTTGTTTATCGCGGCGGGAGCGTTTCACGTTTCGAAGCCGAGCGATCTGATTCCGGAGCTGCAGGGACGCTTTCCGATTCGAGTTGAGTTGCAGTCGCTGACCATGGAAGATTTTGTGCGGATCTTGACGGAGCCGAAATCGTCGCTGGTGAAGCAGTACACGGCGTTGCTGGAGACGGAAGGCGTGAAGCTGGAGTTTACGCCAGAGGCGCTGTCAGAGATTGCGCACTTTGCGTTTCGGGTGAATGAGAGCACGGAAAATATTGGAGCGCGGCGGCTGCATACGATTATGGAGCGGGTGTTGGATGAGTTGAGCTTTGACGCTCCGGAGAGAAAAGGCGAGCACGTAAACATCGACGCGGATTATGTGCGGAAGATGTTGACGGACATTGTGAAGGATCAGGATTTGTCGAGGTATATTCTGTAGGACGCCGTCACGGACCGTGTGGGCGCGGGCGACTCGCCCGCGCAAGTGTGTGCAATGTGTGCAAAATGATCCCTCTTGAGCACGCTGTTGTCGGGATCGATGTTGGGGGAAGAAGAAAAGGCTTCCACGCAGTGGCGCTGCGAAATGCAGTCTTTGAGAAGCCCTTCTGCTCCCCCAATCCAGCCGCCATCGTGGAATGGTGCCGCGAGCAGAACCCAGACAGCGTTGCGGTGGACGCGCCTTGTGATTGGAGCCAGTCCGGCTCGTCTCGAGCGGCGGAACGGGAACTGGCGGCGAGGGGGATTCGCTGTTTTACGACGCCTACACGCACACACGCCCTAGCCCACAAGAAGGGGTTCTACGACTGGGTCTTTAACGGCGAGGAACTCTACCGTCTGATGAAGCCTCACTATCCGCTCTTAAACGGGGAACTTGTGAGACGTCCGGTCTGCTTCGAGACTTTTCCGCACGCCATCGTCTGCGCGCTGGCTGGAAAGGCGGTCCCGGCGAAACCGAAAAAGATCAGACGTCTTAAGGTTTTGAGCGAACAAAACTACGATGTCAGTGTACTCTCCAACATCGATTTCATAGATGCCGCCTTGTGTGCCCTAACCGCCGATGAATTCCGCAAGGGCAGAATTAGACAGTTCGGGACACGTGAAGAAGGGATCCTAGTAGTGCCAGAGTTTGCGGCTCGTGCCGCTTAGGCAAAGCGGGCGAGTCGCCCGCTTCCACACATCCACACTTTCACATCTTCCGCACTTCCACATGGGCTGCTTCCTCCACATGGAGCTCTTGATCCCACTCCCCCGTCCACGCTCGTCTCAACCAATTTCCCGATTTGAAGCGCAATTAGTGCAGCGGGCGAGTCGCCCGCTGCCACACGGGGCTTGGCGGTACTAACCTTCTTTATATTATGCAGAGGAAGTATGAGTACCGGCGGAATCTGCCTCACTATCAGAAGGACAATCGGATTTTGTTTATTACCTACTCTTCCTGGCATCGATGGAGGTTGCCTGGAGTTGCGATGGACTTGGCGCTGGAGTCTTGCGTCCGGGCTAATGGCAGGAAATACTCGCTCTACGCTGCTGTCGTTATGCCGGACCATGTTCACCTGCTCTGCATGGCGCTGACGGATGACAACGGTTCGATTTCGATTCCCGAGATCACTCGGACTATCAAAAGCGAGTCGGCGCATCGCATCAATAAAGCCTTAGGACGAAGCGGGCGGGTTTGGCAGGATGAGTCGTTTGATCATATTCTTCGCGGAGATGAGAGCCTAAGGAAGAAAGCTTTGTATATTCTGGAGAATCCCGTAAGGGCCGGGTTGGCTAGTAGTCCTAGGGAGTATCGGTGGTTGTGGTGGGATGAAAAGCTGGTTCGGGCGGCGGCTTGACACCTGAGCGGGCGAGTCGCCCGCTCCCACACGCTGCGATGCCGCTAGGTTATGCGGCGGAGTTTGGTTACGCGGCCGGATTCGACCCATTCGACTACGAAGATGTTGCCGTCGTGATCGAAGCAGGCGCCGTGGGGGCAGACGAAGCGGCCGGGGGTTAGGGTTCCGGGGGGCTGATTGCGGACGGTGCTCCAGTCGTTGTTGGAATACTCGCCGTCGCCGAGGCTGGCGATTACTTTGTTGTTGCGGTCGAGGATGATTACTTTGCTGAGAAGATCGGCGATTACGACTTCGCCATTTCGTTCGTGAAGATAGCAGGGCATCTTCGAGGTGCCCGAGATGGTATCAACATGTTTGCCATCGAGGGTGAAGCGCTGCAATCGGCTGTTGCCGCGGTCGGTTACTACTAACAGCGGCGGATCGCCTTTTGATGCTCCACGAGTATCGACCCAGAGGCCGTGAGGGCAGTCGACCTGATCGTCGGCTTTGCCGAGTCCGCCGAAGGTGCGGATAAATTCAGCTCGCTGATTGTATTGGTTGATAAAGCTTGAGCCGTAGCCATCACCTATATATATGTCGCCGTTGGGAGCTATGGCGACATTCGTTGGCCGATAGGCGACAGTCGAGGTCTTGTCTTTGTTGTTAGGTTTATAAGCGTCGGATTCTGCCGGATAACCGAGCGTGAACACTTCCTCGCCTTTTAGGGTTCGCTTGGTGACTATGCCGTGTTGGTAATCGCAGAGGTAGAGGAACTCTTCGCTTCCCTCTTTGCGGATGGTGAGGCCGTGCGCTCCACCTTTGAATTGACGTCCCCAGGAGCGGACGAACTTACCTTTTTGATCGAAGACCACCATGGTATCGAGGCTGTCGCTGGTGGCGTGGACCGTGTGGTGGATATAAATGTTGCCTTGCGAATCCTCGCAGACGCCGTGGGTGTTGCCGTATTTGATGGTGCGCGGCAGTTCTCCCCAGTCGTGGATGGCTTCGTATTGGTGGTCGCCGTCGCCGAGAATTGGGGGTTTGGTGCCAGCCTTATCGGTTGCGCCGAGAAATGCGGGAGCGCAGGCGGCAGCCGCGGCGGTAGTCGTTATGAAAGTTCGTCGTGTGATTTGCATGATGAGGCGCTCCCGGGGTAGTCGTGGTCGGCATTCTATAAATATTCCGCGATGGCGGAGGTCATGCCCGTCAATGCATAAGGGACCGTGCGTCAGAGTCGGTGTCGTCCCTACGGGACCTGGTTCCTTTTCTTGTGGGCTTACCCAGGACTTACGTCCTGGGCTATAATCTTTCGCCCTACGGGGCTAGGACCTAGTTACTCTTAGCCACGGAAAATTTATCGCTTACTAGTTTAGGATCGGCGAATTGCAGCCAGAAACCCATCATCTCTTCGTCGCTGGGCTCACCCCAACGGAGTGCTTTCGAGGGATCGGGATTCTGGGGATTATTCAGCGAATTGTCGAAATATGCGGTAGTTACTAACTTCGTTCCTTTCGGAAGCAGGAACTGATTTTTCAGGAAGTAAGTCTCCTGCCAGCGGAAGTCATAGTGGGGCACATTCAGGATTACTTCGTGATGACCATCGGGATAAATGGCTTCGGTGGTCATGCTTTTTCCGCGGAAGTGCATGTGTGCGGTGTAGGCCAGCACAGTTACATCCTTGGGCAAGGTGTAACAGGAAGTTACGCGATGGTTTTCGTCATTTGGCGGAATCAGGAAAAGATCGTTCCAGATTTCGTATTGTGCGATTTCGTGCTTCACCGGTTCTTTGGCGAATACTAAACCAATGCTCGTGCGATCTTTTACGTCTTCCCCCGTGCGGTTGCTGTAATGAACTTGGAATTGCAAATACGAGCCGGCGGGAACTCTTAGGGCGAAGCCGGGAGGGCGGGTCTCGGCTAAATGTCCGGGAAGATAGATGCCGGGCACGATATTGATGTAACCGGATGACATGCCGGGAACGCCGCCACCATCGGGCGACGAGCAGCCATCGTCGATGACGGGGGCATCCTGGCGGATGTGCAGGACCTTGCCGGTACGGTAATGATATTTGTCGACTCCGGCATCGGGTTTGCCGTGCTCGGCTTCTTCTTTTGCGACTTTGTCGGCCGCGATCACCGAGACTGTGGCGTGATGCACGACGCGGCGGTCGCCGGGAAGAACCTCGGCGGCTTGCACCCACTTATCTTCGGTGAAGTTGGTGGGGACGTAGATGTATTCGTAGTCGTCCTGACTGGCGCCGGGGACGGTGAATTCAGGAATCGTGAGAACTAGGTCGGGCTTGATGTGCCAGCCTTCGGGGTACACGGGAGCAGGAGGCAAGTCTTTGGGGTCACCTTCTTTGGTGCCGGTTCTGACCCAGGTATCGATGGTGGCGATCTCTGTGTCGGTGAGGCGGGGATCGTTGAGAAATTCGCCGACCTTGGGATCGGCGTGCCAGGGCGGCATTTTGCGTTGTACGACTGCTTCGCGAATCGAACGGGCCCAGGGCCGAGTTTCTTTGTAGGTTACGAGCGACATGGGAGCGATATCGTTGGCGCGGTGGCACTTGGTGCAGTTCGCGTAGAGAATTGGAGCGACGTCGTGGTTGAAGGTGACTTCTTTTGGAGAAGCCGGGGTTTCCTGACCGGCTCCCAGGAACAGACAGCCAAAAGCTAGGACGATAAAAATAAGAACGATTCTGCGGGCGAGCATGGGGGCCTCCACCGGGCGTCATTCTAGACCCGGGGAGTAGGGAGTACAAGGAGCGGAGGGCCTCGTTTTGAATTTCCTAAGGTTTTGAACTTCGGTGGTGGTGCAATTTAGCGTACGCACCGGGCCGGTCAAGCGGGAGGTCCCTTCGACTTCGCTCAGGGCAGGCTCTTCGCTCCGCCTGAAAAGCGGCTACGCTCCGGATGACGCTGACGGGAGAAGTGCACGCTCCGGTGCGTTGCGCGTCCTTCTCCTGAGGCTGTCTCACTCCGGCTACAAAGTCAAAGTCCCCACCCTAGTCGCAAAGTACGCGACTAGGATGGGGC
>Ga0307476_10002554_pt1 | contig 10862 bp, 9 predicted proteins | sample atmos_gasesECM2C_2_FD_203314 | JGI IMG/M metagenome (GOLD analysis project Ga0307476, IMG submission 203314) | Hardwood forest soil microbial communities from Morgan-Monroe State Forest, Indiana, United States - atmos_gasesECM2C_05 | ecosystem: Environmental > Terrestrial > Soil > Temperate... | reverse complement strand
TCGGCCTCCTTCGGTCCGAGCGCTGTTAGGGTAGATACCGCAACAGTCTACTCGACCCGTCGTGAGGCCGACGTCGTTATGTCATCACCAGATAGGGCACTTAGATTTTTAGCCTCCTCGGCTGTTAACCGAAGGGTTGCTAGTTCGAATCTAGCCCGGGGAGGCAACTTCTCGTTCTTCTTCAATCAGTTACAGACGGCGATTTTCACCTCCTTACTTTTTCCGGATTGTCGGGTGGAAAGCCGGTCGTATTGGCAATCGTCCGCAAAAGTGCGGGATCGAATTTCATGTCTGCACGTGATCTTCGACGGGAGGTGCGTGCGTTTCCGGCACCATGACTCTCCAAGTCGGTACCCAACGATTCACGCGACGCTTGCTGCCGAGATAGGCGACGCCGGGTCGCAATTGGTGCAGAAATTGGTCTCGCATGGGACCACGAAAGAATAGTTTGTCGGCGCGGCGGTCCAAGAGGAATCCCAATCGGGAGTATAGCCACGGTTTGCGGAGTATCTTCAGGTATTTCAGTACCGCGTCGAAGTCAAAGGACGGGAACATGGCGAGTGATTTGTCGAGTTCCTTAAGCCCTCCGCTGTATTCGAGAAACAGCAAGCAGTCGACGAAGGAACGCTCGCGATTGGTGACGAGAAAGCCGTCGGAGCTTGACTGCGTTTGGAATCGTTCCTTGCGCGCGCGTGCGAGGGCGACGGGCGGTGCAACTCGGTGATAGCTTCAGCTCCTTGAGCATGTAACGAACACGTTCGAGCTCGATTTTCATCACATTTCCGATTCGCCGGCAATGTGAAGATCGCCAATCCCGAACAAAAGATGGAAGGAGGGAATCTCTTCGACGTAAAAGCCTCGAAGCTGTTTAAAGCGAATGACAGCCAAGCAAGCGTTGCGCGCATTCAGTTCGCCGATCTGAATATTGGTACGGTATACCTCGTCAGGATGATCCGCTTCGTTGGCCAGGCGGCTGTCTCGATGGTGTCCCAATCCTTCTCGATGGTGTCCCAATCCTTATGAGGCTTACCTTGGGCTCTAGCTTTTTCCTTTGCCTCAACCCTTACGTCTCTCTGCCTCATTCACCATCTCGGCCCACATGTCGAGCACTACATCGCTGGTGGGGGCCGTGCCGGCCCTGGAGGCTTCCCCCCTCGACATGATTCTGAAAACTTGTTGGTGCGCAGGATCGGGTGCAGCTAGTGAAGTGAGAATGCTCCGAACTTTGTGGCACTTGGATTTTCGACCTCATCGGATGTTAACTTTGCGGTTGAGAATTCTAGACTCTGTTGGCCGCAGTCAAGGCAGCCGTCATTGCTACGTTGATTTTAGCAAGAGGAGATGCCATGGAAGGCGCAAGTAACGTCAAGATTCTGTTCGTCGCAGGGTTTGGCCCAATCGTTCGCAACACGAGCGAAAGTCACAAGCTTTACCGAGAAGTGCTCGGTATCCCGTTCAAAGAGGAAAGTGACAGCTATCTTCATACCGAAGCGCTGCAAGGCGCAAAGAGTTTTGCGCTGTGGCCGCTTTCTCAGGCGGCGCGGTCTTGTTTCGACAAAGATACATGGCCTGATGGTATTCCCGTCCCACAGGCATGGATTGAGTTTGATGTTGACAGCGTCGAAAAGGCGACGGCGGAGCTTGAATCACGAGGATATCGAATGCTCATCAGAAATAAGAAAGAACCGTGGGGCCAAACGGTCACTCGTTTCGTCTCGCCAGAAGGATTGTTGGTTGGTGTCACTCTCACTCCATTAATGCGTGAAAAGAAATAGTCCAGATTGTACCCAAATCAGATTGAGGCTAAGTAGAGTGCTGAATTGTAGGCAACCCAGAAACAATCCTGAAAGTCACAAATTAAGCGGTCAAGTCTCGGTAACGCCCTATCGGACGAGTAGAACCTCGCTGACTCCCAAAGACTTCGCTTCGAGGAAATGAAAGTGGGCTGTCTCCACAATGATCTAAGCCACAGCATAGCCCTGATCGGCGCCCAATCTGTCTCCCTGAGTCACGGATTACGTCCTGCGGGATAGACCTTGATCCAGTGATTCCGAATCCTCGCCTTGACCTGTTCTCCATTCAAGTCGGAGACGATCAGGTTGGAATCCTGCAACGGCATGTGGCAATCGATGCAGTTCTCGCGAATCTTCGCACCCAACTTCACAAATTCGCCGCAGTCCCGATCCTGATGACACTGCAAACATTTTTCCGAATAAGATGCTGCGACATGTTCGGGCGCATGCACGTCGTGGCACGTTGCGCACGTCATTTGCGAACTTCGGTAGCAGCGGCTTCTTTGCGTGAGTGCCACCTGATTGCCGTGGACGTCAACGCGGGCTTCCGCGTCGGGATGCGGCAGAGTGATGTAATTCTCCAATTGCTGCCCCGGGATGTACGAAAACGCCGCCGCAATCGCTTGCCCGATTCCGCCATGACATTGCGCACACACCTCAATCTCACGGTCCCGGGCCAGACTCGCCGGATTCACGATGGAATGAGTGCCCGACGAAACCGCGACAGGTTTCGATCGCTCGCGGTCCACATGCGCCCGGCCTGGCCCGTGGCATCTCTCGCAGGAGATACCCAGAACAAAGCCGGTTTTCTTATAGTAGTTTTTGGCTTTCTCGGATGGAATCGACTGAAAGTAAGTAGCGTGACACTCAAGACACCGAGGCAATATCGGCCTGTCAAAGTCCGCGACGCCCTCACTGTATCCCGGGCTATTGATCCATCCTTTCAAGTCCGTCCAATAAGACACCGGCAATTGAAAGAGCTGATTGCCTTTCCAATACAAATAGGTCTGGCCCTTGTCTCCCGAACCGGTGACGATATCGATTCGCTCCGTCCGCGTCTTCTGGTCCGGAGGCTGCCAGAACACGGCGGTTTCATAAAATCCGCTTTCTTTCGCGTCCATGCGGAAATGAAGATCTGGATCGCCGGTCTTCAAAACATTTTGGCCACTCGTAAAACTGCCCAAGATGGAATCCTTGGTAGGGGGTTGCGAGGTCAGGTGGTGTGCGGTGCGCGCATATGTAACGCCGATTTGCTGGTGGCATTCCTGACAAGCCGCGTCCCCCAAGAAGTCACCGCGAGTGGCCGGTTCTTTTTCGCCGACAGATGCCTTCGTCTGGTCCGGAAGAATGGGTTTAGTGTGCCGCGGTGCTGTGGGTGTTCCGCTTCCAGCAATGAGAGAAGCTGCGCAAGCCAGCATTACGATTGTGCCGAAGAGCTTCATTGTCGCTGTGGAAAATCTATCCCGCTCCATACGTTAGCCGATATCGCATTCGCTCTCAATGCGAAGGCAGAGAGGCCGCTCGGCAGCGCAGCTCGCACGGCAAGGAATGGCCACCCACCGAAATCAGACAGCATGGCCGCTGGGGAGTCGCAAAGACAAGCGATCTGATATCTGTGTCGGTGTCTTATTCGAGCGAACGCTACTTCGCAAATCAAATTCTCGGTTTGTGGCTGTGCTATAGTTTGCTCTTCGACCCTTCCTGGAATGGATTGATTTCTGGTGCAACACACGGCCACTCAGTCAGGAATGGCAATTTGTCGGCGAATTCTTTTCGTCTTTCCGAAAATTACTGGAGCACTGGAAAATGAAGGCGTCGATGCTGCTGAGATCGGTGATCGTCACCGGCGTTTTCGTTATTCTTGCTCATCAGGTACCGGCGCAGTTCAAGCAGAATCCTACGGCGGATCTCTTGGTCGAACTCATTCGTGTGAACAGCAGTAATCCCCCTGGGAACAATCGAGACCTTGCAGAATTGTTGGCGACGAAGCTTCGCGCGCTCGGTGTCGAAGTGGAGATCATTCCCACGCCCGACGCAGGGAAAGTCCATTTCATTGCACGAGTCAAGGGCGATGGGTCAAAGCGGCCTGTGCTGCTGGCGGCGCACGCGGATGTCGTGGGCGTGGAGCGTGAGAAGTGGACGGTCGATCCGTTCGCTGGCGATGTGAAGGATGGCTACATTTATGGCCGAGGAGCGATGGATTACAAGGGCGGGATAGCCGTCTTTGCCGAGGCGATTATGGAGTTGGTGAAGAATCACATCCCGCTGCACCGCGACGTGATTCTACTGTCCGAAGCGGATGAAGAAAGTGGACCATACGGCACCAGCTGGCTCGCCAAGTCGCATTGGAACCTGATGGACTGCGAATTCGCGCTGAATGAGGGCGGATGGATAATGAAAAGTGCGAACGGTCGCGTGCAGTACGTGAGCATCTCCACGGGCGACAAGGTGTCCATTCCCTTGATCCTGAACGCCCAAGGAACGTCGACGCATTCCTCGATGCCAAGACCCGACAGTGCGATTTTTACTTTGTCCAAGGCGATGGCGAAGCTCGCGGATTACGAGACGCCGGTGGAGTTGATTCCCAGCACAAGAGAATTTTTCGAAACGCTGGCGAAGACAAGCGAACCGCCGCTATCCAAATATTTCGACGACCTGGTAAACAGCAAAGACCCGCGAGTGATTCAGGAAGCGGATCGAGAGATCAGCAAGAACGTATTGCTGCATGCAATTATGCGAAATACTTTCGCCCCCGTATTCCTCAAAGCTGGGTTTCGGGGAAACGTGATTCCTGGAACAGCCGAGGCGACGCTTAATCTGAGAGTTATTCCAGGGACCGACTTGCAAAAGCTTATTGCTGAGATTCGCGAGGCAATCGACGACCGGCGCGTGGATGTCTCGCTTCCTTCGGGGGACAACCCTGACGCTGCACGGGTGGAGGAACTTGTAAAAGAAGCTGAGAGTTTGAAGTCGTCGAGCACAAACACGGATCTCTACTGGGCGTTGGAGGCTAGCGCACATTCGACTTGGCCGGGGACGCCTGTGACTCCATACCTCTTTCAAGCGGGTACGGACGCGATCGCGTGGCGGAGCAGAGGCGTTCCCGTTTACGGGATTTATCCATATCCGATTACACCGGAAGATTTGACACGCATGCATGGAAGCGATGAACGAGTGCCGATCGAGTCGCTGGAGCAAGGAACGGAGATGATTTACAAGACGCTTGTGCAGGTTGCGTCGGAGTAGGAACCCTCAAAAAGTCCTCGGACCGAAGCCGGTTTGCAGTTCCTCGAGTGTTGGCATTCTTGGCTGATGCACGCTGTCGCACGCTATCGAAGCTAATTGGAAACTTCGAACTGCGACAAAATCGACCTGCCTGGAAGACGGCGGCCTTCGATAAATCCCTGAAAATATAGGCACCAAAACGTTTCGGTGTATTCGCTTCGTTTCTTTGTCCGCGAGACTAACTCTGCTATGATTCCGAATATGGTGACTTCTGCCTCCGCTCGAAGCGACCGAGGCTTGGTCGTCTTTGGCGAATTTTTTTTCGACCTCGTGTTCTACGACCTGCCGACAGTTCCTCGAATGGGGAGAGAAGTTAAGACCGCGCGCTTCGACCGATTTCCAGGCGGCGGCTTGGCAACAACCGCGTTGGTGGCGGCAAAATTGGGAACTCCGACCAAAGCGATTACCAGAGTCGGGCAGGATGCTCTCACAAGTCCGGAATGGCAGAAGCTGGTCGAGAGCGGGATCTCTACCAAAGGCTGTGAATTCGATCCACGTTTACCAACGGCGATGACCGTCTGTGCCGCCTGCGAAGGCGATCGCATGATGATTACTCACGACAGAATCAATGCGAAATTGGAAAGACTGCTGGCGCGACCGAGTGTGCAGAAGCAGTGGCGGAGCGGATGGCATTTGCATTTGGCGTGCGCGCTGCGTCCGCCACGGGTGTGGATACCGGCGATTCGCAAACTGCGCAAGAAAGGTTTGACGATTTCAGGGGATTTGGGCTGGAACCCTGAAGTACTCGAGTCTCCGCGATTGCCGTCCCTCTTGAAAGAATTCGAATTTGCGTTTCCAAATGAATCGGAGGCGAAGGCCATAACCGGGGAGAAGACAATCGAGGCCGCTGCACAAAAATTGGCACGGTGGGTTCGAGTTCCCATCGTGAAACTTGGTCCCTATGGTTCTCTAGCCGTTCGCGACGGCAAAATCGTGCGCGTGAAGTCGATGCGCGTCCGCACGGTGGATGCGACCGGATCAGGCGACGCCTTCGATGGCGGTTTTCTTCACGGTTATCTTGCCGGGTGGCCGCTCGAGGAGTGTCTGCGAGCCGGAAATATTTGCGGAGCGCTCGCCACGACGGCCGCCGGAGGATCGTCGGCAATTCCGACACCGAAGAACCTGAGGAAGTTGATGAAGAGGCTTCGCTGAAATGAAATTGGGAAGTGGGGAAGGCGAATTGCGGCCCGCATCGGAAAACCTCAGCGGAAAATCGCCATGGAGGACGTAACACCGCCATGAAAATCACTCTCGTCGGAGCCGCAGGGGTGCGGAGTCCCCTCCTCGTCCACGGTCTCGCAGGCCTTAGCAGCAAAGTGCGAGTGGACGAGTTGGCGTTTTGGGATACCGATTCCGAACGCGTGAAGATCACGAAGAGGGTTGCGGAAGCAATGGGCGAGCGCAGTGGACTGCGCGCGCGCCTCACAACTTACTCTGATCCTGAGCGTGCCCTGGAAGGAGCGGACTACGTTATCACCAGCATTCGTGTCGGTGGAATCGATGCGCGAATCAAGGACGAAACGATAGCTCTGGCACATGGGCTCGTCGGCCAGGAAACTGTGGGCGCAGGTGGCTTCGCATGCGCCATGCGCAATTTGGGTGTGATGCTGGAATATGCGCGACTGATTGAACGCGTGGCTCCGCGCGCCACGGTCATCAATTTCACAAATCCGGTCGGAATTATTTCGCAAGGACTCCTGAATCACTCCGGAGTCAACGTCATCGGCGTCTGCGACACTCCTTTGGAAACATTTGAGGCGATCGCCCATGCGCTTGACCGAACCCCGTTTGGACTCCGGTTCGAGTACCTCGGGTTGAACCACTTAGGTTGGGTGCGGGCGATTTGCGATGAGACCGGCGCAGAGCTCCTTTCGAAAGTCTTGTCTTCACCCCAAATCATTCAGAAATGCTATCGGCACGGGCTTTTCCCGCCTAAGTTCATTCAACAATTGGGGCTACTGCCCACGGAATATCTCTACTTTTATTATTTTCCGGAGACGGCCTATAAGAACTCGAAACAATCCGGCCAATCACGCGGGCAGGCCATCGCAGCGATGAACGCGCGGCTGTTTCAAAGATTGGCGCAGGCTCCTCAGTCGAAGCTAATCGAAATCTATGAAGATTACCTGCGCGAGCGGAACGCTTCTTACTTCAGCATTGAGGCAACGGCTGGTACGAGACGCAACGAGAATCAACAACTCTACTCTGAGTTTTCGGGTTACGAGCGGATAGCGCTGCTCGTTCTGCAGGCGTTACATGCAGAAACACCTTCCTCGATACCTCTTACTATTCGCAACGGCGGAGCACTCAAAGATCTCGATGCCGATGACGCGGTTGAATTGCCATGCGAAGTTTCTTCGCGCGGCGTTCATGTCCCTCCCGTGGGACGCGCGCCGGACGCTGTCCGTCCCTTGCTGCTCCAGGTTAAAGAGTACGAACGGCTCACAGTGCGCGCTTCCGTAGAGCATTCACGCAGTTTCGCGCTTGCGGCGCTTGAGAAAAATCCTCTGGTCGGCCGCCAGGACGTGGCCCGGAAAGTGTTAACCGAATACGTTCAGGCCTTCGGACAGCAGATGAATCAGTAAGCGGCGTAGGCGTTCGTTCCGAATGACGCCGATTAAGCGAGTTAGCCCGCGAGCGAAATTATCGACGCTACATTTTTCAGATAGCTCAAACTCGCGCGCATGCTCTCCACGGGCGGAACGAGAGTCTTGCCGTAGATCACGTCTTGTTCGACGATAGCCCAGCCTGAATAGTTGCTTTCAGCCAGGAATCGAAAGAAACCGTCGAAATCGACACATCCGCTTCCGATCCGAGAGAACACTCCGGCGCCGATGGCTTGTGCAAAATCGAGCTTCTGGCGCCGAGCTTCTCCCAGAACGCTAGCGTCGATGTCTTTGATGTGTACGTAATGCAACAGGGAACGATATTTTCGCGCCTCATCGATGGGGTCTCCCCCTCCGTATACACAGTGCCCGGTATCAAGACACAGACCGACCTGCGTTGTCGCGAGTGCGTCGAACAGGCGTTCCACTTCCATGGGAGTCTCGACGAAAGTGGCGACGTGAGGATGGAAAACAACGCGGAGGCCGAAATCCGCAGCAGCTTGCTCGACCTGCCGGATGACCGTTCCCACCTGCTTCCACTGAGCGAGAGCCAAGGATTTACTTCCATCCACCGGAACTCTCCCCGCGATCTCCCTCCGTTGAGGTGTTTGGCAGTCGGCGAGAACGAGCAATCTGGCACCCAAAGCGGAGAGTAGTGCACCGATCCTGCGGACATGGTCGATTACTTTTTCTACGCGCGAAGGTTCCGTGATCGGAACGGGAACGAAAGAAGAAAGCATGGTCAATTCGAAGCGTTGCAATGTCCCATTCAAAATCCCGGGATCGGTCGGGAAATAACCAAAGGGTCCCAACTCCGTTCCCGTGAAACCCGCGGAAACGATTTCTTCGAGAATCTGTTCGTACGGCTGCTCCCAGGCTGGCCCAGGATCATCCTGTACGCCCCAACTGACGGGGGCCGATGCAAACCGAATCTGCTCGGGGAATTTTTCCAATTTACAGCCTCTTCGCGACAGCGCCCAAGTGAACGCGCGCGCCCTCCCTGGCGCTCCGATAGCAAGCTTCGATCAATTCAACGACGTTATATCCGTCATCGGCCGTGACGGGCGGGGGCGATTTGCCTTCCAGGGCATCGACGAAGAGACTGTCTTCGTCGATGTAGCCCCACTTCTCATGCATGGTCGCCAAGGAAAAATCATAAGTGATCGTGCGCGTCTGCAACCCGTTCGTGAACGAAATCCTCTCCATTTCGAATGTTTCATAGGTTGCGTGCATCCCGTAGACCTCAAAGCGTTCGAAAGGGAAGTGCCAGCTGGCGTGCGCGTACGTCTTCATCGTTGCCTGCAAGCCGGACTGGAAACTGAGCAAGATGGAAAAATCGTCGAGTTCGTCATGCTCGTGAGCACGGGCCGCTACTTGCACCCAGTCAACTTTTCCGAAGAAAAAGGTCATCAAATCGAACATGTGCACCGGCGTTTCATACAGGAAGCCGCCAGTCAGGTCGGAGTTCCATACCCAGGGCGGGTTGATGAGTTCTCCTCGGTTCATTTTGGCGTGCACGGAAAGCGGGCGCAATTCGTTGCGATCGATCGCTCCTTTAAGAATTTTGTAGACCGGCGCAAAACGCCGATTGTGGCCCACTTGATAGACGAGTCCGGAGCGGACAGCCCGATCGCGTAGTCTTGTCGCGGACTCCAAATTCAACGCGAAGGGTTTTTCGCAAAAAACGTGTTTGCCGGCATCCAGAACTTGTGTGGCAACTTCTTCATGAGTCGTATTCGGAGTGCAGACGAAGACGGCGTCACACCCATTGAAGAGTTCCTCGAGCGATCGAGCGGGATGACCGCCAAATCTGGCAGCCATCGATTGCGCGAGGGCCGAGTCTACGTCATAAAAACTCCGAAGTGTCACGCGGGGATCCTTTGCAAGTATCGCGGCATGTATGCTTCCGGCACCCCCCGTCCCAACGATTCCAATCTTATGTGGCATTACCGACCTCGTCTTTCCTGGCCCCGAACTGCTCAGCCAAAAATCTCTCGTGCGACACTAATCAGTCAGTCTCTTGGCGACTTCCAGCTGCAAGCGCGTCGCACGACACAGCTCGCATTAGGAACTTTGTTCCCACCCAAAAGCGTGCACCAAAGGCACGCGGGGATCGCGCTCCAGGCTGCTCTTGCGGAGGTGCACGTAGCGCGGATCGTCGCTGGCGGCCATGGAACGAGCGCTACCGGCGAGCACATTGAGGTAATAAACGTCGTACCCATGAGCCGCGACAACGGGATGGTAGCCATCCTTGATCAATACTAAATCGCCGTCGATGAGAGTCAGGGTGTTGTCACGGGTTCCGGCGGCGTCGTACAGTCGTTGGAGCGCATATCCCTCCGGTTTGCTGATCCGGTAGTAGTACGTTTCGTCGAGGTCCACTTCAAACGGGGGATTGTGAGCGTCATGTTTGTGCGGAGGATAGCTCGACCAATTTCCGCTGGGTGTATAGACCTCGCAGAGCAAGAGCTTATCAGCAGGAAACTCTGGGCGAATGACATCGACGATTTGACGAGTACTATTTCCCCCGCCACGAATCTCCTCGCGGCAATCTGCGGGAGTTATGATGCGAGGACTAAGCTGAGCGCAAGAAGGGGTGCGGCAATCCGCAAATTCGCAATTGTTGATCGCCGAAATCTCAAAAAACGTCTGGCTCGGCAAATAGATCGCGTACGGATAGCCGCTGAAAACGTCCTTCCGTCTCCCAACTTCGCGGGGGCCTTCGCCCCAGTCCACAGTCGCTTTTCCTCCGAGAATGACGAGAGCAGCTTCCTGGTTACGAGTGTTGCTCTGCCAATATTGTCCGGCGATGAGTCGCCGGACTGAGAAATTGATGGTCTTCCAGTTTGCCTGCTCGCGCGTGACGGACACAAGGACACCGGATTTGTCCTGCGCGACGGGAGCCGAGTGAATCAAAACCTCCTCTTCGTACTGAGTTTTGGCCACCTCTACCTCCCCAGAGCAACAGCGAAATGCTTCTGCCACGGGCGCATCCCACGAGGATTCACCGCAGGGAGCACGGCTATCGCGACACTTCGATCAAAAGATGCGAGAGCGGCGTGCGCCGCTCCCACGCCGGACGCTAGAAGTACAGCTTCAGTGCGAATTGAATTTCACGAGGATCGCCCGGTCCGCCCGAATCGGTGCCCAAGATAGGAGCAAGAGTGTTGTTGACCTT
>Ga0307476_10002553_pt1 | contig 10865 bp, 8 predicted proteins | sample atmos_gasesECM2C_2_FD_203314 | JGI IMG/M metagenome (GOLD analysis project Ga0307476, IMG submission 203314) | Hardwood forest soil microbial communities from Morgan-Monroe State Forest, Indiana, United States - atmos_gasesECM2C_05 | ecosystem: Environmental > Terrestrial > Soil > Temperate... | reverse complement strand
CAAACGCGGTGGCGGAGCCCCCCGGCTTTCCCTCGATGCGGAGCTTGTCCCGGCGCAGAAACAGGAATTCGATCTGGTCGCGCTCGACGATGCTCTCGCCAAACTCGCCGCGCTTGACCCGCAGCAAGGCCGCTTGATCGAGCTACGATTTTTCGGCGGGCTTTCGATCGAGGAAACGGCCGTCGTGCTGGGCGTTTCGCCGGCCACGGTGAAGCGGGAATGGGCGACGGCACGTGCGTGGCTGCAACGCGAAATGAAAAAGGAAGCGGGAACATGACGCCGGAAGCGTGGCAGGAAATCAAGAAAGTGCTCGCCGAAGCGTTGGAACGGACGCCCGAGCAGAGATCCGCCTACCTGGATCAGGCCTGCCCTCAGCCGGACAAGCGGCGCGAAGTGGAATCGCTGCTTCTTGCGGACAAACAAGCGCAGCACACCTTTTTGTCCGGGCCAGCGCTAGGCTCCACAGAGGAACTTGCGGTGGGACGCCGTCTGGGAATCTACGAAATCGTCGCGCGCATCGGAGCAGGCGGGATGGGCGACGTCTATCAGGCGCGCGACACCAAGCTGGGCCGCAGCGTGGCCATTAAAATTCTGCGACTAGAGTTTGATCACGATCCGGAGCGACTATCGCGCTTCCAGCGGGAAGCCAGATTGCTCGCCTCGCTGAATCATCCCAATATCGCCACGATCTATGGACTGGAGCAATCCGGGGAGACGCAATACCTGGTGATGGAGCTGGTTCCGGGGAAGACGCTCGCGGAACGATTGAAAACCGGTCAACTGGATATCGCGGAGGCTCTGGTCATCGCACAACAGACTTGCGCCGCGCTGGAAAGCGCGCACGAGCAAGGCATCGTTCATCGAGATTTGAAGCCGGCCAACGTAGAGGTGATGCCCGACGGCCGCATCAAAGTGCTGGACTTTGGCTTGGCGAAGGCTTTTGCCGCCGAGTTAGACGCAGACACGCAGCGCAGTCTTGCGAAAGCTGCCGGAAGTGAGGCGGGAACGATTCTGGGTACGCCGGCCTACATGAGTCCAGAGCAAGTGCGCGGCAAATCCGTGGACAAGCGCGCCGATATCTGGGCGTTCGGTTGCGTATTTTACGAGATGCTGAGCGGGCGCAGAGCATTCGATGCCGAAAGCATCACTGAAGTGCTGGCAGCGGTGCTCACCGAGGAGCCGGAGTGGTCAAATCTGCCGCAAACGACGCCTCCTGCGATTCAGAGACTGCTTCGCCGCTGCCTGGTGAAAGAACCGAAGCAGCGCCTGCGCGATATTGGCGACGCACGCATCACCATCGAAGAAGTCCAGGCTGGCGCGGGGGTGCCTCAGGTTGCGGCACAGTCCAGCGCGGCGCAGCAGGCGGCCGCACCGCAGCATAAAACTTCCTGGTGGCGTGCGGCGCGTTGGGCGATCGCACCAATCGCGATTCTCATAGCCGCATTCGCTGCCTATTTTCTGGCGAGGCCGAAGAAACCTGGTGAAGTCATCCGTTTTTCCGTGTCGGCGCCTGCGAACACCAGTTTCCGTCCTTGGGGCAGTTTCCTGAGCCTCTCGCCCGACGGGCGCAAGCTGGCCTTCATGACTGGGGGTGCGGGGCAGGGGAAAGCCTCCCTGACGATACGTGCATTCGACTCGCTGTCAGCAGAATCCTTCCCGGGCGTAGAGGGCGGCTATTTTCCCTTCTGGTCGCCCGATAGCCGGTACATCGGCTTTTTTGCAGAAGACGGAAAACTGGAGAAGGTCCCGGTTTCCGGTGGTCCGCCGCAGGTGCTGTGTGACGCCAGCTCCGGAGGCGGCGGAACGTGGAACCGCGATGGCGTTATTATTTTCTCGGACGGCGACAAGCTGTATCGCGTTCCTGAAGCCGGTGGTACTCCGACGCCGGTCGCCGCTGCGGAGGAGACGGGGCAAAAGAGCTTTTATTTTTTCCCGCAGTTCCTACCGGACCAGCGGCATTTCCTTTTTTTTCGTATTATCGGAACGACCCACCGAGGGTATGGTCGGTCCTTCGTCGAAGCAGGATCTCTGGACTCAACAAAAACAGAGCGTTTGTTCGAGTCGCTCTCCGAGGCCCTTTACGCTCCCCCGGGCTATCTCCTTTATGTGGAGCGAGGGACTTTAGTGGCCCAAGCCTTCGATGCGGACAGGCTACGGTCCACAGGACAACCCGTGCCGATCGGCACAGGAGTGGGCCTCAGTCGAGCCTGGAATTACGGGCTCGGATATTTTTCTCTCTCCCAGAATGGCGTTCTGGCTTACCAAACTGGCCCGGGTGGCCCCATCAGTGAGATGACTTGGTATAACCGCAAGGGCGAGACACTAGGGACGGTTGCGGAGCCTGGAGTTCGCTTAACCCCAGCCCTTTCGCACGATGAAACCAAGATTGCGGTTCCGACTGGAGAGATCGGCGGGAGCGATATCTGGGTGTATGACCTAAAGCGAGGGGCCGAATCGCGGTTGACGGTCAATGCCAGCGACAATTTCAATCCTGTGTGGTCGCCAGACGGAAAGAACGTCATGTACTCATCCTGGCGCTCCGGCCACCTCGATATTTACCAACAGGCAGCGAACGGCCTTGGGAATGCGGAACCCATTTCCGACTCCCAGGACCTGCCCAAAGCCTTGAACGACGTATCGCCCGATGGCCGGTATGCCATCTATGACACAGCAGGAAGCACAGACTTGACCGAACTGTGGGTTCTCTCGCTCGTCGGTGAGCGCAAGGTGTTTCCCTTTGTCCAAGGTAATGGCTTCGGGGCGCGGGAGGCGCAGTTCTCGCCGGACGGCCGCTATGTTGCGTACGCCTCGCACGAAAGCGGGAAATACGAAATTTACGTTCAGAGTTTCCCGCAGCATCTTGGGAAATGGCAAATTTCGACCAGCGGTGGCGAAGAACCGGCGTGGCGTCGCGATGGGAAAGAGCTTTTCTATTTGACTCCCGAGAACAAGTTGATGGCGGTCGAGGTCCACACAGTCGCGGGGCAGTTCCAGGCCGCGATTCCCAAGCCTCTATTCCAGGCTCAGTTGGTCCCGGGTCTCCTCTGGCGAAATCGCTATGTTGTATCCGCCAACGGCCAGCAGTTTCTGATGCTATCGCCCGTACGCAATTCCGAGGCTAATCCGATTACCGTGGTGCTCAACTGGCCCGCGCTGCTGGAGGGAAAGTGAGCCTGATGTCAACGCGTTCTCGTCCTTTCTCAATCAGATCTTCGGCGCGCGCTCGGCAACTCGGAAACTATTGTGGACATCCTCCTGCACTGCCCCCGCTACGCGATCGGCTAGTCAGGCGGCAGCCGGTAAATTGCTTGATCCAGTCGGAGGAACTACTCTTTCATTACCAAGTTGCGGCACGCTAGGTTTCTTCACGCCACCAGGTTCCTTCACCAAACGGCATGCGCTCGCTCGCGAAATTCTGTGTTTCTGCGCTACTTGGCTGAGCGACATTCCCGCACGTCGGTCAACTACAACCTGTGCCCGGTCGATGTCCAGCGGAGCACGACCGATTCGTCTGCCTTCCAGTTTCGCTCGCCTCATGCCGGCCCGAACCCGCTCGACGATAAGACTTTTTTCCAGCTCGGCAATCGCACCGACAATCACGACTATCGCCCGGCCCAGCGGGCCTCCCGTGTCGATATTTTCGCGCAGGCTGACGAACTCGATGTTGAGATGGCTCAGTTCATCTAGCACTTCAAGGAAATGGCGAACGCTTCGCGCCACCCTGTCGAAGGCAGCAACGAGCACGATGTCGAAGCGATGGCGCCGAGCATCTGCCAGCAACTCGTCGAGGCCGGGGCGTTTCGCTCTGGCACCGGAAATAACGTCTGTGTATTCGTGCGCAACTTCGTACCCGCGCTGTTTGGTCATTTCGCGGAGGTCGTAAAGCTGTGTTTCAAGATGTTGGTCGCCGGTCGAAACCCTGCAATAAAGTGCTACGCGCTTCGGTTTAGCTTTTGTGGGAAGTGCTCCGGGTGATAGCTTTTCATTAGCCATTGCTCAAGCTCCTTTGAGTTGTGGTCAGGGGCGTGTCGGTGTTGATAGCACCGGTGCGTCCCGCTTACTTCAGTTCCTTCGCCCTCTCCTTAAGGTACTTATCGATCGCCCGGCGTACCAATTCGGCGACGGGTGCACCAGTCTTGTCGGATAACTTCTGAAGCTTATCCAGCTGCTGCTCCTTGAGGAATAGTGCCGTCCTCTTTATCGACATATAGGATAGCAGACAGGCATATATATGTCCATACAATACGATGTAAAACCTTGACTACGGGGGCGATTCGTGTCACGGGGGGGTACACTGTTGCAGCCCGACTGGCCAAGATCAGAAAACACGCCGCCCGCCCTTTCGCAGTGCCCTTCGAGGCGCCCTCCGCCTGCGCTGCCCCTACTGTCAGCAGGGACGCGTGCTCGCTCGCTGTGCTCTGCCTACAGTCTTTTGGGTATTGATCGGTGCGAGCGCGAGACGGATGATCCCGAGGCAAACCTCAGCCCAACCAGCTCAACCCAATAGAGTAACCAACCTCAACACAGTACAAAGGCCACCGCACTGAACGGTGATCCAACAGATTGACCTTCAGGCCGGCGTCGGAAAATTGCTCGCCATCCGATTGCGCGGGCTCTCAGTTCCCTGCGCGCCCAGTCCGCCGGTGCGGCCAAAAACGTGGAGTCGCGGCACGGCTCAAAAACAACCGAGTGGTCAACTCAATTTCATGAAGAGAGGAGAAAGCGATGAAGAAATCTGGGAGTGTCCTCAAGAATTTAAACAGCCGGCGGTTGTTCCTGCAAAATGGAATGATCGCGGCTGGAGCAGCGACAATGGGGTCCAGGCTTTTGCACGGCAGTTTGGCAGCGTTTGAGCGCGACGACGAGGCCCACAAGCCCGTCAAGAAGGGAGACATTGCCATTCTGCGATTCCTGCAGGCGTTGGAAACGGTAGAGGCGGATTTGTGGTTGCAGTATTCGGAGCTTGGAGGAACCCAGGACAACGAAGTATCAGGACCCGGTAAGGCAGGGAACCCGGACTACACGGCGGCGCTTACGATTCTGGACGGGGACATGCCTCAATACATTCACGACAACACGGATGACGAAATCAGCCATGAAGCATTTCTATCGAATTACTTGAAATCGAAGGGTGCAGAGCCGTTCGATCTAACTCCGTTTAAGGTCTTGCCGAGCAGTCAAGCCGATGGGGCGGATAAGACCGCTGCACGCCTGACAAACCTGACGCAGCTCACCATCGACACGAGTTTTTGGTCCCGCTACCGCAGCATAACCAATCCTGATTTTGATCTAGGCGCGCCGTTCGTACAGGCCGTGCCGAGCTTGAATGTAGGGCAGCACACGGCGATTCCGAGAACGAATAACGATACGGCCGGCAGTGATCCGAGCAATCCACCTTCCAGCATTTCGACTCACCTGCAGGCGATCGCGTTCACGGCAGGGTTTCACTTCGCGTTCATCGAGCAAGGGGGCACCAGCCTGTATCCAACACTGGCTCAGCAGGTGAGCAATCTCGAAGTGCTCCGAATTTTGCTGAGCATCGGCCCGAGCGAGACGATGCACTTCCAAACTTGGCAGGACAAGGCCGGCAACGCCTTGGCTATCACAGACACGGACACGGGCTTCCCCGGTTCTACAGGTGCCACAGTTACCTTTTCGGTGCTGTCGCAAGCCAAGGGGGAAACTGATCCGGAATCCCTGAACGGCGACACTCTGCAGGCGAACCTGATCATGCCGGAGCCGTGTCACTTCCTGAACCCAAGCTTGGGGCCCGTTGCGATCATTCGGCCGACCTCGACACAAAACTCCGGTGCAGTTGCCTCGGTGATGGCCTTTGCTAACGACGGGCTCTTCATCGATCCAAAGACCGGGAAGAATACCGGCATTGTGCAGGCGCTTCTGAGTCTTGCAGAGGAGGCGGATGAAGCACGGCGCACGGGGTGACGGCGACGTGAACTTGTCTCAAACTTACTAAAAACAATTGACGCGAAACGGCCCGGTCTCTCCCGGGCCGTTTTGTTTGTGTGCCGAGCATGTTCAACAGCCTGGAGGTGCAAGTCCTCTTCACAACCTGATGGAGGTGAAGTGATAGCGAAGCGCAAGGGCGTCACCGTGAGGTGGGGTCCGAAAGAAGCGCGGAGCAAAAGCGCGAGCCGATGTACAAGAACTGGATTTGAGGCAGACGGTGCTGGGCGAGTGGGCAAATGACCACGAAGCCCATATCCGTCAAGGGCACTGGATGTAAACCCAGCGGTTGCGCGCTGAAGGCGGCTGAATTTACCTCGGGAGATCTCCCGTCTGTCACGAAATCGTGACTGAGGATGGAGTGATTCATCCTGACCGGGCGGGAGAAGTCAGCAAAGGGCGTAGTACTCACGAAAGTGAGGAAGGCCCAAACGGTCCTCCGTAAGGAGGGTAATGGAAGGGGTGAGTAAGCGGCGCAACTCATGAGCGACAGGCGGCAGAAGAACCAGCTAGTGTTGGCCTTTCCGGCAGAGAGTAGGAGTGAAGCTCCGATGGTTGCCGAGGGAGGGACCGAATCGCTCGCGGCGAAGCGCAGGACTGAAAGCTCGGCTATTACCGAACAGCTGATGGAAGAAGTCTGCGAGCGGGAAAACTGTAAGCAGACATGGCGACGAGTCAGGGCCAATAAAGGTAGTCCTGGTGTGGATGGGATGACCGTTCACAAGTTAGCGGGACACCTGAAACAGCACTGGCCAGCGATCCGAGAACAACTGCTAACGGGGACCTATAAGCCGCAACCGGTGAAGCGGGTGGAAATCCCGAAGCCGGATGGCGGGGTGCGAAAGCTTGGCATCCCGGCGGTGCTGGACCGATTTATTCAGCAAGCGGTGATGCAGGTTCTACAACGCAGGTGGGACCGGACGTTTTCCGAGCACAGCTATGGGTTTCGACCCAAACGCTCGGCGCATCAGCCGGTAGCAGCGGCACAGCAGTACATCACCGAAGGATACCGCTGGGTGGTGGACTTGGACTTAGAGAAATTCTTTGACCGAGTCAATCACGACAAGCTGATGGCAAAGATAGCAGAGCGGGTCAACGACAAGCGCATGCTGAAGCTGATCCGCGCATTTCTGCAAGCCGGGGTTATGGAAAATGGGCTGGTCAGTTCCGTGGATGAGGGCACGCCACAAGGTGGACCTTTATCTCCCTTGCTATCGAACATCGTACTCGACGACTTGGACCAAGAGCTGGAGCGAGGTCATCTCCGATACGCTCGCTATGCGGACGACAGCAACATTTACGTTCGAAGCCGGCGTGCTGGCGAAAGAGTGATGGCCAGTCTTACGGAATTCATCACTTCGAAGCTCAAACTCAAGGTAAACCAAGCGAAGAGTGCGGTGGCGAGACCATGGCAGCGGAAGTTTCTGGGATTCAGTTTTACCTTGCACCGCGAACCGCAACGGCGCATAGCGCCAAAAGCGATCCTCCGGTTCAAGGAACGAATCCGGGAGCTGACGCGACGGACGCGCGGGGTAAGTGTGGAGAAAGTGGCAGAAGAACTCGGCCGTTATCTCCGCGGATGGCAGGGCTATTTCGGCTTCTGCCAGACCCCGTATGTGCTGAGAAACCTCGACTACTGGACACGGCGACGACTTCGATCGTTTCTGTGGAAGCAGTGGAAACGTGGTTCGGTGCGATTCGCGGAGCTTACTCAACGGGGTGTGGACGCAGAGCTCGCCGCGCAAACGGCGGACTGCGTGCGCATTTCACGGCTGGGGTGTGGCTGCTCGACACCGAGTACGCCACACCCGTCGGCGAGCCGGTCATTCCCGTCTGTGTTGTAGGGCGTGAATTTTTCTCAGGTCGGTCGATTCGACAATTCTTCGACCCCACCGACAAATACGGCAATCCCGCGAAGTCGATTCGGGCTGCTCCGTCGGGGTCGCAAAGCGGGTGGACGACGGGAAATTATAGAGCTGACTCTACCGATTTAACGAGACCGACCGCGTGCGGCGAGTCACGCGGGGGAAAAGTGTTCCGCACATCATGTGGTGCAGCGGACGCGTCAACCGTTAGACGACGCAGTGGCCGAATGGCAGCGGGTTCGAGCCGCCTGGAACATCACCGCGACGCAAGATTCTTGCAAAAGCAGGAAAATCCAAATGAAAGAAAACGAAAGAACGAACCTAGACGTACTGCTCGAGGCTTCGTCCAAGAATTGCACCGGACCGCTTAAGGAGCGTCTCGCGCGTAGAGGTAAGCTGACCACCAGCCAATTCCTGTTGGAGCATGTGAAGCTCGGAATTCAGGAACTGGATCCTGACCTGGACCCAAAGAGCCAGGAGTTTCGCACCGCGGTAATTTTGATGGCTGCGGCGTACATGGTAGGCCCGCGCATCGACCTGCTCGTTGCCTTCACCGGTTATCCGCTGCCGCATGTGGCTGAAATCTCTCGCCGGATGCGGGCGAACGGTCTTTGGAGCGACGTCGGAGTTTCCACCGCTGGCTGGTTCGAAGGCGATAGGGTCACGGGAGTGTTTTGGGCAGACTGTCTCGTCGCCGATGGACTAGTGCACGTGGAACGCACCGAAGAGGGTGAAGAGGAGTATAGCGCGATCCCGTCCGAGTCTGAATCGAAACCGAATTAGGTGACCGGCTACGTCAAGAAGCGGCCAAGCGGGTGCCGCATTGAACTGGTCCGCCGCGGACAATAACCAAACTGCGGCGGCGGAAACTCTAAGGTGGACTTCCGAACCGCCTGCGGGCCCGACAGCAAAACATCGGGCCCGCAGAGTACACGACGACGAACGTGCGACCGTGAAATTCTGATTTATTCAACCCGACGGCAGGCGGCGGCAACAAAGTACCTGCTGCGAAAAGTGTTCCGCATAGAAACGAGCGGACGCCTCAAGGAGACGAGGCAGCGACGGAATCGCAGCGGGTTCCAATCGCTGAAGCACCACCGCTGGAAGCGAGGCAATGCCAAATGGCAAGGTCGATGTAACCGCAAGGAAACAAATCGAAGTTAAGGCAGACAACCACAGAAAAACGAAGGCGTCCCAAGCAGGAATTGGTCCCGCGCCGTCGGCGCCTACAAGTGTTCCAACTTTCGAACCATTGTCCGAAATCAAATCGGGTGTTAATGTCCCGACAGCGAAGCCGTTTCGACAGAAGGGGAAGAAATATATGTCGAAGCGGTCAGGACAAGCAGGACAGGTGTTCAGCAGAAACGGACGCTGGGTTGGACGGTATTACGTTGACGTGCCGGATCAAACCAACCGTGTCCGCAAAGCTGTGGTGCTCGGGATGAAAAACGAAATCACAAAACCGCAAGCAAAGCTGAAGCTTAAAACCATGCTCTCAGATGAAGGCGTGAACACACCCGAACATTTGGAGCGCTCGCTCAGACCGGCTACCGTATTCAATGCCGTAGCCGATTTGTGGGAGTCAAAGCGGCTTCCACAGTTGAAAGAAAGCAGCAGGTATTCGGTGCCAAAACTTCTTGCAAAGCATGTCCGTCCGTTTTTCGGTCAGACCGCGTTGGAGGAAATCAAGACCGGCAACGTCAATGATTGGATCGCGGAAATGCGGGGCAAAAAGTTGGAACCCAAGACGATTCACAATATGTGGAAGTTGTTTCGGGCGATTATGAATTGGCATGCCCAACAGAACGACGAGCAACCCCGGAAGTGGTATCCCATTCTTCCGGTGATCCCCGAGGACGAGCAAAGATGGTTCACGCAAGCCGAATTCCGGCGTCTTGTTGAAGCAGCTGATGGTCGGTACAAATTGCTGTTTCATCTTGCCGGGTCAAGCGGTCTGCGGGCGGGTGAGTTGTTCGGCCTCCATGTTGAGGACTTGGACTTGAATCGTGGCGTTATTCGAGTCCGGCGCTCAGTGTGGCAGCGTAAGGAAGTGACGCCCAAGACCCGCAAGGGCTATCGGGATGTGTGGATTGATTTGGCTACCGCACGGATGCTCCGAGAGCATCTCGGCAGCCGCACTGCTGGCCGAATCTTCCAGAGCCGCCGTGGGACGCCGCTCGATACCAGCAACGTGCTAAGTGAAGTGCTGTACCCGCTGTGTGATCGCCTTTCGATTCCGCGCGGCGGGCTGCACGCCTTTCGGCACGGTCGCGTGAGTCACTTGCAGGCGAACAATGTGCCGAGTGATTTCACGAAGGCTCAGGTGGGACATTCCAGCCTGCGCACAACGAGCGGCTACACGCATTTCAGCGAGGACTTCGCTCGGCAAACGGTAGAGAGATTGGCGAGCGAATTGCCGTCTTGGACTCACTCTGAAAAGTTGGACTCAGTTGTGATGCCAGCTAAGGCAGTGTAAAGTTAGAAGCTAAGAGTCGAAGTGATTTGAAAATCGGTGGGCCGGTAGCTCAATGGTAGAGCAGCTGCCTCTTAAGCAGCGGGTTGGAGGTTCGAGTCCTCCCCGGCTCACCACTCCTTGCGAGGCCGTTTTTTCGTAGTTCCGCCGGGTTTCCCAGCGCGGGGAATTCCCTGTAGCAGGGCTTTAGAATCGAAGGGTATTGCTATAACCCGCCCTTTGCGAAGAAAATTGAGCGGGACAGTTCCGGGGTCGTTCACACCCTCCCAGACTGGAGTGGACGTCCATCCCGGCGCCCCAGCCAGCGCCGAGTTCTTGACTGAACGTTTCGTTCTGTAAGCTTTCACTCTAGGGTTTCGTCACCGATGTTTAGGATTGGCGCCGCCGCATTCGCATTGTGCTCTAAATGACTATTTCGATTTGCACATACATAGTTAATATCGAGCGGCGAGCTCCGCGTTTCCGGAGAATCAAAATCGCAAGAACATGACGAGTGCCATCCAAACGCCTGCGCCGGTTTTCACCGAGCCAGAAAAACCAATTCGTTCTGAGCTTTTCAGCAT
>Ga0307476_10002552_pt1 | contig 10870 bp, 6 predicted proteins | sample atmos_gasesECM2C_2_FD_203314 | JGI IMG/M metagenome (GOLD analysis project Ga0307476, IMG submission 203314) | Hardwood forest soil microbial communities from Morgan-Monroe State Forest, Indiana, United States - atmos_gasesECM2C_05 | ecosystem: Environmental > Terrestrial > Soil > Temperate... | reverse complement strand
TCCTGTCGCCGCGCATCGCGTGCACGATCCGCAGCCGCACCGGGTGTGCCAGCAGTTCGAGTGCATCCACTGGTCAACCTTCTCACATCATGCTAACGTTCGCAAAAAATGAGAACGGTTAGCGATGGAGGTTCGGGTGGGGGCAGACCCAGTGGCGGTCGCCGCGTCGGTGATCGAGATGGCGCGAGCCGGGCGGTTCGCCGGCATCGAGGAACTGTTCGCGCCGCCGCTGCGGGCGGCGGTGCCCGCGGCCGCGATCCAGACCGCGTGGACCGCCGAGGCAGCCAAGATCGGGCCGGTCGCAGCGGTCGGCCCGCCGGTCAGTGAGCCTGCGGGAAGCGGGCTGGTGCGCGTAAGCACCCCGGTGACCTGCGAGCATGGCGGGCTCACGGTGGTCGTGTCGGTTGACGAAGCCGGCCAGTTGAACGGCTTCCGGCTCGCGCCGCTGGCCACGACGGCATGGACGCCGCCCCGCTACGCGTCGCATGGGAAGTTCACCGAGCGGGAGGTCACGATCGGCTCTGGACCCCTCGCCGTGCCTGGCACGCTGACCCTGCCGCGGAGCCGCGGCCAGCGGCCTGGCGTGGTGCTGCTCGCTTCTGGACCCGCCGACAGGGACATGACGACCGGGCCGAACAAGCCTTTCAAGGACCTGGCGTGGGGCCTGGCGAGCCGCGGCGTGGCGGTCTTGCGGTTCGACAAGATAAGCCACGTGCACGGCCGGGTGGCCACCGACCCGGGTTTCACGATGGCCGACGAGTACCTGCCGCACGCGGCCGCCGCGGTCCGCCTGCTACAGCGGGAGCCGGGGGTGGACCCGGCGCGGGTTTTCGTACTCGGCCACAGCGGTGGCGGCAAGGCGGCACCGCGGGTCGCGGCCGCCGAACCGTCGGTGGCCGGGCTGGTGATCCTGGCCGGCGACACGCTGCCGTTGAGCGGTTCCGCCGTCCGGGTCGCGAGGTATCTGGCCGAGTTGGATGGCGGCGAGGGCATGACGGGCACCGTTGACGTGCTCACGCGGCAGGCGGCACAGGTCGAAGGCGCCGGCCTGTCACGCGCGACGCCCTCCGCGGACCTGCTGTTTGGCTGGCCGGCCTCGTACTGGCTTGACCTGCGTGAGTACGACCAGGTCGGTGTCGCGGCCGCGCTGGACAAGCCGATGCTGATACTGCAAGGCCGCCGCGACTACCAAGTGACCGTCGATGGCGACCTGGCCCGCTGGCAGGCGGGGCTCGTCCGCCGGCCGGACGTGACGATCCGGATCTACGACGCCGACGACCATATGTTCTTCGCCGGCGTCGGCAAGTCCACGCCCGCGGACTACGAGCGGCCGCAGCACGTCGACGCGGCCGTGGTGGCCGACATCGCCGGCTGGCTGGTGCCAGGGGTCAGGCAGGGGCCGGTCACCCGGCTCATCTCCAAACTGCGGCAGTGAGCGCGCCTGTCGCTACGGCCTCGGGGGATTCTTGCGGGTCATGCCGAGCATGATCTGGCCGAGGCCGACGTCGTCTTCCTCGTCGTCGTCGAGCAGGCTTGCCACCCGCTCGAGGTTGACGTCGCCGACCACCTGACTGTGACCCCGGGAAAGGGCCGCGACGCGGGCGGCCTCCTGCTCGGCGGCGGCGCGCTGCGCGGCGGCCTGCTGCCCGGCCGCTTCGCGGGCGGCGGCTTCGCGGGCGGCGGCGTCCTGCGCTCCTGCTTGCAGGTGGGGCTGCACCCACAGGAAGAAGCTGATCCACGCTGAACCGGTCGAGGTGGACCAGATGTTCGCGGTGAGATAGTGCACCGTCTGGATGAGCGCGTGGGCGACGGTCGCGTACTGGGAGTCAGGGAAGCCCTCGTACCAGTTCTGCGCGCCGAGCTGCCGCAGCGTGTCGACCACAAGGCGCGGCTGCCGCTCGGTGAATGCCACCCACAGCAGGGCCTGGGCCATCCGGTCGCAGAACGCGCGCATGTCGAAACCGGGGGGCACCGCCGACTCGGGAATCAGGCTCGTGACGTCGTAGTGGAACTGCCTGATGAACGTGTTCTGGTCGCGGGCGAGCAGGGCGGCCGACTGATGGATGGCGGGCAGCACTTCCTGCGTGAACGCCTGCTGCCGCGGTCCGCTCGCCGGTACGTCGTGGCCGGAGTCGCTCGCCATTGTCACATCCCCTCCCTTGTCCCCTGTATCACTCAGATGGAAGCCATGCGAGCTGCATTGATCGATATGAAAGCGCCGATTGCGGCCCCTGCACCGGTATGCGGAGGCAGGCTCCGGTGAGTTATGGTTGGTTGAGGTTAAGCAAGTTCTGATCATCTGCTGAACTTTCCGACTTTCCTGACAAGCTGGGGGGCATAGGGTGCCTGTCATGGCCGATCGTGGGCTCGGGCCGCACTACAAGTGGATCGCGCTGTCAAACACCACGCTCGGCGTGCTGATGGCGACCATCAACCAGTCGATCGTGCTGATCGCGCTGCCCGCGGTGTTCAAGGGCATCGGGCTGAACCCACTCGGTCCAGGTAACACGAGTTACCTGCTGTGGATGTTCATGGGCTTCATGGTGGTCACGGCGGTGCTTGTCGTGTCGTTTGGCCGCCTGGGCGACATGTTCGGCCGGGTCCGCATGTACAACATGGGCTTCGCGGTGTTCACCCTCGCTTCGATCTTCCTGACCGTGACGTGGATGCACGGCGTGGCCGGGGCGCTGTGGCTGATCATCTGGCGGGTCGTGCAGGGCATCGGCGGCGCGTTCCTGTTCGCGAACTCCACCGCGATCCTCACCGACGCCTTCCCCGCCAACCAGCGCGGCACCGCGCTCGGGCTGAACTCGATCGCGGCGATCGCCGGGTCCTTCATCGGCCTGATCCTCGGCGGCGTCCTCGCCCCGATTAACTGGCACCTCGTCTTCCTCATCTCGGCACCGATCGGCCTGTTCGGGACCGTCTGGGCCTACTTCATGCTGCACGACATCGGGATCCGCAAGCACGCGAAGATGGACTGGTGGGGCAACCTGCTGTTCGCCGTGGGGCTGATCGCGATCCTGGTGGGCATCACCTACGGGCTGCAGCCGTACGGCAGCAGCGCGATGGGGTGGACCAACCCGTTCGTCCTGGGCGCGCTGATCGGCGGCTTCATTCTGCTGATCGTCTTCGTGTTCGTCGAGACGAAGGTGGAGGAGCCGCTGTTCCACATCGACCTGTTCAGGATCAGGGCGTTCGCGGCAGGAAACATCGCCAACCTCATGCTCTCGATGGGGCGCGGCGGCATGCAGTTCATGCTCATCATCTGGCTGCAGGGCATCTGGCTGCCACTGCACGGCTACTCCTACAGCCAGACCCCGCTGTGGGCAGGCATCTACCTGGTGCCGCTGACGATCGGATTCCTGCTGTCCGCGCCGCTGGCCGGCGTGCTTTCCGACAAGTTCGGCGCGAAGGCGTTCACCGTCGGAGGCTCGCTGCTTACCGCGGCGACGTTCCTCATCCTCGTCTTCCTGCCGGTGAACTTCACCTACTGGCAGTTCGCGGTCATCATCGTGCTCAACGGATTCGGCACGGGCCTGTTCGCCCCGCCGAACCGCGCGGAGCTGATGAACTCGGTCCCCGCCAACCAGCGGGGCGCCGCGGGCGGCATGATCGCGACGTTCCAGAACTCCGCGTCCGTCCTCTCGATCGGCATCTTCTTCTCGCTGATGGTGGCGGGCCTGGCCAGCAAGCTGCCGGCGTCCATGTTCCACGGGCTGACCGCGCAGGGCGTCCCCGCGTCGGCGGCGACGACGATCTCGCACCTGCCGCCGATCGGGGTGCTGTTCGCGGCGTTCCTCGGCTACAACCCGATGCAGCAGCTGCTCGGGCCGATACTCAGCCACCTGCCGTCCGCGCACGCCGCCTACGTGACCGGTCGCGAGTTCTTCCCGAACCTCATCTCCCAGCCGTTCCACGACGGCCTCGGCGTCGCGTTCGGCTTCGCGATCGCGGCCAGCGTCATCGCGGCGGTCGCGTCTGGGCTCACCGGGAGGATCAAGCCGCCGCCCGCCGGGCCCGAGGCCACGACGTCCGAGCCGCTCGGATCCGAGCTCGCGGCGGTGGCAGGCGAGGGGGGTTTCGAGCCGAGCGAGCTCGTCGTGCCCGACATGGTTGAGGACTCGTCGGAGACGGCGGACAAGCCGGGAATATCTGGTTAAAGTTTCAATCAGGCGGGCGGCGTCCCGCCCAGGGCACGTCGAGTGCGGCGCACGCGCGGCATTGGATGCGGGTCTAGCGGGCGCCTCCTTCCCTGCCAACTGCGAGCGGGTATCCTGCTGGTGAGGAGCGGGTAAACAGTTAGCTGTCGTTCCGCCTCTTCGTGGGTCCGGTTAGCAGGCCACATCGTCGTCCGCCAGGGCGGACAGCGGGGGTACGGGGGGTCGTCCTCCCGGGAGACGACAGTTACGGGGAAAGATGGCCTCGGTAGGTGTTCGGCGCGATACCCGAGGAGATGCGTTGCTTGTGAGCGAAACTTCCCTGGCCGCGGTTGTGGTCCTCGCCGCGGGCGAGGGCACCAGGATGAAGTCACGTACCCCCAAGGTCTTGCACACGCTGTGCGGGCGGTCCCTGCTCGGGCACGCGATCGCGGCCGCGGACGATCTCGCGCCTGAGCGGCTCGTGGTCGTGGTCGGACACGCCAAGGAAGAGGTGGGCGTGGCGGCCGTCGCCGCGGCACCGCGGGCGGACATCGTGGTCCAGGAGCAGCAACTCGGCACCGGGCACGCCGTGCGGATGGTCATCGAGTCAATCGGCGCCATGTCCGGCACCGTCATCGTGACCTACGGCGACATGCCGCTGCTGCGCGGGCAGACGCTCGGCGAACTGGCCAGCAGGCACGTGGCGGCTGGGAACGCCGTCACCGTGCTGACCGCACGTGGTGAGTTCCCTGGTTTCGGGCGGATCGTGCGGGACGCGGGCGGCGCCTTCCTGCGGATCGTCGAGGAGCGCGACGCCACGGAGGCCGAGCGCGCCATCGACGAGTTCAACTCCGGCTGCTACGCGTTCGACGGCGCGCTGCTCGCCGACGCCATCAAGCGGGTGACCACCGACAACAGCCAGCACGAGGAGTACCTCACCGACGTCGTGGAGATCCTGCGCGGCGACGGCCACCCGGTCGGCACCGTGCTCGCCGCCGAGTCGGCGGAGATCAGGGGCGTCAACGACCGGGTACAGCTCGCGCAGGCGCGGCGGGCGCTCAACGACCGCATACTCCGGGACTTCATGCTCGCCGGCGTCACGATCATCGACCCCGCGTCTACCTGGATCGACGTCACCGTCCACATCGGCCAGGACGCCGAGATCGGCCCCGAGACCCAGCTCACCGGCGCGACGGTGATCGGTGCCGGAGCCAAGGTCGGACCTGGCTGCCTCCTTGAGGACACGACGGTTGGCGAAGACGCCGCGCTGCTGCACGCGGTCTGCCGTCAGGCGGAGATCGGCCCGCGGGTGAGCATCGGCCCGTTCGCTTACCTGCGGCCGGGGGTAAGCATCGCGGACGGCGCCCACATCGGCACCTACGTCGAGCTGAAGAAGTCGCACATCGGCCCGGGCGCCAAGGTGCCGCACCTCACCTACGTCGGTGACGCGACCATCGGGGCGGGGACGAACATCGGCGCGGGGACGATCTTCGCCAACTACGACGGGGTGCACAAGCACCACACCGAGGTCGGCGAGAACGCCTTCGTCGGCAGCAACACGGTGCTCGTGGCCCCGGTCACGATCGGCCACGGCGCTTACACGGCGGCCGGGTCGGCGATCCAGGAGGATGTGCCGGCCGGCGACCTTGGGGTAGCAAGGGGACGCCAGCACAATTCCGACGGCTGGGTGCTTCGCAACCGGCAGGGAACACGGTCGGCGGACGCAGCGGCACGCAATCGTTCGGATGAATCTCAATGATTTTCGTTTTGGTTGTACGGCCCGAGGGAGAGCAGTACTAGGTGAGTGGCATGACGGCGCCCAGCCAGAAGAAGATGATGTTGTTCAGCGGGCGGGGCTTTCCAGAGCTTGCCGCTGAGGTTGCCGACTGCATGGGGGTCGAGACCGCGCCGGCGAAGCTGTATGACTTCGCCAACGGCGAGATTATGGTCAGGTTCCTTGAGTCGGTCCGTGGCAGCGACGCCTTCGTGCTGCAGAGCCACACCGCGCCGATCAACCAGTGGATCATGGAGCAGCTCATCATGGTCGACGCGCTCAAGCGGGCGTCGGCCAAGCGGATCACCGTGGTCATGCCGTTCTTCGGCTACGCCAGGCAGGACAAGAAGAGCCGCGGCCGTGAGCCGATCTCGGCGCGGCTCATCGCCGACCTGTTCGCGACCGCGGGCGCCGACCGGCTGATGGCGGTCGACCTGCACACCGCGCAGATCCAGGGGTTCTTCGATGGGCCCGTGGATCATCTGTTCGCGCTGCCGATCCTCGCGGGTTACCTGGAAAGCAAGCTGAACGTGCGGAACGTGACTGTGGTCGCGCCCGACGCGGGGCGGGTCCGGGTCTGCGAGCGCTGGACCGACCGGCTCGGCACGCCGCTCGCCATCATTCACAAGCGGCGCGACCCCGACGTGGCCAACCAGGTGAAGGTCTTCGAGGTCGTCGGGCACGTCAAGGGACGGACTTGCATCCTGGTGGACGACATGATCGACACCGGCGGGACGATCGTGAAGGCCGCGGACGCGCTGTTCGAGCAGGGCGCGGAGCGGATCATCGTCGCCGCGACGCACGGCGTGCTGTCCGGCCCGGCCATAGACACTTTGAAGAACTCGCGCATCAGCGAGGTCGTCATCACCAACACGCTGCCGGTGGCAGACGAGAAGCGGTTCGACAAGCTGACCGTGCTGTCCATCGCACCGCTGATTGCCCGGGCGATCACCGAGGTATTCAACGACGGCTCGGTGACCAGCTTGTTTGACGGGCAGAGCTGACAGAGGGGCCCCGTCCCGCCATTCCCCGGTTTGGCGGGACGGGGCTTCTGCGGCGTCCGGGACCGCCACCCCTGGGTCCCGACCGCCAGCTCCGTTGGCCAGAAGCACACCGCGGTGGTCGTGTCCCGCTTCGTACTGGACGGTGCCCCTGTGACCGTCCGATACGGAGCGGGACACAGACCCCGCGGTCCCCGCTGCGCTTCTGGCGCTGAGCAAGAGCTTGCCAGGCAGCTATTGAGCGAGGATTGAGCCGAGCGGGGCGGGCTTGGGCACGTCGGCTTAATACCGACAGACCGCGTTTAACCGGATACAGGCCACCACATCATGACGCGTCGGATTTACCGTGTGCTTGAGTCGTGATTGAGTAAGGGTCGACAACCCGAAGATTCAGCCGCGTCGAAGAGGTCTGGCGGGCGCTTCGGCCTCGCAGGACCTGTCGTTTACCTGGAAGCGGAGGAAACCGTGCGTGCGGAGGGGACAGCCTGATGCGCTTCCGCATCCTGGGGCCCCTTGAGGTGCTGTCACCTGATGGGTGGACGGCAATCAGCGCACCCAAATGGCGGTCGCTGCTCGCCTGCCTGCTCGTCCGGCCTGGGCAGCTCGTGCCGACCGACTACCTGATATTCGAGCTGTGGGGCGACGCTCCGCCGAGTACGGCGAACAATCTTGTCAGCATCTATGTGCACCAGCTGAAAAAGGTCATCGGCGACACCGATCGCCGGATACTCGTATACCGGGCGCCCGGGTACATGCTCCGCGTCGCACCGGGGGACGTGGACATCGAGCAGTTCGAGTCACTCGCCGCCGAGGGCAGGGGTTCGCTGGCCGCGGGCGATCCCGAGCGTGCCGCGGTGCGGCTCGGCGAGGCGCTCGCACTGTGGCGCGGGCCGCTGCTCGCCGATGTCGCGCCGTCACCACTGATCGAGAGCCACGCGCAGCGCGTGGCCGAGCTGTGGTTCACCACGACCGAGCTGCGCGTGGAGGCGGACCTCGCATGCGGCCGGGCGGCTCAGGTGATACCCGAGCTGCGCGGGCTCGTGATGGAACACCCGCTGCGGGAGCGGCTCTGGGCGCTGCTGATGCGCGCGCTTGAAGAGGCGGGGCGCCGGGCGGAGGCGCTTGAGACGTACTCGCGGGCGCGGGAGGTGATCGCGGAAGAGCTTGGCGTGGATCCGGGCAGCGAGCTCCAGCGGCTGTACGCGGAGTTGCTCGCCGCCGACGCGTCCGCCGTGGCGGCTCCCGTGGCGCCCCGGCCCGCGGCGCCTGGGCCCGTGGTGCCGCCCGTGGCGCCGCAGAGCTTGCCGCGAATCGAGGCGGCCGTCCCTGACGTGGCTGCCGTCGTCCCTGACGCGCCCGCGATCCCTGACCTGGCTGCCGACGGAGCGCCGTCAGGCGAGATTTCCGGCACGATCGCGATCGGCACGTTCGCCGACGCGCTCGCGGCCCAGGCCGGACCGCAGGCAGACACCGCGGTTCCGGCGCCGGCGCCACTGCGGGCGCGGCCGGCGCAGCTTCCGGCCGACATCGGAGACTTCACCGGCCGTGAGACGCACGTGGCGCACTTGTGCAATCTGCTGGTCGGGGGCGCGACCGGCAGCCGCGGTGCGGTCCGCATCGTGGTGGTGAACGGGGCGGCAGGCCTGGGCAAGACCACGCTGGCCGTGCACGCCGCGCATCAGGTAAGCGACGAGTTCCCCGACGGACAGCTCTACGTGGACCTGCTCGGTGCGAGCGCACAGTCGGCCGAGCCTGGTGAGGTACTCGCCCGTTTCCTGCGCGATCTCGGCATCGAGGGCGACAAGGTGCCTGCCAGGGACGACGAACGGGCGGCGCTGTACCGCACCACGCTCACCCGCCGCCGTGTGCTGATCGTGCTCGACAACGCCAAGGATGCGGCCCAGGTCAGGCCGCTGCTCCCGGGCAGTTCGTCCTGCGCGGTCCTCGTCACGACGCGCAACCGGACCTCCGACCTGGCAAGCATGCGGTTCGTCGACCTGAACGTGCTTGAGGACACCGAAGCGCTGGCGCTGTTCTCCACGATCGTGGGGGAGAAGCGAGCCGCGGCCGAGCCTGACGCAACCGCCGAGGTGCTTGTCGCCTGTGCCGGGCTCCCGCTGGCCATCAGGATCTGCGCGGCGCGACTCGCGGCGCGAAAGCAGTGGCGGATCGCCACGCTCGCGGGTCGGCTTCGAGACCAGCACAGAAGGCTAGACGAGCTGACGACCGGCGATCTCGCCGTCCGCGCCAGCTTTCAGGTGAGCTACGACAGCATCAGGACCGTCGGACATGGTGCCGACCCGGCTCGCGCGTTCCGGCTGCTTGGCCTCTGGCAGGGCGCCTCCATCAGCCTTCAGGCCGCGGCGGCGCTGCTTGGCGAGCCTGATGACGATGTCGCGGAGATGCTCGAGAGCCTGGTTGACGTCAACCTGCTCGAGTCTCCGGCCCCCGACTGGTACCGCTTCCACGATCTACTCAAGGTCTACGCCATGGATCGCGCGCAGGCGGAGGAACCAGAGGCCGCGCGGGAAGAGGCGGTGAACAGGCTCCTTTGGTGGTACCTCGACACCGCGCAAGCCGCGGCGGACACGGTGTCGCCACAGCGGTATCAGGTACCACGCGAGCCGACGCCACATGCTCATGCGCCTCTTACGTTCGACAGCACGGAAGCCGCGCTGACCTGGTATGACGCCGAACGAGCCAACATCGTGGCCGTGACCCGCCAGGCGGCGTCCGCGGGCCTGCACGAGATCGGATGGCGGCTACCGCCAACAGTTGGCCCACTGTTCAACCGGCGAAGCAACTGGGCGGACTGCGTGACCGCGCACCGCGTCGCGGTGGAGAGCGCGGCGAAGGCGGGCCACCGGCCAGGCGAGGCCTGGGTGCTGAGTCAGCTCGGCTTCGCGCTGGCCAGTCTGCACGATCCGGAAGCGATCGGGGTTCTCGAGCGGGCGCTCGCGATCAGGCAGGAACTCGGTGACACGCGGGGCGAGGCCCAGACGGCCATCGCACTCGGGGAGGCCCACCACAGGGTGCTCGGCCCAGGCGAGGATGCGCTGCGGTATCTGCGGCGCGCGGCGAGCCTACTCGAGCCGATGGGTGCGTTCTCGCTGCGCAGCGTCGCCTTGAACAATCTCGGCGAGGTTTATTTCGAACTTGGAGATCTAGACGCGGCCGCCGAGTGCTATCTCCAGGCTCTGCGCATAGACCGTGAAATCGGCGGACACGTCGAAGGGCACGCGCTGCACAATCTGGGTCACGTATACCTACGTCAGCACCGTCTTAGCGAGGCGATCGCACGGTTTAGGGAAGCGCTCTCCAGGCATCGGGCAGTGGGCTCGCTCGGCGGCGAGGCGGCGACGCTCATGCATCTCGGTGAGGCGCAAGTTGAGTCCGGTGACGAAGTTGGCGCGAGGACGTCGTTGACCGGCGCGCTGCGGATCTTCACGCAAATCGGCGACCAGCAGCAGGCGGCAGAGACAACGGCCCTGCTCAAATCGCTGCCGAACGGACAAGGCGAGCGGTAAACGCCGGCATACGCACGGCAACATAGCGCTGCATATCGAAAACTGCCAGATTATCCGGCTATGTCATTACTAAAATGGCCAGCGTGCGATATGCACGTGCATTCCCTTCTTTAAGGGGATGAGAGGGCTCCGGCACCTGCATGCCGGATCGGGGAAAGGGAATGGAAAAAATGAGCGAACTGCTGCCTGAGACGTCGGCCTCGCCGGACACGAGTGCTTCTCCGGACACGAGTGCTTCACCCGACACGAGTGCCTCGCCGGACACGAGTGCTTCACCCGACACGAGCGCCTCACCGGACGACGTGGTCTGAGGAACGCCGACGGGGTTAGTCATCGCGTGCGTGCGGCTGCGGAACGTTCGTGGCCGCGCGCACGCTGTTTGCCGGCTAGACTTCGCTGGCGTCTCTTCCCACCCGATCCGATGGC
>Ga0307476_10002550_pt1 | contig 10873 bp, 7 predicted proteins | sample atmos_gasesECM2C_2_FD_203314 | JGI IMG/M metagenome (GOLD analysis project Ga0307476, IMG submission 203314) | Hardwood forest soil microbial communities from Morgan-Monroe State Forest, Indiana, United States - atmos_gasesECM2C_05 | ecosystem: Environmental > Terrestrial > Soil > Temperate... | reverse complement strand
ACAGCGAGCCGCGCCACGTCTGCTAACGGACGTTGGCTATTCACGGCGTTAGGCAGGACTCCGACGACGACCCACTGGATGAGCGCGTAGATCACGGTGCAGACTAACAGGGCGGAGAACAATGCAAATGGAGCGTCCCGCCGAGGATCCTTCGCTTCGCTCATGGGCGCGAGGGCGGTCTCAAATCCGCCGTAGGCGAACACTAGAAGCAGCATGGCCTTCAGCCATGGGCCGGCGCCAGGGGACGCGATGGGCGCGGTCGCAAGGATCCAGTGGTGGCTCTGAAGAACGAATAGGCCAAGAACAATTACGGCAAACAGCGGGACGAGTTTAGCAGCAGTAAACAGATTGCTCACCTGTGCTCCGGCGCGGACACCGCGAATGTTGATGACACTTAAAAGGCCGACCAGCACAGTGAGAATGAGCGCGCGAGGTAGAGGATCTTTAGCGTGCGGAAAGAATTCACCCAGGTAGATCACAAACAGGTTGGCATTGGCCGCGGGCGCGGCGACCTGGCCCAGCCACAGCATCCATGCGGTTTGTATTCCCATGAGGCGTCCGAAGGCTACGCGGGCATAGAGGTATGGACCGCCAGCTTGCTGGAAACGCGATGCGACCTCGGCAAAGCAGCCCATGACCACGCTCATTCCAATGCCGGCCGCAACCACGGCATAGGGGCTGTAAGTACCGATGATAGCCGCAACGGTAGAGGGGAGTCCGAAGACGCCGCTGCCAATGATGGAGTTCACCACCAGGGCAACAAGGCTCCAGCGGCCGATCGCGCGTACCAGTTGGTAGCTGGATTGGATTGACGAGGTTCGTTCCGTCATTGCGCGTTTTTATCACAGTCGGAAGATCATCGGTAATCTTCGGATGCCGGGAAGATGGTGACCTTGGATCGAATCGCGAGTGCACTATTGATTGACAGAAGCACTTGGCGCAATGCCATAAGTCCCTCAACCGTCAACTATGGGCGGGATTGATGCGGAAATGCCCGCCAATCGCGGGTTCTGGCTTCATTAGCACAAAGGTCATCAGTCACCATCCCAAAGTAATTGCTTGAATTACGAAAGCGCATGATCGTGGGATATCTATCCGCGTGACCCTGGCGATGAGATGTTCTATCGACACAATCCAAACCACACCATGGCCACGGGAATCGATCCACAGATGGACGACCTTCATACTCGTATGATTCGAGTTACCGAAGATTTGCGCGTGATTCAGCGCGAACTGAACTGCGCCGCCATGCAAGCCCCCAGCGATCCCGAATTGATGGAGGCGCTGAGCGCTCTGCCCGAGACCGAAGCCATTCAGGTTTTATGCAAATCGCTCGATCAGATGCGGCACTTCCTCTGGTTCTACAGCCAGGTGATGAGCAACGACCCCGAACTTGGCGACAAACTGCGCCAGTCGAACGCGTCGAAGACGGTCGAAGACGCCAAAGTGAATACCTCTTTTCTCGATCAGCTCACGCGGGCCGATGAGGCCTTACTGCTGCGTTACATGGCGGAAGCGAAAGAGCGCAAGCCAAACTAAGAAACGACCCCACGAACAATTGTTTTTCTGACTTCTCCGTCAGGACTCAGCACTACCATGTTTGCTTCAGCTCCGGCAGCAAGCCGTCCGTGGTGCGCGAGCCCCACGGCTGCTGTCGGATTCAACGTGGCCGCGCGAACCGCATCCCGCAAACTCCAGTCGGAAAATTTAGTTATGTTGCGCACGGCGCGATCCATGGTGAGCACGCTGCCCGCGAGTTTGCCATCGCCTTCTCCAGCAACTGTGCAGCGGCCGTCTTTCACCTCGACTAGTATCGGCCCGAGTTGGTAGGTTCCATCGGGCATGCCGGTTGCCGAGGTAGCATCGGTGATCAGCACGGCGCGCTCGATCCCCTTCGCCCGGAGAAAGACCTTCACCACTTCGGGCGCGACGTGAATTCCATCCGCGATAATATCGGCGCTGATATGATCGCCGCTGAGCGCCTCGCCGACGATGCCGGGCTCGCGGTGATCCAGCGGACGCATGGCATTGAAGGTGTGCGTGGCGTGCCGGGCGCCAGCCTTCACCGCGGCCTGGGCAGTTTCCATCACAGCGTCGGAGTGGCCGATGCTCACGCAAACGCCCCGCCGCGCCGCTTCCGCAATTACTTCCATCGCTCCCGGAAGCTCCGGAGCGATAGTCATCATCTTTACATGACCTCTTGCTGCCTGCCACAGTCGTTCAAAGATCTCCAGCGTGGGCTCGACCAGATTCTCCGGAGGATGTACGCCGCGCCGCTTATGACTGAGGAACGGGCCCTCCAAATGGATTCCAAGTGGAAGAGCCTGAACGCCGTCTGCATTGGCGGGAATGGAAGCCTGGGCTGCTTCGATTGAGTCGGCGATTCGTTCGAGAGCGGAACAAGTCTGATCGAGCGGAGCCGCGACGGTAGTAGGAAAGTAGCCGGTAACACCATGTGTCGTCAAAAACTTGTTCAGCCGCGGTAGCTCACCGGTCGATGCCCGCATGACATCCAGTCCCGCGCCGCCGTGCATGTGAATATCGACGAAACCCGGTGCGAGAATGGCGTCCGGAAAAGCGTTGGTGAAGTCGACCAAGGTTGCGTTCTTGGGAATCTCCCGCTCGGCCCGCGAAGAAACGGCTGAAATACGGCCATCCTCAATCAAAAGGAGCGGGTCTAAGATTTCCTCCAGCGGTGTATAGAGACGATGAGCGCAGAAAACGATCATGGTTGAGATTGTTCGCGACAAGCCGTAGTTTGAAGCGTAAATTTTCGCCTTTGTGCGCCACCAGTGTAGCGCGAAAACGTATCAGAATCCGAAACGAGCCAACGAACGTTACGATGCTATAATTTGAGTGCCTATCAAAGTGTAAGCGGGTGGATGAACGTTCCGGTTGCCGCCCGTAACCTAGTCGGGGAGTGGCTCAGCCTGGTAGAGCACCTGGTTCGGGACCAGGGGGTCGGAGGTTCAAATCCTCTCTCCCCGACCAATCTTTTCAAACACTTAAACTGCACTTCTGGCTTTCCGTCTACACCGATGGTGTCAAAATTGTAGACGGTACCCGTATCGCTCACTTTCCAGCACCATTTCCAATTCGCACTGCAAATTGACTTTCCGTGATCATTTCGAACGCTTTTCCGGCGTTGGAGTCCTTGTTGAAATCAACAGGCAACGCAAATTCATCCGGGGCGGAGCCAAACTTTGGCGTTGACAAAGCCAGGATCGGGGTAGAAAATGCGCGCCGGGCCCACAGTCGAGGATCCCATTGCGCATGCTGGTGGCGATGAGTATCGGCTGCCTGTCGACAATACTAGCTTTCATTTTAGAAGGCCATATCCTCCTTGCCCCATCGGGCCTGTTCTCAATCCCGCCTCGTGTTACTTTCTGCAGCATCATATGGCTGGAAGGAAAACAAAATTAGATCAATTCCACACTGACGACCATGATCCAGCTCGTGATCCCTGGGGCCATATTCGTTATGATGTTTTCTAGAAACAACAGTTTGCTCGGCTAACCCATACTCCAACGACGGAGGCACAATTTATGGGTAGGAAAGGCGAGGTCTAGAGCATGGTGAAGACCAAAGACAGACGTATATGGTTGGCAACATTACTCGCTACCGCATGCCTCTTAGTCGCATGCGAGCGACGGACTCATGTGGCATTTGAAGGTGGTATGACTCCGATTTTCGTTCTATCGGGAAGTGGAAAGCTAGCCAGTCTTGTAGTGTATAGGCCGGATTTCGCAGAGAAGGCTGAATCTCCGTGGGATGACAATTTTGTCCTCTGGAAGATTAAGCCGATTGGAGGTGACTCGAATGGCGCTCCGCTCGGGAAGCTAAGACGAATTCCTTACGGGGTGTTGCCAAACGGTTACGAGCAGGTAAAGCCTAGCGTCGGTCCCGCGCCTCCGCTCACAGAGGGCGAAAAGTATTTTTATCAAGTGGAGACCAGGAACGCTCCCGGGACAGCCGGTTACCTCGAAATCAAGAATTCACAGACCGTCGCGACCGACGGCCCCCATACATGTTTCGGGGGTGAGGGCAAGAAGTGGATTCGCGTCCCGTGTCCACGATAGGTACTACTTGACATGCTTCCCTCTTTCGGAACGAATCTGAGTATGATTTCGGACGAAGGAAAGAGTAGGCTTTTGTTCCCTTGGATGAATTAGTGTTGCCGTCGCTACATCCCATTCGACTGCCTTTGTTGATCATTGCGCTGTCGCTCAATGTGCTTTGCCAGGATGATCCTTACCCTCACAACGCGACAAGCTGCGAGCGGTGCCACTCAGTGCCCACAAAGTTCGGTGGCAGCTCGATGACGGTGCAGCGACTAGGTTGGTCGTTCGCGGGAAGGTTTGTCCCAGTTCCTGAGGGTGGGATTCATCACCGGACCGGGGAATCCGCGCAAAGCTCACCTTCCGGGAAACAGATCATCGGTGAACGAGTGTCCCTCAGTCTTCTGGGAGATGGCTACATTGAAGCCATCGATAGCCGCAACATTGAGCAGAAAGCCCAGCAACAACGCAAAGCCGACATGGGGATCGTGGGTGCACTGGTTAGCGCTCCGATACTCGAAGCAAGTAGTTCAGCAACCGAAATGCAGGTCGGCCGCTTCGGTTGGAAAAGCCAGCACAGCACCTTGATGTCTTCCTGCGCCGATTCCCTGCGCAACGAACTGGGCATACGCAACCCCCTCTACCCGGATGAGTATCCCACGCATGCCGCCACAGACACTCCCACACCCTTCGACACTCCGGACGCAAAGACGCACAAGACCGAACTGGAACGCCTGGTGGATGAAATTCGTCACACAAGCCCGCCGACCCGCGACGCCAAGCTCGCCGGCAGCCCCGACGCCCAAGCGGGAGATAAACTCTTCACCCAGATCGGCTGCGCGGTATGCCACGTCCCAACCTACAAGACTCTGCCGCCGGGAACGCGCATCAACGGCGGCACATACAGAGTACCGAAGTTTCTGGGCAATGCGGTCATCCATCCTTACAGCGACTTCCTGTTGCACGATGTCGGTACTGGAGACGGCATCCCGCAAGCCGCCAAGCCCGAATACCTGGACCAATCCACTGCGAACAAATTTCGCACCGCATCGCTATGGGGCCTGCGATTCCGGCAAGGTCTGATGCACGACGGAGATTCCCCCGGCACAGAAGCAGCGATCAAGCGTCACGCCGGAGACGCAACGGTAGTTCGCCAACGCTACGAACACTTGACCATCACCGAGAAGCACCAATTGCTGCAGTTCCTGAGCTCATTGTGACCCGAACCTTGTGGTTCGGGGCAGTCTTGGTGGGGAATTGATTGCCCAACACCCAAGAGGCGGTTGCGAGCTCGTAAGAGATGTGTAGACGATTTCGTAGCGGTCGGAGCATCGAAGGTCAACAGAGCGCAGCAACGCAACAAAGGAGGGCAGCAACTCATTCAATACCAATCACTTGCGGCCTACAAAATTCAATAGAGTTCAATAAATGCTGGAATCTGGTTCGGGACCAGGGGGTCGGAGGTTCAAATCCTCTCTCCCCGACCAATTCTTCTTTCGTTCTCCAGGTTGTTTATTGCAGTCGTGAGCGTTTCGCGAGGTTTGGTTAGCAAGCCACTTTCCAACCCGTAGTCTTCTAATACCTGGGTTCGCACGGTAACGCCTGAGGACCGCAAGGCAGGGCGAAGCAACCCGACCGCATTGGGGCGTGTGCAGGGTTATCAATCTTTTGTGAATCTAATCAATTTTCTTGCGATCCGCCGCGATTGTTTTGGAAACCTGTTTTAGTCTGCATTTTTCTGCGCACGGGGCCGAACCGTATCCCACACCGCATAACTCGAAGTCGCGCCTTCATGCGCAAGCGACAAGCTTCGTCAACGTCTACCGCAGCCGCTTTTTCGACTGACTCCCCTTGGCTGACGGCGCTTGAAGCGCAGTTGAAGAAGAGAAGAATCCGAGGGAAACCTGTTGTTGGACTAATAAGTCGTTTTCAATGAAAAAGCCATGATTCTGGTCAATCAAGTAAAAATCGGCGGTGAAAGCCACGGGGTCGGTAGGGATCGTGGCATTGCTACCTATGAACGCGCTGCTGCCGGATGCATTCGAGAAGGAACCTGAGAAACAGCCAGCCTCGACGGCCGTGCAACTCTGAGAGCCGATGGTGCCCGTATAAGCTTGATCGGCGCTTGCGCCCACATCCGCAACGCCAGATATGGAAGGCTGTGTCACCGACATTACTGCTGTGCCGTCAGATTCACCATTCTGCGCATTGAACTGCGCGAAGTTGACCCCGTAGTTGCCGCTAAAGGTCAGAGTGCTCGATTGCGGATAAGCCAATCCCGTAGCGAGAAATGGATAGTTAAAGAGGGGATCGCCGGAAGCGAGCACCAGTGCGGGGTTGCCATTCCCGGTGAGATAAAAAATGTACACAGGTTGGAACAGATTATTTGGAGTTACGTAGCCGTACAACCCTGAACGAACTCGACCGGTTCCCGGTATGGTGTTGGAATAATTTCCAGTGAAAGACCCGGTGATCTGAGCCGGCAATCCCGTCGTCGGCGAGCTCAGACTCTGAAAAGTCGTGTCTGCGTACCCAGCCGTATATCCACCAGCACCGTTGGGAGTGATCACGCCCGCTGACGTTAAGGTGTCGGGCTGGCCATTCGCGAGATCCACGCCGCTGAAACCGAACACATAGGTTCCGGAGAATGCTGAATCGTCCAGGAAAGTGCCGGTTGCGGAACCTTGGCCGATGGCGAGTCCTGCGACGGTTCCACCACCACCACTGTCGCTCTCAATCAGTTGTATATGAGTCGCATCGACAATATAGCCTGCCAACTGCATAACGGGCATTGAGAACAGCGGAGCGTTTAAAGTCAACGTCACCATACCAAAGGGATCGGGGAACGAGACGTTGCCGAAGGGTTTAGTCTGGAAAGTTGAAGTTGGATTTCCCAACGCCGGCAGGTTCTGGTCGGCCACACTGCCTGTTCCTGAGATGTTGTTGGTGTTATTGGCCTGATTATCAACATTTAGAACTCCACCAATCGCCGTGACCCCATTACCGGAAAAGTCTGTGCCGCTCAGGACAAACGCGTAGCCTGCAGAAAGTGGCGCGATCGTACTGGCCTGCCGATCCATAGTGCCTGAGGCTGAGACGGTTAACTGAGACGTGGGCGTCGCTGTAATTAAAGCGTGGGAACTGGAAAGGAAGACGAGACTGAAAGTCTGCGGAACAATCGACGGATCCTTAGTCGGGTTACTGGGATTGATAGTAAGTGTTCCCCGCCCGTCTGGTCCGAGGAAATAGCTGCTTCCCGCGGGAACAATTGGTCCAGTGTTGGAGACGAAAGAACTCGCCGTGGAATCCAAGAAGTCGACCGTCTGCTCGCCAGACGTGATGTTCCCGTTGCCATCGAGAACCACCACCCCGGCAAACTGATAAGTAAATCCGCTCGCAACTCCCTGAGCTGCCAGAACGTATGTGCCGCTGAGATTGTTGCCAAAGGCGCTGATGTTGATCGATGCGAGAACATTCTTTGTGTGATCCACCGTCGCGAAACCTTGGATGTTAACAACTTCAGCATTTCCCGACAGGGCCGACGGGGGCGTGTAGGTTGTTGACTGCCCGCTGTTGGTGTGAGGAGGGAGGAGAGTGCCGCAGGTGCCGGTGCCGCTCTGGCAAGTCAGAGTCCAATCAACGCCGGAGCCCGAACCGCCGTTGCTCGTGTCGTTTGTGACCACTGCTGTAATCGGGGTGGATGAATTGATTGCGATCGAAGCTGGAGGCGTCGGCTGCAGAGCGATGGAGACGCCTGCCGCTGGTGATGGCGGAGGATTCTGTACAGTAAAAGTGTTGGAGCTGCTGCATCCGGCAAGCGCTGAAATCAGCGTTATCATCAGAAAAAATAGAATCCATCGTCTAGGTGCCACTTGCCAACCTCCTTGAGTTGCTGACAACAGTTGCTTCGTCAAACGTCTCTGGCGGCCACGAAAAAGCTCAGATCTCGTCACTGTCCCGTGCCACGCAAGTAAACAATCTGGGTATTCCCGGCCGTATTCGAGCCCAGGGTGTAGATAAGGCTGATTGTTCCTTGATTAAATCCGACCCCCGAGGGCTTGAAGGTCACCGTCATCGTGCAACTGGCTCCCGGCGCCATGGAAAAAGGACAATCATCAGTTTCGGAGTAATTGCCGCTCACCACCGCTTTGCCGTCGAAGTTCACGGTTGCTGTATTCGGGTCGGCAGGGTCGTTGAAGAGCGTAACGGTTAGCGGCGTACTGGGCTTGCCTGCCGGCACGTTGCCGAAATCCATTCCCGCAGCCGGCGACATTCGCAATGGGCTAAATCCATTTGCTTTCAATTCCACCGGGAAACGTCCGCTGTCGATTTCGCAATCGGAGGTTGCTCCACCACTCTGCGTACTGCATTGCAGTGTGTTCAGTTCCAGAAAATAATCCAACCCGTTGCCAAACTTTGTGTAGGTGGGTTGCGGGATGAATGAAATTCCCAGGCTGCAGGAGGCCTGCGGAGCGAGATTCGTCCCAGTACAAGTGTCGGAAGAAATCTGGAAGTTTGGCAGTTCCGTTTTCTGGTCGGCATCGCAGTTATACCGGATGGCCGGTGGTGGACCCGTAACGTAGCCGAGGCTCGTCACTACCTGTACTCCGCCCACCGCTCCATCATTGATCGCGGGGCTTGGCCGGAGGATCGGGACGGTCGAGAACTGGCAAGGCGTGTTTCGCGGACCGAGGACCTGTACCGGGTACGCACTCTGGTTAGTGAACGATAGCAATTGGGGAAGGCCCGCTTCACCCACGGCCTCCGCGCCAAAATCGAGTTCTTTCACCGAGGGTTGCACGTAGCTGAGGCCAGCGCCCGTGATGGGAACCGCAAACGATCCGTCGTTGTCAGCAGTGGTCGGGCTGTTGACGGTTAAAGTTGCGGTTAAAGGGAGTGGACACCCCGCTACCGAAACTACTTGTGCGTTCGGTGCCCAGGAACAGTCTTCCTGCGGGGCAAAGGTAATCGTAACGTTGCAAGTTTGTCCCGAGGTCGATGAACTGAGGAACTTGGAACAGTTGTCTGCCTCGGTGAAGTTCGGGATTGCCGTGAAATCACTCTGATTGCCGGAGGGCAGGAAGGTCAGAGTTAGGTTCGTCAGCGGAGATGAGCCCGGAGGTTGGTTGTTGGTAAGCGTAATGGTTTGTGACGTGGACGCGCCCAACCCATTCGGAGGACAATCCTGCGCCGTACACATCAGCAACTGGGGTGAGAAGGCCAGAGTGGGTGGAGACAAGGTGATCGGCTGCTGGCACGCTGTCGTGCTGTTCAACGCAAGACAGACGTATCCGAATTCCTGGAGGGAACTGCCCGCAGGCGGCGCGCAAGACTTGGTGATTACCTGGTATCCCTGCCCCGTTGAGTGCAGGATATATGCACCGCTCGGCTGCACCGGGTCGAAGGTGACTTGCGCAAGACCAGCGGAATTGGGGACCAGGCTCGCCGCGATTCCAATTTGTCCATCGCTGGACCCGTCAATTCCTATCAACTGAAGAATCACAGTATTGCCGCTGATTTGGCCATTCACATTCACGATACCGGCGGGGAAACAAGGGTAGTCACTCACCGGGTTGTCACTCGTCAGGGTTGCGGGAATGATGAAGCTTAAAGATCCTGTGACGGTTGCGCTGTTGGCTCCAATATTTTGGCCCTGAGTCAGGCTTCCGGTGACTTGAAAATCCTGATTGTTCAAGTTAAGCCCTGTGCTGTGAAAAGTCCCCGAAAGAGATCCGGTGAGTGGCGGCACGGAGACGGCGTTCCACACCCCTGAATCACCCTGTGGTGTTGCGGCCCCGCAGACCACGCCTCCGACCGACGCGCCCGGCGTCGTAAACTGGCCGTTCGTTATTGAGCCATTTGAACCGAGCGTACCGGTGAGGCTGAACGTTTGTGTGCCAGCTACCGCAGTGAGGGTCAGGCTCTGACCGTTGATCGTGCCAGTGACGACTGCAGATCCGCTGTCGCACACAACCGGCAGGCTATTTTGAAGTTGGTCGAAGGCAATCGAGTAGGCTATTTGCCCTGAGACATTGGCACCGTTCTGCACTAGAAATCCGCCCAGCAAACCATATTGGACGGACGCGGGATAACTCGCATCGGTGGGAGTCATCGAGAACTGCCAGTTGCCCGACATGGCTGGGTCCTGTGTTGAACTACTGGAACGCGAGTTACCTCCGCACGATGAGAGCGTCAGGGTCGCAGCGAACAACAGCAGGTACGCAATTCGTACGCCGCCCAGCGCCAACGCGTGCGGTTTCCTATTCGCACAGCCTGGCATGCGATACGTGGTAAGTCTCTTCATGATCTTCCATGTCCTAAGATTTGCGATGGTCTCAGGCGGGCATGAGCCTTGATAGCCCGACTGAACCAAGACGGCGGCACCGTCGCTATCAAAATTCCTTCCGAACCCAAACCGCTTCCGCGAATCGAAGCTGCAGCGGCTATGTCCCCGCCTGTGATCAGCACATCCAGGATCGTATTTGTGGTTGGGCTGGCAACGGTTAAGGTGCCAGTGAAACACTGAGCCGGCGAAGTTCCGGCTGCGCAGCTTTGCTGTGGAGTGAACCCGATCGTAACGAAGCAGAACTGCCTGCCCAGAAGAGCGAACGGTTGCCCCTGCGAAGCAACGCCATTAACGCCGCAATTGTCCGTCTCCGTAAAATTGGCTTGGCCATCGCCGTTGGTCAGCGTCAACGTTATGCCGTCGAGAACCGTACCGTTCGGATTTGCAACAGTGATCCTCAGGTTTGAAGCTGGCGAGCCCACTGCTTGAGAAGGGAAGACCAAAGCCGACGGAGTGACCGTGATCGACG
>Ga0307476_10002549_pt1 | contig 10874 bp, 6 predicted proteins | sample atmos_gasesECM2C_2_FD_203314 | JGI IMG/M metagenome (GOLD analysis project Ga0307476, IMG submission 203314) | Hardwood forest soil microbial communities from Morgan-Monroe State Forest, Indiana, United States - atmos_gasesECM2C_05 | ecosystem: Environmental > Terrestrial > Soil > Temperate... | reverse complement strand
TCGTGTATGGGAACGTACCAGTCTTCGGCATTCACCAAGTTCAGTCCGACAAACCGTGGATCGGTCGAAGCTAGCTCGAAACCTAGGAGAATCTGTGCGAAGACGATTTCGTGAGGCAATCCGCGCAGCACCTGATAGAGATAGCGAACCGTAACGCTGCAGCCAGGAGCGGCGTCGCGCGTGCCACACTTGAGAATTTCTTTGGCGCGGACATCATCGGCGGCGAGTCGCTTGCTGGTTTCTGAGGCCACTTCTTTCATGCCGGCCGCCAGCAGCGAGTCCCTCATCTTGGCATAATCTGGATTCCATTCGACTTTCTCCGCCAACCGGGCCGCAGCGCCAGCGTCGGCGGTGTGCATGAGTTCTACGTATTGCAGATGATCCATGCCGGCGCGATTGGTTGCGGCGGCGATTGCTTCAGCAACGTGGGTATGCGAGGCGAAGCCGAATTTATCGAACGTGGCGAAAAAATGATCGTGGCCGGATTCGTCGCCGGACTTCCAGTTGCGCATTGACCAGGCATCGATCATCTGGTTGTAGAGAACATGATCGCCGTAAGCACAGCGGGCCGCGGGTTTCGCGGTATAGGTCTCGCAGGGATCACAGGGCGGGGCGAGCAGGCGCGAAGATGTGCGGTCCGCGCACAGGCTGCCGTCAGCGGCAAAATCCACCAGATCCTCGGCGTAGATTGCTCCGTCAAGGTGATTATGGAGATCTCCACCCTTAGGCAGGTCATGGAGGAAAGCCAGCAGCAATTGCGGCTGTTTGCGTGCGCGGTCCAAGGACACAGTGGTACGCTGCTCTGCACTTTGGGCGGCGCCGAGCGCGGTCAACAGCAGGAACAGCAAACAGCATCGTACAGCCGCTCTCCTAGCGGGCGGGGCCATGGAACCTCCCAATTCACTTTGCGAAGTCAGGAAAGGAATTGTAATCGTTTGCGCAGTGCGGAGAAAGGAAAGGCCGTGCTCCCAAAGTGAGCCCCTTCGCCTATCGATGCATTGGGGGTGGAGTCGAGGAAATTTTCAAAGCCAGCGGCTCATCTGACTTCTCATGAAGTTCGCGCACTTTGGCAAACTGCTTCTGCGACTCCACTGTCTTTCCCATGGCCTGATAGGCTCGCCCCAGGCGGTAATGAGCGTCCGGTTGGGCAGGATCCAATTCAACCGCACGCCGAAGCGCGGCCACCGCCTCGGGGTATCGCTTCTGCTCGGTCAGAACAGCCCCCATGTCGATATAGGCGAGGCGTAGATCGTTTTTTTCCGCAACCGCTTTGCGCAGCAGAACAAGGGCTTCGTCCAGATTCGTTTTCTTCATCGCGATGTCGCCCAAATACGTCAGCGCTTGCGGATGGTTAGGATCGAGCGATAAGACTTTCTCGAACTCACCCTTGGCGTCATCATACCGGTGCGACTTCCAGTACAGATAGCCCAGACCAAAATGCACATTTGGCTCCTGCGGCGCAACCTTTTCCGCAGCCTGAAATTCGAGAATTGCCTCCGGAGTTCTCTCCAGACCATCAAGAGCTTCTCCACTGAGCATGTGCGCGGATGCGGAATCTGGACTCTGTTGGAGAATCAGACGAAATTCATTCAGCGCGCAGGAATATTTCTTCGCCCACAGGCAGCTCTGCGCGAGCACCTGGAGTAACTCGGCATTGTTGGGATCGGCCTGGGCCGCTGCCTCAAGATATTTCGCCGCCTCGGCAAACTGCTTTGCCCCGTAGTAGCTCAACCCCAGCAGCGTAGCTGCCTGCTGATTTTGACTGTCCGCAGCAGTAGCCGCCCGGAGCGGGGTTATCGCCGCCTGGAAGTGGCCTTGCTTGAACTCCGCTAAACCCAGATTCAGTTGCACGCCGGGCAAATTTGGATTCAGGGCAAGGGCCCTTTCATAGGCGGACGTCGCTTCTTTATATTTTTGTTCCTTCGAGAGCACGACCCCCAGGCTGGCATTCGCCGCAGCATCATTGGGATTTTTCAGGATGACTGCGCGCCAGGTCTCGGCAGCCTCATCTAGCTTTCCTTCTTGTTCGAGCACAATCGCATCGGCAGGATTGGACGATTGCCCGCTTGCACCCGGCGAGAGGGCCAACACAAGCGAGAACACAGCGGCCACTGCACAACCAAAATTCCACTTCGTCATACTCGAAACGGAGCGTTAGGAGACGCTATCACGCTGAAATTTCTGGCGGCAAAATTACGCTCCGCTCACCCCAGGTGAGCGGAGCACCAGAGTCATTCAAGTTAATGTTAGTAGATGATCTTCAACCCCAGCTGAAATTCTCTCGGATCAAAGGCACTAGTGACAGCGCCAAAATTCCCAGATCCCTGGTCAAGGCTGATGCCGCCGTTATTGATATCGCCCTTGAACTGGGTATGGTTCCAGGTATTGAAGGTCTCCGCCCGGAACTCAATGCGGCTGCCTCGCTCCGCGCTCAGGACAAAATTCTTCAGAAGGGCAAGGTTCCAGTCGTCGCGGCCCGGGCCACGCAACGCATCAAATCCCAGATTTCCATATGTTCCCGGGGCAGGCGCCGAAAATACCGCTGGATTAAACCATTCGGCCGCCGTCTTGGGATAAGAAATCGATCCGTTTACGTTTGGCCGGTCGCCCTGTTGGGTGGAGGTGCCGGCGTTGGGGATGACGCTCGCCACCGTGCTGCCGCTCACCCCCAGATTGATTGGCGCTCCCGATTCCATCGTAACGATTCCCGACAGCGCCCATCCTCCCACCGTTGACCTCAGGACATGGTTGTCGCTGTTCTTCAAGAACGGAATCTGATAAACAAAATTAACGAAGGCCACATTGGTGCGGTCGAATACCGATGGACCGAGATCGTATCTCCATCCTATAAAGGGATTGGTAACGTTGTTGAGGTCGCCGCCGCTGCCGTTGCTATCGGTCGCGTCAACTGCGCGCGCCAGCGTGTAGCCGAATTGCAGTTGCAGATCCCGAGTCGCGTTCCCGTGCACGTCAACCTGGAGCGAATTGTAGTGGGCATTTGCTCCATCGATCGACAGCCTGATCCCTCCGTAGCCTCGATACTGATACAACTGGTTGATGCCACTACCACCCTATGCGACCAATGCCGGTAGAGCAGCGGCCGGCGGAAGGTTTACTTCCTGATAGTAGTTCTCGTGTCGACCCTGGCTGCCAACATAAGAAATACCCAGCACGGACCTTGTTCCCAAAGCCTGCTGAACCCCGACGCTATACTGGTAACTCGTGGGGGGTTTGTAGTTCAACGCGATGCCTGTGATACCAACCGGAAGAATCGGCAGCGCAGCGGCAGTGATAGTGCCGCCGGTAGTAACGTCGAGTCCGGGGTTCGAGAGAGAAACGTTGTGGACGGTGGGGCTGGCATCGAATGGAGTGTTGGTGGCGCCGTTATACATATCGTTACCCTGAATGCGCTCGTACATGATGCCAAAGCCGCCGCGAACCACCGTTTTCCCCCGGTCCGTGAGGTCATAAGCAAACCCAACGCGAGGACCGAATTGCGGCCAGTAGTTATTGGTCAGGCCCTTCGGGATTCCATTCTTCCCACCAATGCCGATGCCGTTCTCATAAAACTGCAAGCCGGCCAGGATCGGATTCGGGCTGGTTCCCAAGCCCGGACTTGCTGCTGTGCAACCAGGGTCGGCGGCACTGCTGCAGATATTTCCAGCGGTGTCGAAGGTAGCCGCATTCGCGGGATTATAGAGGTTGGGATAGAAATTGGCCGATTGTTGATTCGCCTCATACGTGTGCGGCGCACCATCCCAGCGCAAGCCCAGATTCAAAGTCAATCGATGATTGACACGCCAGTTGTCCTGGACGTAGGCAGCGAGAGAAATGTTATTCCAGTGGCCGCTGGACTTGACCGCGTCTTCTTCATATTGCTGGGCATCGCCGAGCAGGAAATCAGCAAAGTCGTTACCCGTGAAATTGCCGTTGAAGTTGAAATTGCCTTGCGTGTTGGCAAAGTAATCCTGGACTTTCTTGTACAGCGCCCAACTGAATCCGAACTTCAGCTGGTGTGCACCTCTCGTCCAGGAAACGTCATCCCGAAGCTGGTAATCGTTGGCGGTGTTGATCCAAGGCGTCCAATTTGAAGTGTAGTCGGTTCCGGTGCTGCCGTTCAGATTGATGGAGGGGATTCGATTGTCTGCGTTGGGCCCAGTGAACAACCGGTTGAACGTGAAATTCGAAGGCGCGGCGAAAAGCCCTTGCGGAATAATGTTGATCCGATTTCCGTTGTAATTAAAAGCCGCTTCATTCAGCAGCGTTGGGCTGACCACATAGGTGGTATGGATCACCGCGCTGTAGGAAGGATTTCCGAAAACGTCGCTAACCGTGGGAACGTTATCGCCGCTCCATTGCGTAGTCCCATAAGTCTGCGAAACCTGTTCGGAGACCCAGTGCCCGAATACTGAAAACTTGTCGGTGAATTGATGATCGATCCGGGCAATTTCTTCGCGAACGTTGGTCGGCGAATTATTGCCGCCAATGAACTGGCCAGTGCCCTTGGTATTGGTGGAAGTAACCGTCGTCTCTGCCGGGAAAATACCAGCCTTCAAAAGCGTCTGGGCATTGGGATCCAACATACAAGCCGGAATGGTGTTATTGGGGAAGGGCTTTCCGGCCACGATTCCAGCGGGAGGAACTCCCCCTGGGCAGTTCGCTCCAAGGTTGAGGACATTACTGGGAACATTAATCGTTACCGCGTCGGAACCCGTCGTCGGGAAAGCTCCGCCGTATTCGCTCGCCAAAGGAACCGTCTGGTTGGTCAATCCCCCCTGAACCAGGCTGCGCCATTCCATATTGTAGAAAAAGAAAGTTGGATGACTCTTGAAAAGAGGAACCTGGCCTCCCGCATTGAAGCCGTAAACATTAAACCGCAGTTCGGCAACTTTGTTAGGTGCGGGATTAAAGTAGTTGCGTGCATCGAAAGCGTCGTTACGATCGAACTCCCATGCCGAAGCATGGAACGTCCTGGTTCCCGATTTAACTACCGTTGTGATAGTTGCGGCGCCCGAAAGTCCATACTCTGCGCTGTAGTTCGATGTCAGATTGGTGAACTCGGCAATTGCGTCCATCGAAGGCATCACACTGGCACTGCTGCCTCCGCGGTCCAGATTTTCCCCACCGTCGAGAAGTTGCAGGTTGTGCCCGGCCCTTTGCCCATTGATACTCACATTGCTGTCACCGCTCACTGGAGTAGGAATTACCAGGTCGCCCTGAACACTGGACGCACCGGGAGTGAGTGCATACAGTGAATACACGCTTCGGCCATTGACTCCCAGTTCCGACACTTGCTGGCCGTTGATCACGCTGCTCACTTCGCTCGAATCCGCTTGCACCTGCACGGCACTCGCTTCTACCGTCACGTTCTCCTGCGTTGTGCCGACTTTCAGTACAAAATCGATACGGGTGCGATCGTTCACATTCACCGTGATGCCATTTCTCTCGGTGGCGCCGAATCCTGTCGCTTTGGCGCTCACATTGTAGTGACCAATCGGCAGACCCGGCGCCACGTATTGGCCGGTATCATTAGTGGTGCTGAAGCGAGACTCACCGGTTTCGGTCTGGGTGATCGTAACTTTGACGTTCGGAACAACTGACCCCGATGGATCGGTAACCGTTCCCAGGATGGTTGCCTCCTGCCCGAAGGCGTGGAATGACAAGCCGAGGAACAGCAGGCTAAGAACCGCGAGCCTTCGACCGCGGCCTTTCACGGCAAGAACGACGCTCCCGGCAAATTGAGACGAGCGAGACTTCATGGTCCACATCCCTCTGGCGTTTGCGCCCAAGCGTTAACGTTAACGATCACGGAGCAGCTTTTATCTTCTTTCGATCGGGTTTGTCAAGAAAAATCTCAAATCCCTGACATTGAAAACCTGAATCCGCTCAGGCCGGTAGACCTTCGCGGCAAAGAAAACGGCCAGATCTTCGATGAGCTCTGCAGGAGGAAGTGTGGGTTGGAGGTGTTAACCGACCGCTTCAGTCTTGCCGCGGAGATGAAACTTGTTCCCCACCCTGGCGCGAGTCGGGTATCCGATGGCGGAGTCGTCGAACTTCACGCCCGCCAACCGGATCTCTCGGAAAAGATGCAGATTCGATGACATCACAACCCCAGGGCTAAGATGGACGGTCGGCGGGAAAGGCACTCTGCCGGTCAGATTGTCTGCCATCAGCCGAACCGCCAACTGGCCCTGACGATGTGGCTGTTGGTAAATGGACGCCGTGACGGTCCCCTTCTCAAAGTAGGGAGACATTTCTGCGAAAAGATCCGTCGTAATCAGCTTGGTTCTTCCCGCAGCACCCCGTGCGCCAAGAGCCCGGCACACGGGAAGGCAATTGACTGTATTCACGTAGAGTCCGGCAAGAGTCGGAACCTGACCCAAGAGATCAAAGGTCTTTTGAAAACTTTCGTCCTCGTCTTCGTGTCCTTCCACAACGCTGACGATCTCGCCTCCCGGGCAGTGGCGCGGAAACGCGTCGGAAAATCCCGCGGTTTTCTGCCGGTGATCTTCGGCACTCAACATGCCAGCAATTACGGCTACTTTGGAGCCCGGCGGCACGAATTTCCCCATCAGTTCTCCCGCCAGGCGTCCGTTCAATAACGGTTCCACACATACGATGCTCGAGCGCCGGCTCTCAGGCGCGTCGGTGGAGACGCAAACTACCGGTATTCCCTTCCCCTCGGCTTCATCGATTAAGGGCGCGAGCGCTTGCGGATTTCCCGCCGTGAGAATAATTCCGTTCACCCCTTCGTGCATGAGTTCCTTGAACGCTTCGGTGTCGGCCTCCCCTAATGTCTGCACCGGCCGGTATACAAGCTGGATACCGTGCTGGGCTACACTGCGTGCTTCATCCAGCACTCCACCCCACAGTTGATCGTAGAAAAAATGGATTTCTCGCGGAATGCATACTCCAATGCGAGCGCTCGCCTTGGAGACTGACAATGAGCGTGCCGCCAGGTTGGGCGTATAGGCGATCTGCTCGGCGATTTTCAAAATGCGCTGGCGAGTCGATTCGTTAATTCCAGCACGACCATGCAAGGCACGGTCGACCGTCCCGATCGAAACATTAGCCAGTTCCGCAATCAGGTGGATTCCGCGCCTATCTTTCTTGTGTCTGGACGCGCTCATCCTCTCGTTCCCATTCTAGCTTGCTTCCTAAATCATCTGCCCTTTGCGTCAGCGGGCTTTCCTTGATGGCACGCTTCCAGTTTCAAACCAAGGCACGCTTTCGCCACGATAAACTCTGTAAAGGCTCCGTGTACGTTGACGATGCTATACTTCGTCCCGGCTTCGCACCACTCTCTTCGAACCAGTCTCTCGGTTCCGAAAAGATTTCGCAAGGAGATCCTCTTCATGGCTCAAGGTCCTACTCGCGTATCTGTGTTGGTCATCGCCTTGATCTTTGTAGCAGTATTCCGTTCTGTCGCGCAAACCACGCCGGCTGCGAGCGCTCCGCCGTACCTCAATCCATCGCTGCCTCTGAGCGAACGAGTGGACGATCTGGTGTCGCGAATGACGCTTGAAGAAAAAGCTTCTCAACTCGTAAACCAGGCACGAGCTATCCCGCGGCTGCAGGTGCCAGGCTACGACTGGTGGAGTGAAGCTCTTCATGGAGTTGCCAACGCCGGAACTGCCACCGTCTTCCCTGAACCGATTGGACTCGCCGCTACCTTTGATTCGCCTTTGATCCACAACATGGCAGTTGTAATCAGTACAGAAGCACGCGCAAAGCATAACCAGGCTGTGCGAGCCGGGCGTCGCGACATCATGGAGGGCCTGGATTTCTGGTCGCCGAACATTAATATTTTCCGGGATCCCCGCTGGGGCCGCGGTCAGGAAACCTACGGCGAAGATCCGTTTCTTACTGGACGGATGGGAGTCGCCTTCGTTACCGGCATGCAAGGAGACGACGCGAAATATTTTCGAGTGATTGCCACCCCCAAACATTACGCCGTACACAGCGGGCCGGAACCGTCGCGCCACATGATCGATGTGCAAGTGTCGAAGCATGACGAAGAAGATACCTATCTCTCTGCCTTCCGCGCGGCTATTGTTGAGGGCAAGGCCGCCTCCATCATGTGCGCCTACAACCGCGTGAATGGCCAACCCGCCTGCGCCAATAAGTTTCTGCTGGAAGACCAACTGCGCGGCGCTTGGAAGTTCAAGGGCTATGTCGTATCAGATTGCGACGCGATCGCGGATATTTTCAACGGCCATCACTTTACGAAGAGCATGGCCGAAGCCGGAGCCGTTTCGCTGAAAACGGGCATGGATAATGAATGCGCCGATTTCTTTACTCAGGCCACTGACAACTCCGACTACGTAAAATTTCTGGACGCGGTGAAACAGGGCGTACTCAGTGAAAAGGATATCGACGTCGCGCTAAAACGTCTTTTCACGGCCCGCTTCCGTCTCGGAATGTTCGATCCTCCCGAGATGGTGCCGTATGCGAACATTCCCGATTCTGAGATCGATAGCGAGCCCCACCGCACACTCGCGCTGCGAGCGGCTCGGGAGTCGATTGTCCTTCTGAAAAATGACGGCATCCTTCCATTCAGTGCGGACATAAAAAATATTGCAGTCGTCGGTCCGCTCGCTGAATCCACTCGAGTGCTGCACGGCAACTACAGCGGCACAGCATCTCACGCGACTTCTGCGCTCGATGGCATTCGCGGGCAATTCGCTTCTGCCCAGGTGACCTATACCCCGGGCATGAACTTTCTGCGGCCACAGGATCTCATTCCATCGACCGCTCTCTCGACATCGGACGGACAGCCCGGACTGACAGGAGAATATTTTTCCAAGCCTAACTTCGAAGGCACTCCGCAGGTTGTCAGGGTAGACAAAGCCATCGACCTGCAACGCTTTCATCCCGAAAGTTCTTCGATTGCCCCTCCCCCTGGAATGAAAGATTTTTCCGTGCGCTGGACAGGATTTTTGACTCCGGACGAATCGGGCGACTATCAGATTGGCGACGTTGGTTCCATGAACCGTCTTTGGCTCGACGGCAAGCTCATCGTCGATGACTTTTTATTGCACGATCCCAAGCCGACGAATGCGACACTCCGGCTTGAAAAGGGACATCGCTATGCCATCAAGTTGGAATACGGACAAGGCGGCACCGGTCTCAGACTAGTATGGCTCCGCCTCTTGGCTGATCCCATTCCGACTGCGATCGCTTTGGCAAAGAATGCTGAGGCGGTTGTAGCTGTTGTCGGCATTACTTCCCAACTTGAGGGTGAAGAGATGAAAGTGGACGTGCCCGGCTTCAAGGGCGGCGACCGTTCCAGCCTCGATCTGCCGAAAGAAGAAGAGGATCTTCTGGAGGCGATGAAGGCCACGGGCAAACCGCTCGTCGTCGTGCTTATGAACGGCAGCGCACTGTCGGTAAATTGGGCGAACGAACATGCGGACGCCATTCTCGACGCGTGGTATTCAGGTGAAGAAGGCGGTACCGCGGTCGCCCAGACTTTGGTGGGCGCGAATAATCCTGCCGGCCGCTTGCCCGTGACGTTTTACGAGAGCGTCGACCAGTTGCCTGCTTTTGAAGACTATTCGATGAAGAACCGTACCTACCGCTATTTTGAAGGACAACCGCTCTACCCTTTCGGTCATGGACTCAGTTACTCCAAATTTGAGTACAACAATTTGAAGCTTTCCAGCGCCACACTGAAAGCTGGCGATTCTCTTAGCGTGGATGCGGATGTGCGAAACACGAGCCAGAGAGATGGCGATGAAGTCGTAGAACTATATCTAAGTTTTCCCCAGTCTCCAGTCGCTCCGCTTCGCGCGCTACGCGGTTTCACGCGAATCCATGTAGGTGCGGGCGAGACTCAGCACGTCCACTTTATTCTGGACGAGCGCGCCTTGAGCGAGGTAAATGACAAGGGAGATCGAATCGTCGCTAGTGGTACCTACCGCATCACCGTTGGTGGTGGACAGCCGGGAACGCCTGCTCCGCAGGCGGACGCAGGATTTAAGATCAAAGGTAAGCGAACATTACCGGACTAGAGATCTCACGATTCTCTCGAACTCTGGCCTGAGCGAACTTGCTCCATCCGAAGTGACGGTATGTTGTTGAGACAGTGGGGAACGGCGTGCGTAGTTTCCGCGGGATTGTTATCGACACTCTTGTCTGCGCAGAGCCCCAGTCTTTCAGATCCTCCAAAGACCATGACGACGAAGACTCTAACGAAGACTGGGTCACAACCAAACCTGCTCCCCGATCATTCAACCAGCACCAGTCCGATCCAGTTCTCCTACCAGCCGATTGCTTTCGAACTCGACAGCTGCGAAACTCCTGAGCGCCACGCACCTGAAACCATGGCTGGAGGTGTAGCCGTCTTCGATTACAACAATGACGGCAAACTCGACATATTTTTTACCAATGGATCCGACATCACTACTCTGCACAAGTCGTCTGCAGAATATTCCAATCATCTTTTCGAAAACGATGGGCAAGGGCACTTCACGGACGTTACCGCCAAAGCAGGCCTTGCCGGCAGTGGCTACGACGTCGGTGTCGCGGTTGCCGATTATGACAACGACGGCTACGAAGATATTTTCGTCGCCGGTGTGTACAAGAACACGCTCTATCACAACAATGGAGACGGCACGTTCACCGACGTAACCGAGAAAGCGGGAGTAGCGGCTCCGGGCTGGGCCACCAGCGCGGTATGGTTTGACTACGACAATGATGGAAGGCTCGATCTGTTCGTGTGTCGTTTCGTTGACTTCAGCAAGGCCAAGCACCACAACTGTGGAGCGCCAAACATTCCAGCGTTGAAAGGCATGAACGAGTACTGCTATCCCAGGGTCTATTCACCCATGGCCAGCTGGCTCTTTCACAACAACGGAGACGGCACTTTCACG
>Ga0307476_10002548_pt1 | contig 10875 bp, 9 predicted proteins | sample atmos_gasesECM2C_2_FD_203314 | JGI IMG/M metagenome (GOLD analysis project Ga0307476, IMG submission 203314) | Hardwood forest soil microbial communities from Morgan-Monroe State Forest, Indiana, United States - atmos_gasesECM2C_05 | ecosystem: Environmental > Terrestrial > Soil > Temperate... | reverse complement strand
TGCGCTACTTCAACGTCGGCGGATCCCATCCTGGCGGGCTGATTGGCCAGTCGACGCCGGGCGCGACCTTGCTCACCAAGGCCGCCTGCGAGGCGATGGTGGGCAAGCGCTCCCACGTGTCGGTGTTTGGCACCGACTACCCCACACCCGACGGCACGGGCGTGCGCGACTATCTGCACGTCGAGGATCTGGCCGCGGCGCATTTGAACGCGCTCAACTACCTGAGAAACGGCGGTAAGTCGACCACCCTCAATGTGGGGTACGGTCATGGCTACTCGGTGCGCGAAGTGTTGCGCATGCTGGAAAAAGTGGCCGGAAAGCCTCTGACCATTCGCGAAGAACCCCGCCGTTTGGGGGACCCGGCCTACCTCGTGGCCCGAGCCGAACGTGTGCGCAGCCAGCTCGGCTGGCAGCCGCGGTATGACGATCTTTCAGCCATCGTCTCGAGTTCCCTGGCGTGGGAGCGAAAACTGCTCCAGGACCCCTGGAAGAACTGACTTAAGTTTGGGGTCGCCTTGAAGTCTCTCAGCCTTTACTTGATCCCGCAAAACCGCTAGGCTTTCCGGCTCTTTTTCTAGTTAAATCAGAAGATTACGCATGCGAATCACGATCTTCGGCTCAGGTTACGTGGGCCTCGTTACGGGTGCTTGCCTCGCGGATGCGGGCAATGATGTGCTCTGTGTCGATGTCGACGAGCAAAAAACCGCGATGCTTCAGCGCGGCGAGGTGCCGATCCACGAGCCGGGCTTGGATACGCTCATCAAGCGCGGCGCCGACGCGGGGCGCCTGCACTTTACGACCAACGCCAAGGAGGGGGTCGACCACGGATTGTTCCAGCTCATCGCCGTGGGTACCCCGCCCGATGAGGACGGCTCGGCGGATCTGCGCTATGTGCTGGCGGTGGCCCGCACCATCGGCGAGCTCATGAGCAACTACAAAGTGGTTGTGACCAAGTCGACCGTTCCGGTGGGCACCGCGGACAAAGTGCGTGCCGCGGTCCGAGAGTCCCTTTCCAAGCGCGGGTCGAGCCTCGAGTTCGATCTGGCCTCGAACCCTGAATTCTTGAAGGAAGGCGCGGCCATCGCCGACTTCATGAAGCCGGACCGGGTGGTGGTGGGCACCGACAGCGACCGCGCGGCCGAGCTGTTGCGCGCGCTCTATGAGCCCTTTACGCGCAATCGCGAGCGCATGATCGTCATGGATGTCAAATCCGCCGAGCTGACCAAGTACGCGGCCAATGCCATGCTAGCGACCAAAATCAGCTTCATGAACGAGTTGGCGAATCTCGCCGAACGCTTCGGCGCCGACATCGAGTCGGTGCGCATCGGCTTAGGGTCCGATCCGCGCATCGGCTATGCCTTCATCTATCCCGGGGTGGGATACGGCGGCTCCTGCTTCCCCAAGGACGTGCAGGCCCTGCAGCGCTCGGCTCAAGAAGTGGGGTATGACGCCGGCATTCTCGCCGCGGTCGAAAACGTCAACAACCGCCAGAAGCAAGTCCTGTTCGACAAGATCAAGGCGCATTTTGGCGAGTTGCGCGGCAAGATAGTGGCGCTCTGGGGATTGGCATTCAAGCCCAATACGGATGATATGCGCGAGGCCGCCAGCCGGGTCCTGATGGAATCGCTGTGGTCGGCTGGCGCCAAGGTGCGCGCCTATGATCCGGTCGCCATGCTGGAGTGCCGCAGGATCTACGGCGAGCGCGGCGACCTGACGCTCTGCAAAACCGGTCCTGAAGCCCTGCAGGGCGCCGATGCTCTGGCCATCGTCACCGAATGGCGCGAGTTCAGGAGTCCGGATTTCGACCACATCAAGGCCACGCTGCGTTCCCCGGCGATCTTCGACGGGCGCAATCTCTACGATCCTGAACAGATGCAGAAGGCGGGTTTTGACTATTATGCGATCGGTAGGGGGAAACTCTCACCGTGAGTAGATCTTGACCGCCGTAATCCCGGTGATTCTCTCGGGCGGGGCCGGCACGCGGCTCTGGCCGTTGTCCCGCGAGATGTATCCGAAGCAACTGCTGCCCCTCACCGGCAAGCGGACCATGCTGCAGGAGACCGCGGCGCGCCTGGCGACGATCGCGGATGCCCTCCCGCCCATCGTCGTGTGCAACGAAGCGCATCGCTTCACGGTGGCTGAACAGCTGCGCGCGATGGGGATGCCGGCTTCGGCCATTCTGCTAGAACCCGCGGGCCGCAACACCGCGCCCGCCGTGGCGCTCGCGGCGCTCCAGGCGCTCGAAGCCCATGGCGACGCCACGCTCATCGTCGCGCCCGCGGATCATGTCATCCGCGATGTGCGCAAATTCTCGGAAGCCGCCGACATCGCCGTTTCACTGGCCCAAGAAGACAAGCTGATCACCTTCGGAATCGTGGCGCATGCGCCCGAAACCGGCTACGGCTACATTCGGCGCGGCGGTGGTGTCGGACCTGCCTATCCGGTGGCGCAATTCATCGAGAAGCCGCCGCTCGATCTCGCCGTGCAGTTCGTCGCCACCGGAGATTACTACTGGAACAGCGGCATGTTCGTCTTCAAGGCGAGCCGCTATCTGTCTGAGCTGAGCAATTTCGCGCCCGATATCCTCACGGCGTGCTCGACTGCCTACCAGGCCGCCCAAGCGGATTTGGATTTCGTGCGCATCGACAAGGCCGAATTCATCAAGTGCCGCGGCGAGTCGATCGATTACGCGGTGATGGAAAAGACCCAGGACGCTCTGGTATTGCCGCTCGATGTCGGTTGGAGCGACGTCGGCTCGTGGTCCTCGCTGTTCGATGCACTTCCGGCGGATGAAGAGGGCAATGTATTGCAGGGCGATGTCCTGACGCACGACACGCACGATTGTTACGTGCACTCGACCAGCCGCTTGGTCGCCACGGTCGGCATGGAAGATCACATCATCGTCGAGACCAAGGATGCGATCCTGGTGGCGCCCAAGGGCCGCGTGCAGGACGTGAAGGATCTGGTTGCTCAGATCAAAAAATCCGGCCGCAGCGAGTCGGCGCTGCATCGCGAAGTGTTCCGGCCATGGGGCAGCTACGACAGCATCGACAGCGGCGATCGCTTCCAGGTGAAGCGGCTCACGGTCAAGCCCGGCGGCGTCTTGTCGCTGCAAATGCACCACCATCGGGCGGAACATTGGATCGTCGTGCAGGGTACCGCGCGCATCACGCGCAACGATGAGACGTTTTTGCTCGCGGAAAATGAATCGACCTACATTCCGGTGGGCGCCACGCATCGTATCGAGAATCCGGGCAAGGTTCCGCTGCACATCATCGAGGTGCAGTCCGGCTCCTATCTGGGTGAAGACGACATCGTGCGCTTCGAAGACAACTATGGCCGTAAAGGGACCAATACGTGAGTTCGATCACGTGTTTCAAGGCTTACGATTTACGCGGCCGCATCCCTAACGAAATCAATGACGATGTGGCCTATCGCGTGGCGCGCGGCTACGCAAGGTTCCTGACTCCGAAGAGAATCGTGGTCGGCCGAGACATCCGCTTGAGCAGCGCCTGTCTCGCGGACGCGGTGTGCCGCGGTTTGACCGACAGCGGCGTCGACGTGTATGACGTCGGTGTATGCGGCACGGAGGGCGTCTACTTTGCCACCTTCGACGGGGGTTACGACGGTGGCATCATGATCACCGCGAGTCACAATCCGCCCGATTACAACGGCATGAAATTCGTGCGCGAGCAGTCCAAGCCGATCAGCGCCGATAATGGCTTGGTGGAGATTCGCGCCTTCGCCGAGCGCGGCGAATTCGCAGCCCCTAAGCGCCTCGGCGAACGGCATCGAATCGATATTATGGCCTCCTACATCAAGCACCTGCTGTCCTATGTTGATGTCTCGAAGCTCAAGCCCTTGAAGATTGTGGTGAATGCGGGCAATGGCGGAGCGGGGCTCATCATCGATCAGATCGAGCCGCACCTGCCGTTCCAATTCGTCAAGATTCACCACCTCCCTGACGGCCACTTCCCCAATGGCGTCCCGAATCCCATGCTCGAGGAGAACCGCCAACCGACCGTGGCGGCGATCCGCGCGCACGGCGCGGATTTCGGCATCGCCTGGGATGGGGATTTTGACCGCTGCTTTCTGTTCGATGAGCAGGGCGGTTTCATCGAGGGCTACTACATTGTCGGGCTGCTGGCCTCGATACTGCTGCGCGGCCAGCCCGGCGGCAAAGTGGTGCACGATCCGCGCCTGACATGGAACACCATTGAAATCGTGGAGTCGAGCGGCGGCGCGGCGGTGCTGTCCAAATCCGGCCATGCCTTCATCAAACAACGCATGCGCGAAGTCGATGGGGTGTATGGCGGGGAGATGAGCGCGCATCATTACTTCCGCCGCTTTGCCTATTGCGACAGCGGCATGATCCCGTGGTTGGTGGTCGCGCAAATCCTGTCTGAGAGCGGTCGAAGCCTGTCGAGTCTGGTGGCTGAGCGCATCGGCCGATTCCCGGTGAGCGGCGAGCTCAACTACCGCATTCCCGATGCCAAGGCCGCGATTGCCGTGTGCGAGCAGCGCTACGCGCCCCAGGCCTTAAAGTTGGATCGCACCGACGGGGTCTCCTTTGAATTTCCTCAGTGGCGCTTCAATCTGCGCACGTCGAATACCGAGCCCTTGATACGCTTGAACGTCGAGGCACGCGGTTCGGTGCAACTCATGCAAGCGAAAACGGCCGAATTGCTGGATCTGTTGAAATCGCACGGCGCGGTCGCCGCTGATCACTGACATGCTAATGCCCAAACTCAGCGTCGTCATTCCGGTCTATAACGAGGAGGCAGTGCTGCCGACCTTGTTCGCTCGCCTCTATCCCGCACTCGATGCGCTGCAAATCCCTTATGAGATCGTGTTCGTCAACGATGGCAGCAAGGACAAGTCGGTCGCGCTGCTGCGCCAGCAATTCCAAGAACGACCGCATGAAACACGGGTAGTCTTGTTTCATGCCAACTTCGGCCAGCATTCGGCGGTCATGGCGGGGCTCGCCTACGCACGCGGCGAGTACGTGGTGACGCTGGATGCGGACTTGCAGAATCCGCCGGAGGAGATCGGCAAGCTGGTCGGCAAGCTCGATGAAGGCTTCGACTATGTGGGCACGATCCGCCAACAGCGGCAAGACTCGCTGTGGCGGCGCACCCTTTCGAAGGCCATCAACAAGATTCGCGAATGGATCACCCCCGTGCGGATCACCGACCAGGGCTGCATGATGCGCGGCTATGCCCGTTCCGTGGTGACCGCGCTCAACCAGACCCGCGAGGTCAACACCTTCATTCCGGCGCTGGCGTCCTTGTACGCGATGAAGCCCATCGAGGTTCCCATCGCCCACGAGGAACGATTCGCCGGGCGCTCGAAGTATTCGCTGTACAGTTTGATCCGGCTGAATTTCGACTTGATCACCGGCTTTTCCGTGGTGCCGCTGCAGCTGTTTTCCATGATCGGCATGGTGGTTGCGCTGATGTCCGCCATGCTGTTCGTGGTGCTCATCGTGCGCCGCATCTTCATCGGCTCCGAGGCGGAAGGCTTGTTCACGCTCTTCAGCGTGGTGTTTCTGTTCATTGGTCTCGCGCTGTTCGGCATCGGCCTGCTCGGGGAGTATGTGGGACGCATCTATGCGCAGGTGCGCGAGCGGCCGCGCTATATCGTCGAAGCCGTTCTAGAGGAGAGCGACGAGGCGCCGATTCTAGAGCGGAGGGTGGCGCAGCCTCGTCCGCAGGATGTCGCTTAAGATGGCGACCGCCATCGTCTTTGCCTACAGTGAAGTCGGTGTGCATTGTGTGCGTGAGCTCTTGGCTCAAGGTGTCCAGATCCCTCTCCTCTTTACTCATCTAGATGATCCCAAGGAGGCACAGTGGTTCGGCAGCGTGCGGCGACTGGCTGAAGAAAATGGGCTGAAGGTCGTGACACCGGACTCGCCCAACACGCCGCAGTGGATTGCGCAGGGTGCGGCGCTCAAACCGGATTTCATTTTTTCCTTCTACTACCGCTACATGCTCGACAAAGCGTGGTTAGCCCTGCCGCGCTTAGGCGCCTTGAACATGCATGGGTCGCTGTTGCCCAAGTATCGGGGCAGGGCCCCGGTGCACTGGGCCATCATCCACGGCGAAACCACGACCGGCGCCAGCCTGCACTATATGGTGGAGAAGCCCGACGCCGGGGCGTTGGTGGATCAGGAAGCGGTGCCCATCTTGGAAAACGACACCGCGCTTCAAGTCTCGATCAAGGTTGCGGAGGCCGCCGAAACGGTGCTGCGCCGCAGCCTGCCGCGTTTGCTCGCCGGCACCGCGCCCTCCCTGCCATTGGACTTAAAAAAGGGATCCTACTTTGGCCGCCGCACCCCGGAGGACGGACGCATCGATTGGCGCTGCGATGCTCGCGCCATCCACGACCTGGTCCGTGCCGTCGCGCCGCCTTTTCCGGGCGCCTTTACCGAAGTAAACGGGTGTAGGCTTCAGGTGCTCGAGACACGCCTGGACCCGCATCCCTTGATATATCCCACGCAAAGTCCCTGTTTGTACGCATCGGCGGGGACTTGGTACGCCGACTGCGTCGACGGCCGACGCCTTAAGATTCTGCAATTGAGCGTAAACGGCGAGGCTGTGGCGGAGAATACCGCGCCGTGCGCGCTGTCGCGTCAGCCGATCGCGCTTGCCTGAAATAGTAGAGGTTCACTTGAAAAACGTTTTGATTCTTGGCGTCAATGGGTTTATCGGCCATCACTTGAGCAAGTACATACTGGCTCATACCGATTGGCATATTTACGGCATGGATTTGCAATCCGAGCGCGTCGCCACGCTGCTTTCCAACCCGCGCTTTCATTTCGTGGAAGGCGACATCACCATCAACTTGGAATGGGTGGAGTATCACGTGCGCAAGTGCGATGTGATCCTGCCACTGGTGGCCATCGCGACTCCCGCGACCTATGTTCGCGAACCGCTGCGCGTATTCGAGCTGGATTTCGAGGCCAACCTGCCCATCATTCGCCACTGCGTAAAATACAAGAAGCGGGTCGTGTTTCCCTCGACATCAGAGGTGTACGGTGCCAGCCGCGACAAGGAATTCGATCCGGAAACCTCTGAACTGGTGTTAGGTCCCATCCATAAGCAGCGCTGGATTTATTCCTGCGTGAAGCAGCTCTTGGACCGGATCATCTGGGCTTATGGACAGCAGGGACTGCAATTCACGCTGTTTCGTCCCTTCAATTGGATCGGATCCGGGCTCGACAGCATGGACGATCCGAAGGAGGGCAGTTCGCGCGTGCTCACGCAATTCCTGGGGCATATCGTGCGCGGCGAGCCGATCAAACTGGTCGAGGGCGGCACGCAAACTCGCGCGTTTACCTTCATCGACGACGCGGTCGAATGCCTGACCACCATCATTGACAATCCGCATGGCATTGCCGACGGCAAGATCTACAACATCGGCAACCCGCATAATCTGTACTCCATTCGCAAGCTGGCGGAAATGATGCTGGAAATCGCCTTGTCGCGTCCCGAGTACGCACCCACCGCGCGCAACACCAAGCTGATCGATATTTCGGCCCTCGACTACTACGGCAAGGGCTATGCGGACATTCCGGCGCGTCTGCCTTCGATCAAGAACACCACGGCCGAACTGCATTGGACGCCCAAGACTGATATGCGCACGGCGCTCAACGCCATCTTCGATTCCTACGCACACGCCTTGCCCTCCGCCTCGGCCCTGTTGTCGCGCGATGCTTAAAGAGACGCACATCGGCCTCAAGGTCGATGTGGATACCTTACGCGGCACCCGCGAAGGCGTACCCCGGCTCACGGCGCTGTTCAAGAAGCTGGGCGTCGATGCCACCTTCTATTTCTCGGTGGGTCCGGATCACACCGGCCGCGCCCTGCGCCGGGTGTTTCGCAAAGGCTTTGCGCAGAAAGTCGCCCGGACCTCCGTCCTCAAACACTATGGCTTGAAAACGCTGCTCTACGGCGTGCTGCTTCCCGGCCCCAATATCGGGCGCGAGGCCGGCGGGGTCATGCGCAACGTGCTGAGCGAAGGCTTTGAGGTGGGACTGCACACCTATGATCACGTGCGCTGGCAGGACTATGTGGCCGGCGCTTCGGAAGCCTGGACCCGGATCGAGTTCGAGCGCGGCATGAATGCCTTCAAACAGGTGTTCGGGTCTTACCCGAAATCGCACGCGGCCGCCGGCTGGCAGGTCAATGCCCACGCACTGGAACTGGAGCGTGAATACGGCCTGGAATTTGCCAGCGACACTCGCGGCCAAACGCCCTTCTGGCCGCGGCTCGAGGGTCGGCGCAGCTCCTGCCCGCAATTGCCGACCACGCTCCCGACATTCGATGAATTGCTGGGCAGAGAGGGCATCGATGAGTCCACGATCGCCGACGCGGTGTTTCGCCTGTCGGATACGAGCGCTGCAACCGCGGCGGACCGATTGCAGGTATTTACCCTGCACGCGGAACTCGAAGGCATGCGGCTGCTGAATTCCTTTGAGTCACTGCTCACCCAGTGGCAGGCCGCGGGAGTCACGCTGACGCGCATGGCGACGATTCACAAGCAAGCCATCCAGAGACCGCTGCCGGATCAGACTGTCATCATGGGTGAGGTGCCGGGACGCTCGGGATTGCTTGCCATTCAGCCGCCGAACGCGGAGGGGGCGTGAATCTAAGCGTCAAGCAGAGTCGGGCACGCTGGTTGTATTGGGGCCTCGCAGGGCTTTTGTGCCTGGTGTGGCTGGCGACCTTGGCGAGCCGACCGCTGTTCAATCCCGATGAAGCACGTTACGCGGAGATTCCGCGCGAGATGCTCCAGGGCGGAGATTGGGTCATCCCGCACTTAAATGGCCTCGACTATATTGAGAAGCCGCCGCTGCAGTTTTGGGCAACGGCGGCGACGTATCGGTTGCTCGGGGTCAGCGAGTTCTCCGCTCGGCTGTATACCGCGCTGACCGCGCTGGCGACCATCGCCCTGATCGGATTCCTCGCGGCGCGGCTTTGGGGCGGGGGCGCCGGCTGGCGCGCGGCGGCGGTCCTGGCCGGCATGTTCATGTTTGTCGTTTTGGGGCAGCTCATGACCTTGGACATGAGCCTGACCTTTTGGATGACGGGGAGCCTCGCGGGGTTCTTGCTGGCGCAGCAGTCACCGTCCGAGGAACGCCGCTGGATGCTGTTTGCGTGGGTTGCCGCGGCATTGGGAGTGCTGACCAAGGGCCTCGTCGCCGCCGCCATCCCCGCCGCGGTTCTCGTGCTCTACAGCTTGTGGACGCGGGATTATTCCCTCTGGCGCAAACTGCATCTTAAGTTGGGCTTGCCGCTGTTCTTGCTCGTGACCGTGCCCTGGCACTGGCTGGCAGCACAGCGCCTCAACGACTTTCTACAGTTTTTTTTGATTCGCGAGCATTTCGCGCGCTATTTGACGCCGATCGCCGAGCGCCAGGAGCCCTGGTGGTTCTTCGGCTGGGTTTTTTTGGCCGGCACGGTGCCCTGGACGGTACCGGCGTTGCGCGTTCTGGTGAGCGGCTGGCGTGTTTCCAAAGGCCCATTCAGCCCGGCCCTATTCCTCTGGCTCTGGGTCGTGTTTATCTGCGTCTTTTTCTCGATTTCCGACTCGAAACTCATGCCCTACATTTTGCCCGCGATGCCTGCCCTGGCGCTGCTGATCGGGACTCAAGCGTTGCCAACCCTGAAGCGTGATTTGCTCGTGACGAGCATTTTGACGACCGGCGCGGCGCTGGCGCTGGGCGCGGCGAGCTTCGCGCTGCCGAAACTGATTCCGGACGCCTCGCCCGGCCGCCCCTACTTTTTGCTGCTGGCAAAGCCGGTGCGCGAGGTCGCGGTCCTGCTGCTGGTGTCGGGACTCTACGTCTGGGTGAACCAGGTGCGTGATGCGACCCGCGCGGCCGCGGTACTCGGCGTCGGCTGGTGTCTGGCGGTGCTGCTCCTGGTCAGGACCGCATCGCTGGTCGCGCCGATCTATTCGGGAATCGACCTGGCCGCGGCGTTGCCCACGGCGGATCGGCAGGCGCCCCTCTACAGCGTTCGTACCTATGATCAATCCCTGACATTTTATCTGCAGCGAACCGTCACGCTGGTCGGGTATCGTGGCGAACTGGATTACGGATTGCGCAAGGCGCCCGACCGGGAAATCAGCGAGGATGAGTTTCTGACGGCGTGGAACTCGCAGTCCAAAGCCTACGCGGTGATGGACAAGAGGACCTTCAATACTTTTAAGGAGCGCGGTGTGCCCATGCGTACAGTCGGTGAAACTGTGGGTCAAGTGATGGTGGCACGGCCATGAGCTGGGTGACGTGGGTGTTGATTTTGACCGGCGTGGGTTTGAACGCGGCGGCGCAGCTGCTGCTCAAAGTGGCCACCCGGCCGTTGGCGCACTTCAACGCATTCAATGCCGACACCCTGAGCAGCAGCGTCGTCATATTGTTCCGCAGCATGCCGTTTTGGACCGGCATGCTGTGTTACGCGGCCAGCGTCTGCGTCTGGGTCGCCGCGCTCTCCAAGGCGCCGGTGAGCACCGCCTATCCGATGCTGTCCTTAGGGTATGTCGTGGTGGCCGCCGTATCGGTGGCGTGGCTCGGGGAGACCCTCACGCCGGCCAAAATGCTGGGAATTGCACTGATCTGCACCGGCGTGGTGCTGGTGTCGAGGAGTTCGATGTGAAATCTTTCTTGCCCTTTGCGCGCCCCTCCATCGATGAGCAGAGCATCGCCGCTGTGGCGGAGGTGTTCCGCTCCGGACAACTGGCGAGCGGCCCCAAAGTCGCCGCGTTCGAAGCGGATCTCGCGGCTTACTTGGGTGGTAGCCGTCATCTGCGGGTGATGACCTCCGCCACGGCGGGACTGGAAATGGCGCTCGAAGTCGCCGGCATCGGGCCGGG
>Ga0307476_10002547_pt1 | contig 10876 bp, 10 predicted proteins | sample atmos_gasesECM2C_2_FD_203314 | JGI IMG/M metagenome (GOLD analysis project Ga0307476, IMG submission 203314) | Hardwood forest soil microbial communities from Morgan-Monroe State Forest, Indiana, United States - atmos_gasesECM2C_05 | ecosystem: Environmental > Terrestrial > Soil > Temperate... | reverse complement strand
TCGTCGTTGCGAAACAGCAGGCGCGCGCAAGCATCCAGCACGTCGCGGTCGGAGGGCCCCTCATAGAACAGGATGCGACGGGACGACAGGAAGCTCAGGCTCGCGAAGGGTGTCAGGTCACAGAACTCGTCCAGCGCGCGGATGGTCTCACTCTCGGATCGCAGGATCTCCACGGTCCCTGCGGTGCGATCGACCGTCATCAACAAGGAATCCGGACGGCGGCCGAGCCGGTTGATCATCTCGATCGAGTGGGTCGCCATCATGAGCTGGAGCCCGAATTCCACGGCGATCTTCGCGAGCTCCTCCCCCACGTCCCCCTGGAGGCGAGGGTGCAGGTGCGCTTCGGGCTCATCCAGCAAGAACACCACCGGCACGCTCTTGCCGCGCTCATGGACCGCCCGCGTGCGCTCCATCGCGGCGTAGAGCGCAACGAGCCCGACGAGCCCTGCGCCCGCCGACGACAGCTCTAGCTCGCCGTTCGTGTCCCGGTACGTGACGGCCAGGTTGTCGCGCTGCTCGGCGTCGCTCTGCGCGATCCGCTGAACGATCTCCGCCCCGACGGATCGGCGCAGAAACCCGTTGAGGCGCTCGATCGCCCCGCCGTCCATCCGCGCGAGGAGGTTCCGCACGATGTGGCTTTGATCGCCCGCGCCGAGGAGCCTGGTCACGACGGGGAGGGTCCGGTACTCCTCGAGGCGCGTGACGCCGTAAAACGCGGGCACGAACACGGCGACTGGAATGATCCGGCGGAGCTCCTCGCGAAGCCGGGCCGGGCGATTCGGCGACTTCATCGCGACGCCCGCCACCGCGGCGACCGTCTCCTTGCTGGCGACGTCGATGTTCATCTTGAGCTGCGCGTTGCGGCCGTAGGCGAGGACAAGCTTCGCGTCTTGCACCGAGTCGCTCGCCTCGAACGTCAGCTGGATCGAGAGCGCCACGCCTTCACCGACCTCGGCATCCATGAACAGCTGGCGCCAGTCCGCCAGCGCCACGAGCCGTGTCGGGTCGTTGACCACGACCTCTCGGCATACCTCGATGCGAGCACCCACGGTGCGCGGGCGCCCAGCATCGTCTTCGAGCGCTAGGGCGAGGGCCTCACATACCAGCCGGACGGCGTGCAGCATGGACGTCTTGCCGGAGCTGTTCCTCCCGACGATCGCCGTGATCGGCCCCAACTCGGTGCTCAGCGCTGCGAAGCCGCGAAAGCGCTGCAACTCGATGCGGCGCAGCATGCCGAGCAAATCCTACCGCTTTGCATCTGCGCGCCGCAACTTCCCCAAAGCGTGCTGAATCCGCCAACGTAATGCGGGGCGAGCGTGCTACGGAGGTTGTGGATGGGCTGCAGGCTGAGCGCCGGTGCGATGCATCGATGCACGAAACTCCGGCGGGGGCACCGCCATCTTCGAACCGCTGACTCGAGCGAGATTCACGAGGGCTACCCAACCATGGGTACCTCGTCGAGACGGCTTTGCCTCAGAATTGCACATTTCTTTGCGCCTCCTGGCCACTCGGCGAGATCATCCAACCCCGCGATCGCAGGCCCAAACACACCGATGACGACCCTGGTGCCAGCGTTAGAGCGCAAGCTCAGCGCCAGCCGTGGCTCGTGGCTCGCGCGATCGAGAAGCCGGGATCTCCCCCGCCCGGAGGCGAATCAAGAGGTGCCGACGACCGATTGAGAGGCGTGCTGCGATTTGGCACCAAAAGCCGGCAGGCAGGTAGGCAGGTCCGGCGATGGATCGTGCGCCGAGACGGTGCGCGATCGAGTGCCGCGGCCAGCGCGCCGCGCTGATCCTTCACGACGTCCTCGACTGGAGCGTCGCCGAGGTCGCCGCCATCCTCGAGACCACCGAGGCGGCGATCAACAGCGCGCTGCAGCGCGCGCGTGCCGCGATCGCGCGTCCGCGCCTGGCGTCACCCGGGCTCGCGCCGCGCCACGCCGAGGTCGTCGACCGGTTCGTGCACGCGTGGGAGAGCGGCGACTTCGACGACTTCGTCGAGCTGCTCGCCGCCGACGCGGTGATGAACATGCCGCCGTGGGAGTACTGGCTCGACGGCAAGGATGCGGTCGTGGCGACGATGCGATCATCGGGCACGTGGGACGGCGAGCCGCGCCCCGGGCGCTACTGGATCGTGCCGGCGCCGATGAACGGCGAGCCCGGCGCACTCGCGTATGTCCGCGGACCCGATGGTCGCTACCACGCCGTCTGCCTCACCGTCATGTCGCTCGATGCCGACGGTCGCGTCGTCGAGCTCACGACGTTCGTGCTCCCGGAGCTGTTCGCGGCATGGGGCTTCCCAGCGGTGCTCGACGCGTAGCTGGAGGCGACCCGACCGAGGGTGATCCCTGACTCCGGTGACACGACAAACGTCGTCGGGTGAGGCTCGGCGGACGGCGCTTGCGCGCCGGCCCCCGGTGGCTCCCCGGTGGCTCAGCGGTCGGCGAGGTCGGCGTCCTGCAGGTACGCGGACGCCGCGACGATGCTCGCCGCGCTCCAGCCGGAGTTGGCGCCGCCGCCCTGGGTGTCGCAGTCGCCGTCGACGTGGACGCCGTAGAGGAAGCCCTGCATGTTGAGCACGCCCGCGCCCGAGCTGCCGGCCAGGGTGTCGAGATCGATGTACGAGATCTCGCCGTGGCACTCGGCGAAGAAGTCGCCCTCGGCGATCACCTTGGGACCGCCGCGCGGATGCTGGATGATCGCGAGCCGGTCGGTCGACCGCGTGGTCAGCGGGGTCGGGGACGCGGCCGGCAGCTGATCGAGCGCGATCAGCGCGTAGTCCGGCGCGCTGGCCTGCTCGATCACCATGCCGTTGGTGACCAGCGGGTCGCCGTCGGGGTTGGCCTCGACGTTGAACGCCAGCAGCGCGCTGTCGCCCAGGCCGACGCAGTGCCCGGCGGTCAGCACGACCGGGCCGGCGGCGGCCGCGATCAGCGTGCCGGTGCAGCTGCCGTCGATCAGCACGACGGCGTCCTCGCGGATCTGGGCGTCGGCGAGCGCGCCGCGGTACTGGTTGATCGGCGTGAAGTCGAGCGCGCCGCCGCACTGCGAGTACGGGATCGCGGTGCGCGCCAGCGGGCACGCCGGCGGCTTGCGCGGCGCGGGCGTCCCGCAGCCGGCGGCCACCGGGGCCGCGATCGCGAGGCAGATCGCCACGGCGATCGCCGGGTGAGGCGGGAGCCGCGGGCGCTGGTTCACCCGCTAGCTCATAGCCTACGAGCGGTCGGCTAGTAAAGCGTGTTGAGCGCGGTGACGTCGGTGCTGGTGAACCGGCCGGTCTCGTTCTGGCGGAAGCACGAGTTCATGATCGAGCCGCCGACCGTGGCGCCGCTCGGCGTGCCGGGGATCAGGATCGCGCCGACGCCGCCGTCGCCCTCGTTGGACGCCGCGCCGCCGCAGCTGATGGCGCGGTTGAAGAAGTCGGAGTGGCGGAAGCCGATGGTGTGGCCGAGCTCGTGGGTGATGACGTGGGTGACCGTGGCGGTCGGGAACGTCGCGGCCTGCAGGCCCGAGCCGATGTTGATCGCGTTGAACGGCCGGCCGCCCGAGGGGAAGCCCGACACGCCGCCGGTCCCGGTGGTGATCCGGGCGGTGATCGTGGCGCTGCACCCGGTCGTGCTGCCGGAGGTGCGCGTCATGTGCCAGCGGATGGGCTGGGCGTTGTAGTTGGCGATCGCAGCGTCGAGCGCGGTGCTGAACTTGCCGGTGAACGCGGCGCCGTTCACGCAGATGTTCGTGATGTTGGTGGCGACCTGGTTGGTCGTGCGGTACTGCTCCTTGCCATCGGCCGAGGCGTCGACCTCGTTCATCTCGCGCGAGGCCTGCAGGCTGACCTGGGCGTCGCGGCCGACGTAGACCTGGCCGTCGTAGACCTGGATGTCGGTGAGCGGGAAGCCGGCCTGCACCAGGTTGTCGATGATCTCCTGGTTCTCGTCGGCAGAGTCCGCGGGCTGGGCCCCGCAGCCGAATGCAAAGGCAGTACAGGTCGCCGCGAATACAAACGCTTTCTTGATCATGTGTGCTCTCCTCGCTGCATACTGAAGATCGCGGTGCCTCCCCCACCGGGGGCACCACAGGTGCGGCGGCGCCGTTCAATCGAGATGCCGTGCGCCCATTTGGTCTGCGACCCCACACAGCACGCGGGGCGGCGCCGCCGCTCGGTGCGGCAAGACCTGGCAAACATCGTAGGCTTGTCCGCCGGTTGCCACGTCCGCGGCGAGCGATCGCGGCGGCGCGGGCGGGCCTGCCGGCGCCGCGCGATGATCGCGAGTGCGTGACATCCTGGCTCGATCCGGACTCCGCACCGAGGCGAAATGCCTCTATCTAATATTTGATATGCGGAACAACGAGTGTCGGCGGAGGCAGCATGTGTTGTACTGCCGCCGGTCTGCGGCGGTAGGTCCCCGATGTCGGATACCCGATCGATGCCAGCTTAACTACCGGAGGGTAAGTTGGCGATGGCGGCGGCTGACATCGGGTGACGACGATGCGGCGCGCCGGCAGCAGCCGCGCGCGGTCCGACCCATCGCGTCGATCTCGGATCGCCCGGGATCGTCCGCGCTGCGGCGGGGCGGGCGACCGGGTACGACCACGCGCAAATGCGTCACCCCTGCGGTACCGGCCGTGTCCCCGGCGGTTCGGGCTTCAAGTAGACCACCAGGCAGCAGATACAGATTCCGAGCCCGACCCGGGGAGCCGCGAGCGCGACGATCGCCGCCGCCCCGAACAGGCACAGCGTCGCGATCGACAGCGGTACGTGGCGTTCACGAGGAAGAACACCGCCGCATAGAAGCTGACCGGCTGGGGCGCCAGCTCGCTCGCGGCCATCCAGGCGGTCGACAGCGGGAGCAGCGATATCGAGAACAGATGAGCGAAATGGAACCACCACAGGTGTGGAGTCGACTCCGTGGCATAGCGCATGAGATAGTGGTGATTGGTCCAGGCGATGGCGATGAATAGATAGCTGACTGCGTAGCTCGGCCATCTCGGCCAGAGCGACAGCAGCGCCTGGAAGGTGGGGAGCTCCGGCGGCCGCAGCACCAGCACCAGCACGGTGATGAGGACCGCGAAGATCCCGTCGGAGAATGCGGTCAGCCGCTCCGGGGTCGCTGTGCTGCGCAAGGTCGTGCCTCTGCTTCTTGCACAGCGCGGTTTGCTCCGGTGCTGCAATGCACGAGCCACCGGACAACGGGGGTTCGCGCGGGGCGCTCCAGGTGGTAGGTTGCGCGGAGCGCGCGGTGACGCGCTGGCGGGCCCCCGTGCACCACGACTCGATCGATCCAGCGGTCCTCGACCGCGTCTCGGAGGTCTTCGCGCGCGCGAGGAGCGCGCTGTTCATCACCGGCGCGGGGATCAGCGCGGACTCCGGATTGCCGACCTACCGGGGCATCGGCGGCCTGTACGAGGGCGCCACCACCGACGAAGGCCTCGCGATCGAGGACGCGCTGTCCGGCGACATGCTGCGCGATCGGCCCGAGGTGTGCTGGAAGTACATCCACCAGATCGAGCAGGCGTGCCGCGGCGCGACCTGGAACCGCGGCCACGAGGTGCTCGCGCTGCTGGAGGGCCGCTACGAGCGGACCTGGGTGCTGACCCAGAACGTGGACGGGTTCCACCGCCGCGCGGGGTCGAAGAACGTGATCGAGATCCACGGGGATGTCCACAAGCTGGCGTGCACGCGCTGCGCGTACCGCGACACCGCCCAGGACTTCGCCGCGCTCTCGATCCCCCCGCGCTGTCCGGACTGCGGGGCGATCGTGCGCCCCGAGGTCGTCCTGTTCGGCGAGATGCTGCCGGCCGACGCGGTCGCGGATCTCGAGCGCGAGCTCGGCCGTGGCTTCGACCTCGTGGTCTCGATCGGCACGACCAGCGTGTTCCCCTACATCGCGGCGCCGGTCGTGCTCGCTCGCCGCGCGGGGCGCGATACGGTCGAGGTCAATCCGGGCACCACCGGGGTCTCGCACGTGGTCGCACACCGGATCCGGAACCGGGCCGCGGTGGCGCTCGACGCGATCTGGCGGCGCCTGGAGGCCACGCCGGGATCACCGCAGGTCAGGCCTTGAGCTTGTAGCCGGTCCGGAACACCCACCAGATGAACGTCAGGCAGATCGCGAGGAAGCCGAGCGTGGCGGCGAAGCTGACCCCGGCGTTGACGTCGGACTGGCCGTAGAACGACCAGCGGAACCCGGAGATCAGGTAGACGACCGGGTTGAACAGCGTGACCTTCTGCCAGAACGGCGGCAGCATGCTGATCGAGTAGAACGCACCGCCGAGGAAGGTCAGCGGGGTCACCACCATCAGCGGGATGGTCTGCAGCTTCTGGAAGCTGTCGGCCCACAGGCCGATGATGAAGCCGAACATCGAGAACGTCACCGCGGTCAGCACGAGGAAGCCGAGCGCCCAGCCCGGGTGGGCGATGTCGTAGGGCACGAACACGCGGGCGGTGAGGAGGATCAGCGCGCCGAGCATGACCGACTTGGTCGCCGCCGCGCCGACGTAGCCGAGCACGACCTCGACGAACGACACCGGCGCGGACAGCAGCTCGTAGATCGTGCCGGACCACTTGGGCAGGTAGATGCCGAACGAGGCGTTCGAGATGCTCTCGCTGAGCAGCGACAGCATGACCAGGCCAGGGATGATGAAGGCGCCGTAGGTCACGCCGCCGATCGGGCCCATCCGCGAGCCGATCGCCGCGCCGAACACCACGAAGTACAGCGAGGTCGACAGCACCGGCGACGCGATGCTCTGCATCAGCGTGCGGAACGTCCGCGCCATCTCGAACCGGTAGATCGCGCGGACCGCAGGGAAGTTGATGGCGATCACGAGCGCCCCCGGACCAGGCTGACGAAGATGTCCTCGAGCGAGCTCTCGATCGTCCGCAGGTCCTTGAAGCCGATGCCGAGCTCGTCGAGCCGGCGCAGCAGGTCGGCGATCCCGGTCTGCTCGCGCTGGACGTCGAACGTGTAGGTCAGGGTCTCGTGGCCGGGCGACAGCTCGAGCGAGTAGCCGGCGAGCGCGTCGGGGATCCGGTCGAGCGGGGCCTGGAGCTGGAGCACGAGCTGGCGCTTGCCGAGCTTGCGCATCAGCGCGGCGGTCTGCTCGACGACGATCAGCTCGCCCTTGCTGATCACCCCGATCCGGTCGGCCATCTGCTCGGCCTCCTCGATGTAGTGGGTGGTCAGGATGATCGTCACGCCGCTGCCGCGGAGCTCGCGGACCATCTGCCACATGTCGTGGCGGAGCTCGACGTCGACGCCCGCGGTCGGCTCGTCGAGGAACAGGATCTCGGGCTCGTGCGACAGCGCCTTGGCGATCAGCACGCGGCGCTTCATGCCGCCCGACAGCGTCATGATCTTGTTCTCGCGCTTGTCCCACAGCGACAGCGCGCGCAGCACCTTCTCGACGTGCGCCGGGTCCTTGCGCTTGCCGAACAGGCCGCGGCTGAAGCTGACGGTGGCCCACACGGTCTCGAACGCGTCGGTCGACAGCTCCTGGGGCACCAGGCCGATCTTGGCGCGCGCGGCGCGGTCGTCGCGGACGATGTCGCATCCGCCGACGAGCACGCGGCCCTCGCCGGGCCGGACGATGCCGCAGACGATGTTGATCAGCGTGGTCTTGCCGGCGCCGTTGGGGCCGAGCAGCGCGAAGATCTCGCCGCGGCGGATCGTCAGGTCGATGCGCTTCAGCGCCTGGAAGCCGCTGGCGTACGTCTTGGCGAGTCCGCGGATCTCGACGATCGGGGGCGGCTCGGCGTCGTGGGCCTGGGGGGCGGGCTGCATGGGCCCGGAAACCTTGCGCCCGGCGAACCGGATCGCAACCGCTGCGCGGCGCGAAAAGCTGCCGGACGCCTGTCAGTTTTCTCGCGGGACCTGCCCGGGCGGTCAGGACGGCGGGCCGGCCAGCGCGGCGATCGCCTCGGCGAGCGGCGGGAGATCGCCGGCGTGGCGGGGGACGTGGCGCCAGCGCAGCACGCCGGCCGGGTCGACGGCGAATGTCGCCGCGGCCTGCCAGCGGTTGCCGCTGGCCCATCGGTTGTGGATGCCCTCGTCGAGCAGGCGGCGCAGCGCGCCGAGCGACTCGGGGCCGGCGAAGTGGCGGCGATCGCTGAGGCCGACGCCCCAGGCGGCGTAGCGCGCGCGCTCCGGATCGGGGACGAGCTGGACGCCGGCGGCGCCGCCGAACGACTCGCACCAGCGCTGCGACGGGGCCTCGGGGCTGTGGGTCACCGCGAGAAAGTCGATCCCGGGCCGCTCGGCGGCGAGCGCGGCCATCTGGCGCACCGTGGCCTCGGCGAACGGGCAGCCGACATGGCGCAGGAAGGCGACGACCGCGGGCCGGCCGGGGCGCAGCCCGGGGAGCTCGGGGACCCGGGCGCCGAGCTCGAGGGCCGCCGCGGTGTCCCGGGGCCTGGGCCGGACGAACGTGTGAGGGGCGACGACGAAGTCGCGCAGGAGGTAGACGATCTGCCACCGCATGGCGCGAGCCTACCCCGTGCCGGGCCGGTCGCGCGGGTGGATCGCACGGCCGGACCTCAGCGCTCGGCGTGGAGCTCGCCGAGCGTGCCGGCGAACTGATCGAGATCGACCGTGCCGTCGATGCCGGGGACCGCGCCGCGATCGGTGTGCTGCCAGAACGTCCACCGCGTCCAGGGCGTGGGCAGCGTCGGGCAGCCCTGGGTGTAGTGCGCGACCCACAGCGGCTGCGACGCGAGCAGCTCGGCGCCGCCGTTGCGCCACAGATCGCCGCCGGTGTAGACGATCGGCTCGACGCCGAGGCCGGCGCGCACGCGATCGACCCACGCCCGGGCGCGCGCGGCGACCACCGGAGCGGCGAGGCCGCCGTCGACCTCGAGGTCGATCACCGGCGGCAGGTCGTCGCGCTGGCGGTCGCGCATCGCAGCGATCATGAGCTCGGCCTGGGCGGCGACGCTCTGATCGGGGCGGAAGAACTGGTACGCGCCGCGGACCAGGCCGGCGCGCCGGGCCTCGGTCCAGTTGATCGCGAACCGCGGGTCGCGCTGCGCGGCGCCGTCGGAAAGCCGGATGAAGGCGAACCGGATGCCGGCGCGCCGGACGCGCGGCCAGTCGATGGCTTCCTGGTAGTAGGAGACGTCGATGCCGGGGGTGGTCGGGCCGACGTGGCAGTCGGTGCGCGCAGGCTTGACGCGGCGGGGCGGCGACGAGAGCAGCACGACGGCCGCTGCGAGGCCGAGCGCGAGCACTGCCAGGCCGAGGACAGTCTTGCGCACCACCGGAGGGAATAGTGCACCACGGCGAGGGACGGGGCCAGACGGCATGACGCGGAAGCGCGCGCGGAGTTCCCGTACAACCCCGCAGCCGCGCCGGCTATTCGCCGGCGATCACTTCGCCGCGCCGGGCTTGAACGAGAACTTGGCGGTCGCGGTGGCCTTCGCTCCCTTGCCGACCTGGACGGTGACCGTGCGGGTGCCGAGCGTGGGGTGCCAGGCCTCGAGCGCGTAGCTGCCCGGCGGCAGGCCCTTGATCTCGAACGCGCCGTCGTCGCCGGTGACCGCGAACGCGGTGTGATCCTGGACCACCGCGTAGGCGTGCATCCAGTTGTGGACGTCGCACTTGACCTCGATCACGTCGCCGGCGCGCGCGCTGCCGTCGAGGCTGAGCGGCGGGTCGCCCTGACCGGTCGGCCGGTTCCACACCAGCTTGCCGTCGATCTCGCCGTGCACGTTGTGGAACGTGTTGTCGTTGTTGTGGATCGACAGCTTCTGGCCGACGACGACGCCGAGCACGCGCGGGACGTAGCGGCAGTCCTTCTGGTCGATCTCCGCCGGGGGCGGGGCCGCCGGGGGCGCGGCCACCGGCGCCTTCAGCGAGCCGTTCTTGACCCGGACCAGCACGTCGCGGAGCTTGCCGTTGGTGACGATGACCTCGTCGGCGAGCATCTCGGTCTTCGCGCAGTAAGGATCGGAGTCGCGCTTGACCTTGGCGCGCTCGGGCGCCGGGCCGTCGAACACGACGGTGCCCTTGATCGCGCCGGTCGCGGCGGCGGGGGGCGGGCCGGCGTGGACGGCGGCGGGGGCAACCGGGAGGAGGGCCGGGGCGACGATCAGGGCGAGGGCCGGGGCGAGGGCGATGCGCACCACGGCAGGCTACCGCAAGGCGGCGGCGATCGCCCCGGGCCGGTCCACACCCCCGGGCGCGAACGGCCAGGGCGCGAAGGGTGAGCTGGCTCCCCGGCGCCGCAGCGGGTGTCTGGCGGAGCAGTCCGTTCCGACAGGTGGCGCCCGAAACGGCGCCGCGTCGCGCGCCGCGGGCGTAAGGTCTACCAATGAGGCACACCAGCCTGCTCGTCTGTTTCGGGATCGTACTGACCGCAGGGGTTGCGCGCGGCCAGCAAGAGGACTTCAGCAAGGTCACCATCAAGACCACCAAGCTCGCCGAGGGCATGTACATGCTGGAGGGCGCCGGCGGCAACATCGGCGTCTCGGTCGGAGACGACGGCGTGATCCTGGTCGACGATCAGTTCGCGCCGCTGACGCCGAAGATCCAGGAGGCGGTCTCGAAGATCACGCCGAAGCCGATCCGGTTCGTGATCAACACGCACTGGCACGGCGATCACGTCGGCGGCAACGAGAACCTGGCCACGGCGGGAGCGGTGATCGTCGCGCACGACAACGTCCGCAAGCGGATGAGCACCGAGCAGTTCATCCAGCTGATGAACCGCAAGGTGCCGGCATCGCCGCCCAGGGCGCTGCCGGTGGTGACGTTCACGTCCGACATCACGCTGCACCTCAACGGCGAGGACATCCACGTGATCCACGTCGACCCGGCGCACACCGACGGCGACTCGCTGGTCGTGTTTCCCCGGGCCAAGATCGTCCACGTCGGCGACTGCTACAGGAC
>Ga0307476_10002546_pt1 | contig 10882 bp, 6 predicted proteins | sample atmos_gasesECM2C_2_FD_203314 | JGI IMG/M metagenome (GOLD analysis project Ga0307476, IMG submission 203314) | Hardwood forest soil microbial communities from Morgan-Monroe State Forest, Indiana, United States - atmos_gasesECM2C_05 | ecosystem: Environmental > Terrestrial > Soil > Temperate... | reverse complement strand
CCTGGACCGGGAGACCGGGCACGTCGGGGGCGACGAGTTCGTCAAGGTCGCCATGTCCGAAGACCAGGCCAAGCACGCGAGGCAGATCATCGAGGGCAAGCAGGCCGACTCGATCGCGATGAACGACGTCATGCTGCGCTTCGCCCGGGCCGCCGAGCGCTTCGACACCCCCGGGCAGCTGCTGGCGGAGGAGCACGATCGTCGCGTCGCCCACGTCGAGGAGCGGATCGAGGCGCACCTGGCCAGACGACTCCCGGTCCCGACGTGGGACCTGCCGTCGCCGTTCTACGCCGAGCAGAGCGAGCTGATCGCCGCCTACTACCGTCACCACGCCGACTTCGTGTCGCATCCGTTCTCGGCGCTGTTCCGTGACGCGCATGGCCCCGACGCTGCGTTCGCCCTCCGCTGCTCGTCCTTGATCCTCGCGCGCCGGATCTGTGCGCTGCACCCGTTCTACAAGTACGACTGCCGGGTGGCCGAAGGGATCAGCGGACCGGCGGCGGAGGTGGCCAACTTCCTCAGCGACACGATCGCCATGGAGGCGCAGATCTTCTTCTACGACTGGAAGGTCCTCGACATGGACCGGCGGATCCCGTGGGACATGGCCGAGCTGCTCGAGTGGTGGTTCCTCGACCCGATCTATGGCCGCCCCGAGCTCGAGACGCTGCACGAGTTCCGCCGCGAGGCGCTGCGCGTCCACGATGACCCGATCGTCAAGTACTGGGTCTTCATGTGCATCTCGGTGATGTCGCGGGCGTTCTTTGGCGCGGCGCAGGCCCTGATCGAGCGCTTCGCCAAGGACCACCCCGAGCTGCCGCCGCTCATGTACCTGACCGGCATGACGAGCCATCTGCTCTACGACGAGGGCAGCCCGAACTGGCTATCACCGCCGCATCCCACGTCCCTCGCCCACCTGCCAATCACCGCCGGACAGCGCGAGTACATCCTCCGCATGATGGGCGTGTTCGCGCGCCACGGGCGCACCGTGTTCGACCAGATCGTCCGCGCGCTCACGGTCGACCGCGCCCAGTTCGCGTTCCTCGAGGAAGAGGCGACGGGCAACACTCCTCGCACCCGGCCGCGGAGCATCGCTCCACATCGCCACGGTCCGGACGCCAGAGACCACTGACTGGCCGATGACCTCGACACGAGCTCGTGGCAGAATCGATCCTACATGATCCCCGGTGCGACGGACGTGCTGGCGTTCTGGTTCAGCGACCGCGCGCGTGCGCTGTGGTTCGAGAAGGACGTTGCGTTCGACACCGAGATCCGCGCGCGCTACGGCGCCCTGATCGCGCTCGCCGCGAGCGGCGAGCTGGACCGCTGGATCGAGACCGCCGACGGCGCCGCGGCGCTCCTCATCGTCCTCGACCAGTTCCCGCGAAACGTGCACCGCGGCTCGCCGCGCGCGTTCGAGCATGATGGCAAGGCGCTCGAGGTGGCCGCGGTGGTGATCGCGCGAGGGCTCGACATGGAGATGACTCCGGACCAGCGCCGCTTCGTCTATCTCACGTACTGCCACAGCGAGGCCCTGCCCGACCAGGAGCGGGCGCTCATCCTGTTCCAGGGCTGGACCGATGCGCTGCGGGGTACGGCGGACGAGGAGGAGGCGCTCGACCAGATGTTCTTCGTCCGGCGCCATCACGAGATCATCGCCCGGTTCGGCCGCTTCCCCCATCGCAATGGAGTCCTCGGACGGGCCTCGACCCGCGAGGAGCTCGCCTTTCTCAGGGAGCCCCACTCCTCGTTTTGACCCCGGTCGCTAGCCGGGCGGTTCGGCCGAGAACAAGCTACGTACCGACTCGAGGATCACCTTGCCGGCGGCGTTGTGCTGGAGCTCGGGGACGACCTTCACCGCCATCAGCTTCTGCACGTCGGCCAGCCGCTGGTTCGCCTCGGCCAGGACCGCGGCCTCGGTCTTGGCGCAATCCGGCCGCAAGACGACGGCGGCCACCGGGACCTGCCCGTCCCGAGCATCGGGCACGCCGACGACCGTTGCGGCCTGGACTCCCGGCACCTCGATCAGGATTCCCTCGATGTCGGTGGCATAGATCGGGCAACCGCGGCGCATGAGGCGCTCGACGGCTCGGCCGGCGATGTAGAAGTAGCCGTCCTCATCCCGGTAGCCCAGATCCTCCGAGATCGTCAGACCATTCTTGATCATGGTGCGGTTGAGATCGTCGCGATTGGAGTACCGCAGGAACTGGCAGTCCGTGGTTCCGGCGACCCGACCGATCACGCCGGGCGGCAGCTGGTTTCCGTCCTCGTCGAGGATCGTGACCATGTCGCTCAGGAAGGGGCGGCCGATCGAGCGCGGGCGGAGCGCCAGGTCCTCCGGCGTGGTGATCGTCCCCAGCCCTTCGGAGTTGCCCCACGCCTCGATCAGCTCGGAGCCGAGGGCCTTCGGCGCGGCGAGCTTGGTGGCGAGCGGCAGCGTCGAGCCCATGGCGAGGATGGTCCTGGCCCCAGGTGCGTCCGCCGGTCGGCCGCTCGCGCGGGCCGCGTCGACCAGCTCCCTCACCTGGTCGGGGATGAACAGCGCGATGTCGACGGCGCGCTCCTCGCACAGGCGCCAGTAGAGCTCCGGCGTGTGAACCTTCGGAGCGACCAGCGTGCTGCCCACGAGGAGCGTGGACATCGCGACCACAAGTCCACCGATGTAGCAGAGCGGCCGACCCACATAGACCACGGTGTCCCGGGTGAGCGAGAGCTCCAGCGTCCAGCTGATGAGCTCCATCATCATCGACATATCGGTGTGGAGGACCCCCTTCGGTGTGCCGGTCGTGCCGGAGCTGTAGAGGATGCCCCAGATCCAGTCTCCCGCGCGGGAGCACGCGCCGGTGAAGCGCGCGCTGCCCTGGGCCCTGTCGATCTCGCTGGTCTGGACGACCTGGCAGCCGGGAAACGCGACGCGTGTGCCCGCATCCACCAGATCCTCGGCCAGCACGGATCGGCAGCCGGCATCGGCAACGGCCGCCTCGAGCGAAGCGAGCGGGAGCCAGGGATTGAGCAGCACCACCTGCCCGCCCATCCGCAGGACGCCGGCACATAGCCGGATCGACTGGATGGGACTGGTCGCCAGCACACCGATCGGTCGCTGCCGCGTCTCACCCAGGCTGACCAGGTGGTCCGCCACGTCCTGGACCTCTCGATCGAGCTGCCGCCAGCTCACCACGCGAGCGCCGCTCACGATGGCCGGTCGGTCGGGGCTGCAGGCGCCCCAGTGAGCGATGGCCTGGGCGAGCCCGAGACGGATGATATCCATCGAAGAGGACATGCGCGTGTTACCTCCACGACCGCCGTGGCCAGAGGATCGGCCAGCGGCGGCGTTCAGCTGGGTTGCAGGAAAAAGTAGCCATCCTCATCGACGTAGGCCACGTCCTCCGAGACGATCAGGTTGCCCGGCCGGGCATCCGGCGCACTCGCCACCCGGTGGCGCACGTGCGGATCGGCGACCGAAGCAAGCCGGCCGACCCTGCCCGGCGGCAAGATCGTCCCGGAGCCGTCGACCACCCAGAGCGAGTCGGTGATGAACTGGCGACCGATCGATCCAGGCTTCCGCACGGCGTCGTCCGGTCGGGCGATCGTCCTGATCCCTGCGGCGTTCGCCCATACCGCGATCAACCGTGCGCCGAGCTTGTCGCGCACCGCCGCGACCTTGTCGGCCGAGGGGGATGCACCCATGACCACGATGTCCGGTGCCCCTGCGCGACCCCGCGCGGGCGCGTCGCTCGCCGCCTCGAGGACAGCGTCGATCTGGTCGTCGAACAAGCACGCGAGATCCACCCGGCCGCTGGCGCAGGCGGAGAAGTATGCCTCCGCGGTGTGTTGCATCGGGGCGATCAGCGTTGCCCCCACCATGAGGGTCGTGAAGGGAATCGCCACCCCGCCGAGCTGGGTGAACGAGCGCCCCGCATAGCACACGCTGGACCGCCGGATGCCGAGCTCGAGCGCCCAGCCGACGAGCTCCATCAGAAACGAGAGGTCGCTGCGCACGGCGCCGCGGAGCGTCCCGTCGGACAGCGCGCTGTAGAACCGACCCCAGCCCCAGTCGATGCTGCGCCGGATCGAGGGGGGCGCATGCTGGCCGCCCTCACGCTCGAGCTCGTGCAGCGACAGGATCGGAGGACCGCCGGCCACGCGTGCGGCAGCGCAGCGCTCATCGCGGTCATCCACGAGAATCGCGCCGCAGCCGGATTCGCGGCATGCGGACTGCGCCGCGGCCGGCTCCAGCGCATTCAGGAAGACGATCTCCCCGCCGACGCGGGCGATGGCGATCGCCATCTGGGCCACCGAGACCGGCGCGAGGGCGTACAATCCGATCTTGTCATGCGCCGAGATGCCACGGCGCATCAGCGCTGCGGCAACCCGATCCGCCATCAGGTTCAGCTCGCTGAAGCTGACTGTCCTGCGCCCACTGGCGATCACGACCTTGTCGGTCTGATAGGTCGCCCAGTGCCTCACGCCAGACGAGAGCCCGAGCCGCAGAAACACGAGTTCTATCATATTACGCGAGGTGAAGCGTGCGCAAGGATCTTGTTGTAGGTGGACAGGCGTCGCACCTGGTCTCACTCGACCGCCCCGGGAGAAAGTGTGATGTTGTTGACCAATAAAAGACTATTCAATCGACGATTCCCGTCGCAGTTCCACGTGACCGATGGATAGTCGATTGCCGGGGAATTGACTGTCTCACACCAGGTCCATGCCGGTGCGATGGGCACCCGCGTGTCGCACGTCGCGGCGAGGATACCTGGCCCCGCGACGCGCTGCGTGGTGGAGTCGAGGCCATGCGCGAGTCCTGTGACGTGGTCATCGTCGGGGCCGGGTTCGCCGGGCTGTCGGCAGCCCGGGAGCTGGCCCGCCGCGGGCGGCGCGCGATCGTGCTCGAGGCGCGCGATCGGGTGGGCGGTCGGGTATACACGCAGCGGCTCCCGGACGGGCCGTGGGTGGACCTGGGCGGCCAGTGGGCCGGGCCAGGGCAAGATCGCCTGCTGGCACTCCTGGCGGAGCAGGGCGCGCCGACGTTCGCTACCTGGACGCAGGGCGACAACCTGGTGAGCGTCGAGGGCAAGGCCCGCCGCTACCGCGGCTCGATCCCACGGCTGTCGCTGCGGAGCCTCATCGACGTGGGCCTCGCCCAGTGGCGGCTCGATCGGATGGCGCGGAAGGTGCCCCTCGACGCGCCATGGGCGGCGCCCAAGGCCGCGGCGTGGGACCAGACGACGCTGGGCGCGTGGCTCGACGCGCACCTCTCGACGAAGCTGGGCAGGGAGCTGCTCACCACCGGGTTCCAGACGGTGTTCGCCGCCGAGCCGCGCGAGCTGTCGCTGCTCCACGCGCTGTTCTACATCCATTCCGGCAAGGATCTCGACACGCTGTTCGGCACCACCGACGGCGCGCAGGCGACGCGTGTCGTCGGCGGGATGCAGCCGGTGGCCGAGCGCCTCGCCGCGGGGCTCGACGTCCACCTCGGCGCGCCGGTGCGCCGGATCGAGCACGGCGCCCAGGTGATCGCCCACCACGCCGGCGGCGCGGTGACGGCCGATCACGCGATCGTCGCGATCCCGCCGCACCTCGTGGCGGCGATCGACTTCGATCCGGGCCTGCCGCCCGAGCGGGCCGCGCTGGTGGCGGGGATGCCGATGGGGGCGGTGATCAAGTGCACCGCCGTGTACCGGCGGCCGTTCTGGCGCGATCGGGGGCTGTCCGGGATGTCGCTGTCCGACGAGGGGCCGATCCACGTGGCGTTCGACAACTCGCCGCCCGACGGGAGCTGGGGCGTGATCATGGGGTTCGTCGAGGCCGCGGCGGCGCGCCGGCTGGGCAAGCTCACGCGCGAACAGCGGCGGGCCGATGCCATCGCGTGCTTTGCGCGCACGCACGGCGAGGAGGCGCGCGAGGTGGTCCACTACGCCGATCACGTGTGGGAGCAGGATCGGTGGTCGGGCGGCTGCTACGGCGCGTTCGCGCCGCCGGGGCTGTGGACGAGCGTCGGGCGCGTGATCCGTGAGCCGGTGGGGCGCGTCCACTGGGCCGGCACCGAGACCGCGACCAGGTGGAGCAGCTACATTGACGGCGCGATCGAGTCGGGGCTGCGCGCCGCCGCGGAGGTCGCCGGCGCCTGAGCGCCCGCGTGACCTGCGCGGGAAGAGGAGAGCCGCTCCGCGAGCGCGGCCGCAAGCGCGCGGTCGACGCCGCGCTGTGGATCGACGCCAGCTCGCACACCGCGTTGTCCGAGAAGCGGACCGCGAGATCGGCTGGGGGCGCACGCGGCGGATATGGATGACCGGAGAGACCTTCGGCGCCGCGGAGGCGCCGGCCTGGGGCCTGATCGTCGGGTTCGGGGAAAACCTCCCAGGCCCAGTCGATGAACGGCTGCCAGGTCTGCCTTACGTCAGGCCACTCCCGCCAACTCCGTGCTACGTAATCTCGAATACTGCGATGAAACGAGTGCTCACCGGCGAGCGCCGCTGGGGCTTTCTGACTCCGTGCCACCGCGCCACGGCACGCCGTGCAACGCGTCTCACGGCTGTGGCCTGCCTTACGTCGGGGCCCTCCGGCCGACTCCGCACCGCGTCCTCCCGACTACGAGTATCTGTCCTGGCCGCACAACGCAGATGCCGATCCTCGTGATGAGCGTGCTGTGTTATAGCTTGCGCTCGTCGAAGCTCGCCGAGCGGCCAGCGTCCGCCCGGCGAGAACCACCGCACGTGGGATCGGCTCCTGGCCCGATGTCTGCTGCCCGTCATGTCTGGACACGATCTCGGGCCCATCCTGAAACCTCATCTGAGGACGTTGTAAGAAAGGCTGCCATGACGCGATATTCAGGGACCTGTACACTGCTGGCCGGAGTGAGCTGCTTCGTGCTCGGGGGTGCCGCTTGCGGCGGCACGAGCGACACGGGCGATCCTGGGATGGTCTCGGACGACGAGGCGTCGGTGCTCGTCGCCCAGGTCCTGGGTGACAGGGCGCCGGCGCTCATGGGCCCGATCTCGGCGGACGGCGAGCGGCAGTCGTCGCTCCCGGTCCCGCCGGTGGACCACGTGCCGAGGCCATCCGGCCGGCCGGCCAACCTCCGGGTGCTCGACTGGGCGGGCTTCCGCGGCGCCGTGACGTACACGTTCGACGATTCGCAGCCGTCGCAGATCGAGCACTACGCCGAGCTCCAGGCCGCGGGGGTGCCGGTGACGTTCTATCTGTCGAGCGGCTGGGAGAACACCTCTCCGCAGTACGTGGCCACGTGGCAACAGGCCGTCCGGGACGGCCACGAGATCGGCAATCACACCGCGCACCACTGCAACGCCGATCTGACCGGCTGCGCCGCCGGGGATCCGCTCGCCGATCCGCTCGCGGAGATCGACGTCAATGCGGCGTACATCGCCGAGCACACCGGCCAGCGGCTCACGCTGACGATGGCGTCGCCGTTCGGAGACGCCAACTGGGACGCGTTCGCCCGGCAGCGCGTGTTCTTGCACCGGGACGTGTTCCAGGGGATGGTCGCGCCCAACGACAACACCGATCCGTTCCATCTGCCGACCATGATGGCGGGCGCTCCGGAGTTCGGCGGGATCGACGACCAGCAGTCGACGTTCGAGGGCCTGATCGACACCGCGCGATCGACCGACTCGTGGCTGAACTTCCTGTTCCACACCATCCTGCCGACCACGAACAACTGGTTCGGTCCGGTCGACATCGGCGCGATCACCGGGAGCATGCAGCACGCGAAGTCGTCGCGCGACGTCTGGATCGATACCATGCTCCAGATCGGTGCCTACTGGCGCGCGCAGAAGGTGTTCTCGGGGCTCACGCCGATCCGGATCGGGCCCGTCACGATCTGGACCTGGCAGCTGCCCGACCACTTCCCGCGCGGCAAGGTCCTGCGCGTGCGGGTCGACGGCGGCACGCTCCGCCAGCTGCGCGGCCCGCTGCGCTGGAACCAGCACGGCTTCTACGAGGTCTCTCTCGACGATCGCGTGCTCGTCCTGACGCCGTGACCCCGAGGTCGCGGCGCGCGGGTCACCGCGTCCGGCTCACAGCGCGAACGAGACGCCCTCCAGCGAGGTGAAGCACTGTGCGCTGGACCAGCTGCCACCGGGGGCCACGACCACCGACACGTCACCCGACGGCGGGATGAACAACCGCCCCTTGGCGGCGCCGCACAGGTCGATCGGCAGGTAGACGTTGACCGACGGTCGCATGTTGGCCGGCAGCACGAAGGGCTGCGCGTTGGTCCCGGTCGTCGCGATCGCTCCGGTCAGCTGGACGATCCCCAGGCTGGTCGTCGCCGCGGCGTTGCGGGTGGCGAACGGCGCGTTGGTCCAGCCGTTCTGCAGCGTCAGCGGCGAGAACGACGCCTCGGTGACCGGGAACGTGATCCCGTCCAGCGACGTGAACTGCTGGGCGTCGGACACGGCGCCGGCCGCCTGCACGGAGACGTTGCCCGCGGCGTCGATGTTCAGCCGCCCCTTGGCCGCGACGAACATGTCCGCGGGGGCGTAGACGGCGGTGTCCGGCCGCAGCCCGACCGGGAGGTTGAACGCCGCCATGTTGGTGCCGGTCGTCGCGATCGCGCCCTTGAGGTGCACGATGCCGCCGATGTTGATGGCAGACGCGCCGCTGGTGGAGAACGGCGCGTGGGTCCAGCCGTTGATCAGCGTCAGCCCGGTGAACCCGGCGGTCGTGATCGCGAACGACACGCCGTCGAGCGACGTGAACAGCTGGGCGTCGGAGAACGCGCCCTGCGCCTGGACCGAGACCGCGCCGGCCGGCGTGATGTTGAGGCGCCCCTGTGCGCCGCCGAACATGTCGACCGGGACGTAGACGTTGGCCGTCGGCCGCATGCCGATCGGGAGCGTGAACGCCGCGGTCGTCGTGCCGCTCGCCATCGCGCCGGTCAGCCGCACGATGCCGCTGCTGACCGACGCCCCGGCCCGCCCGGTCGCGAACGCGGCGTTGATCCAGGCGTTCTCCAGGGCCAGCGGGGTGAAGTCCGACGCCGTGAACGCGACGCCGTCCAGCGACGTGAAGCACTGGGCGCTCGACCAGGTGCCGCCCGGCCCGACGACGACCGAGGCCGCGCCGCTGGGGGCGATGAACAGCCGGCCCTTCACGGCGCCGCACAGGTCGATCGGCAGGTAGACGTTCACCGCCGGCCGGAACCCGACGGGCAGCACGAACGGGTTGGTGTTGGTGCCGGTGGTCGCGATCGCGCCCTTGAAGCGAACGACGCCGCTGAGCTTCTCGACGCCGGGGACGCCGGTCGAGAACGGCGAGCCGGTCCAGCCGTTGATCAGCGACAGCGCGGTGAACTGGGCGGTCTCCGAGGGGAAGCTCACGCCGTCGAGCGAGGTGAACCCCTGGGCGTTGGACAGCGTCTGGGCCTGAACCGACACGTTGCCGTTGGCCTGGAGGAGGAGCCGGCCCTTGGTGGCGGCGAGCGTGTCGACCGTGACGTAGGTGTCGGCCGCCGGGCGGAAGCCGGCGGGCAAGACGAACGGGGCCATGTTGGTGCCGGCGGTCGCGATCGCGCCCTTGAGGTGGATGACCCCGCCGATGTTGACGGCGGTCGCGTTGCTGGTGGCGAACGGGGCGTTGGTCCAGCCGTTCTGCAGGGTCAGGGGCGTGTAGCCCGTGGCGTTGACCGCGAACGACGCCCCCTCGAGCGACGTGAAGCCGGTCGCGTCGGTGGATGCCCCCTGCGCCTGGATCGACACCACGCCCGACGCGGAGATGTTCAGCCGCCCCTTGGCACCCCCGAACAGGTCGACCGGGACGTACACGGCGGTCGACGGCCACATGCTGGCCGGCAGCGTGAACGCCGTCATGTTGGTGCCGGCCGTCGAGATCGCCCCCTTGAGCTGCACGATGCCGGAGATCAGCGCGGCGCTCGCGTTGCGGGTCGCGAACGGCGCGTTGGTCCACCCGTTCTGCAGCGCCAGGTCGGTGTAGACCGGGGCGACGTTGCTGGCGATCCAGGCCGCGTCGACGGTCGTGTAGATCTCGTTCACGTGTGTGGGCCAGTTGCCATCGATGTGGCGCCAGACCACGCCGGCGATGGTCCCGCCGCACAGCAGCGGACCGCCCGAGTCGCCGTGGTCGGCGATCCCGCTGACCATCGTGACGTTGACCGTGGCGCTGTCGGCCGAGGTGACCATCTCGGTCGCCGACCGCTTGGTCCCGAAGGTCGTGCCACCGTTCTCGTCGTGGGCGCCGAAGCCGACCGCCGTGCAGATCGTGTTCACGTCCGGGACCAGCCCTTCGTTCACGCGGAAGATCGGGATTCCCTCCACGGGGTTGGTCAGGTGCATGATCATCAGATCATTGTTCGGGTTCTGGACGACGCGGTCGATCGGACGATCGGTGCCGCCGCTGGCGGTGTTGCCGGTCACGAACGTCATCCCCGCGGAGAAGCAGTGCTTCGCGGTCAGCACCCAGTCCTGCGAGATCATCGTGCCGGTGCAGCCCAGCGGCCCGACGTAGCCCACCGCCGGAAAGCCGGTCTCGATCTGGCCGGCCTGGATGTCCGAGGTGTCCGCCTCGTAGCTCCCGGGATCCGGGGATGATGGATCCGTGCAACCCACGAGTCCGATCAGTCCAATTGCCGCAATTCCAATGGTTGCGCGCGAATGCAAACCATGGCCAAACCTCCACACTGGATACATCTTCATGAGTCCTCTCCTGGTTCCTTGCTCACCGATGCCGATTCCACTGCCACGTGCGATGGCGGCGCGAGACGCAGCCACGACAATCACATTCGTATCATCCGGCGATCACGATTGATTGTCATAATGTTGGGCAATGCTTACCGCGCCGCCAGCCGGGCAGTCCATGGGAGGTTCTTGCGAGCCCGGCAGCGATTTGCGGCACGTGCTCGGATCGGCGC
>Ga0307476_10002545_pt1 | contig 10889 bp, 6 predicted proteins | sample atmos_gasesECM2C_2_FD_203314 | JGI IMG/M metagenome (GOLD analysis project Ga0307476, IMG submission 203314) | Hardwood forest soil microbial communities from Morgan-Monroe State Forest, Indiana, United States - atmos_gasesECM2C_05 | ecosystem: Environmental > Terrestrial > Soil > Temperate... | reverse complement strand
ATCACCAGCTCAACACACGCTATACATTCGATTCCTTCGTCGTCGGCAAGTCCAACGAGTTTGCACACGCCGCGGCACGTGCCGTCGCCGAGCAGCCCTCGAAGGCCTACAACCCACTGTTCCTGTACGGCGGTGTGGGCATGGGCAAGACGCACTTGATGCATGCCATCGGGCACACCATCAAGAAGCGCAACCCAGCGATGCGGCTCAGCTACGTCAGCGCCGAAAAGTTCACCATCGAAGTCATCAACTCGCTGCGCTTCGATCGCATGATCAGCTTCCGCGACCGGTTCCACACGGTCGATGTTCTGCTTGTCGATGATATCCAGTTCATCGCCGGCAAAGAACGGACGCAGGAAGAGTTCTTCCACACCTTCAACGCGCTCTACGAGCAGCAGAAGCAGATCGTCATCTCGTCGGATTGCCTGCCAAAAGATATCAACTCGATTGAAGAACGCCTCCGTTCGCGTTTCGAATGGGGTTTGATCGCGGACATTCAGCCACCCGACCTCGAAACCAAGATCGCGATCTTGCAGAAGAAGGCGGAAAACGATCGTTTCCCGCTCCCGGACGACGTCGCGGAATATATCGCGCGTGCTATCAAGTCCAACGTGCGCGAGCTCGAAGGCGCGCTGACTCGCTTGATGGCCTACGCGTCGCTGACTGGCGCGACCGTTTCGCTCGCCACCGCGCAGCAGGTTTTGCGCAATATCATCGCGTCTCAGGAAAAGCGCGTCACGATCGATCTGATCCAGAAGCGCGTTAGCGAGCATTTCAACCTACGCGAGCAAGATCTGAAGGTTCGCAGTAACACGCGCGCAATCGCGTTCCCGAGGCAAGTTGCGATGTACATCGTGAAACAGCTCACAACCGCGTCGCTGCCCGAGATCGGCCGCCAATTCGGCGGCAAGCATCACACGACGGTCCTCCATTCGATCCACAAGATCGAAGAGATGCGCCGCTCCGACAAAGACCTCAACCGCACGATCACGCGGCTGATGGACGCTCTGCAGTAGCCCTCACAAACTTTTTGATCTTCTGTAATTCGCCCTTGCAGTAGATCGAACGATGCAGGCGATACGCTCCGAAGAGCATTGAGTCTCGGCGCCGCGAACACCAGCCCGATGATTACTTTCGTGTCGGTTGAACCACTGGATCCGCTGGGCCAGCTGAGCCGTCCTGCGAATCCAAACGCGCACGATATCCATTGCTGCGGCTCGTAATCTTTGCGCTCCCGCGCGTTGCGGCTAACAATTCCTCAATCAATTCGTCGACCGTTGCCGACGGCATATTCGCTGCGAGCGCCTTCGACCCATCGTCTTTTTTCACCGCGGGAGTCGCTTCTCCTCCGAGTCGGGCGACCGCAATCTCTGCCACTTCGATTTGGTTCGCCGGCAACGTGATGAGCACGAGCGACATCGCTTCCAGAATCGTCGAACCTGCTTGCTCAATCGCTTGCAACATAGCTTTGTGCGCCATCTCGCGAAACACGGCTTCGTTGGAATCCACCGCGTGGTAGCTGCCGGTTTCCACGCTCACGGTAATATCGGTAACCTCCAGCCCCGTAATACCTGCCTGAAGCGCGTCATGAAGCCCTCGCAAGACTGACGAACAAAAAAACGCAGGGATATTTGCGCCCGCGTTCCACTCCAGAATCACGCCTCGGCCGCGCTCGGCAGGCCGAACGTTCACCAGCACATGGGCATATTCGTTCCGCAAGCCGCGGCGCCGGGCAATTTTTGTTTCGCCGCGGCCCGGTCCTTGTATCGTTTCGCGAAAAAATATTTTCGTTGCGTCACTCGTCATCGCGTTCTCGCGGACGAAATTCTACAAGAGTCTCCGCCAGTTGGATTGTGTATCGGCATCACGGGTTTGCCGGGAAGCCCGCAGCAAGGCATGTGGATAACGATTGCGTAACGTGCGGAATTTTTGTGGAAGGCTGTGAGCGAATTGGCTTTGCTTGAGGGACTGCTCGTCGTCTGCACCAAGTTTTCCTCTGTTCTCACAATTCGCCACTCGGTCACGACCGTTTGTTCTGCGCAAAAACAAAGGCGACAAAATCTTTTCCACGTTTCCACACCAATCATCACAACAACAAGGCTTCAAACTTTTTTCAATTCGAAAACTTCTTGTCTTGATGCCTGATTGTTCTTGCTTGTGAAAAACCCCGGTCCGCATCCCTCGCAACACTCGTGCCGACGACAACATCCGCCGCAGACCACTATCGTCAATCGGATATCCTCACATTTCCTCAAGCCTGTCCGCTTGGCCAGGTCTCGTTCCGCTTTGTTCTTTCCTCAAAAACGAGTACAGTACGGCAACAGCGTTACAATTCAAGAAGGAGGCGGCTGTCCGTCCCCCAGGGCCGCGTAAACAATGAGCGCACCTGCAACCGCACGCGAGGATCACCAAGCGATGGAATTCAGCGTATCCAAGTCGGCGCTGCTGAACGAACTCAGCACCACGCAGGGTGTCGTCGAACGCAAAACGACGATCCCGATTCTGTCGAACTTGCTCGTCGAGGCGAAGGGCGACCGGCTCAACATCACCGCCACCGATCTTGAGCTCAGCATTCGCACCTCGTGCGATGCCAAAGTGAAGAAGGAAGGCGCCGGAACGATCCCGGCAAAGAAACTCCTCGAGCTTGTGCGCCTGCTTCCTGAAGGCGAAATCAAATTCAAGCTACTTGAAAATCATTGGGTCGAAATCGTTAGCGACAAAAAGAAATACAAGCTCGTCGGCATGGCGAAAGAAAATTTCCCAGCGTTGCCGGCGATGCCGCACACGATCGTCCAGATTTCCGCGCCAGTGATGGAGAGCCTGATCAGCAAAACGAAATTTGCGATTTCGATGGAAGAATCGCGCTACACGCTCAATGGCGGCTTGCTCATCCTGAAGCCCGACACCCTCGCCATGGTGGCCACCGACGGCCATCGCCTCGCCCTCGCCGAAACCGATCAGAAGCTGGCCGGACTCAACGGCGAAATGAAAGTGCTCATCCCGAAGAAAGCGATGGACGAAGTTTCGAAACTCGCCAGCGCGGCAGATTCCGACGCGCAGATCGAATTCGCCAAGGATGAAAGCCACCTGTTCTTCCAGGTTGGCCATCGCTTGCTGATTTCGCGCATTCTCACCGGCCAGTTCCCGAACTACGAAGCCGTCCTCCCGCGCGACAACAACAAGACGGTCACGATCGAACGCGGTGAACTCTGCGACGCCGTCCGCCGCGTCTCGCAGCTTGCCGATCAGCGCTCTCACGCCGTCAAACTCGCCGTCTCGCGCGACGGCATCGAAATCTCCGCGTCGAGCCCCGAATACGGCGAAGCAAAAGAAAATATCGAGAAGGATTACAAGGGTGATCCAATCTCGATCGGCTTCAACTCCAGCTACATGTTGGATTTCCTCGGCGCCGCTGCCGACGGTCCGGTCAGCATCGAGTTGAAGGACGAACAGTCCGCCGGCCAGATGCGCCCGCTCGCCGACGAGAGCTACCGCTACCGCTACATCATCATGCCGATGCGCATCTGAACCGCGCTACGCAACGAGCGCTGCACGCGACGAAAATATTCAGGCAACAAATTGGTAGCGCCGGCATGCATTGCTGGCGTTCTTGTTTCCAACTCGAAATCTCGCGCAGCCGACAAATCTCTCCTGTTTCTCGTGGATTTTTTCGCCGGTTTTCATCGTTTTTCCTTTCGATTTCCCTTCACTTTTGAACGCCTCAAATCCGCTGTCGGTTCTGTCGACAATATTGCGATAAGAGGACATTAGTTAATCACTAAAGCCATTACAATCAGTCAGTTAGATTGCCTCGTGACACGCTTTTTCCTTTGGTTTTTCCCCATGATCAGGTACAATATGGGTGTCGTAGTTTTGCAGTCGGTTTCCTCCTGTTTGTCGGTCCGCCTCGCGCAATCGAGGCACGTCCGCCAAGCCAGCGAAGTTCCGTTTTCAGCCCTGCGCCAGGGGCCGGAACGTCGCGCTTGGAAATGAAACCTCGCGAGCGCAAACACGTTCGTCAGGTTGACAAGTCTTCGCCACGTCTCGCTGCGCGAGACGGGATGGAGCAGGGGCCCTACGAGTTCCCGACGCATGCGCTCGCGCTTGCATCGGAGCCAAAGGGTAAGGCGACGCACGGAGAAGTCCGCAACTCAGCCTTTCCTCGCTTCAACGAATTTGAATCAAGTCACTGCGGCTGCGCTGTCGCGCCGTCTCGTGGTTTGTTTGCGCCGCAAATTTTCGCCGGCGAATGCCGCGCGCTAGTTTTCTGTGAGTCATGGGAGATCGAATGGCTGAGGAAAAAGATCCACAAGGGCAGGGCCACAAGTACGACGCAAAGTCGATCAAAGTTCTCGCCGGACTCGAAGCCGTCCGGCTCCGTCCCGCGATGTACATCGGCTCGACCGGCGAAATGGGCTTGCACCATCTCGTCTGGGAAGTTGTCGACAACTCCGTCGATGAAGCGATGGCCGGCCACGCCGACGAAATCAATGTCACCGTACACGCCGACGATTCCGTCACCGTTGTCGATAATGGCCGCGGGATTCCTGTGGACATGCACGCCACCGAAAAGCGCCCCGCCGCCGAAGTCGTACTCACCGTTCTTCACGCCGGTGGCAAGTTCGACAGCGACACCTACAAGGTTTCCGGCGGTCTCCACGGGGTCGGCGTCAGTGTCGTCAATGCGCTTGCCGACTGGCTTGAACTCGAAATCTCGCGCGATGGTTCGGTCTGGGAGCAGACCTATGAAAGAGGCAAGCCCACCTCGAAGCTGAAGCAAACCGGCAAGACGCGCAAAACCGGCACAAAAATCACTTTTCACCCCGACCCGACGATTTTCGACAAAACTACCTACAGCTACGACACGCTCGCTCAGCGTCTGCGCGAACTCGCCTTCCTCAACAAAGGCCTGAAAATTACGCTGACCGACGAGCGCAGCGACAAGACTGCCGAATTTCGGTTTAGCGGCGGTATCAGCGAATTCGTCAAGCATCTCAACCGCGGCAAGACCACGCTCCACGATTCGCCGATCTATATGGAAGGCAAGCGCGGTAACGTCGAAATCGAAATCGCGCTGCAGTACAACGACAGCTACGGCGAAAACGTCTTCGCCTTCGCAAACGCGATCAACACCGTCGATGGCGGCACGCACCTATCCGGCTTCCGATCGTCGCTGACCCGCACCATCAACAGCTTCGCGTCGTCCGCCGGCATGCTGAAAGATCAAAAAGACGAAGTATCGATCAGCGGTGACGACGTGCGCGAAGGATTGGTAGCAGTCATCAGCGTTCGGCTGCCGCAGCCTCAGTTTGAAGGCCAGACCAAGGGCAAGCTCAATAGCGACATCAAGGGCGACGTCGAGCAGCTCGTCAACGAGCGCCTTGGCGACTGGTTCGACAAGCATTCCACTGTCGCGCGCCGCATCATCGCTAAGTGCATTGACGCTGCGCGCGCGAGAGAAGCGGCCCGCAAAGCGCGCGAACTCACGCGCCGCAAATCCGCGATGGATTCCAGTGGTCTCCCCGGCAAGCTCGCCGACTGCCAGGAGCGCGATCCTTCCCGCTGCGAACTCTTCGTCGTCGAGGGCGAATCCGCAGGTGGCTCCGCGAAAATGGGCCGTGACCGCAAATCGCAGGCGATCCTGCCGCTCAAGGGCAAAATCCTTAACGTCGAAAAAGCGCGCTACGACAAGATGCTCGGCCACGAGGAAATTCGCGCCATCATCACCGCGCTCGGCACCGGCATCGGCAAAGACGATTTCGACGCTGGCAAGCTCCGCTATCACAAAATCATTCTGATGACCGACGCCGACGTTGACGGCAGCCACATCCGCACGCTGCTCCTCACCTTCTTTTTCCGTCACATGAAGGAGCTCATCGACCGCGGCCACGTCTACATTGCACAGCCGCCTCTCTACCGCGTGAAGCGCGGCAAGAGCGAGCGCTACATCCGCGACGAGAGCGATTTCGCTCACGAGTTGATGAAGCGCGCCACCGAAGATCACATCGTGAAAGCGAAAGAAGGCGTTTCGCTCGAGGGCGCCGCGCTCACCAAGTTCCTGCTCAACGTTCAGGAATTCGACGCCGCTACCCAGAAGCTCTCTCGCCGCCTGCATGACCCGCGTCTTGTCGAAATCCTCGTCGAGAGCGGACTCGAAAAAAAGACCGATTTCGAAGACAAGAAGCCGCTCGACAAACTTCTGAAAGAAGTCGAGAAGGCCAAGCTCAAGCTCGAAGGCAAAGTCGTATTCGACGAAGAACATAGCCTCTATGAGCTGCAGTTCGGCCCTCCGCGCAACCAAAAGATTAACTGGGCGCTTGTCTCCACCGCCGAATACAAACGCATGCGCGGCCTCGCCAAATCGATCGACGAATACAACAAGCCGCCTTTCACCGTACAGAACAACGGCACGAAAGTGATCAAGGAAAGAGCGCAGGACGTCCTGAACTACGTCGTCGATGACGCCAAGAAAGATTTCACCATCACGCGATTCAAAGGCTTGGGTGAAATGAACGCCGAGCAGTTGTGGGAAACCACGATGAACCAGGACACGCGCACGCTCCTTCAAGTCAAACTGGAAGACGCCGTCGCCGCCGAAGACATTTTCACCACGTTGATGGGCGAAAACGTCGAAGCACGCCGCAAGTTCATCGAAGAAAACGCCCTCGACGTTCAGAACCTGGATATTTGATCGGGATCGATGCCGTCGATGCTTTATCAGCTCGGATGGACGACATTGCCAGGTCTGCGCGGATTGAGCTGCAGCGATTTTCGCGCGACGCCGACCGATGCGCCCGACACAAATCGCGGCGTAGCGATCGAGTTTGCAACTGAAACGGAGCGCGACGAATTCCTACGCCGCATCGAAGCTGAATTCGGCCAGCGCCGTTTCACCAACGCAGCCGACGCCTTCGACACAGTAAAGGCGTACGCCTTGGGCGGCATGTAAGACGCAATACCGGAATCGATTTTTAGCTTCAGTACTGAGGAAAAATGGCGGACGAGAAAAACACTTCCATACTGCTCCCAATCGATATCGAAGCCGAGATGCGCAAGTCGTATCTCGACTATGCGATGAGCGTCATCATCTCACGCGCCCTACCCGATGTGCGCGACGGCCTCAAGCCCGTCCAGCGCCGCATCCTGGTCGCGATGAACGATCTCGGCCTTGCGTCGAATCGCGGCTACCGCAAGTGCGCCAAAATCTGCGGCGACACCTCCGGCAACTATCACCCGCACGGTGAAGCCGTCATATATCCCGCACTCGTGCGCCTCGCACAGGATTTCAACCTCCGCTACATGCTGATCGACGGCCAGGGAAACTTCGGTTCCGTCGACGGCGATCCCCCGGCGGCCATGCGGTACACCGAAGCCCGCTTGGCGAAAATCACCGAAGATATTCTCGCCGACCTCGAAAAAGAAACTGTCGACTTCACGCCGAACTTCGATCAGACGCGCGAAGAACCCGTCGTTCTCCCGTCGCGCATCCCGAATCTGCTCGTCAACGGCGCCAGCGGTATCGCCGTCGGCATGGCCACCAACATTCCGCCGCACAACCTGCGCGAAATCGTTGACGCCGCCATCCTCCTGATCGAAAAGCCCGACGCCACGCTCAAAGAAGTGATGAAGATCGTTCCCGGCCCCGATTTCCCGACCGGCGCCTACATCGCGGGCCGCGAAGGCATCGAAGCCGCCTACAAAACTGGCCGTGGCAGCTTCGTCATGCGCGCCAAAGCCGCCGTCGAGGAAGTCGGTAAGGACCGCGAAAACATCGTCATCACCGAAATTCCGTATCAGGTCAACAAAGCCAAGCTCATCGAGCGCATCGCTGATCTCGTGCAGAACAAAAAGATCGAAGGCATCGCCGACGTCCGCGACGAATCCTCGCGTGAAGGCATGCGCATCGTCATCGAAGTGAAGCGCGGCGAAGAATCGCAGCTCATCCTCAACAATTTGTTCAAGCAGACCCAGATGCAGGAATCGTTCGGCATGATCCTGCTCTCCATCGTCGCTGGCCAGCCGCGCGAACTCGGCTTGATCCCGATGATCAAGCTCTTCATCGATCACCGTGTCGAAGTTGTCCGTCGGCGTTCGCTATACGAACTGCGCAAGGCTCGCGAGCGCGAACACATTTTGATCGGTTACCAGATCGCGCTCGATTATCTCGATGACGTCATCCGCATCATCCGTGGATCGGCCAGCCGCGCCAACGCCCGTGAAAACTTGCTCGCGTTCTTCAGCGAACAAGACGTCACCATCACCGAGAACGGCAAGCAGAAAAAAGTCACCGGCGTGAAGCTCGACGGCCGCAAATACAAAGTCGGCCCGCTCGAAGGCGAAGCCGCTGTCGTTTCCCGCGGCGGAGCCGTCGGCCTCACTCCGATCCAGGTCGATGCGATCCTCGAACTCCAGTTGCACCGCCTGACGCAGCTCTCGGTCGACGAAATCCTCAAGGAATTGAAGTCGATTCGCGACATCATCGCCGAACTCGAAGAAATCCTGGCGAGCGATCGCAAGCTCAAGTCCGTCATCACCGCCGAGCTGAAAGAAGTCCACAAAGCCTACGGCGATGATCGTCGCACGCTGATTGTCGACAAGGTTGACGAGATCAAGCTCGAAGACCTGATCGCCGACACCGAAATGCTGATCACGGTCAGCCACGCCGGCTACATCAAGCGCACCGCGGCCGAAACCTACCGCCACCAGTCGCGCGGCGGCAAGGGACGCATCGGCGCGAAGACGAAGGAAGAAGACTTCGTCGAGCATCTCTTCATCGCGTCGGCGCACAGCTACATCTTGCTGTTCACGTCGAAAGGCCGCGTCTACTGGCTGAAAGTTTACGAATTGCCCGAAGCCGCAGCCGCCACGCGCGGCAAGGCAATCTCGAGCCTCGTGAAATTCTCCGAAGACGAAAAACTCACCGCGCTCGTCGCCGCGCGCGATCTCGAAGAAGAAGGCCGCTTCGTCTTCATGGCCACCAAGAGCGGCACCGTCAAAAAGTCGGCGCTCGCTGAATTTTCGAATCCGCGCTCAACCGGGATCATCGCCATCAATCTCGAAGCGAAGGACGAACTCATCGGCGCCAAGCTCACAGACGGCAAGAAGATGATCTTCCTCGCCAGCCACGATGGCCAGGCGATCCTCTTCCGCGAAACCGAAGTGCGCCCGATGGGACGAAACGCCGGCGGCGTCAACGGTATGGATCTCGACGAAACCGATCACGTCGTCAGCATGGACGCCGTGCAGCCCGACTTCGAGATCATCCAGAAGGAACACAAAACCGAAACACAGAATCTCGAAGAACTCGAGAATGAACAGATCAAGGACTCGCTCACGACGCTGATGCTCACAGTCGCTCAAAAGGGCTACGGAAAGCGTACTCCGCTCGCGGAATATCGCATCACCTCCCGCGGCGGCAAGGGCGTCGTCAACATGAAGACGACGGCTCGCAACGGCACGGTGATCGGCACGCTGCAAGTCACCGAAGAGTCCGACGTCATGATCATCACGCACAACGGCAAAGTGATCCGCGTCCACGCCAGCGAAATTCGCGAAGCCGGCCGCTCCACGCAGGGCGTCCGCCTCCTCCGCCTCGACGACGACGACTCCGTAGCCGCCGCCGCCGTCCTCCAGGAAGAAAGCGAAGAAGAAAAGAAGTAGCTCTGCTTCCGAATTATCGATCCGCAGCGTAAATCGCAATCGAACCGAGCATGATCCTGGGTGCCGCAACACCCTCAGCTTTTGGAGGGTGCGGGTTTCCGACACTGCTTGGCGCGTTCAATCGATTGTGAAGCAACCGTGGTGTACAATGCCCGCCCTATGAAAAATTCACGTCGTAAATTTTTAGCTCTGGGCCTTCCCGCAGTCGCAGCGCTTGCCGCTCTGATCGCAGTTCCCGCTTTGGCGCGTCACTCGGCCAGCCCGTCAGGCAAAGCCAGTAACTCGGCGCCGACAACCCCCGCCAAGCCCGACAAGGGCCCGTTCTACCTCGTCTACGTCGGCACCTACACCACGAAACAGGAAAGCAAAGGCATCTATGCCTACAACTTCAATCCCGCCACCGGCGAGTTCACCCCGATCGGCCTCGTCGCCGAAACGACCGATCCATCGTTCGTCGCCGTGCACCCCAACGGGAAATACCTCTACGCCGTCAACGAAGTCGGTGACTACAACGGCGAAAAGAGCGGCGCCATCAGCTCCTTCGAGATCGATCGCAAAAGCGGCAAGCTTAAGTTTTTGAATCAGGTTTCCACCCACGGCGCCGGCCCATGCTTCGTCTCTCTCGACAAAACGAATCGCTTCGTCCTCGTCGCGAACTACGACGGCGGCAGCGTAGCCACGTTCCAGATCGAGCCCGACGGCAGCCTCAGCGTCGCGCGCGGGTTCGTGCAGCACTCCGGCCAGGGCCTCGACAAAGAGCGCCAGGAAGCCCCGCACGCGCACTGGATCAGCACTTCGCCCGACAATCGCTTCGCACTTGTCGCCGACCTCGGCCTCGACGACGTGCTCGTCTACAAATTCGACGACGTGCAGGGAAAGCTGATGCCAAACTCCCCGCCGTACGCGCAAGTGAAAGCCGGCTCTGGCCCGCGCCATCTCGCGTTCGCGCCAAACGGAAAATTCGCGTATCTCATCACCGAAATGGCATCGACCGTCGTCGCGTTTTCCTACAACGCCGAAAAAGGCACGCTCAACACGCTGCAAACGCTGCCGAATCTTCCCAAGGATTACAACGGCGTGCGCGAAGCCGCCGAAATCACCGTGCACCCCAACGGAAAATTCGTCTACGCCTCGAATCGAGGCTCCGCCAACAGCATCGCGGCTTACAAAGTTGACGGGAACGGAACTCTGACGCCGGTCGGCATCTTCCCAACCGGTGGAAAAATTCC